>ERZ840096.62-NODE-62-length-176566-cov-9.096085_pt1 | contig 176566 bp, 126 predicted proteins | sample MGYA00519878_ERZ840096 | MGnify/ENA primary metagenome ERZ840096 (study PRJEB31850, sample SAMEA3708865) | human gut metagenome | biome: human gut; feature: human-associated habitat; material: faeces | place: China | collected 2014 ... | reverse complement strand
GTGGTCAGCAGCTTCATGGTGGAAGCGGGACGGGAAAGCTTGTCCGCCTGATAGCTGTACAAGGGCTTTCCGGCGGTCAGGTCATAAACCGAAATAGCTACGTTGGAACCTGAAGGAAGCTGATACTTTATCAATGTATCGAGCCGCGAAGAAAGTGTACCCGTCCGGTTGTCCGCATTGTCTGCATTCCGGGCGGACAACGACAGCAAACAGACTGACAGAAACAATTGCAGCAATATCCTTTTCATAAGTAAATTTGTCTTTATGAGTCACTTTTAGACAGATCTCATTCAGTTACTTTGGGCACCGGCTTCTCAAAATGAGTGCCGCACTTGCTGCATACATACTCCCAATACTCAGTGCCCGGAGGTGCGGCCGACAATGCCGAAATGGCAGCAGCTACCACAGCACGTACCCGATGGCTCTTCTTCAGCACAAACTTAATCTCGTCCGAACCGCAATGCGGGCAGTATCTCGACTGTTCCGGAATCATCCGGTTTTGTTCCAACAAGAGAAGCGCCTTGTCATAGTCCTCTTCATATACCAACACATCCACTCCTGCAATCTCACTGCCATACCCCCTCATTACATTGGACATGTTTTCATTATGCAGGACAGAAACAATTCCTTCATTCTCCAAAGCACCCTGAATGACATGTGCCTGGAAAGCATCATCGCATGTAAACAGTTTTATGGTTTTCATACGCCATTATTTTATTTCCTACAATGCCTCCTTGAATATCTCCCCCACCGTGGGATGCGGAAAGACAATCTTCTTCCATTCTCCGGCAGTGAGTTTCAGCTCGATGGCCATGCCTGCCAGCGTGATGATTTCCGAAGCGGGATTACCCAAAACATGCGCTCCCAAGACAGTATCATCTTCCGCAAGCAACAACTTGCAAACCCCATTTACACCTTCATTCTCGGCAACAAAACGCCCGGAATAAGCCATCGGTAGTTTTACGGCACGATAGGCAATGCCCTTCTTCTGTAAAGATTCTTCCGTCTCCCCCACCCCGGCTATCTCGGGATTGGTATATACCACACCGGGAATGGCACGGTAGCTCATGGCATCCTTCTTACCGATGATGGAATGTATGGCTACTTCCGCCTCGCGGACAGCTGTATGTGCCAGCAGGGAATACCCCGTCAAGTCACCGCAGGCATATACTCCGGGAACGGAGGTCTGCATCTGTGCGTTGACAAAGACATTTCCGCGTTCCGTCCTTTCCAAGCCCAGATTCTCCAGACCGAAGCCTTTCATTACCGGACGGCGGCCCACGCTCATCAAAAGCTTTTCGGCAACGACGGAACCGGGACCGTCGGAATTTTCATAATTCACCTGCACTTGCGGGCTACCGTCTTCCGAAGAAGCCCCGGCAAGCGAAACGACTTTCGTACCCAACATGAACTTGATTCCCCGTTTGGCATATTCGGCACGAAGCAAGGCGGACAATTCTTTATCCATACCACCCAATATTTCATCCAGCATCTCGATGACCGTGACCTGTACTCCCAGACTGTTGAAGAAAGAGGCGAACTCCATACCGATGACACCGCCACCGATAATGGCAAGCGAAGCGGGAAGTTCCTTATTATCCAAAGCATCCCGATGAGTCCAATAAGGCACGGCATCCACACCCGGTATAGGCGGGATAAAGGTTTCGGAACCGGTACAAAGCAGCAAGTTGTCGCATTCATAGACTTCTTCACCACACTGTACATGGTTCTTGTCTATAATCGTTGCCTCGCCACTTACAATCGCTACATTATGGGCAGTCAGCTTTCCTTTGACTCCCAACACAAGCTTGCGCACCACCTTCTGCTTACGGGCAATAATCTTGGGCAAATCGAAGGTTACCTCCGGCACATTGACCGCATATTTGGCAGCATGACGCGCCCCGTCGTATGTCTTGGTAGAATACAATAAAGTCTTGGTGGGAATACACCCTTCGTTCAGGCATACTCCGCCAAGATTCTGTTTCTCAAAAAGTACAACGCTCAGACCGGCTTTTCCGGCAGTTTCGGCAGCAGTATATCCCGCAGGACCTCCGCCGATAATGGCAACTTGGTATTTCATAGCTTCTGGGTAATTATTAATTTGTGCGCAAGTTAATAAAACCCGTATTATCCGGCAAAAAAGAAGAGTTCTTTCTTTCGGAGAATGTATTGTAAAGAGGAAATAATTATCTTTGCCGTGCAGCATTGGCCGAAAATTCGCATTCAATAGACATAAATCAAACAATAATCAACATGAAAACCACTAAACTATTCCAATCCATCTTTCTGTTCTCTCTCTTCCTTTGCGGCTTGGCAGCCTGCAGCGAAGACGATGCCCCCCGCCTCTCACCCATACAGGAAACTACCATGGAAGGTGACGCCTCCACACTACAGATAGACCTGACACGCAGTGACTGGCGTATCGCTTCCGTCACCGACCTCAACGGCTACCCTCCCATCGGCAGTAATACCCAATTAGAAGGACCGGGAACCGTTGACTACGGCTGGGCAACCATCAAACGCGAGAAAGAAAACACACTCATCATTGAAACGGAAGACAACTTTGACGGAACAGAACGCAGCTTCATCATAAATCTTGAGATGAAGGCAGGTTTCTACAAGGAACAGATTGTCATACATCAGAAAATATGCGAGAACCTCTACCGGATAGAGTCCATTGAATACAGCGTGGAAGAAGGCGACGGAGTGGAAGAAGCCGGAACGAAACCCGACAAGAGTACCTATAAAGATGAAAATCTGGGAAACACGACCGGCAAGCACGACTACTATCCGTTCATCAATGAATGGACAGAATATGCATTCATACCCGATGACCACTCCGACGAAATCTTCAAAGGGATAGACCCGGAGAAACGCAGCATCTATCTGCCCGAACGCATAGAAGACGGAAAGGTAGTCGTGGGGCAACAACAGTTATTCTTCATCAACCAAGGCAAGTACTACAAAGAAGACGAACTGAGATATAAACATTTCGAAGTGGACATAGTGGGCATGAAATGGAACATATACACTTCAACCATCTATTACAAACAGCTTCAAGTGACATTCACTGCCACTCTTTCGCGACCCGGCAGTGATACAAAGAAGATATCCAAAGGCAAATTCACACAAAGATATCCTTATGGCTGCTCGGAAATACATCACGAAGTGAAAGATTCTCTGGAAGATTAGGATCCGGCAGCATCATTAAAATGACGCAGCTTTACTTATTTATCTTTGTATATACATCCCCACAAAAAATAAAGGCTATGAAACAACAGAAACTATTCCACCTCGCATTGTACGCCATACTGATTGTCTGCACAACCGGCTGTTACGATAAAGACGAAATTAGAGATGGGGAAATGATGTAGAACTCCCGCCCTTCATCATGGAAAACAATTCGAGCGGCAGTATTACCACCACACACTCCCCCTTCGAAGACGCATGGCAAGAAAGTACCTTCCAGAGCAACGATCCCGAAGCATTTGCATGGATGGGAGAAGAAGACGTATTCGTCAATGCCCCTTACGTGTTTGGAAATAAACCATCGTCAAGTGGAACAACCATAAAATATGGCAGCGAAACGACAAAAGCCAAAGGACCGAACAGCAGTGCTTCCACTATCAGTATAGCACCTTACCACCGGCTCATCATAAAAGGAACACTGCATTACAGCAAACTTGTAGCTACCTATACGCTGACATTCGCAGGCGAATATACAAAGACAGAAAAACAGATAAAGGGAAAGTTCATACAAACGACTCCGGAAAGCCACACCGGATCCATGACCATGAAACCGATAACGGCAGATTAAAACAGAAACGGCATACGCGGGCACACGCCCTATTGCTCACCCTCTCCGTTCCTCCAGCAGCCGGATAAACTCTTCCTCCTTGACGGGAAGAAGCACCGCACACTTGCCCCCGCCATATTTCACGAGCACATAACGCATCAACGCAAACCGCCCTACCTGCATGGAAGAAGCACGCTCCACGGAAGTGATGTCTTTCAGCAGAATTTCCTTACCCCGCGAGAAACGGCCGAAAAACAGCACCAGCTTCCCGTCGGGCGTTACGGTATAGGTGGTATGAATCAGCTTCTCGATAATGACCACCAGCCAAAGCATGAAAAGAGCAGCCGGAAGCGGAAGCTTGTTCCAAAGCATATAAACGGTGAGACTACCTATCAAGATGAGGAACAGATATTGCCCCATAGCAATGCGCGCATGAAAGATTCTATTCATTTTATCTGATTTTTGCCGCTAAGGTAGATATTTTTAAGAATTAATGCCCGCAGAAAGTACAAGGAATGCAGTTATTTTGTAGTTTTGCAGCCATAAACACTCATTCTTATGATAAGAAAGTTCGATTTTCTCGTTATCGGCTCCGGACTTGCCGGTATGAGTTTTGCGCTGAAAGTGGCGCACAAAGGAACAGTAGCACTCATCTGCAAGGCTGGTTTAGAAGAAGCAAACACCTATTTCGCTCAAGGAGGCATTGCCTCTGTCACCAATCTGACAGTAGATAATTTTGAAAAACATATTGAGGACACTATGGTTGCGGGCGACTGGATAAGCGACCGCGAAGCCGTAGAGAAAGTGGTGCGCAACGCACCCGGACAAATCAATGAGCTCATCAAATGGGGAGTGTCTTTTGACAAAAAAGACAATGGAGAATTTGACCTGCATAAAGAAGGCGGGCATTCCGAGTTCCGGATTCTGCACCATAAAGACAATACAGGAGCAGAAATACAGACCAGCTTGATAGAAGCCGTCAAACAGCATCCCAACATCACGGTACTGACCGACCACTATGCGGTGGAAATCATTACCCAGCACCATCTGGGCATCATCGTGACCCGCTACACACCGGGCATCAAATGCTACGGTGCCTACGTGCTGAATGAAAATACCGGTGAGGTAGATACCTTCCTTTCCAAAGTAACCATCATGGCTACAGGCGGTTGTGAAGCCGTTTACCGTAACACTACCAATCCGCTCGTCGCCACCGGAGACGGAATCGCCATGGTCTACCGTGCCAAAGGCGCCGTAAAGGATATGGAATTCATACAGTTCCACCCTACCGCGCTATATCATCCCGGAGACAGGCCTGCTTTCCTCATCACCGAAGCCATGCGCGGATACGGCGGCGTACTGCGCACCATGGACGGAAAAGAGTTCATGCAGAAATATGACTCACGCCTGTCACTCGCCCCGCGTGATATCGTGGCACGTGCCATCGACAATGAAATGAAGCAGCGCGGTGACGAACACGTGTTTCTGGACGTAACCCACAAAGACCCTGAAGAGACCAAGAAACATTTCCCGAATATCTACAAGAAATGCCTCAGTATCGGTATCGACATCACAAAAGACTACATTCCGGTAGCTCCTGCCGCCCACTATCTATGCGGCGGCATTAAGGTTGACCTGGACGGACAATCCAGCATCCGGCGCCTGTATGCCATCGGCGAATGTTCCTGCACCGGGCTGCATGGCGGCAACCGACTGGCCTCCAATTCGCTGATTGAGGCCGTTGTTTATGCCGATGCAGCTGCCAAACATGCCTTGAGTGTACTGGAACGTTACGATTTCAACGAGGATATCCCCGAATGGAACGATGAAGGCACGATTTCCAACGAAGAACGTGTGCTGATTACACAAAGCATGAAAGAAGTAAACCAAATCATGGAAGCATACGTGGGCATTGTACGCAGCAACACCCGCCTGACACGTGCCTGGAACAGACTGGATATCCTTTACGAGGAGACGGAAAAGTTATTCAAAAGCAGCAAGGCCACACGCGAACTCTGCGAACTGCGCAACATGATCAATGTGGGTTATCTGATTACCCGCCAAGCCATGGAACGCAAGGAAAGCCGCGGGCTGCACTATACAATAGACTATCCGCACGCCGGGAAATAAAGCCAATCTTATTTTGCCAACCTATTGCCATCACTTTGGCAAACTTTTGCCATCGCTTTGGCAAAGAATTGCCACCGCTTTGGCAAAGCTTTGCCAACGAACAGGCAAAACCTTGCCGATAGGATGGCAAAATACAGGCAACCCTATCTGACCATTCAAACAAAACGCCCGGATACTTTCTTCAGAGTATCCGGGCGTTTCGCGTTATCCGTGCCTGCACAAGCAGGGGGCGTTATCAATAATTCGACTTCTTCACTTCAAAGTAAGCCTGCGGATGCAAACAAGCCGGGCAGATCTCCGGAGCTTCCTTGCCTGTATAGATGAAACCGCAGTTACGGCATTGCCATACCACTTCGCCTTCCTTGGCAAATACACTGGCTGTCTCTATGTTCTGGATAAAAGCACGGTAACGTTCTTCATGTCCCTTCTCGGCAACCGCAATATTGCGGTACATGAGAGCAATTTCCGGGAAACCTTCTTCATCGGCAATGTCAGCAAATTTAGGATAGTCCAGCGACCACTCTTCATGTTCACCGGCAGCAGCTTCCTGAAGATTCTCCAGTGTGGTACCGATAACACCGGCAGGATAAGAAGCGGTGATTTCTACCATACCGCCTTCCAGCCACTTGAACATACGCTTGGCGTGTTCCTTTTCCTGGTCGGCTGTTTCTGTGAAGATAGCGGAGATTTGTTCGTAACCTTCTTTCTTGGCTACACTTGCAAAATAAGTGTAACGCATTCTTGCTTGTGATTCACCCGCGAATGAAGTCAACAGATTCTTCTCGGTCTGAGTTCCTTTAACACTTTTAGCCATAGTTTCTTTTTTTATTAGTTAATGTAATTACGTATAAATGTCGTTTATTTTGTCCTATCAACTTTACAAAGTTAGGAATTTAGTGCGAAACAGCCGCAATTTACCTCATAGGATTTATCTATCGCCCCATAATAAAAATCTATCTTATGTCACTGAAACAAAAAACAATCCGTTTATGTTCAGCTATTCGGTTTATTTTATCTACTTTTGCAGTCAATTTGCAACATACACATTACAATTCTTACAGAAAGAGAGGAGAAATCGTTCAAAAAGCCCGGCATAACAGACAAAACCAATTATGTTCATTTATTCAATAAAACAGATAGTTCAATGAAAGCATTCGAATTCAAGCCAAAGCTATACACAGCTTTAAAAAATTACTCGAAAGAAACATTCATGGCAGACCTCATGGCAGGTATCATTGTAGGTATCGTAGCCCTTCCACTTGCCATCGCATTTGGTATAGCCTCCGGAGTATCACCGGAAAAAGGTATCATTACAGCCATCATTGCAGGTTTCATCGTTTCCCTGTTGGGAGGAAGTAAAGTACAAATCGGCGGACCTACCGGCGCATTTATCGTCATCATTTACGGTATCATACAGCAATACGGGGAATCCGGGCTGATTGTAGCCACACTGATGGCAGGTGTCATCCTTATCCTTCTGGGAGTATTCAAGTTAGGGGCTGTCATCAAGTTCATCCCCTATCCTATCATCATAGGATTCACAAGTGGTATTGCCGTCACCATCTTCACGACACAGATTGCCGATGTTTTCGGACTGACCTTCGGAGAAGATAAGGTTCCGGGAGATTTCGTGGGAAAATGGATTGTCTATTTCCGCCACTTCGACACTGTCAACTGGTGGAACACGGCGGTAAGTATCTTCAGTATCATCATCATAGCCATTACCCCCCGGTTTTCAAAAAAGATACCCGGTTCGCTGATTGCCATTGTGGTAGTGACCGCAGCTGTCTATCTGATGAAAGTTTATGGCGGAATTGATTGCATCGACACTATCGGTGACCGTTTCAGTATCCGTGCCGAGCTTCCCGATGCCGTGATGCCCGCCCTGGACTGGGAAGCCGTCAAAGACCTGTTCCCCGTTGCCATCACCATTGCCGTGCTGGGAGCCATCGAATCGTTACTGTCCGCTACGGTAGCCGACGGTGTGATCGGTGACAAACATGACTCGAACACGGAATTGATAGCACAAGGTGCCGCCAACCTCGTGACACCCCTGTTCGGCGGTATTCCTGCAACAGGTGCCATTGCCCGCACCATGGCGAACATCAACAATGGAGGTAAGACGCCGGTTGCCGGTATAGTCCATGCGGTAGTATTGCTGTTGATTCTCCTGCTGCTGATGCCGTTGGCGCAATATATCCCGATGGGTTGCCTGGCAGGTGTACTGGTAATCGTTTCTTATAACATGAGTGGGTGGCGTACTTTCAAGGGACTGTTGAGAAATCCCAAGTCGGATGTTACCGTATTGCTGATCACCTTCTTCCTCACGGTCATCTTCGATCTGACGATTGCCATCGAAGTGGGTCTGGTCATTGCTTGCGTACTCTTCATGCGCCGCGTAATGGAAACCACCGAAATCTCCGTCATCAAAGATGAGATAGACCCGAATGCGGAACTTGACATCGCCACCAATGAAGAACACCTGGTGATTCCGGAAGGCGTGGAAGTATATGAAATCAACGGCCCCTACTTCTTCGGTATTGCCACCAAGTTTGAAGAAACCATGGCACAGCTCGGTGACCGTCCCAAAGTGCGCATCATCCGCATGCGTAAAGTGCCTTTCATCGATTCTACAGGTATTCATAACCTTGAAACCCTTTGCCACATGTCACAGAAGGAAAAAATCACCATTGTACTTTCAGGAGTAAATGAAAAGGTGCATAACGTACTGGAAAAATCCGGGTTCTACGGACTCCTGGGTAAGGAAAACATCTGTTCCAACATCAATATCGCATTGGACAGGGCAAAAGAACTGCTGTAACCTTTCATCATCAGTATGGCAAAAAGAAGGAAAAAGAAACAATCCTCCAAAGGAGTCATTTACCTGATAGCGCTGATATGCATCATCTGCCTTTGTTATGAACCCATAGCAAAGGTGCTGCATATCAGTCCTCCTGTTTTTGGGACGGAGAGGACGGAGAGAGCTTCTGCAAGGCAATCTCCGGTCAAAAGTACGTCTGCAGACGAAAATGTCCTGTTCCCTGCCCCTCTGAAGAATGTTTCCGAGCAGATATTGCATAGAAAGGGGTATACCGTATCCTACAACCGGGATCTGAAACTGCCCAACTGGGTGGCCTGGGAACTGACTCCGGAAAAGTTAACAGAACGTGAAAGCCGGACGGATAAGTTCCTGCCCGACCCCGATTTGCCGGAAGACGAGGCGGTAACCACCGATGACTATAAGGGAAGCGGTATGGACCGCGGACACATGTGCCCTGCCGGTGACAACCGCTGGCACTGGAAAGCCATGCAGGAAAGCTTCTACATGACAAACATTTGCCCGCAGAACCACAACCTGAACCGCGGCGACTGGAAGGAACTGGAAGAGGCATGCCGCCGTTGGGCACAAAAGGAAGGCAGGATATACATTGTATGTGGTCCGGTTCTTTACGACCGGCGTCATCGCACCATTGGCAAGAAACACAAGATTACGGTACCCGAAGCGTTCTTCAAGGTAATTCTGTGTACAGACAGCAATCCCCCAAAAGCCATCGGCTTCATTTATAAGAATGCACCGGGCAATCATCCGTTGGACAGCTACGTCAACACCGTGGACGAAGTGGAACGGATTACGGGCATCGACTTCTTCCCCGCCCTGCCGGATGAAATAGAAGAAAAGGTGGAAGCCGGTCTTGCACAGTTTTGAGCTAAAGAGAATATTCTCTTTAGCCCATGTCTATACCGTTACAAGCCTAATTCAACTCCTGATTCGCATTAATAAGAAACACTTACCGGTATATCCGTTTCCCGTACCCGTGCTGCAATGCGGTCCAACTCCTCATGGGTAGCTTTCTGCAAATCATGGTCGGGTGTCTCGCGGTCGATGGTATAAATCATTACCTGGCGGGGAGCAATCTCCTTGACTGCCTTCAGCCAGGGAAGAACGAACTTATCGGATGTATTATCCATATCCTGCCCTTTATAACCTCCTTTGAGAAACATGGTCTGGACAATGCAGTTCCCCTTGAACGCTTTCATTCCTTCGATAATCTCGCGGATGGAGTAACGTCCTGTCGGACGGTCGAGCACGCGGACGTACTCTTCATCCACCGTATCCAGTTTAAGGATGTTATTATCAACCCTGTTCAAGGCTTCGAACACGGCAGGACGATGGATAAAGGTGGAATTGCTCAATACGCTCACCTTCGCGTTCGGGAAATACTTGTCGCGCAGGGCAAGCGTATCCTCTATGATTTCGGGGAAATGGGGATGTGCTGTCGGCTCTCCATTACCGGCAAAAGTCAGCACGTCCGGTGTAGGCCCGTTTTGCCGCATGTCTTGCAGGCGGGCTTCAAGCGCCGAACGGACTTCCTCACGTGTAGGCAACGACTGTTTGGGGCGATGGTCTGCATTGAAACCACACTCACAATAAATGCAATCGAAGGTACACACTTTACCGTCTGCCGGCAACAGGTTTATTCCCAAAGATACTCCCAAACGGCGGGAATGGACGGGACCGAAGATGGGAGATGGATAAATGACAGTCATACTATTTACTATTTCAGTTGAAACTAATGACAAAGTTAAGCGAAAACTGTGGTATTCAAACAATGTTCAGCCTGCAAAGTTTACCTGCAAAAGAAGATACTCCCTTCATAAAACATAGATTATATGTTATTTAATGTAAAGCATACATTACTTTTCATCTAATATACTTGTTTATATGTAAAGTATACATTACATTTGCAGACAACTTATAAATACATAGTATTATGAAAAAGAACTATTTGTTTCCAACCACTTTCAGAAAGATAGGTTGGTGTTTATTTGTTCCGTTCGTTGTCATGTCCTTCATTTGCCTTTTCAACGGCGCCAATGAAGATTGGTTGGAGGTAAGCGTACTTTCAGTGGTTCCCTGGGGTGTCAGCAAGAATTCTTTGTTCGATGAGTTAAGTATGATAGGACTAACGGTTTCACTCCTATTCATAGCTTTTTCAAAGGAAAAAGACGAGGATGAATGCATTGCCAATATCCGTTCAAACTCTCTTATATGGGCTACTATAACAGGATATTCCTTACTGATAGTATGCACTATGCTAATTTATGACATGCAATATCTTAATTTTGTATTCATAGATTTATTTATGATACTGTTCCTGTTTATCATAAAATACAAGATCGAACTTTATAAATTCAGGAGGAACAACAATGACTAATACATTAAGAGTAGAAAGAGCTATTAAGCATATAACCCAACAACAATTAGCCGAAGCTATAGGAGTGAGCCGGCAAACCATCAATGCCATAGAATCGGGAAAATATGTCCCCTCCACACTGCTGGCCTTAAAAATATCGGAGGTATTCGGAAAGACAGTGAACGAGATTTTCATACTGGAAGAAAATGACAAGTAAACGAGAAAACCCTAAAACTTGATACGCAGCTGCAGCTGCAAGTCCGCTTTCCGGTTTCCCGGTATCTCATCGTTGCCCGAACCAATCGCCTCCCTGTCCCGGTAAACCGTCTGCCCGAACTTGGCGAGGAGCATGAAAGTCTTGTTCAAATCATACCTCAGACGGGCAGAGCAACGGAAACCACGGCCATAGAAGGAAGGGGTATGAAAAGTGTATAGAAGTCCCCGTTCGGAAGCATAAACGCGCGAATCGTAGTCGTCTGTATGAAACCAGGTTCCCTGCAAAGAAACCGATAAGGGGAAAGGGAAAGCATACGAACACAACTGCGTACACTGGTACCCCTGACTTCTGCCAAACTTATATCCTGCCCCATCCTGCTGGCGGAAATGATGATAATCCACCGTAGTGCGGAGAGTAAAGCGCCCCGGCATATAGGTCAGCCGATAGCGAAGTTTATGATGATAAACGGGCTGTATAACCGCACCGCCCGTTCCCGTCACATCCCTGTCCTTCCGCTTGTACCGGTAATTGAGATACATCGAAAGATTTCTCCGGAGAGTATAAGTGGACTGGAACATGACATCCGCTCCCTTTGAAGGCTTGCTGATGCGGTATTTCCACCAAGGAAAAGAAAACAGATCCAGCGAAGCGAAAAACTTCCAACGGGCGAAAGGGGTTGCTTCTGCTGCCAGATACCATCCGTTCTCATTCTGCGGTGTACTGCTCTCGCCAAAGGAACGTCCGAATAAAGCCCAATAGTCATACGAATAGTACCGGTGTACAAGTAGCAGATGACAATCGGAAGAAAGATGATACTTCAACCGGTTCAGCAACGCATAGCCTTTACCGCCGGTCGCCGCTTCCCCCACCCATACCAAACGGCCCAGACGATACCTGTAATCCATACCCACGTTATAGAAATCACTTCCATGAAGATTGTACTTTGCATACTTGTTCAACCGGGGCTCGTAAGGACGATTGAAAAAATAGTAAATCCCCGTCACTCCCACCTTCAGAGAGTTTTTTTCATAGGTCATGTTTCCACCTATTACCTGCAAGGCAAAGGCATTCATTTTATCTGCCTCTTTCTGCGTGCGATGCAATCCCGTCTTGTAAATGGAAGTTATCCCACCATCCTCTACTATCCCGTCCATGGAACGATGCGAATAGAAAGCTGAAATATCCAAGTAAGGCAATACTCCCACCGTTGCCGCCGCTCCCCGGAAATAATTGTATTCATCGGTAGAACTGTGCTTGCGGATGCCTCCGGCACGATATTCAGCCGTAGTCATGGAAAAAGTCTTTCCTAAACGAAAATCCGTACTGAGCACCAACCCTTGCCCGAAACTGAGACGATAATTGCCTAATGCCAAAGTTTTCAGCCGCCCCCTGTTCTTTACCAGAAAATAAAAAGAATAATAATCATAGCCTTTTCCGTTGTGCAGGGCAAGGAAAGGTTCTCCGGCATCCTTCTCTCCCGTCACGCCTGCCTGGACATAATCTCCGTAATGAAAACTATAACGTAAAGAATGGTAAAGGGAAGGTCCCAGATAATTCTTTTCATATCCTTTGCGGGTATAGAACGGTACATCCAGACGTGCCAATGCTTCGTGTTTCCCGTATTTCAGTATGGACTTTAAAGCAGGATACCCCCTACCCTCTTTCACTGCCTGTACACAAACAAAAGGAAGCAGCAAGTCGATGGTACGTTTGTCCATTTCCTCCACCAGTTGCAGTTCATAGATGGTCTGCATCTGCCCATGTATATAGACGTAAGCCAGCAAGTTTTCTATCTGTATATCCGTGAGGAAAGGAAACCGTTCCAATTGCTGTTTAGTGGCGGTATTGATATTGACGGGCTCCCGCAGGTGTCGGGATAATTCTTCCAGTTCATCTTCCCAACTGCATTCTTCTTCGTTCTCCATCGAGAGTTGTTCCAGATTGTCTTTCCAAAGGAGCAAGGATTGTTCTTCCTTAAAATCAGGTGAATTTTGAGCTTCAAGCATAGGAGTTGTCAGCAGCATACTTACAAAGACTCCTATCTTGATATATTTCATCGATAACAGGCTGTTTTTTTAAGTTTACGGACAGCGAAGTTACCTTAAATAAGTTAATCGGACAAGGAAAAACCGCCGGAATACAACAACATTCCGCAGAATCGTGTACTTTTGTGACATGAACATACGACTTAACATAGTAATATTCATCATGTTTCTGCTCTTCGGAAACACAGTGTGCCGTGCCCAGCAACAATCCGCCCCCGACACTCGGAAAAATATTTATTTAACCCCTATGTGCGTCTATGAAGGGGATACCATCCCTTACATCAAGCTTCCTACCGTCTATATCTTCAAACCGCTCAAGTTTAAAAACAAGCGGGAAATGGCGAAATACTACAAACTGATTCGTGACGTGAAGAAAGTGCTTCCCATATCCAAGGAAATAAACCGTGCCATCATCGAGACCTATGAGTACATGATGACTCTTCCCAATGAAAAAGCCCGTCAGAAACACATGAAAGCCGTGGAAAAAAGTCTGAAAGAACAATACACCCCGCGTATGAAGAAACTTTCCTTTGCCCAAGGAAAACTATTAATCAAACTCGTTGACCGGCAAACCCACTCCACCGGATACGAACTGGTAAAGGCGTTCATGGGACCTTTCAAGGCAGGTTTCTACCAGACATTTGCCGCCTTGTTCGGTGCCAGCCTGAAAAAACAATATGATCCCACGGGAGACGATGCACTCACGGAACGGGTAATATTGATGGTAGAAAACGGACAACTCTGACAAAGGATATTCCGAACGGGAAACAGACATTCTCCGCTTCGCGTGCCCGCGAAGGCTGAAACTGCCGCCTGGCATGGTTAATATTGTGTTGATAACATTGTTATCAACACAAACACATGGAACATAATCCATTGATTTACATCGCAATATAATTGTTGATTACAATATAACCAATTGTTGATTACTGCTTATTCGGGTTGTACTTCTCCCACCATCGGAAGCTCTTTCCATCCCTCACCAAAAGCATCATATGCATCGGTAACCACCACAAAAGCCTTTGGATCTACTTCCCTTATCTTCTGCTTGATGCCTACCACTTCCTTATAACTTACCACAAGAAACAGCATCTCCTTGTCCGCATTGGTATAAAGGCCGCTGCTCTTGATGCAAGTGGCGGTGCGGTCCAGATCCTTAAGAATATAGTCGTGCAAGGCGGTAAGGCGCATATCGCTGATGACAAACAGTATCTTGTCATTCTTCTCCCCGTTTATCACGTATGCCAATACTCTCGAGGTTACAAAAATGGCTATAAGCGAATAGAAAGACAAATGCCACGAAGGTTGTGTGGCGTCATCCGGATTACCGATGCCAAAACCGATAACCAGCAGTCCGAAACCTACTACAATACCATCTACCAGCAATATTGCCTTCGAAAAACGTATATGACAGTATTTCTGCAATATCATCGCCACGATGTCCGTACCTCCCGTGGTTGCCCGGCTACGCACTACAATACCACAGCCCACACCGATGACCACCGCACCAATCACGGAAGTCAGCATCAAATGGTCCGACATGTTCAAGCTGCCACCCAACAGTTGTGCAGGGTCCAACTGATGGAGCGCTTCTTCGGAAGGATAGGAGAGGAGAGACAGTACATTCATGGCAAGCGGAGTAAAAAGCGCCGCCACAATAGTACGCGCCCCAAGCCTTGCCCCCAACACAAATACGGAAATAACAAGCAAAGGAATATCAAACATATAACCGAACGTACCTACCTGAATGGAAGGAAACAGATTATGAAGCACAATGCTGGCTCCATACACTCCACCGGGAACAAGATTATAAGGATTGATGAAATAAACGAAGCCTGCCGCCAGAATAGTACAACCTACAAAAATGCCTATCCATGAAGAGATTATCTTTTTCATACTGATATGATTTATATATATTCAGCAAATATACAAAAAATAAGAAAAGAAACGAATCGCACAGCAAGTTTTCCACATATACACAACAGGTGTTGAATACATGGTTAATAAGAAAGTTAGAATAGGAGATAAAGTATTAGTTTACAACGAGTAAAACGGTTGATTATGAAAATGAATCTCTGTTCATAAAACCCTTCATCATACCTATATAAAACAAGTTTACTGCGTCTATAGACACAGTAAACCCTATATATTGACAGTTTATCAACAGCCTTGTCAATATCTCAGTTTCTTGAATAAATCCCAGATAACAATACCTGCTGTAACAGATACATTCAGAGAGTGTTTCGTACCGTATTGAGGTATTTCAATACAACCGTGTGAATGGTCAATAACTTCTTGCTGGACACCTTTTACTTCATTTCCCATCACTATGGCATATTTTTTAGTTTTGTCCAGAGTCAATTCATCCAGCATGATACTACCCTCCGCCTGCTCTACGGAATAAACCACATAACCCTCTTTTTTGAGGTTATCAACCGCTTCAACAGAGTTATTAACATACTTCCAATCTACGGTGAATTCAGCTCCTAATGCCGTTTTATGCATCTCAGGATGCGGTGGAGTGGCGGTAATGCCACATAAATAAATACATTCTATGCGAAAAGCATCCGAAGTACGGAATACAGAACCAATATTATGAAGGCTGCGTATATTATCCAAAACAATCACTAAAGGCAGCTTCCGGGCTTCCTTAAACTCTTCCACACTAATACGGTTCAGTTCGGTAATCTTCAGTTTGCGCATAACACTACTTAATCTATGGTTCAGGTTGCAAAGATACTTCTTTCCGTTTATATCCCGGTTAATAACCGTTGAAAACGTGTCAATACCTACGGGAAAGATTTTTAGAAATAATCCTTGCATTATTCAAATGATTGCCTATTGCAGCACCGGAATCAACAAACCAAAAAAGTTAGGAGAAATCTTCAAAGGCTGTTTGAACACATTTTTCAGCATCATTTCACCAATAAATATCTTTAAAGTTATTAACTTTGCAGTTTATCAACAAGGTGTTGATGAGGAATGGCCGTAGACCGATAGAATGCTTATTATCAAAAGATACACTCAAATTTCCTGCGTTAATAAACAATGGATAAAGTTTTATCTTATACTAATAACTTCAGGAGCAAGAAAAATCATATTTACTTCTCCACACTATTAACAGGCTATCATTACTATCAAAGGATTTTTAAAGAAAGAAGAGAAATTAAAAAATATAATTATGGATAATCTTATAGAAGCTATCAAGCAACTGAAGAAGGAAAAGAACGCAGTCATTCTGGGCCACTATTACCAGAAGGGTGAGATACAGGATATAGCCGACTACGTTGGCGACAGTCTGGCGTTGGCACAATGGGCGGCACGGACGGAAGCTGATATCATTGTGATGTGTGGCGTTCACTTTATGGGGGAAACGGCCAAGGTGCTTTGCCCGGACAAGAAGGTACTGGTGCCCGACATGGCGGCAGGCTGTTCGTTGGCAGACAGCTGTCCGGCTGATAAATTCAGTCAGTTTGTCAAAGAGCACCCCGGATATACAGTGATATCCTATGTGAATACAACCGCTGCCGTAAAAGCCGTAACCGATGTGGTAGTGACTTCCACCAATGCCAGACAAATTGTAGAAAGCTTCCCCGAAGATGAGAAAATAATCTTTGGGCCGGATCGGAATCTGGGTAATTATATCAACTCCGTGACCGGAAGAAATATGTTACTATGGGACGGTGCGTGCCATGTACACGAGCAATTCTCGGTTGAAAAGATTGTTGAATTGAAGCAGCAGCACCCCGATGCCATCGTGCTGGCCCATCCCGAATGTAAAAGTACTGTGCTGAAGCTGGCGGATGTGGTAGGTTCTACGGCTGCCTTATTGAAATATGCAGTTGCTCATCCAGAGAAGAGCTATATAGTAGCCACCGAGTCGGGTATCTTGCATGAGATGCAGAAGCAGTGCCCGCAGACAACGTTCATTCCGGCTCCTCCCAACGACAGCACGTGTGCTTGCAATGAATGTAGCTTCATGAGGCTGAATACGCTTGAGAAACTTTATGATTGTCTGAAAAACGAGTCTCCTGAAATTACGGTAGATGCAGGAATAGCCGAGAAGGCAGTGAAACCGATTAAGAGGATGTTGGAGATATCGGCGAAGTTGGGACTTTGATTTTGTTTTGCTAAGGCGGTATGTCAAAACTCTGATTTTGAAACGATGAACTTATCATTTGAAATCCGAGCCTATTAAAAGACTAAAGAAAGGGTCGTATCATTACTCAATACAGAGCTTGATACGACCCTTTTAAGTGTTATGGTTATGATCTGTAACTTTTGGGAGGGATCATTTTAGTTTTCACACACCCTCTTGATGTTTTCTATTTCAACAAGAATTTGCACAGTTTGTTGGTTGCCAGTGCACGGTGACTGATCTTGTTCTTCAATTCATTACCCATTTCGGCAAAGGTCTGGGTATAGCCTTCGGGAACGAATATAGGATCGTATCCGAATCCTGAATTTCCTCTCCTGTGTCTTATGATTTCGCCTTTTACAATTCCCTCGAACAGGTGTTCTTTTCCGTCTATGATCAAAGCAAAGACGGTACGGAACTGTGCTTTGCGGTTTTCCGCTCCTTCCAGGTCGTGCAACAGCTTCTTCATATTCGCTTCCGAATTGTGCGCATCGCCCGCATAACGTGCCGAATACACTCCGGGAGCACCGTCCAACGCTTCTACTTCCAGGCCGGTATCATCGGCAAAGCAGTTCGAATGGTAATTCTCGAAGATGAACCGTGCTTTGATCAAGGCATTCCCCTCAAGAGTATCTGCCGTTTCAGGAATATCAACCGTACAGTTGATATCTTTCATACTGAGAAGCTCCACTTTATCCTTTAAAATAGCAGAAACTTCTTCTAACTTGTGGGCGTTGTTAGTAGCAAATACAAATTTCTTCATTCTCATTTACCTTTTAATTTGTCAAATCCTTCTCCATATACACCGATAACGGAACTTTGGGAGATGAAAGCATTCGGATCTATGTCTTTCACCATCCGGAATATTTCAACAGACTGGCGTTTGTAGGCAAGTACAACCAATACTTTCACGTTGCGTTTACTGTACCAGCCTATACCGTCGAGTACCGTTACACCACGGTGAGTCTCCTTGGTTATGCGGTCGGCAATCTTTTCATATTCTTTGGAGAAGATGAAAAATTGTACGGATTGGCGTGCGCTGTTTACAATATAGTCTAAGACAAAACCAATGACAAAGAGGGTTACGAAGCCGAATATGACTCGCCGCCAGTCCTGGAAGATGAAGTAGCAGGAACTGATAATGACCACGTCACAAGCCATGATCATGCGTCCCAGCGTAACGTCCTTGTATTTGTGGATAATGGCAGCGATGATATCCGTACCTCCCGTGCTTCCGTTGCAGTTGAATACGACTCCCAACCCTGCGCCACACATTACCGCACCTATCAGACAGGCCATGAAGTCTTGTCCTTCTCCTAAAAGTTGGGGAGGAACACCGTCCGGACCGTTCACCATCAACTGGAAAAACCATAAGAAGAAAGTCAGTCCGAAGATGGCGAACGTCGTCTTTATACTGAATTTAGGTCCCAGTATTTTGATGGCGAATGTCATCAGTACTGCATTGATGATGAAGTACGACCATTGGATGGGGAATCCAGTGGCATAGTAAATGATTGCACCGATACCGGTAGTACCACCGGTTGTGATCTGATAGGGGATGAGGAAAGCTGCCCATCCCAATGCATAGCTGATGAGTCCGAGGGTGATGAAGATATAGTCTTTCAACTCTCTCATCACTTCCGCTTTGGTTGGTTTTGTTATTTGCATATCTATTATTTAACGACGATGTTTACAATCTTCTTCGGTACTACGATCACTTTCACGATGGTTTTGCCATCCATCCATTTCACGGAACGTTCGTCGGCCAGTACGGTAGCTTGAATAGCGTCGGATGCGGCATCTGCAGGGAATTCCATGTTGAAACGCGCCTTTCCATTGAAGGAAATGGTATAGTTGACCGTATTTTCTATCAGATATTCTTCGTTGTATATCGGCCACCGGGCATCGCATACAGAGCCTGTATTGCCCAAGGTTTCCCACAACTCTTCACATACGTGGGGGGCGAAAGGAGCAAGGGTGACGACAAGCTGGTTCAGAATTTCCTTCTTGTAACATTTCAGTCCGGACAATTCGTTGACACAGATCATAAAGGCACTGATAGAGGTGTTGTAGGAGAACTGTTCGATGTCTCCTGTCACCTTCTTGATAAGCTTGTGCAGGGATTTCAGCTCTTCCTTGGTGGCAGGTTCATCCGTTACCAGATACCGTCCGTTGCGGTCGTAGAACAGGGACCAGAATTTCTTGATGAAGCGGTGTACGCCGTCAATGCCGTTTGTATCCCAAGGTTTGGATTGTTCTACAGGACCGAGGAACATTTCGTACATACGCAGGGTGTCTGCACCGTACTTTTCGACAATCATGTCGGGATTGACCACATTGAACATGGATTTACTCATCTTTTCCACGGCCCATCCGCAGATGTACTTGCCGTCTTCGAGAATAAACTCTGCCGTTGCGTACTCGGGACGCCATGCCTTGAAAGCTTCGATATCCAGAATATCGTTTGATACGATGTTTACGTCCACGTGGAGTGGGGTAGTGTCGTATTGCTCTTTCAGATTCAGGGATACGAATGTGTTGGTATCCTTGATGCGGTAAACAAAGTTGCTTCGTCCTTGAATCATACCTTGGTTCACCAACTTCTGGAAAGGTTCTTCTACTGCCGAAACACCCAGGTCGTGCAGGAATTTGTTCCAGAAACGGGAGTAGATCAAGTGACCGGTAGCATGTTCGGTACCTCCCACATAAAGATCTACATTTCTCCAGTATTCATCCACTTTCTTGTCAACCAATGCTTTGTGGTTGCGTGGATCCATATACCGCAGATAATAGGCACTTGAACCTGCAAAACCCGGCATTGTGTTGAGTTCCAACGGGAAGACGGTGATATGGTCTATCTTTTGGTTATCGGCTACACATTTGTTTACTGTATCCCAAGCCCATTTGGCAGCATGTCCCAACGGAGGTTCACCGGTTTCGGTAGGCAGGAATTTAGCCACTTCGGGAAGTTCCAGGGGAAGGCTCTCCTCATCTATCATATAAGGCATTCCTTCTTTGTAATAGACAGGGAATGGTTCTCCCCAGTAACGCTGGCGTGAGAAGATAGCGTCACGCAGGCGGAAGTTTACCTTTACACGTCCCAAATTATGTTCTTTCACGTATTTTTTGGTAGCCGCAATGGCTTCCTTGATGGTCAATCCATTCAGGGAAAGGTCACAGTAGGGAGCGACGCCTTCACGCGGGGAGTTGCATACGATACCCTCTTTGGCGTCAAAGCTTTCTTCGCTTACATCACATCCTTCTACCAACGGACGGATTTCCAGACCGAAATGTTTGGCAAAGGCATAGTCGCGGCTGTCGTGTGCAGGTACGGCCATGATGGCACCTGTTCCATATCCGGCCAGCACATAGTCGCTGATCCATACAGGTACTGCTTCACCGGTAAAAGGATTGACGGCATAACTTCCGGAGAATACGCCTGTAACGCTGCGGTCGGCTATACGTTCGCGTTCCGTACGTTTCTTGGTGCGTTCCAGATAAGCATCTACATCGGCTTTTTGGGCTTCGGTAGTCAGTTGGGGAACCAATTCACTTTCAGGAGCCAGTACCATGAAGGTGACGCCAAACATCGTATCTGCACGGGTAGTGAAAATGGTAAACTCCAATTCACTGTCCTTTACTTTGAATTGTATTTCGGCACCTTCGCTGCGTCCGATCCAGTTTTTCTGGGTTTCTTTCAGAGACTCGGTCCAGTCGATGGTATCAAGTCCGTCCAACAGACGCTGTGCGTATGCAGATACACGGAGGCACCACTGGCGCATCTTTTTCTGGACGACAGGGAAACCGCCACGTTCACTGACACCATCTACCACTTCATCGTTGGCAAGTACGGTTCCCAATTGCGGACACCAGTTTACCATCGTCTCACCCAGATAGGCGATGCGGTAGTTCATCAGGATTTCCTGCTGTTCCTTTTCGTTTTTGGCATTCCATTCTTCGGCCGTAAAATGCAACTCTTCGCTGCATGCCGCATTCAAGCCTTCGTTTCCGTATTTCGGGAATGACTCTACCAGTTCCTGGATGGGGCGGGCTTGTTGGGTATCGTTGCAATAATAGCTGTTGAACATTTTTTGGAAAGCCCATTGTGTCCAATGGTAATATTCCGGGTCACAAGTACGGATCTCCCGGTTCCAGTCAAAGGAGAAACCTATCTTGTCCAGCTGTTCGCGATAGCGGTTGATATTGTTGACGGTAGTAATTGCAGGGTGCTGTCCCGTCTGGATGGCATATTGCTCGGCGGGAAGTCCGTAGGCATCATATCCCATGGGGTTCAGTACATTGAAACCTTGCAGTCGTTTGTAACGGGCATAAATGTCAGAAGCGATGTATCCCAGTGGATGACCTACATGTAAACCTGCGCCTGAAGGGTAGGGGAACATGTTCAGCACATAGTATTTCTGCTTCGTCTCGTCTTCCGTCACTTGGTAGGTTTTATTTTCTACCCACCGTTTCTGCCATTTCTTTTCAATCTCCCTGAAATTGTATTCCATAATGGTATTTGTTAGTATATTGTTGAAAACTTTGTTGATTACTTAGTTAAAACCGGTTAGTATCCGGTTAATATCGGTGCAAAGTTACGGGTTTATTTTCAGATTTGTAACGAAGTAGCGTAAAAAACAATGCTTAATGTTTGACAATTCATTTTTTATTACCTATATTTGTGATGTGCTTTTAAAAACTAATTTTTTGTTTGTAATACAAGTAATAGCTTAATTAATTCAATAGGGTTTATAAAGAAGGTTTTTTAGGATATTTCAAGAGATGAAGTCTGGGAAGATTTCATCTCTTTCTTATTTAAAGAGTAGTAACCCAGGTTCATAAAAGTATCGCTGAATTACTAAAGATTATGTTTTTGCTTACTAAGAATTAATCGTCCGACGGCTGTTTCATTATCGTCCAACAGTTGTCGGACGATAATTAGACAATTGTCGGACGATAATGAAACAGCCGTCGGACGATTAGCTCTTAGTAAATAGAGATATAGTTTGTTCAGACCCGGAAATAATTCCTTGAAGTGTGGCCTATAAAATTGGTTATTTCGTTTATTTTCACTACTTTTGCAAGTACAGTAAACAAAAAGACAGGAGGGTAAAGGCCTATGAAACAAGTGTTCTTTTTACTATTCCTTATTCCGCAATTCCTTTTTGCGCAAGAAGACAGCATGCGTCTTGTCCGTGATAGCGTGCGGATGAAGCTGGAAGGGCAGCCGGAGTTTTCTTCTCATGGCTTGCTGCCGGAAAGGATGAAAGAGTTGCCTTTACTATCTTCGGAAAACCCCAACCGTCTGCCTGAATTTTCCTTAAAGGAAGTACTCCGCCTGCCTTATCAGACCAATCCTTCTTTACTCTTTCGTGGTGATTATAGTACAAGTGGCATATTGAAGCAGTTTACGAACGCTACGCTGTTTGGTTCCGGAGGACAAACCAGTTTGCCCGGTATGGGACGTATTAACGAGGCTTCATTGGGATATCAACAGGAACTCAATCAGAAATTGGCATTGCAACTTAGCATGAATGCCATGAAGATGAATATGACCCATTTTGCCGGACAATCATTCAGTGCTTCGGGAGCTTTGATATACCAGGCTTCCGAACGCGTTGCTTTCAAAGTTTTCGGCTCTTATGATATCGGGAATTCTTATGGAATGAGTACGCATAGCTATGGTGCTACCATGTCGCTGGATATGTCCCGCCGTTTTGGTATGGAAATGGGTGTGCAACGTTACTATGATGCCATGAGAGGACGTTGGGAAACAGTTCCTGTCGTAATTCCTTATTATAACTTTGACAAGTTTAAATTAGGATTTGATGTAGGCGGGCTGCTGTATGAAATTCTTCGTGAGGTAATCTTTGAAAAGAAGGATAGGGGAGGTGGCCCTACCATAAGACCACCCCGCTCTTCATATCCTATAAAATAGTTTTCCGGTCTGCTCCTTGTTTCAACAGGATATTGGATGATGCCCATGCAATTAGGATGTCGGCAAGTATCCAATGAGGTACGGATTGCCTATATTGTTAAGTTCAGTTAATCTTTAATTTTCAACTCTCTGTTTACCAACAATGGTAACATGCAGGTAACTAACTGATTTATAAGTGCCTTCTTGTGTGATATTTAGTAGTTTACTAATTTTGCGACTGTAAATCAAAACATAGGAGGATAAATTATGAAGAACTATCAAAAAGTAAGTGTGCCCTCTGCTGAGGCACGTGTTGAACTGCACGATTCATTGAACTTGACCGGTGCGGAGATATCCATCAATAATCTGCCTGCAGGTACGGGAGTGCCTTTTGTACATTCGCACAAGCAGAATGAAGAAATCTATGCTGTCCTGTCAGGGCGTGGCACAATGGTGATTGACGGTGAGACTGTTGAATTAAAAGCAGGTGACTGGCTTCGTGTGGCTCCGGCAGGAGAACGGCAATTGTCTGCTGCTGCCGATAGCGCCATCCATGTTATTTGTATCCAGGTAAAGGCAGGTTCGTTGGAAGGTTTCACAATGACAGATGGTGTGGTTAAATAAATAAGTTATTTCGCCCATACCGTATGTAAGATTAAAGAAAGACGGATATGTACAGGAGAGGTACGGACATAAAAAAAGGAGTACCGCTGTACTCCAACCTTTGTTAACCTTAAATCTAATACTATGAAAAACACACTGCAAAGATACGGACTTTCTGCTTATCTCCAAATAAAGCAAATAAAAAAGCCTGTTTTATAACATGTTTTAGCAAATAGTGTAACTTTGTTAAGGATAAATCTGCACAGCTTGCTGTTTGGGTATAAAAAATATTTGTATGACCTTTTATGTATAGAAAATAATGAATATCTTTGAAAAAACATTTATTCATTAATTTCATCAGAATATCATTATGGGAGTTACCAACAAATCGACAGTGAAGATAGGAGCGGCGGGTGTAGCCGTCATCGGAGTGATTGTATTGTTTCTGGCCATGTTTGCCGTGGAGCGCATTGACTCGGGACAGACGGGTATCATCGTCAACCTGGCAGGCAGCGAGCGCGGTGTGGACGATGCCAAGGTGGAGACCGGATGGGTGGTCTATAACCGCTTTGCCAAGCAGCTTTTTGAATACCCCGCTTTTGCGCAGATTGTAGATTATGAGCCTTTCGACATTCAGGACAAGAAGGGAACCATTTTCAAGACCGACCCTACGATAGAATACTTCATTGAGCGGCAAGATGCCAAGGTAGTCTTTCTGCGCTACCGCAAGACCCCCGAGGAACTGGAACAGAGCGTCATCCTGACGGAAGTGAAGAATGCCTATAAGGACGTGGCAGGCCTTTACGAGACGGATTCGCTTATCAACAACCGCCCTGCCTTCGAGAAGGAAGTGGAGGAACTGCTGAAAGAGCGTCTGAGCAAGCGTGGCTTTACGTTCACTAACATCCAGTCGTCCGTGAAGCCTAACGAGACTTTGCAGGCTGCCATCGATGCCAAGAACACCGCCGTGCAGAATGCCTTGAAGGTGGAGAACGAGAAGAAAGCCGCCATAGCCGAAGCCGAGAAGGTGGTAGCGGCAGCCAAAGGTAAGGCGGATGCCAACCGGATACTGCAACAGAGCATCACCCCGGAACTGATTCAGCTGAAAGCCGTAGAAAAGTGGGACGGAAAGTTGCCGCTTTCCACAAGTGGAAACACGTTGCCCTTCTTGAAGTTGCAATAAGGAGAGGCTGTTTTTCTTACATTCCTCTTTCTTAGGAGCATTTGTTTCTATTTTTTATTCCGCTTCTGCTTGTTTCATCCATTCATTCTATACCCCCCTCAGAATAGCTTCTGAAGGGGGAGGACAATGAGTCAGGGACTGAACCGCATTCAGTCCCTGACTCATTGTCTTTCAGTCCCTGACTGAATGGGGTTCACTTAATGAGTGAATGTATTATGTGTGCAACACAAAGGGAATCGGGCGATTATCTGTAAATAAAAGTGATGTGCCGTTACTTCTCTGCCAATAGTTCCGCCTTGAATACTTCCTGCGTTTCCACCCGGTTGCCGATGGTTTCGGTGTTGTAGGCGAACTTGTTTGTACGGTTGCCGGCCATTGCGCTTGCTGCGTTTACCAAAGATGTCATTGCGATGATTGCTGAGATTGCTAAAGTCTTCATACTTGTTCTATTTTTTAAGTTATGCATTTATTGTTTTTCTGTCTTGCGGGTGTTACTTGTTCCCTTTCGACATGGCAAAGATAGGGCGACCCCAAACCCTTTTAGGTTATCGCTACGTTAATGTTAGGTTAACGGTGAGGAGTGATGGATAAAGTGAGTTTAATTGGATAAACTTCAATCGTATTTAGAATAATGTCGTCATGAAGATACCTGAATTAATCAAGCAAAGGAATACTTATGTGGAGCGTGTCAGTTCCTTTATCCGAAAATCTCTGGTTAAAGTACTGGTGGGACATAGGCGTGTAGGGAAAAACTATATCCTTTATTAGTTGATGGCAAGGATAAGACAGGAAGAGCCGGGTGCTAATATCATTTATTCCTCTATGGTGATACAAGCAAGGATAAACAATACTCAAGTGTTTTTATGGAAAAAATCAAGTTTCGCAAGTTCGGGAGTTAGCAGGAGTTAAAGGGAGCTTGCGAAACTTGAGTAAAAAGCAGCCGTTACTTCTCTGTGATAAGCCTGATGGCATAGTTTAATGCAGTATCTTCGTCCTTCATGAAGTCGGCCACTGTCTGAGACACCCGGTGATGAGGCGGTATGCCTACCCCTTCCATCGGAAATCCTTTGGGAGACAGGGCCGGTTCGCGTGTCGGTATGCGGAGATAGGTGAGATGCTTGGTGGCGAAATTTCGGGGACCGTTGCCGGTATCTCCTCCGGTGGGTTCGCCGATGAGCGTGGCATTGTCGCTTTCTTTCATATCCATGACGAAGCTTTCGGCGGCGGAAAAGGTCTTGGTGCCGGTCAGCAGATAGATTCTGCCTTTATAGGCATCTGCTTCGGGCTGCATGATTTGGCTTTTGCCGAGGCAATGAGGCTGTTCTTTCCGGATGAAGTATTTGCAGATGTCCCGTCCGTTACCGCTGCTGCCTCCTCCGTTCTGGCGGACATCTATGATGAGGTAGGGCAAATCCTTCACTTGGGGATAGGTAGCTAGCCTGATACAATGAATAGTTTTCCATGACTGTCCGGTGGATTTCATTGAAATCGTCTTCGAATTGCGAAGCGTTGAGAGGTAATTCCGAAAGGTAGAAGTATTCCGCTTGGAGTTCCTGGCTGTAGAAATGTTTGGCGTAGATTCGTAATCCGTAGTAGGCGACAGCCAATATTGCTATTACGATGGCTGTGACTTTGAGGACTTTTTCCAGTCGTTTCATTATCGTGGTATTGGTTGGTGTATATGCCACAAATTTATGGTATTTTCTTTATTGTACCAAGCAGGCGGGGGCTTTTCTGAGCTGTAGTTGTTTCCTTTGGTGAGGTATATTTGGCGTACGGGCATAAAAAAAGGAGTACCGCTGTACTCCAACCTTTGTTAACCTTAAATCTAATACTATGAAAAACACATTGCAAAGGTACGAACTTTTTGCTTATCTCCAAATAAAGCAAATAAAAAAGGCTGTTTTATAACATGTTTTAGGAAAATGTGCAGCCTTGTTAAGGCTTACTAAGTATTTGAAGCCTTTTTACGGCTGTTTTCTAAAAAAGAATTATCTTTGCATGAAGGCGAAGATAAGTTGTTTAGTGAGAGAAAAACTCGTTTTCTCTTGATTTACTAAATCGGAATTTTGCACTATCTTTGTCCTCCCGATCAATTTAATGTATTAAATCCCAAAATAGATACCGCAGTGAACGAAGATATTGTCCTTACCCCGATGATGAAACAGTTTCTTGATTTGAAGGCAAAGCACCCGGATGCCGTTATGCTGTTTCGTTGTGGCGACTTCTATGAAACCTATTCCACCGACGCTATTGTTGCGGCCGAAATCCTCGGTATTACCTTGACCAAGCGTGCCAACGGCAAAGGAAAGACCATCGAGATGGCGGGTTTTCCGCATCATGCGCTCGATACTTATCTGCCTAAACTGATACGTGCCGGCAAGCGTGTAGCCATCTGTGACCAGCTGGAAGACCCGAAACTGACGAAGAAACTCGTGAAGCGCGGTATCACGGAACTGGTGACGCCGGGTGTATCTATCAATGATAATATATTGAACTACCGGGAAAACAACTTCCTGGCGGCCGTTCATTTCGGTAAGGGAGCCTGCGGTGTGGCATTCCTGGATATATCTACGGGCGAATTCCTTACGGCAGAAGGCCCGTTCGATTACGTGGATAAGCTGTTGAATAACTTTGCTCCCAAAGAAGTGCTTTTTGAGCGTGGCAAGCGTCTGATGTTTGAAGGGAATTTTGGAAACAAGTTCTTCACGTTTGAGTTGGACGACTGGGTATTTACGGAAACAACCGCTCGTGAGAAGCTGTTGAAACATTTTGAAGTGAAGAACTTGAAGGGCTTCGGTGTGGAACATTTGAAGAACGGTATCATTGCTTCGGGAGCCGTTCTGCAATATCTCATCATGACGCAGCATACCCAGATAGGGCATATCACTTCCTTGGCGCGTATAGAGGAAGATAAATACGTGCGTCTGGATAAGTTTACAGTGCGCAGCCTGGAATTGATGGGCAGCATGAATGATGGCGGAAGCAGCCTGCTCAATGTTATTGACAAGACCATCAGTCCGATGGGTGCCCGTTTGCTGAAGCGTTGGCTGGTATTTCCGCTGAAAGACGTACAGCCCATCAATGAGCGTCTGAATGTGGTGGAGTACTTCTTCCGGCAACCCGGTTTCAAGGAACTGATTGAAGAGCAGCTCCATCTGATAGGCGATTTGGAACGTATCATCTCCAAAGTGGCGGTAGGCCGTGTTTCTCCGCGTGAGGTAGTGGCACTGAAAGTGGCTTTACAAGCCATCGGACCGATAAAGGAGGCTTGTATGGGGGCTGATAATGCCAGTTTGAACCATATCGGCGAACAGCTGAATATTTGCCAATCTATTCGTGACCGTATTGACAGGGAAATTAATAACGACCCGCCGTTGCTGGTCAATAAAGGAGGGGTTATCAAGCCAGGTGTGAATGCCGAATTGGATGAACTGCGACAGATAGCCTATTCCGGCAAGGATTATCTGTTGAAAGTGCAGCAGCGTGAAAGTGAACTGACAGGTATTCCCAGTCTGAAGATCGGTTATAACAATGTCTTCGGCTATTACATCGAAGTACGCAATGTACATAAGGAAAAAGTACCCCAGGAATGGATTCGCAAACAGACACTGGTCAATGCTGAACGTTATATTACACAGGAGTTGAAGGAGTACGAAGAGAAAATTCTCGGTGCCGAAGATAAGATACTGATACTGGAGACACAGTTATACACGGAATTGGTGCAGGCATTGAATGAGTTTATTCCTGCCATCCAGATGAATGCCAACCAGATAGCGCGTCTGGACTGTCTGCTGTCGTTTGCCACGGCGGCACGCGAGAATAATTATATCCGCCCTGTCATTGCCGATGACGATGTATTGGATATCCGTCAGGGACGCCACCCGGTTATCGAGAAGCAGCTTCCTATCGGAGAGAAATATGTCGCCAATGATGTCATGCTCGATAGTGGTAGCCAACAGGTCATTATCATCACGGGTCCCAACATGGCAGGTAAATCGGCTTTGCTGAGACAGACGGCGCTGATTACCTTGCTTGCCCAAATCGGCAGCTTTGTGCCTGCCGAGAGTGCGCATATCGGATTGGTGGATAAGATATTTACCCGTGTAGGCGCCAGCGACAATATTTCGGTAGGCGAGTCAACCTTCATGGTAGAGATGAACGAGGCAGCGGACATTCTGAACAACCTTTCTCCACGCAGTCTTGTGCTGTTTGACGAGTTGGGGCGCGGAACTTCCACTTACGACGGCATTTCCATTGCCTGGGCTATTGTGGAGCATATTCACGAACATCCCAAAGCCAAAGCGCGTACGTTGTTTGCCACGCACTACCATGAACTGAACGAAATGGAGAAGAGCTTCAAGCGTATCAAGAACTATAATGTGTCGGTAAAAGAGGTTGATAATAAGGTCATCTTCCTGCGTAAACTCGAGCGTGGAGGCAGTGAGCACTCCTTCGGTATCCATGTGGCAAAGTTAGCGGGTATGCCGAAAAGTATTGTGAAACGTGCCGACGAAATACTGCATCAATTGGAGGCGGAGAATCGTCAGACCGGAATGGTGAGCGGCAAGACAATTACCGAAGGTGCTTCGTCAGCCGGTGGCATGCAACTGAGTTTCTTCCAACTCGATGATCCGGTATTATGCCAGATACGTGACGAAATACTGAACCTTGATGTGAATAATCTTACTCCGCTGGAGGCACTGAACAAGTTGAGTGACATAAAGAGGATAGTAAGGGGGAAGTGATTCTTCACCGCATACTGATTATATCTTTGTAACAGTGCCTCGTCTTTATTTCTTCTTGCCGTAGAAGCACATGAAGTAGATTCCGATGAGAATAAATGGAATGCTGAGCCATTGTCCCATATTCAACGACATGCTGTCTTCAAAGTTCACCTGGTTTTCTTTGAGGAATTCCACGAAAAAGCGGAAAGTGAATATCTCCGTCAAGCAAAGTCCGAAGAAGAAACCGCGGTGATAGGGTAGGGGTTCCTGTTTCTTTTGCCCACGTTTATAGAGGTAAACCATTCCCAGGAAAAAGATGAAGTAGGCTATTGCTTCGTAAAGCTGTGCCGGATGACGCGGCAGCATATCTACCCGTTCAAATACAAATGCCCAGGGCACATCAGCCGGTTTGCCGATAATCTCGGAATTCATCAGGTTGGCGAGGCGGATGCAGCAGGCTGTAATGGGGGTGGCTACGGCTATCATGTCGAGCACGTCTATGTAGTGCATCTTCGTTTTGCGGCAATACATCCAGAGGGCGATAATCAGTCCCAGTGTGCCGCCATGACTGGCAAGCCCGGTGTAGCCTGTCATTTTCCAACTGCCGTCCGGCAGGATTTTTACGGGAAGAACCATCTCAAGGAAATGATCTTGATAGTAAGCCCAGTCATAGAATAGGCAGTGTCCCAGTCGTGCACCTATCAGTATGCCGAAGAAGCAATAGAAGAAGAGGGGCTCGAATTTCTTTTCGTCTATTCTGCGGTCGCGATACTGGCGTTGCACGATAAGGTAGGCAAAGGCAAGTCCGACAATCCATAACAGGCCATAGTAACGGATGGATATGCCGAAGAAATTGAATAGTTCGGGATCGGGGTTCCAGTTGATGGTGAGTAATGATAGCATATTTATGAAGAATTAAATTACTGAATTACGGGATTATCCGCAACAAAGGTATGAAATTATCTTGTTAGCCCGTTCTCTTCGGAAGATTATCTGTGCTTTCGCGTTTTGCCGTAGAAGCACATGAAGTAGATTCCGATGAGAATGAATGGAATGCTGAGCCATTGTCCCATGTTCAGTGCCATGCCGTCTTCAAAGTCCACCTGGTTCTCTTTCAAGAATTCGATGAAGAAGCGGAAAGTGAATATTTCCGTCAGGCAGAGTCCGAAGAAGAAACCGCGATGGTAGTAGGGTGATGAGGTTCTTTGTTTCTTTTGTCCTAGCTTGTATAGGTACGCCATTCCGAGGAAGAAGATGAAATAGGCGATTGCTTCATAAAGTTGTGCCGGATGACGGGGTAGCATATCGACACGCTCGAAGACGAAAGCCCAGGGGACGTCAGTCGGTTTACCGATGATTTCAGAGTTCATCAGATTGGCCAGGCGGATGCAGCATGCGGTGATGGGAGTGGCTACGGCTATCATATCCAGTACATCCATGTAGTGTAACTTTGTCTTGCGGCAATAGAGCCAGAGGGCGATGATCAGTCCCAGAGTACCTCCATGGCTGGCAAGTCCTCTGTAGCCAATCCATTGCCACTCTCCGTTTGGCAGGAACTTGACGGGGAGTATCATTTCCCAAAGGTGATTCAGAAAATATTCCGGTTGATAGAACAGGCAGTGCCCTAACCTTGCTCCAAGGGTAATGCCTATGACACAATAAAAGAAAAGGGGAGAGAATTTCTCGTCACTGATTTTCCGGTCCCGGTATTCGCGCTGTACAATGATGCAGGCAAGTAAAATTCCGATACCCCATAGCAGGCCATAGTAACGCAGGGGGAGATGGCCGAAGAGATTGAACAATTCAGGTTCTGGATTCCAGTTGATGGAGAGGAGTGGTAGCATACGAATATTCTTTAAAGTTGCTGAAGTAGGTGTTTCTGTGACAAAGGTACGAAATTATCTCGTTTACTCATCCTTTTTCGAATTTCTTTGCCACCATCCTATACGTCGGTACCTCAACGCCTTGTTCTTCTGCAGCCGCAATCATGTCGAAAAGCAAGCCTTGTATTTCACTCTGGTGTCCTTTGGCCATATCTTTCTGCATGGAGGCGGTGCTTTCGGGGGCGAGTTTGTCTATTACTTTGAGGTTATACTCTACTATATCCTCCTTGAATTCTATACCCAATTTCCTGCCCAAAGCTGCGCTCTCTTGTGACAGTCCGATAAAGGTGTCGCGTACCTCGCCGGGTTTCTGCACTTCGCCCATGGGTACGTCATAATAGGCTCCGGTGACGGCCATGGCGGAGATAAACGACCATTTGACGAATGTATCCCGTTTGATGTCGTCGGAGATTTCGGCTTTGATGCCGCTTTCCTGCAAATCACGCTGTACGGTTTCCAATGTTTCACGGGAAACAATGGTGTTGCGGTGTGCTCCATAGACGAGCCGGAAAATCTTTCCCATCTGCGTGATTTCTCCCCGTCCGGATACGAAGCCTACGATGTAGATGCAGCCGTCGAGTACCGTAACGCCGGGTACCAAACGCTGAATACGGGGACCGGTTCCGTAAACATTCAAGATGGGGATGACCACTGTACGTTCGTGTGAGGCACGCTTGATTAGTTCCGTAATGGAATCTACGGAATAGCCTTTGACGCAGACGAAGATGACGTCGGCCTGGTAGTCCGTAGATGCGGAGGCAAGGGTAGTGTATTCTTCTGCCGTATAGGCGGGTATCTTCAGTGTATGTTCGCCTTTCAAATCGGAGTGCAGTTGCAATCCGTTTCCTCGTATGGCGGCAAGGTGTTCGCCGCGGGCAATGCAAGTGACCTCTTTGCCGGATAATGAAAGAAAGGCGGCGATGCTTCCGCCTACGCCGCCGGTACCTGCGATGAGGTATTTTAAATTACTGTTTACCATCTGTAGTGAATATCATTACACATTGAAGCGGAAGTGCATAATGTCCCCATCCTGCACCACATATTCCTTACCTTCCACACCCAGCTTTCCCGCTTCGCGTACGGCGGCTTCGCTGCCATACTTGATATAGTCTTCATACTTGATGACCTCTGCCCGGATGAATCCCTTTTCAAAATCCGTATGGATGACACCGGCGCATTGCGGAGCCTTCCATCCCTTGCGGTAGGTCCATGCCTTTACTTCCATCTCTCCGGCAGTGATGAAGGTTTCAAGGTTCAGCAGGCTGTAGATAGCCTTGATTAGGCGGTTGCAGCCGCTTTCTTTCAGTCCCAGGTCTTCGAGGAACATCTGCTTTTCCTCGTATGTCTCCAGTTCAGCAATGTCGGCTTCGGTCTGTGCGGAGATGATGATAAGTTCGGCATCCTCGCCCTTGATGGCTTCGCGCACCTGCTCCACGTACTGGTTGCCACCAGCGGCGCTGACGTCATCTACGTTGCAGACGTAAAGCACGGGCTTGGTAGTAAGCAGGAACATCTGATTGGCACATTGTTCCTCATCGTCGTTCTGCGGGATGACGGTGCGGGCGCTTTGTCCTTGTTCCAGGGCATCCTTGTAGCGGAGCAAGAGTTCATACTCTATCTTTGCCGCCTTGTCACCGCCTACTTTGGCAATCTTCTCTACGCGCTTGATGCGGTTTTCCACTGTATCGAGGTCTTTCAGTTGCAACTCGGTGTCGATGATTTCTTTGTCGCGCACGGGGTTCACTGAGCCGTCCACATGGACGATATTACCATTGTCGAAGCAGCGCAGTACGTGGATGATGGCATCACATTCACGGATATTGCCCAGGAACTGGTTGCCGAGTCCCTCACCTTTGCTGGCACCTTTTACCAGTCCGGCAATGTCAACAATGTCGCACACGGCGGGTACGATACGTCCCGGGTGAACCAATTCGGCGAGTTTCGTCAGTCGTTCGTCGGGTACGGATACTTGCCCCATCTGGGCGTCGATTGTACAGAACGGGAAGTTTGCCGCTTGTGCCTTTGCGCTGCTCAAGCAGTTGAAAAGAGTGGATTTTCCTACGTTGGGAAGGCCCACGATACCAGCTTTTAATGCCATAGTGTTATCTTGTTTTTTAGTTATTGTTCAGTTAATTGGATGCAAAGATAGTGCAAACCGGAGGTAGAATAAAATGAACTCGTTCATTTTTTATGCTGAGGTGCGTCCTATCTTCGCTTTTTTAAGCAAAAAAAATGCTTACCGGGCAAACTTACGGAAAAATGCTTGATTTTGTCAGTGCACCGTTCCCTCAATCTTTACTTTTCGATGCATGCTAAAAGCCAGTTACCGATTGGCAACTGGCTACATTTTAGGTGGATTATAATCTGCATCATAACCCATGGATTATATGAAATCTTTGATATTTAAGCCTTTTGCAGATTATACTGTAGTTCACGAGAACTCATAGTCCTATATATTATTACTTTTCCTGCAAAGTGCAGATACTAACCCTGTTCCAGTCCGGTTCAGAAAACATATCCCCTATACCTTGCCCCTCCGCAGTAATGCGTGAAGCGGCTATACGGTATTTTTTCGTAAGGACGGATTTGACAGACTCGGCGCGCGCACGGGCAATTCTCTCATTCACCTCAATACTTCCTTCCGGTGAGGAATATCCCTTGATGACAACCTTGGATTCAGGATGTCTGTTCATGTAGGAAGCTATCCGTTCCACATTGGGTAACTGTGAAGCGTCAATCTTGGAACTACCCTGACGGAAAGTGACAATAGACTCCAATGTCTTGGCTTTTTCAACGATAGTTTCAATGATTGGTTTCTTGTTTTGACATTCGCTCAACTGCTTCTGTAGCATGTCCGCCCGATTGGAGGCATCCTCAATTTGTTTCCGGCTGTTTGAAAGTTGACTACGCAGATTGTTGATGTCGGTATTCAGGCGATCTACTTCTGCCTGATCATACTCCTTTGCATAGGTGAAATGGTGTCTGCCGGAGTTTCCCTTCAGATAATAGGTAATCCCCGCGAGTAGTTCAACGTGTGCATTGTTGATATTGAAACGGCTCTTGTGCCGGTTGAAGTCACCTTCCATATCGTATACCAATGAAGGCTTCAGACTGATCGCCCATGCTTTTTCCTTCCCGATGTTGAAGTTAAAATCCATTCCCAACCGTGTACCCCAGGAGTTGGCATCTCCCGTGCCATTGACATAGCTATGAAGCCAGCCTATTCCGGCTACAGCCTCCATTTCGAATGTCCGGGGTGTTCCGGGATAACCACCGAAAAGGTTCATTATGTTGAACTTGCTTAAAAGTTCAATATTCGAAGCGTCAAAAGCCGTCTTGCTACTGCTTGTATTGATATATCCCATGGCTGAAGTCCCCAAGCTCAAAACCGGTGTTATCCGTTTTGACAGCTCAACACCCACAGCGGGACGGGAATTTTTCCAGAAGGCACTGTGTGTCAAAGGAGTGGTCACTCCACCTTTGATTCCGACAGACCAGTTGTCCGTAAACTTTGTTCCTTTCAATAAAGTCTGTCCATTTACGGTCAGGGCAGACACTCCAAACATACATAAAATTAAAATGTTCTTTTTCATAATTTCTGTTTTTAATTAAACATAAGGGAATTATCCCATATTATCAGTATATTTATTCGTTTAGAAAATAGGGACAGGATATCAATCAAATTTATGACAATTGTAAATGTTTAGGTATAAATATTTTTGTTTTCTTGCATTCTAGACAAAGAGATAACGGAACAAGGTACAGGTCTCTTTGTTTTCCAGAATATTCTTGTCTTTCAATTTTTCATACAACTGTTCTACTGACTTGACTCCCATACCGGACATTGTACGCAGGGCATCAAATCCATTGTATTTTATAAATCGCAAAAGATCTTCAAGGAGGTAAATATTGTATTTTCTAAGTGCTCGCAAAACTCGGAAGTTTATTCCCAATTTTCCCAACGGGGTAACCAACAAGTCCACATACTCTGATGGAATATCCTGATCCCTGACAGCTATTATCACATTCCTGAAATTCTGTCTGGAAATGTCTTGAGGACTTAGCAGAAGTGACTTGTAATTTCTACATCTGACATATGCGTTAGCCAGTTCCCGCTTCCATTCGGAATAAGATTTCCATTCCGAATAGACCGCCCGGATTCCTTTCTTATACATATATGCCAAATTTCTGGGAGCGATACCTGTTCTTCTGGAAACGGTTTGGGCGTCACTCCCTGTCAGGAGGGAGTAAAAAACATCCCGTACCCGGACGTCCTTTATCACTTCCGACATTTCTTTGATGATTTCCTTGTATACAGGCATGCAGATTGTAGGCAGTTCCAGAAAGGCGCCACCTGTTTTCTGACTATGCAAATCATTTTTTGAATATTCCATAATTCTCCCGTCGTAATGTAATTAAAAAATCCGTTTATTTTTTACTTTTTTCTCTCAACAGGGTGGGAGGCATCCCATACATTCTCCTGCAGTATGCAGTAAGATGGGAAGGTGAGCTGAAATCGAACTCTCTGGCTATTTCTTGAAAGGAAAGTTCCGGGTCACAAATCATTTCTAAGACTCGTTCCGCTTTTTTCTTCTGCATCCATTTATAGGGACTTTCTCCAAAACAGGAATGAAACTTCCGACTGAAAGAACGCTCTGAAACATAATATAAATCGGCAAATTCTTTAACTGAGTTCACTTTTTTATAATTCTCCAAAACAAACTTTTCAAAATGTTGTCTGATACTGGTTGATGTGGAGAAAAAAGCAGCCAACTCTTTTTTTGTATAAAACCCTTTTAGCACAAGCAGTATTTCCTGTTGTTTCAATAAATGCATATGCTTGCAAAGCAGTCCAGCCTCCAAATACGTACCAATAGAATCCAGCACTTTCATCAGATTTTTCCTAATGGGAAGAATGAGATCATCCGCTTCCATATCCTTGTCAGAAACAGGAAGCGAACCCAAAAACAGCTTGTCACATACACTTACATTCCTGTCCCAAAATAAAAGAATGCACTTCGATTCCATTGTGGATTGCATCCGGATTTCTACATTTTGAGGTATAAATATCATTTGTCCTTGCATAATTCGCAAACCCTCATATTCTCCTGAATTAACACAAACCTCGCCTTCAATCATAAAAAGGCTGCATGATGACTTGCTGTTGTTAATCTGATACATGTCATCCTTTTTCAATTGATGATAAGCAAATCCCATATCTGGATTCATTTGGTAGTTCAGACAGGATAAATGTTCATTTAGATATAGTAATTTCATGTTTTTTTAATAATAACAAACTGGAATAGCACTTGTTTTATATAAAAAAGACATTAAATTGCATAAAAAAGACATAATTAATCTATGTACATTTAATGCATAACAAACGCTTTGGATATAATTGGGGATAAATAATCAAAGCAGTTCTTTTGTTTTTTATCCCATTATACAAGATGCTATTGAAGTATAATACAATTAATAATGCACGAATAACTCTTTCAACGCTATTCATGTATTGAACAGGGACTATGATATATGGGAAGGATACAGGATAACAACAATGGAATAACTTATTGACCAAGCTGTATATAGCAGGTGTGTCAAAATAAAGATTTAGAATACAAATAACACGAATTACCCCCCTTGCTTTTTAATGACTACTGATAATCAGCGATTATCAGATTCGCTTTTTTTGCGTAATTTGTGTAATTTGCGTTCTTTTATCAGTTTTGACACACCTCCCATTGTCTATTTGGGAAGATATTTTGTATAATCATCCGTCACTTCAGAATCAACCACTGGACGTATAGAGTAAGTCATGGCACGCCTGTAAAGTGTGCTATTATTGGACTCTGAAGTCCAACCGCCCCATGAACCCAGTGAATTGAGCAGATAACGCCCTGCATGTGCATTACCATTTGCCTGTGAAACAGCAAATATACATGATTTGCTACCAGAGTTACCGTTCATAAAAGAACCATCATAAATACTTCCGGGCAGAGGTGTTATCAAACCGTCTGAAGAACTGCTACCTTTATAATATGCATATCTTAAAGTAACAGATTCGTCCTGAGACATGATCCGAAATCCGTACGGGGAAGGGTCAAACACGGTCTTTCCCCCCACAGCCTGGGGATTACTGCCGTTATCGACAGGCTTGTTCCAAGGATATAAAAACACCCACCGTGCCTTGAAATAACTTACATTAGCATGGGGGAACAGTTCGTACTGCCAGAAACTTTGATGAGACACAATCGTATTTGGATTCTCAATGGAAGCTTTCATTGTCAAAGTTCCTCCCGCTGCCTGCAAGGCATTCTGCCTACCATAATCGGCTCGATCTCCTTTCTGATTTTTAATAAAATCAAATCGTCTGCCATCACCGTCATAAAAAGGTACATTCACATATACATCATATGAAGGGAAAGGGTCTTTTCTTCCCCACTGGTATTGCATGCCGAATTCACGATAAGCATCCCCGCTATAGGAAGACTTGGGCTCTTCGTATGCTCCTAAAAGATGTGACATCAGTTTGACTTGTACCGCTCCATCTCCTCCGGTCCTATTAAGTGTCTTTACCGTAGGATATTCGTCCACAATCCAGATATGCCAGCTCCAAAGAGTCTGTCTCCGTTCCAGCTTTCCACTGCGTAATTCTATCAACACATTACCTGCTGTATTTCCGGCCTGCAAATAAATATAAGTATTCGGTCCGGTTCCCCCCAGTTCTTTCAAGACCTCCAGACCTGCTCTTTGGATAGGGGTATCTCCGCTTTTATTTATATCTGTCCATACGATATTGACCGTCCAGTCGTCGTCATCATCCAGCCTGTTAAGCATGAACTCCTCTTTGTCTCCCGGCAAAAGTTGCTCCGCGTCACCGGTAAGGTCCGCATCATGATCCAATAGTTTCTTATAATAATCATATGCCGTATTTACACGGGAAACAGGAATCAGTATTCCTTGTTTAGAACCTTTCTTCACCATATATGTATTCGCTTCAGGCTGCATGATACCGGAAATCAGCTGAATGGTGAACTCTCTTGCAGGAAACAGCCCTGTTGGTGAATAAATCTTGAACTTCGCTTTACCCGAAAAAAGTTTTGGATCAGTCAGATCATCCACCGGCGTAAAGGGCACAAGAGTACCTGAAAGGCTCGGATTCCGATCATGGAAATCTGCAAACGTTGGTATTACCGCACCTTGCCCATTGTCGGCTTCTGCAGAGAGCATCTCTATAACGTATTCGCTATTCGCTTTTACATAGTATTCCTTCTGCCGACCGTCCATTACATATATTCCCTGAGTCTCTTCCAGCAAAGTATGGGACATGTTCCGGCCATAGTAAGGAATCGCATTGTATTCTTTCTGCAGCAGACTAAGTTTTGCCGATGCACTTTTGCCTGTAGCCATATGTGTAATGCTGCAGGTGTAAGCTGTATTGAAATTATCAAAATACTCCTCATTATCCGTAATATCAGGGGCGGTCACAGTATATTTCCATACTCCTCCGGCAAGTTGGTCCACTTTTTCAATATTAAACCTGTTAAGGGATTCTGCATGGAACTGGGGTTCCAGATTATGTGGCTCTGTCTTTACATAGAATGTAACCTTAGCACCCGCTTCTTCGGCCGTAAGCTGTTTGCCATTATCAATGACCACCTTATCGCCCTGTCCATAATTCTCGCCATACTGGCTGATCTCTATAAACTCCAAAGGCTGGCTGCAAGCTTCATCTGCAAAAATCTGCAAAGTAACATTCATATCCTTTGACTGCTCAAAACTAAGGAACCATTTCATACGTCCTGCCTCCACATAGGCGGCTTTCAATTCATTCTGGGCATCCTCCTGTTTTTCCGGCCATGTACGGTCCGCATCCACTTGTTCCGAGACCGCAAAGGTGACAATCTGCTCGTCAGTCGGAGCTGTCTTGCCCGGATCTGCAGGAGCCACGGAATAAGTGATCCATGCAGGCAGACCTTTCACCGTGAATCCCTCGGGCCAGGAGGTCTGTATTTTCGCTGTCAGGCTTCCTCCCTCCCTATAGAAAGTAAATTGGTCATTGCTGACCCCCAACATATATTGTCCGTCATACTGAACGTTGGACATGGTAGACTCGTTCCATACTACGACATTATACATGATATTGGCAGCGGGGCCTTTTTTCGCATCCTCTTCCGTTTCGAATCCGGGACCGCCCACTTCCGTGACATTCACCAAATAACGATGATTACGCAACAAGGGCAGATACTCATATGTAGCGGATGCCTCGGTACCTGTACGTTTTAAATAGTCTATCCGGAAGAAAGTTTCCTTGTCAGGACGATTCTTGTCAGCACCGGTAAGTCCGACCACAATATACGGGCGTTTCAAATAATTTTCCATATCCTGTTCCGGAAGGGTTTCGCCATTGGCTCCTTGTGTGGCTTTTGTAGGAGTATTGACGGCTTCCGGAACATACACCTCACGCAGAAGTATCTTCTCTTCCGCTATGGAGGATGTCCTGTCGATCTTTCCTGTCACCGTTGGGGCAGGAGCGGGGATGGAAGGCTGTTTCGCTTTTCTTCCTGCCTCATCCCAAACTGCTTCATCCTCGAAAGGAGCGACCCGCCCTTCTGTATTGGTATTATAAAAATAAACCTTGGTCAGTTTGACACCTTCAATGCCCTTGGCCTTTTCGTCGAACACGGCAGCCCCTTCGGACGTACTGCTCAGGTTGAGCCCCACGTCCACACGCGCCACGGCACGGATCATATAGATGGTGCCGAGCGTCGGGACGGCACCGGAATTGTGGTCGACCGTAATCGCTGCGGAACTACCCCACATCGGAAGGTCTCCATTGTTCCAAATCCCGTCTTCAGGCATGTCATAAGTGAAAAGTTCCATGACCTCTTCCTTTGTTTTTCCGGCCAAAGCGTCCGCGACTGTCGCTTCTGACCGGCTGACATTTGCAAGCATTACAAAAGTGCTGGTATTATCCGAAGGGGTATTCTTCGCCAAAAGGGTTATTTTCCCCTTGCTCTTGTGGTCATCAGGGTCAGTGGAGGGGGTAAAGGATGTCACCTTGGCCTCATATGAGAACTTTTTGTCCTTATCAAATACAAGCACTCTAATCCTGTCCATATCCATGCTGTTCTCACCCTCCGGAGTAAGGGAACGGGTGAGGGGATTACGGAGTCCTAAACCTTCAAATGACAGGCTGACAGGTATCCATTTGCCGTCAGACGGCATTTCCACCCCGTTTCTTCTAAATTCATCAAAAGGGTCACTGCACCCCTGTATAAGGGGTATCCCGATAATTGTCGCCAGAAAAGCGAATATCAAAGTATAGTGTCTGAATTTCATATGCTTTATTCTTAAAACTATTTTCCTGATGTTATTGATAATGATGTCCCGCTACCAGGGAATGTCCACATTGACATCCTCCCAATTGTCCACGACAATGTCAAATTTTATATTGTCAGGTCCTTTCAGTGTGGAGAAGATCCGGTAAACGGTATTGCGGCGGATATTGTGATACGCATTGTCCGACCGGTCAAGATCCGGATTATAAAGTGGAATCTCATATGTCTTGTCAGGCTCATCAATAGGATAATGAACTGACAGTGACAATGTCAATGCTTCGCTGCTGTACTCCCCGGGAGCCACATAGATATACTTTGGGTAGACTCCTGTATAAGGAAGCAGCCTCTTCTTACATCTGGCTATGAAAGATGGGGAGCCCTCCTCATTGGCCCCATCGTGGAAACTTTCCCTTTCCGGCAATAACGGAGAAGCGACACCGTTCGGAAGGTTGTCTGCATATCTGGCTCCCCTGATATCAGGATTGCCGTTACCGGTAGCGGTGTATTCCCCGGCGGAAGGCAGCAGAGAATAACCGGTGGATTCGTTTTTTAGAGTGAGTTTGGTAACTCTGGACAATGGCAGCAACGGTGAAAGATACTCACCACTCTCATCAACGGTCGTGAGAATGAACTCGATACGTGCATGTACACGTTCCAGAAGGACATTGGGAGAAAGGGGAACCCTGCCATTTCCCGGAATATTTTCCGGTACACGCACATTACATTGACCAATCATGGGAAGATATTTACGGCTCTCACCCTTCAGCTCGTCAGAAGTAAAAATCCCGGTTGCCTCCGTCAGTCTTGCCGGATCGGGAATGACGTGATCATCCCTGATCGTTTTCAAACCGGATTCGCAATTTACCAGCAACACAAAATTATACTCACCGGCCATCAATTCCAGATCCAGAGCAATATCGGAAAGCTGTGTGTTATCGGACTCCCTCACCTCAAAACGGTCAATGCCGGTTATGCCGTCAAGCGGATTTACCGTACCTTGGGGATGATAAAATATGGTTTTCACCGGAGTGCCCTCGCCGTGTTTGTAGGCGAATAGGAGAATATGTCTGATTGTTTTTTCATATTCCTCAGCACCGATATAATCCTCTTTCCATTCCTCGGACGCACGCATGCCGCCTCTTACCGCCCGGGTAACTCCGCTGTTGCTTATTTCCGCCACGATACGGATAGGGATAGCAGAGTCAGATCTGCCGTATTCTTCCTCATTAGGCGCCGAACATCCTGCCAGTTGTATTATCGCTATACAAGTAGCCATTAACAGTCTTGTCACAGTTCTGTTCTTCATCATCTGTTGTTTTTACGAAATATTATAACTCTATTTTTAAGTCAGGGGATAACAAGTGCTTTTATCCACACCGTGCTATATCAGTTTTCAAGATCTACAGGACGGTAAACTACATTCCAGTCCAAAACGGTTGCCTGTGTCAGCACCCATGTTCCTTTCTCATATTTAAGTTTCAGAGTAATGGGAAAATCATGGTCACATTCCAGGCTGTAGGGAGGCTCGCCCGAATCTTCCCGAAACATGATGATATCCTCTACCAGATTGGCCCGATAGAGAAGCTTTCCGGTTGTCCTGTTGATAACAGACAGGAGCGCATTCCTGCCTTCATCCAATTTCATCAGCGTAAAATCGGCCTTTAAACGCCCTTCCTTGTCATGTGTAGCTACAGCCGTATACTCAAAACGCTCGCAAGGGACAATTTGCCCTTCAAAGTCATAAACGCCGTTGTCGTCCTCTATCTTCACGATGAAATCCTCATCATTCGGAAACGGGGCGGATATGGACTCGACGGTAAGATGTATCCGGTATGTCAGTTCGTGCATGCTGATGGGCACCCGCTCGTAAACGCTTCCCGAGTCCTCCGGACTGTCCAGCCATGCGGAGGCAAGTCCCACATAAAGAGCTCCGGGAGCTGAAGAAATGCGTTTGTTTTCCAGTTGCAGCGAGACCAGCATCTCCTGCTTGGTGGTGACACCTTTCTCAAAAGCAGTGAAGTCATAGGCGGAAAGGTCGTTGCCGCCCCAAGCCACAAATGTGAGTTTGCCTGAATAGCTGAATGTAGCGGACAGGAAATAATCCGCCGAAAGAACGGCTTTCATATCGGAGAATTCGCCCACCAGTACATTTCTGTCATCAAAGGCAAATACCCGGACTTGTCTGATTTCTGACGGATAACTGGGAAATTGTTCGCAAGGGGTCTGCCTGTAGAATTGGAAATTGACACCTTGCGGACAATCGCTCAAGTCATCAAATACGGATAAATTACATCCCATAAGACAGCAGACCAGTAACACGAACAACGTGGCAGGGTATATGCATCTGATTCTCATTTGGTATAGTTTATATTTTTTTACATTAAAAGTTTGGTATCGGTATTATTCCATTTTATGATAGGGAGAGGGAGGGAAAATCCCCCTCCCTACAGTCATGCCAATAATTGCAACAAAACTTGTTTTGTCAAGACGTCAATCAAGAACGACTTCACGTGAGACGAGGTTCCATTGGAGGACTTTGGCTTCAACACGCATGTATGTTTCTTCTTTTTCAATGTCCGGATTGTCCGGATTCTCAGGTTCCGTAGGATCTGTCGGTTTGGGCAGGTTCGGGTCATTGGGGTCGGAAGAATCCCATGGCATTCCCAATCCCTGGAATGCTTTGACAGTCAACATATAAGTATTATTACGACGGGCATCGGCATTCACGACGGTCTTTTCCGTATCATCTGTCTGACGATTCCACAAGGCACGGTAGGCACATTTTCCATCAGTATATGTATAGGCTTTCTGATTCGGGGCCAGTTGGCTTTTTTCTGCTGCCTCCTTGGATGCATAGATAAGACCGTCATTTTCACCGCGGAAGAATGTCTCTCCTTGAACACCCGGTTTGCTGACCAGCTTATCATTCTCCCAATGCCATACTTCCTTAGGAGTATATGTTGCATATACTTTGGCATAGGCCAAACGGTAGAAACCGTAATCTTTATTCTGGGATGTGAATTCATTCTTGTCCACAGAATTCTCTAAGAAATAAATACCTCTTCCTCCTTTTGCGGCATCGGTACTTGCTGCGACAGAAATTGCTTTATAATTTCCAAGATCATCGTTTGTCTTGTTATCAGATGCTGATGCAAGATTTCCCAAACGAATTAAATATTCTTTTGCTCGACCTGAAGGGTCTTGAGCATTTTGGAAATCGGCATAATCATCAATAGCTGATTTGAAATCCTTATAAAGACCGTCGGCTACTGTTATCGTGCGTTCTCCGGCTTTATTACGGAAAAGGTAAGTTTTTGCCGCACCGTTGACAGCTGCATAGGTGATGTTGTCAATATCTACCTTGCCTTTACCATCGGCAGTCTCAGCGTTCAGGGTGGCGGCTTTGGCTACCAGACCTTGTGACACTACACGCTCCACGTCAAATGAAAAAACATTGTCACTCTCACCTGTACCATTTTTGACCGTTGTCTCGTCAATACCGTCTGTTATGTCCTTCTGTTCGACTTTTGAAGTCATTACAAACTTGGCATCTGTAGAAAGAGCCGCAATATCATCCATAGCAGAGGCCGTGCTACCATACACAAATGTGGATGCCGTGGCAATATTTGAAACAATATTTCCTTTGTTGAATAAGAGAGCCATGGATTGGCTTCCGGAAGTTGTTTGCCATGGGGAAACCTTGAAAGTGCCGGAATTGGCCCCTGTTTCCCAGAATTTATTTTCCCCTTCACTTGTAGCGAAGTCCCAGCTTTTGAGTGTTCCTGTAGCAAGGAGATCCAATGTTGCAAGTTTGGATTCTTCTTCTCTCCCCTCATAATCTTCTTGTGAGTCATTTACCGCCCGTGTGGCATTGTCTTTCATGGCGGAAATATACATTCCCGCAAATGTCGTCCCTTCAGTTGGTTTGTCCATTGAAGGAACGTCCTCATTGTTACAAGCTGTCACGCCTAAACTTAAGGCTGCAACTCCTGCTAAAAATAAATTGTTTACTTTCATAACTTTAATTATTAATAAATGTTTGGTAAATAAATAATTCAATTATTTGGGTATATGAGTTATATCTTTACTTATCGTTGTTTCCGTTCTGGAAATCCTTGGCACGTTCATCTCCCAGATTCCAGGCCTCTTTCAACAATTCTTCCGCTTTCTGCCAATCTCCTTTCATGTTATAGGCAACAGCCATGGGATAAACGGAACGACTGTCACTTTTTACTGTTTCCAATATCTGCAAAGCCCTGTCCGCATCCTTTTCATATTTTAAAAGGGCACTGGCATAATTGAGTGCCGCCAAAGGATCAAGTGCAAACTGTTCATAGGCTTTCCTGTATACACCCACAGGACTTTTTCCGCATTTGACATATTGTTGCGCCAACTTGTACATTTCATACTGGCTCAGACACCCGGGAACAGTGGCAAACACCTCCTCCAATTCTTCATCCGTATAGGGACGCACATCAAACTTCATACGGAAAGTGGTACGGCGCAGGGCAGGATAAACCGTTGCAAGCAATTCCGCATAGACTGTTCCACCACCCAGAGAGCGGATGGTCGCTTCCCGTTCCACGTCAGTATCATATTTCTGAATCGCAGACAATATTTCATCCTTGTATGCCATGGAAGACGCTTTTATGGCATCCGTTAGCCCCTGCCAGTCTTCACCGGCTCCCTCGGCCTCGTATACAGGAGCTTTCTTGAGCTGGGGATACTTGCTCAATATGTGATAGGAAAGCGTATGGGTACGATGTTCCGCCAAATGTTTATTGTAGATAAAACCACCTTCCGGAGAGGCGTATCCGGTAATATGTATCTCATGGAGCTTGGCTCCTTTGATCTGAAGCCCTTTGGATATAAATTTGTCCAAACGGGTCAGTTCTTCCCTGTTCTCTCCAAAATCAGGGAGCAGCTCGTGTCCGGCAGATTTGAAAGTGACTTTGCAATCAAATTCTTCCTCATAACATTTTATTTCCACCTTTTCAGGAGTATAAAAAACGTATTCATAATCTGCAGGACCGAAAAGTTTCAGTTCTGCCACCGGCATATCAGATTCATTTATGCCTTTGCCACATTCGGCACATCCGTATATCTCTTCACGGAGAGAGAGATGTCCCGACGCCATCCAGCGTTCAAAAGGTATTGTTTCTTGAAAGGAAGCCCCGGACTTCTTAAAGCCGCCGAATTTGTAAACTTTCTCTACGGAAGGTAATGTTCCCATGTCACCGTCAAGATGTTTTCTGCGCATAACAGCTCTGTATCTTTTCTTTCCGGATATACACAAGGGAGCGAATTCCCTCTTTATCTTACCGTCAAAGGAAACCAGAGAAGGATAAACATAGACAATCTCCTGAGAACCTAGCCGGAGCGTGGAAGCCACATCAAAAGAGACTGTCAGCGTTTCCCCGCCACCGCTGCGTTCAGTCTTCATGTTTGTATATTCCAAACGCAGAACATTGCTCTTAAGGGATTTGTCTTTCGCTTGACCCGGCTGGGATATACAACAAGCACATCCCAGAACAGATAGAATTCTCACATAATATAATATTGGTTTCATTGATTATTTTTTTATGTTTATATATAAAGAGATTTATTTGAGCATATAGATGACCGATACGGCAATTTTTGTGGGACCCAAATAATCCGCACTTCCCTTGCCTGCCTTCTTACCGCAGGAACCACATTTAAACTTGTCATACTTTACGCGTGCATATCCAATTCCGATAGAGGCCTCCATGCTGAATCTGTTAGACAGAATCCAATGATAGCCGGTACTGATACCTCCACCATAGAAATAACCTTCATAGCGGTGAGCTTTCATCTCCTTATGATGATTCTGAAGAACAAAAGGAATATTTATACCTCCCACATTCATTTGTCCACCATGTGCATGAAGTCCCCAAAACCATCCGTTGAACACTTCACAAGTCCAGTACCTTATTTCGGGTTGTACAAGCCAGTGGCTCCATTTACTGGTCTTGTAACCGCTTGCCATGGCATTATCTTCATAAAAAAAGAAATTCATACCTACCTGGGTATCCAAAGTCCATTTCTTTCCTAATGAAAACTCCAACGAAAGGTTAGGGGTCAACAAAGCATCATATGCAAGATTATTTTTTATCGCAATCTTCTGTGAAAAAGCAGATAGATTGAATAGTAGGAAAAAGAAAAGACATGCTTTTTTCATATTGTCACTGATTGTTTTTTTGGTTTAAAAAGCTCTATTTTAGAGTATTAATTTTGACGCTGCAAAGTTATAAATACAGAACAACGCCTTTGTTATACGCATTAGACATATAATTATATAAAGCAGTCTTTTTTTTAAAAACATGTGTAAAAAACGAAAATTACCCAATTATATACTTTAATGCACCAATCACACAAAATAAAAGCCGCACCCAAATTCAAACTTAGGTACGGCTATTCTTAAACTTCATTGCTTTTGAATCGTGTACAGATGCTGTAGAGATGTGGGCGTATGCTGGAACTTGTGCTTCTAGGCTATACAACACATGAGCTTTTACACCACCTTTCTTCTTCCGAGCCTGCTCCATCATAAAGAATGCAAAATCTTCAAAGATGCGGTAATCTCGATTTTGGTTGGCTGAAGCAAATGTTGTTTTAGCAATATGATTTCGTCCCATTCCAAGATGATAATATTGGGTATGATGCGCTTCCAGCGCCACGACTACATCGCGCAAAGTTTCACGATTGCTAAGCTGATCAAACATCAGTGCAAGAAGTTGGTTTCAGCACGTGAATGACTTGACATATCGATTACCATTGTATTTGTCAACCAAGTGACGAAACTTATCTTTATCGAGAATTTCAACCAACTGGGCGAAGACATATTTGTTTTTGTTCATATGGAGTCTATCATATTCTGTTAGAGTATCACGCAAAAAGCAAGGATGAAAAGAGCGAGCACGCAAAGGGAAAGGAAAGCGGAAAGATGCGCCACACGGCACGGATGAGGAAAACCACCACCGAAAAAACTACCAACATGGGTAACACACCACCCAAACCAATCGTCATACCACTGATAAAGGCACACACGAAACGCACTGCTACATAGACCACAAAGCCGACCAACAATCACTTCATTCAAAATTTTATGCCTTGTCAGTGGCTTCACTTTGCTCGTATCCGCTCCCCTGAACCACGCAAGGACAAGTCATGACGGGGTAATAAAAATGAGGAAATTGTTATTTGAGGAAAAAGAGATAAGGAAATATAGCAAGATTCGAGAGGATTGTTATCGTCTCAATCAATACATTACTGTATTAGTTATTAAACTTTTTCAAAAAGATATTTTCAAAAGAAATTAAGGCTACAAACTTTTCCTTTATTATTCTAAAGTTTTTTATAATTTTTCTATTTGAGTACGATATTCTTTCGGGGTCCGTTGAGTTATGCTTTCAAATTGTTTGATAAAATATGGGACATTACCATACCCTGATTCGTAGGCTATTTGAGAGACGCTCAAATTGGAATATGATAGTAACTTACAAGCATGTTCCACTCTAATTTCCGCAAGGCATTGGAAAATACTTTTATCTGTCCGCTGGCGAAAATATCGACATAATGCTGATGGATTTTGCTTAACGTAATCGGCTATTTCTCGCAATGTGATTTTCTCCTTATAATGGTTGAATAAATAGGTATATACTTTACTGACAGGTTCATTGGCTTCTACGGTAGAATTCGTACTACTGTATGCCGTACCGGACAAAAGTTTCGTATTTTTACATGCAGACAACCGCTCCAAGATTTGAAGGAGAGCTATTATCCGATGGGTATATTCATAATAATCAATTTCTTGGAACCGTTGTCCTAATTCCTCAAATAACTCTTTATCATAAAAACGTATCCCATATTGGCTCTTTTGAAGCAACTGATAAATGCACTGATAATCTGGAACATCCTCTAAATTGAAAGGAAATATTATTGGATGGAACTGCAAAGCTTCTCCGGCACTTAAATCAAAGTCCATCGTAGGATTCAGTTTAGCATTGCAAAGATGCAAATGTGGCACATTACTACCGATTAATGCAATGTCGCCCTGCTGATAGTCAAGAACCCCTTCTCCGACAAACTGTTTTCCACTTCCTCGTGTAAACAGCATAATTTCATATTCGATGTGCTTATGGCGAGGCAATACGAATTGAGGATAAGGAATGTGACTACACAATGTTGTCCGTTCATGGATAATTTTACGTTCCAGTATGCCCATATTCTCTTCTGTTTTATTTCTGCAAATATAAGAAAGTATTTAGCAAATATAATAGAATTATATATTAAAAATATGCCATACCTTTGCAAAGTCAAAAGATTGATATTTAAAGGTATGAATAATAAACTGATAGCATCCGATATGGACGGTACGCTCTTGGATTCAAACGGAATAATAGACTACCTATGCCGGACAAAAGTAAGATAACGGTACAATGTCCCGCCTTCCTGGAATTGTAGAATTTAGTAACCAATATAATTATCCGATTATGAGTATCAATGATCTAAAAAATTACACCCCGGCTCCCGATTTTTTGCCGGGACTGGTCGGTTCATTTGCAAAACCCGCGTCCGAAAATCCTACTGTGGCTATTATGGAAGCCGCTTTCAAACATCACGATATACATTACAGATATATCAACTGTGAGGTGGGACCGGATAATCTGGAAGCTGCCGTAAACGGAGTTAAGGCCATGGGATGGAGAGGATTCAATTGCTCAATTCCCAACAAGATCAAGGTTATACAATATCTGGACGAGTTGGGAGACTCTGCTAAAATTATCGGGGCTGTCAACACAGTCATCATTGGAAAAGACAAAAGGACCAGAGGTGAAAATACGGACGGGAAAGGCTTTGTGAAAGCCATTTCGGAAGTGACCTCCATTCCGGGCAAAAAGGTGGTGCTGTTCGGAGCCGGTGGGGCTGCACGTGCCATCAGTGTAGAAATGGCTCTGGCGGGAGCTGCATCCATTACTGTTTTGAACATTGATGATGCAGGGCAGGAACTGGCCAATTTGTTAAACGGCAAGACGCCCACCAAGGCGGACTTCGTCTTGTGGAATCATTCTTACCAGATTCCGGCAGACACGGACATCGTGATCAATGCCACTTCCGTAGGACTTTATCCGAATGTAGATCAGCGTCTGAACATGGATTCTGACACCTTTCTGCCTCACATGGTCGTAGCTGACTGTATCCCTAACCCTGCATACACCCATTTTGTCAAGGATGCAATAGCACATGGATGCCACCATGTACTTCCGGGCATGAATATGCTTGTCAATCAGGCTGTAATAGCCGTGAAATACTGGACAGGTGTGGATGTGGATGCCGAGGTCATGCGTAACGAACTCAAAAAGGTACTTGGATTGTAATTAAGATAATGGACTTTTCAATGTGGATACAATCGTCTTCCGATTGGGGAATATTGCTTTTGTCTGCCCTGCTTATCGGTATGTCTAAAACCGGTATTCAAGGTATCAGCCTACTTGCTGTACCAATGATGGCAATGACTTTTTAGTGGTACTGCTCGTGATGTTCTGGTCGGATTGGAAAGGTAAAGAAAATACACTTTCCTCCCACTGGTGGTACGGACCTTACTTTTTGTTCCGGCATTGACTTTGGGAACCGCCACATTCGGTGGTACACATGGATTTGAAGGATGGGGACACACTGATGTCGCTGAGGCTACACGTATGGTGGACATGTGTCTGGATGCCGGTCTGAATTAAAAGCTCAGTTGTTCTTTTAATAGATTATAAGTATATCATAAAGCACTATATATTCTTTAATCTTATTGCTTAATTTAATGGCATTGCAAATTAATATACAGGAGACAAGTAAAATGTACACATATAAACAAATAGGTAATAAATATATTATCAGTATCAACACCAGTGAGGAAATAGTGAATGCTCTAAATCTTTTTTGTGAAGAGAGAAAAATAAAATCCGGAAGCATAACTGGATTAGGAGCTATCAATGAGGTGACTCTTCGTTTCTTTCATCCGGAAACTAAGACATTTGTGGATAAAACTTTTCGGGAACAGATGGAAATATCTAATCTGACCGGAAACATTTCTACCATGAATGGAAAACCTTATCTGCATGTACATATCACTGTGGGAACAGTTGATTATTCATCTTATGCCGGACATCTGTTATCTGCTGTTTTAAACGGTGTCGGAGAATTTGTAGTGGAAGATTTTGAGGAGAGTATAGAACGTACTTACAATCCTGCCTTAGGATTGAATTGTTATGATTTCAATAAATAGAAACACGACATGCGCTAAATTAATTGTATAATGGGATATGCTTCCTGACGGGCGCAAGATAGGCGGAGCTCCAGCCTATTTTGCATATCATACTTTTCAATTCGGTATTGACGGTTATGCCGTAAGTGCTGTCGGGCAGGATATTTTAGGCGATGAGGCAATTGAAATATTGGGACAACAAGGAGTCAAATGCCTTATTCGGAAAGTGAATTATCCTACAGGAACCGTGAAGATTACACTAAATAATCAGGGTATTCCACAATACGATATAGAGGAATCTGCTGCATGGGATAATATCCCTTTTGATAGCGAGCTGAAACGACTTGCTTTAAGAACTCGCCTTGTTTGTTTTGGTTCGTTAGCTCAACGTAATCTTGTGAGTCGTGATACTATCTGCCTATGTCTGTACGCAATATGGTCCGATACCTTCCCTGCCGTCTGAATTGAAAAAAGCAATCATAGATTAATATGAGTATTAATCAGAATAGAAATCGGAGTGAAATAATTGTTGTGAAGAATTGGATTGTTTTTCTTACAGTATTGTTAACCGGTATGACGGTTCAAGGATGTGTTGCCATAAATGGAGAAACTAAAGATTTCGGGATAGATGTTGGTAATAAAGAACAGTTAGTTATTTTCATAGAAGGGACCCCTATACTGGAAAAGTCGGGTGCTATTTTCAGGTACGGTGAATTGGGGTGGAGATGAACAAGAGTCAATTCCAGTTGAGATACGTTATTTCAATCGGTCATCCGTCAATAAAAACATGATTAATTCTATCAAAGTAGGCTACAAATGAAAATAGAAAAATATATGAAGAAAATAATTCTTATAAATACATTATTAGATCTATTTTCTTATACAAATTAGAGATAGTAGCCCTACTTTTAATGGAATTTGGATAAACAGCTAATAAAAACAGTATTCTCTTGTTTGAACAAACTGTTTTAATGGTCTGAAACGGAATTGGGTATGTATGCAGGAGAGTAAGAAATAGTTATTATTTGATTATCAGTAAATTGCAATTATGGCTGCTTATTGCTTTTCTTCCTTGAACATTAGGCTGAACTTCAATTTTAATAATTCTTTGTCTGCAATGATGGCTTGCAGTTCTTTCAGCCGTTCCGCATTCTTTCCGTCGGGAAACCAAAGTTTCAGATAGCCCCCGGGTGCGTACTTCTCCATGAGATGTTTATGGAAGCGTTGGTAATGCCATTCTTCGTTTGCTGTGGGATTTTGTTTCAATCCATATTGTACCGTTCGGCGTAAAGTAATGTCTGGGTCAATGATGCGGTCTGCTTCAGCGACAATCTTTCCGTAAATACTGCGCGGTTCATGGTCGGCAGAGGCCCGGTGGTCTTCTACGGCTTCTTTCATAAGGAGAAGTTCCTTTGGGGAAAACCACTGCCGCAGAGTAGTGTCTGCCATCAATATCTCACCGGAGACAAGGTGATGGGTGGCACGGTCGCGGCAGAGTCCTGTATCGTGATAGGCGGCAATGGTGTAAACCAAGCGTTTGTCTGTGTTGGCATGTTGGCCGGCAAGGATGAGGCTCTCTTCAATGACGGCTTGTACATGCGGGAGGTTATGTGCCTTGTCAAAACTTTTGTAGCGGGGAATGATTTCGGTTTCGATATAGGAAACCAAGGATTGAGGTATCATGTTTACATTCTTTTGAGATGCAAAGATAATTAATTGGATAGCAGGATTTTGATTTCTCTCATAAAAATATCAGCCGAATGAATATATTTGAGTAACTTTAGCCTTGAAAAACAGAGCAGTGGTGATTTTAACGCTGTACCGGAGTTCACAGCATTAGGGTCTGTAGAGATGTTATAATTGATAATAAATCTGATACTTTATTATGGATGAGATGGGCAAACTAACGCCAATCATCATGTGCGGGCCTACGGGAAAGCACGGCTATGATCGGGGAGTGGCATTTAGAATCCGAACCTACAGGATTTGACCATTGGAACATTCACCGGAATGAAAAGAGCCGGAATACATCACGTATTCCAGCTCCCGAAATTTTATAAAAAGGTTTTTGGTTATTGTTAGGAGTAAATTGATTCTTTAAGAGAAAATGCGCAGGCTGGTTACATATTGGGGTTATCCATGATAACCGTCATTTCGGGAACCAATACGTATTCACCTTTTTTATTGTTCCACTTATAATAAGTAGTAGTGAGGGTTTTGCCTTGATAAGTGTAACGGATGCATAAGTCATTGACCCATGTGTTCTTGTTGGCGTTCCACTTCAAAGTTTCACTTTCTGTCATACGGTTCTGGTCATCGTATTTATAATTGTACTTCATATAATTGGCAAGTGTGTTGCCTTCTGCCTTGTAAACGGTTTGTCCAACCATTACGCCATTTACTTCTTCCGAATTGTAAATGAGGTTGCTTTTGTTGTCAGCAGATGCGTTTAATCCACAAACTAAGAGAAGTGCTGAGATAATCATTGTTTTTAAAGATACTTTTGTTCTCATGGCTTTATTGTTTTTTTGTTATTACTTACTATTTTCTATCATTGCTCTCTTAAAAGCGCTGCAAAGGTACATATTTAATTGACATTAAAACTGATATTCAATTAAAAAATATCAAAATGCTATTATTGAATGGTCGTATATGCTTTCATTTTGGTAAGATAGATGAATAAAAAAATATCCGGCAGGAAGGTTGCCGGATATTCTGATGAGCAAACTGTATTTTAAAGTTTTACTTCTGTTGCTTTCTGATTGTAAGTTAAATAACGTTATCGATAGGATTAATGTGCCTCCAACCAGTTATTTCCCCATCCGCAATCGGCTTTCAGGGGTACGTGCATGCGATATGCATGCTCCATTTCTTCAATTACAATTTGTTGTACAAGTTCTTTTTCAGAGGCTGGAACGCTGAAATTTAATTCGTCATGGACTTGTAAAATCATCTTTGCTTTCAATTTGTTACTTGTAATGCGTTGATAGATGTGTGCCATGGCTACTTTAATGATATCGGCGGCGCTTCCCTGGATAGGAGCGTTGATAGCATTTCGCTCAGCATAGCCGCGGACAACGGCATTACGCGAGTTGATATCGGGCAGGAAGCGTTTGCGGTGGAAGATGGTTTCTACATATCCGTTCTCACGTGCCACTTGGATACTCTTGTCCATATATTCCTTGACTTGCGGATAGGTTTCAAAATATCCGTCAATCAGTTCTTTGGCTTCCTGGCGGGATACGTTCAGACGTTCGGCCAGTCCGAATACCGAGATACCATATATGATACCGAAGTTGGCTGTTTTGGCTTTACGCCGCATATCGGAAGTTACCTCCTCTATATCTATTTTATATATTTTGGCTGCGGTGGCGGCATGGATATCATGTCCGCTGAGGAAAGCGTCAATCATGTTTTTGTCTTCGCTGAGGTGTGCCATGATGCGGAGCTCGATTTGCGAATAGTCGGCAGAGAAGAACTCACAGCCGTCATCTGGTATGAAGGCTTTGCGTATTTCCTTGCCGTCCTCATCGCGGATAGGGATGTTTTGCAGGTTGGGGTTACTGCTGCTTAACCGGCCTGTAGAGGTCACTGCTTGGTTGAAGGAGGTATGGATGCGTCCTGTGCGCGAGTTGATTAGCTGTGGCAGGGCATCGATGTAGGTGCTCAACAGTTTTTTCAATCCACGGTATTCAAGTATCTTTCCAATCACCGCATGTTTGCCTCGAAGACTCTCAAGTACTTCCTCGGAAGTGACGTACTGTCCCGTTTTGGTCTTTTTGGCTTTCTCTACGATTTTCAATTTGTCGAAAAGTACTTCCCCCACTTGTTTGGGCGAACCTATGTTGAATGTCTCTCCCGCAAGTTCATAGATATTCTTTTCAATCTCTTGCAGACGGACAGTAAAATGTTCTGATGACTGTTTGAGAGCTTCCGTATCAAGACGCATGCCGTTGGTTTCTATGTTGACCAGTACGGGAACGAGAGGCATCTCTATTTCATAGAACAGGTGTTCGGCTCCCTGTTCCTTTAATTCTTTTTCAAGGACGTTTTTCAGCTTTAAGGTGATATCCGCATCTTCGCAAGCGTAGCGATAGACATCTTCCGCCGGGAGGTCACGCATGTTTTTCTGATTCTTGCCTTTGGCTCCGATGAGTTCGTCAATATGGATGGTTTGATAGTGCAGATAGATTTCTGCAAGGTAGTCCATGTTGTGGCGGAGTTCCGGTTGAAGCACGTAATGGGCAAGCATTGTGTCGAAGAGGGCTCCCCGGACTTGCACTCCATAATTTTGGAGAACAATCATATCGTACTTGATATTTTGTCCTACTTTCAACGATTTCTCGTTTTCGTATAGAGGACGAAGCTCGTTTATAATTTTTAAGGCTTCTTCACGATTGGGAGGAACGGGTACATAGTAGCCTTTGTTTTCAGCGTCACTGAAACTCATTCCTACCAATTCTGCTTCCATAGGTTCGGTTCCGGTAGTTTCGGTATCTATTGATAAAATTTCAGTTGTAAGTAACTTTTGAATTAATTCCCTTCTTTTTCCTTCTGTATCAATGAGTTGGTAATCCACATCGAGCATTTCTAAGCGCGTCAGATTTGAATTTTTAGAGCTGTCCGCACCGTCGCCCGCAAAATTCGCAAACAAATCGCCTTGAACAGGTCCCTTGTTTTCAGTAGTTTCACTCTTTTGCTGTGCAAACAAGGTTCCGGCAAAAAGGTCGGGTGTAGAAGGGCTGGAGGAAGAAGTGGAAGAGGAGAGGGGAGTGCTGTTTTTTTTGAGTACACGGTCTATAAGAGTCCGGAATTCCAATTCCTCGAAAATCTTGCGAAGTTTTTCCTCGTCCGGTTCTTCACGAACCAATGCATTCATGTCGAGCGTGATGGGTACATCAATTTTGATGGTTGCAAGAAACTTGGAGAAAATGATCATTTCACGGTTGGTCTCCACTTTTGTTTTCAGTGCACCTTTCAGTCGGTCTGTATGTTCCAACAGATTTTCTATGCTGTCGAATTCGGCAATTAACTTTTGTGCGGTTTTCTCTCCCACACCGGGACATCCGGGAATATTGTCGGAAGAGTCACCCATCAGTCCTAACATGTCAATGACTTGTGCGGTAGATTGGATATTGAATTTCGCTTTCACTTCTTCTATACCCATGACTTCAAAACCTCCGGTATGTTTGGGGCGGTACATGAATACATTGTCCGATACCAGTTGGCCGTAATCTTTGTCAGGAGTCATCATATAGGTAGTGATGCCCTGTTTGCCCGCTTCGGTGGCAAGGGTGCCGATCACATCATCGGCCTCATAGCCGGAAACTTCCAGGATGGGGATGCGGTAAGCGCGGATGATATCCTTTATGACAGGTACGGACAAACGGATGGCTTCTGGTGTCTCTTCCCGTTGTGCTTTATACTGTTCGTAGGCTTCGTGACGGAAGGTAGGGCCCGAAGGATCAAAGGCCACTCCGATATGTGAAGGGTTTTCCTTCTTCAGCACTTCTTCAAGTGTATTGACGAAGCCCAGAATGGCGGAGGTATTGAAGCCTTTGGAATTGATTCGCGGGTTCTTGATGAACGCGTAATAGGCTCGATATATCAGTGCGTATGCATCGAGCAGAAAGAGTTTATCGGTTGAATTCATAGATTTATCCTTTTTTTCATGGTAAAAGTACAAAAAAATACCGTATTAACCGTTTTATTACTATTTTTGTAGGCAAATAGCGATGCATGGACAACTCATCACTTATAAAAGCTCCGATTTCTGTGGAATTGGAGGACTTCAAAAAACTATTTGATAGTTCCCTTTCCAGTTCTAACCTTTTGCTGAATAGTGTCATTGCGCACATCCGGCAAAAGAATGGGAAGATGATGCGCCCTATGTTGGTACTTCTGGCGGCAAAACTTTACGGTGAAGTTTGCCCGGCAACTCTCCACGCTGCGGTTGCATTGGAACTGCTGCACAATGCCAGCCTTGTACATGATGATGTGGTGGATGAAAGTACCGAACGCCGGGGACAGCTTTCTGTAAATGCTATCTTTAATAATAAGGTGGCGGTATTGTCGGGTGATTATCTTTTGGCAACTTCATTGGTGCAAGTCGGCCTGACCCGTAATCATGCGATTATTGATATTGTTTCTTGTCTGGGACAGGATTTGGCGGAAGGTGAGCTTCTGCAGCTTTCCAATGTGAGTAACCTCCAGTTTTCCGAAGATGTGTATTTTGATGTGATCCGTAAGAAAACGGCTGTGCTCTTTGCCGCTTGTACAAAAGCCGGTGCCCTTTCGGTGGGAGCCGACGATGAAAAGGTGGAATTTGCCCGTTTGTTCGGTGAATATATCGGTCTTTGTTTTCAGATTAAGGATGATATCTTCGATTATTTTGAAAGCAAGGAGATAGGTAAGCCTACCGGTAACGACATGATGGAAGGCAAGTTGACGCTTCCGGTGCTTTATGCACTGAATTCAACCGCTGATAAGACTGCGGAGAAAATAGCTCTTAAAATCAAGAATGGAGAGGCTTCGTCTGATGAAATAGCCCATTTGATCGAGTTTACCAAACTGAATGGTGGTATTGAGTATGCCAATGAAACAATGTTTGCTTTTAGAGAAAAAGCCCTTTCCTTGCTAGCATCCATACCTGATTCTGATGTTAAAACCGCTCTTGCGGTTTATCTGGATTATGTGGTAGAGAGGGAGAAGTAAAGCCTCACCCCGACCCCTCTTCGAAGGCGAAGGGAGGAGGAAGCAAAGATACCATAGAACTGAATAAGCACTGAAGTTTTGTTATATAAAAGCCGGTATTTTACAATTGAAGGATCTTGTAAAATACCGGCTTTATTCATATTTCCCTATCCCTGCTTTCATTTCTCCCCTCGTCTTCGGAGAGGGGTCGGGGTGAGGTTTTAGAAGAACTTCATTTCTTCCCCTTTAATCTCTGAAAGCAGCAGGTTGGCAAGCCGGCTTGTTCCTAAACGGAATAGTTTGTTATTCAGCCATTCTTCGCCAAGCACTTCCTTGACTATGGTATAATAAACTAATGCGTCATTTACGCAATTGATGCCGCCGGCGGGTTTGAACCCTACTTTATTGCCTGTCTGGGCATGGTATTCCTTGATGGCCTGGCACATTACGTAAGCAGCTTCCGGAGTGGCGGCAGGCTGTTGCTTGCCAGTGGAGGTCTTGATGAAATCTGCACCGGAGTACATAGATAGGATAGAGGCTTTCTTGATATTGGAGGCTGTTTTTAAGGCTCCTGTTTCAAGGATTACTTTCATGTGGTGTTCCTTGCATACCTCTTTGAGTTCCTGTATTTCTTCACACAAGGTTTCATAGTCTCCTGCCAGGAATTTGCCCACTGAAATGACAATGTCAATTTCGTCTGCGCCTTCCATGATTGCCATGGCGGTTTCTGCTACTTTTACTTCAATAAAGGTTTGTGAGGAAGGAAAACCGGCTGATACACAAGCTATCTTTACACCTTCTACCTCTAGCGTGTCCTTTACAACTTCTGCAAAGTTGGGATATACGCAGATTGCTGCCACGTTCTTCAAGTCGGGAAACTCTTCGTCGAATTGATTCACTTTTTGAGTAAACTTCATGACGCTTTCGTCATTGTCCGTGCTGTTCAGCGTAGTGAGGTCAATGCAATTGAATAAAAATTTCTTTACGTCAAGTGTATTGTTTGCAGGCACCTTCTCTGCGATGATTTTGGCTACTTGCGCAGCGATTTCCGCATCATCCAGCCGGGTGTTGTATTTTGCTAAGGCAGCATCATACTTACTCTGGGTAGGTTCATTTTTCTCCATGGTCTGTTAATTTAGGGTTGTTGATATGTCTTGTCTGGTCTCGTTTGGTTTTCTTCTCCAAATTGCGTGTAAAGGCCTCGGTCACATTGACTCCGGTCTGGTTGGCAATACAGAGAAGTACCCATAGGACATCTGCAATTTCATCGTCAAGATTGTCTTTCTCTCCTTCCTTGAAGGATTGGTCACCGTATTTGCGTGACATGACACGTGCGAGTTCTCCCACTTCTTCGGTCAGGACGGCCATATTGGTGAGTTCGCTGAAATAGCGTACTCCATACTCCTTTATCCAGGAATCTACCTGCTTCTGTGCTTCTTCTAATGTCATTATTCCTTGTTTTTTGTATCTATACAGATGGTTACCGGGCCATCATTCACTAATTCTACCTTCATGTCGGCTCCAAATTCGCCGGTACCTACTTCTCTACCTAATGCACAACTCAATTCTTTGCAGAATTGTTCATACAGTGGGATGGAAATCTCTGGCTTGGCGGCCCGTATATAAGACGGTCGGTTACCTTTCTTTGTTGAGGCATGTAATGTGAACTGGCTGATAACCAGTATCTCGCCATTTATGTCAAGGATGGATTTGTTCATTACTCCATTTTCGTCGTCAAAGACACGCAAGTTAACGATTTTCTTGCAAAGCCAGTCTATATCTTCTTTACCATCGGCTTCTTCGATACCTACCAGTATCATGAATCCCTTTCCGATAGCGGATTTGCAGGTACCGTTGATGGTAACGGAAGCGTGTCCGGCACGTTGTACAACTACTCTCATGCTGTTTATTCTAACTTATTCTGCTTGCAAAGTTACGAATAAATTCGGTAATAAAATACACGGCGATTTTCAATTTTCCGCTTTCGGTTTTTCGCTTTCCGTAAAGTACTCTTGGATTAGTTTGGCTTTTGCTTCTCCTACCACCTTGCCGAGTGCTTCGGAAGAAGCTTCTTTGATGCGTTTTACGCTCTTGAATTCTTTGAGCAGGGCAGCTTTTGTCTTCTCGCCGATGCCTTTTATCTCATCCAATGCGGAGGCTATCTGACGTTTGCTGCGCTTATCGCGGTGGAAAGTGATGGCAAAACGGTGTACTTCGTCTTGTATATGTGTCAGTAGCCTGAAAAGAGGAGTGTTTTGCTTCAATCCGATGGTCTGCGGCGGGAATCCGTATAATAGTTCTGAAGTACGGTGTTTTCCGTCTTTGGCTAGGCCGGCGATAGGGATGTCCAGCTTCAACTCGTCCATTACCTCTTTTACGGCGCTCATCTGGCCTTTTCCGCCATCGGTGATAAGGAGGTCGGGCAGGGGGAGTTTCTCTTCTACAGCGCGCTGGTAACGCCGTTTTACGACTTCTTTCATGGACGCATAGTCGTCGGGCCCTTCTACGGTCTTGATATTGTATTTTCGGTAGTCTTTTTTGGAAGGTTTACCTTTTAGAAAGACTACACAGGCTGCCACAGGATCGGAACCTTGGATGTTGGAGTTATCGAAACATTCTATCTGCATCGGAAGCCGGTCAAGATGCAGCTCCTGTTGTATTTCCTTTAGAAGGCGTACGGTTCTTTGTTCCGGATTCAGCTTTTCCGATTGTTTCAAGCGGTCTGCTTTGTATTGTTTTACGTTCAGAATGGAAAGTTCCAGCAGCTTTTTTTTGTCTCCCCGTTGGGGGATGGTAAATATTACATCTTTCAGTTCCATATCTACCTCGAAAGGGACGATTATCTCTCGCGAAAGGCTTTTGTATCTTTCCCTCATTTCGATAATGCCCAATGAAAGCAATTCTTCCTTGCTTTCATTCAACCGTTTCTTGTACTCGAAGGTAAAAGCTTGGTTGATGGCTCCGTTGGTGATGTGGAGGTAGTTGATGAAAGCAGATCTTTCGTCGTTGTCTTCTTCGATGGAGAATACATCGATGTTATGCAGCACGTTGCTTACCACCTCTGACTTGGAACGGTAATTTTCGATAAGCAGGTATTTTTCCTTGATTTTCTGTGCTTCTTCAAATTTCATTTCCGCAGCAAGTTCTTGCATTTGCTGGAAAAGCATCCGTTCTACCTCCTGGGTATTTCCTTTGAGTATTTCCTTGATTTCAGCGATGTTTTTCAGGTAATCCTCCTGGCTTTGCTTGCCGATGCAGGGACCCGCACAGTTTTTGATGTGATATTCCAGGCATACATTGAACTTTCCTGCACGGATGTTTTCGGGTGACAGGTTCAAGTTGCATGTACGTAGAGGGTACAGGTGTTTAATGAGATCCAACAGGGCATACATGGAAGGTATATGACTGTATGGACCATAATAGGAAGAACCGTTACGGATGATTTTCCGGGTTTTGAATACGCGTGGAAAATATTCATTCTGGACGCAAATGGAAGGATAGGTCTTGTCGTCTTTCAATAATACATTGTAGCGGGGCTTGTATTTCTTGATAAGGTTGTTTTCAAGCAGCAAGGCATCTTCTTCGGTATTGACCACAATGTACCGGATATCGGCAATCTTGCTTACCAATACCCGCGTTTTACCCGGTTCATGTTCCCGGTTGAAATAGGAAGATACCCTTCGTTTCAGATTCTTTGCCTTACCTACATATATAATGGTTCCCTCGGTATTCAGATACTGGTAAATACCGGGGCTTTCAGGCAGATTGGATACAATTCCCTTCAGATAATCGTTGGTTCTAAGCTCTTCCATACTAGTATTTCTCGTATTTACACGAGAAGTGACGAGCTATAAGCTACCGCTTGCAGGCTGCTTGCGCTATGCGCATGGGCAATAGGTTGCAAATCGGCCATGATGTCCGTAAAAGGTACTTGTAGCCCGTCACTTGTCACTATAGTGATAACACTGATTCTACATCTATATCTTTGCCGAATACGTCTTTCCCGTGCAGTTCTTTCAATTCTATGATGAAGTTTACATATACCTTTTGGGGATTCATTTGCTTTACTAGCTTACAGGCGGCTTCCATTGTACCTCCTGTAGCCAGCAGGTCGTCGTGCAGTAAAACAACATCCTCTTCGTTGATGGCATCTTTGTGCATTTGCACGGTATCTTTTCCGTATTCTTTGTCGTAACTCTCTTCAATGGTTTCTGCAGGTAGCTTGCCCGGTTTGCGGATAGGGATGAAACCTGCTCCCAGCCTGGTGGCAAGTATAGGTCCCATGATGAAGCCTCTGGACTCTATGCCCACTACTTTGGTAATTCCTTTGTCTTTATACATTTCATATAAAGTGTCTGAAAGTTCTTGCAGTGCGGCAGGGTTTTTGAATAAAGTAGTTACATCGTAGAATAGAATTCCCGGTATGGGGAAGTCTGGAATTTCGCGGATACTCTTGATGAGTGTTTCTTTGCTCATAATCAGTTTGTTTAATACGTTTATTGAATTGTTTGTTTCACGTGGAACTTTGCCCCTTATCGGCCGCAAAGTACCAATAGCACGTTGATGTCGCTTGGAGATACTCCCGGAATCCGGCTTGCCTGGGCTATCGTTTCAGGATCTATCTTCACCAGTTTTTGTCTGGCTTCAGTAGAGAGGGACTGGATGGATTCATAATCAAACTTTCCTTTAATCTTGATGCTTTCCAGTCTTGCCAACTTGTCGGCAATGATTCTCTCACGTCCGATGTATCCTTCGTATTTAATCAGAATTTCGGCGGCTTCAATGATCTCTTCTTTTCTATCGGAAATCTTATCCAATTCCTGCTTGAAAGCCTTAACGTGTTCGGCTATGTTCTCAATGGTAACTTGAGGACGGTTTATCAAATCAATCAACTTGCATCCTTGACGAAGTGGAGTAGTACCAAGTTGTTCCAATACGGGGTTGATTAGTGTCGGTTTCATCGAATAATTTCTTGCGAAATCAATGATACGGTTCACGACTTCCCGTTTTTGAGTCAATAACTCATAACGCTCTTTTTTTACAAGTCCTAACTTCCATGCCTTTTCCGTAAGGCGCATATCTGCATCATCCATGCGGAGCAGAATACGATATTCCGCACGTGACGTAAACATGCGGTAGGGCTCATCCACACCTTTGGTAACCAAATCATCGATTAAGACACCGATATATGCCTCGTCGCGGGCTAAGGTAAACGGTTCTCCACCGTGGCAGTTAATGTGTGCATTGATACCTGCAATGATGCCTTGTCCGGCAGCTTCTTCATATCCGGTGGTTCCGTTTATTTGTCCGGCAAAGAATAAGTTTTTAATTTTCTTCGTTTCCAACGTATGTTTCAGTTGGGTAGGGTCGAAATAGTCATATTCAATGGCGTAGCCGGGGCGGTAAATCACCAGATCCTTGAATGCCGGTATCTTCTTCAATGCGGCAATCTGGATATCCAACGGCAAGGAGGAAGAGAAACCGTTCAGGTAGAGTTCTTGGGTTGTCTCACCTTCCGGTTCCAGAAACAGCTGGTGTTGCGGCTTGTCGGGAAAAGTCACAATCTTGGTTTCTATACTTGGGCAATAGCGTGGTCCGATGCTTTGGATTTGTCCGTTGAAAAGGGGAGAATCCGGTAGTCCCTCCCGTAAAATCCGATGTGCTTCCTCATTGGTGAAGCAGGTCCAGCAGGGTAACTGCTTCAGATGCCGTACGCCGGTATCCATGAAAGAAAACTTGTGGAAGTCGTTTTCCCCGTCTTGAATATCCATATACTCATAGTGTACGCTACGTCCGTCAATGCGTACGGGGGTCCCCGTTTTCATACGCCCGTAAGTAATACCATGCGCTGCGATGGATTCGGTCAACTGATAAGATGCGGGTTCAGCCATACGCCCTCCCGGAAGCATGGTACGCCCTACGTGCATCAGTCCGTTGAGGAAAGTTCCTGCGGTGAGTACGATACATTTGGAATAGAAAGTCACCCCCCATAAGGTGACCAGCCCTATGACTTCTCCGTTTTCAACAAGGATTTCCCGGACGGTATCTTGCCAGATGCTCAGGTTAGGGGTATTTTCCAATATTTCCCGCCACGCCCAGATAAACTTGTTGCGGTCACATTGTGCACGCGGGCTCCACATGGCAGGACCTTTGGAACGGTTCAATATGCGGAATTGAATAGCAGTCTGATCTGTTACCAATCCCATATATCCGCCCAAAGCATCTATCTCGCGTACTATTTGTCCTTTGGCGATGCCTCCTACTGCAGGGTTACAACTCATCTGCCCGATCTTGTTCATATCCATCGTGATAAGACAGGTTTTTGAGCCGAGGTTTGCAGCGGCAGCGGCAGCTTCACATCCTGCATGTCCGGCACCGATTACAATAACGTCATACTTAAACTCCATTCGTTCAGTGTATTTTAAAACCATGCAAAGTTACTAAAAAGTTGTTTTGCTGCCTCGCTTTCTTTCTTTTCCTTATGAATTCTTACGAAAAAGCGTTGGTGCTCTCTATTTCTTCGATATTTTGTGGGGTTAATTGGCGCAGAATCTCATCGCCAGCGCCTTGTTTTCCGCTTCTTCCATTATCTCCCGTTCGCCCGGTCCTTTGTCGTTGATGCCGCAAAGATGTAGGATACCGTGGATGATGACCCGGTACAGTTCCCGTTCGTAGTCGTTTCCCGCGAATTGTTCCGCATTGGTGCGCACGGTGTCTAGACTGATGAAGAGATCTCCGCTGAGGCGGTTCCCTTCACAGTAGTCGAAAGTGATGATATCTGTATAATAATCATGCTGCAAGTATTGGCGGTTTACTTCGAGTATTTTCTCGTCCGAACAGAAAATATAGGCGATTTCACCGATTCTTTTTCCATAAGTGGCGGCTACGGCTTTAATCCATTCCGTCGTTTCGCGCTTTTTGAGGACGGGCATTTCAACGCCGTCTGTCTGATAACTAACCATTTTATTTAGATTTTATGATGTACGATTTACGATTGAAATTACATGTTCCTACGATTGGAAATACATTCCCGCAATTAAGACAATGCCTTAAAAGAAGAACATATAACTGATAATGATTGCTGCGATGATACCGGAGAAATCGGCAATCAGCCCGCATGTCACGGCATTCCGTGTTTTGGTGATGCCCACGCTGCCGAAATATACGGCAAGGATATAGAACGTGGTGTCCGAGGCACCGCGTGCCACGCAACTCATACGGCCTACAAATGAATCTGCCCCATACTGTTTCATGGTATCAATCATCAATCCGTTGGCACCGCTGCCGCTCAATGACTTCATCAAGGCGGTAGGCAAGGCACCTACAAAACTGGTATCTACGCCGAACAATCCTACTACATAGCCGATGCCGTTTATCAATATATCCATAGCGCCGGAAGTACGAAAAACGGCGATTCCTACGAGGAAAGCGACCAGATAGGGGATGATACGTACGGCAGTGGTGAACCCTTCTTTGGCACCCTCGATAAAAGCGTCATACACATTGGTTTTCTTCCACAGTCCCCAAAGGATGAACAATAATATGATGGAGAACAGCAGAATATTGGCGATCAGTGTGGAATAGATTCCCATTTCGTCACGGCCGACGCATGTAAACAAGTAGATGAGCGCGGCAAAGAAAAGGCTGACGCAGCCTATCAGAATGAGAACAGGCTTGTTCAGCAGGTTGATGCGCTGTGCTATGCTCACTGCGATCACTCCGACAACCGTCGAGATGGCTGTTGTTATCAGTGTAGGGATAAATATGTCCGTAGGTTGGGCAGCCCCCATCTGCGAACGGTACATCATAATGCTGACAGGGATAAGTATCAGTCCCGAGGTGTTGAGTACAAGGAACATCACCATCGGGTTGGTGGCTGTGTCTTTTTTAGGATTCAGTTCCTGGAGTTCCTTCATGGCTTTCAGTCCCATCGGGGTAGCCGCATTGTCCAGCCCCAGCATATTGGCCGATAAATTCATGAAGATGGAGCCCATGGCGGGGTGTCCTTTCGGAATTTCGGGAAAAAGGCGGCAGAAGACCGGGCTCAGCCAGCGGGAAAGTGCGTTGATCATACCGCTGTTCTCGCCGATTTTCATTATTCCCAACCAGAGGGCAAGGATTCCCGTCAGTCCCAGTGATATTTCAAAGGCGGTTTTGGAGGAGTTGAAAGTGGAGTTGACAAGTTCCGTGAATATCTCTGTGTCCCCCATGAAGATGAGCTTGCAGAGCGCTACGATAAATGCGATGACGAAAAAGGCTACCCAGATGTAATTTAAAACCATGTATCGTTACTTTGTTTCTTGTTAGGTTAATAGTTGCGTTCGTTGGCAAGATTCCAGGCATTGAGAAAAGCCGCTTTGGTGATATCTACGACTTTCTCCCAGTTCAGCCGTCCGGCGTGGTCTGAGGGTTGATGGTAGTCGGGATGACCGTCTGTGTGATACCAGATGATGGGAATGTCACGCAAGGCAAAGGAAGCGTTGTCACTGCCGCCTACGGGGCGGTCCCAAGAGCGGTAGTCCGGTTGCAGCTGCAGACCGTAGCGCACGATGTCCTGTTTCAGCCAGTCACCGAAGGCGGGATGGGAGGCGGTGTAGAAATATACCACGTGCCGGGGCTGTTCGGGCTTGCTGTCGCGGCCTATCATGTCGAAGTTGAGGTAACCTTTCACTTGGGCGATGAAGGGACAGTTCTGTACAAAATACTTTGAACCGAGCAGTCCCTTTTCCTCTCCGTCCCAGAAGGCGAAAATGACATTTCTCAACGGCTTTTGTCCGGCAGCCGCGAAAGCGCGTGCTATCTGCAATACGGCGGAGACACCGGAGGCGTTGTCATCCGCACCATTGTATATACGGTCGTTTGCCAGTGTCTCGTCCATGCCTAAATGGTCGAAGTGCGCACCCACTATGACATATTCGTCGGTACGTTCACCGGGAATGAATGCCAGTACGTTGTCCATCTGCAAGGAACGGTATGTGCCTTGTTTGAGGGAGTCGACGGAGTCGGGGTGTACATGCCACCGTCCACGCTGCTGCCTTTCCTTGCTGCATGCTTCGAAAGGCTGGTAGTAGCTGTCTTTGTTCAAAGGGGCTATGCCGGCTTCTTTCAGGCAGGACACCAGGTAGCGGGCGGCCACTCTTGAACCGTGCATGCCTGCTTCGCGTCCTTGCAGTTCGTCGTCGGCCAAAAAACCGATGATGGCCTCTGCCGAGGTACGGTTGATACTTTGTAGTCCCTTTTCACGTGGGGTCTGTGCATGTAGGGAGCATGCAACAAGTAGGGAGCAGATTGTCCCTAAGAAAGCTTTATACATATCGTTCGGTTTTGACAATTGGACGTAACGTTTGCAAAATTAAAGATAACTTTCCATAGTTCCGACAGATTTGTCGTATTTTTGTCCGTTGGCGAAAGAATTCAAATGCGTGTAAATCAAAAGGATGATGAGAAAACAAGAGAACAGGATGAAAGAAGTGGTGCAAAACATGCCGATTTCAACGGAAGAAATGGCTGTTGCCGCTGCCGGGATTCAGGAAGAACTGGAAGCGTACATTGACCCGGTGAAGAAAGAATATCTTCCCCGTTTCTTCAAAACCGGGAAGGGACAATATGGAGAAGGTGATAAATTTCTGGGAGTGGTGGTTCCGAATACCCGTCTGGTGGCAAAGCGGCATAAGGATGCACCTTTCGGGGTGATGGCGGCATTGCTGCGGAGTGAATGGCACGAGTGCCGTCTCTGCGCGTTGCTGATGTTGGTGGAGCGGTTCAGGAAGAGCGATGAAAAGAGCCGTAAAGACATTTATGATTTCTATCTGTCGCAGACTGCCCGGATCAATAATTGGGATTTGGTGGACTTGTCCGCTCCCGGCATTGTCGGCGAATACTTGAAAGACAAGCCCCGTGAAGACCTCTACCGCCTGGCAGGCAGCCCGTTACTTTGGGAGCAGCGCATTGCGGTGGTTTCTACTTATACACTGATAAAAAACAACGATTTCATCGATATCCTCCGGCTTTCGGAAGGGTTCGTCGCACAAGATGCATGTACCTCTGTCCATGCTCCGGAGGTGCCCCGTAACGCACCTCCTCTCCACGACCTGATGCAGAAGGCCGTAGGCTGGATGCTCCGCGAACTGGGCAAGCGCGACAAGGATCTGCTGGTGCAGTTCCTTGAAAAGTATTGCACGGTGATGCCCCGTACGATGCTTCGTTATGCCATAGAGAAATTTCCGGATGAAGAGAGGAAGGGATTCATGAAGCGATAGGAAGCGGCTGGCTGTAACCGTCGGGCTGCAAGCCGGATAGTTCGCCTGTGTCTTGCCACCGCTTTGGCAAGGTCTTGCCTGTTCGTTGGCAAAGTTTTGCCAAAGCGATGGCAATCTTTTGCCAAAGCGGTGGCAAAAGTTTGCCAAGCGTATGTCAATATGCTGGCAAAATAAGTGGCTGAAATTTAGTATATTACCATAAGTAGTCCTCTTCGTAGCCGTCAAATTCTTGAGAGGTGGTTGCGTTATGCCGTTTGATGATGTTCAGCACGGCCTGTTGCTCGTCGGGAGTAAGCAGGCGTTCGCCTTTGCGGCTGCGGTAGTACGTCCGCTGCCCGAAGTAGGCTATCAGGCTGACGATGATGCTTCTGCGCTGATTGTAGGGCAGATTGTCCAGTATATTCATGAATCCTTTGGCATAGCGCACTTTCCGGCTGGAACGGAAAAAGGGGCAGTCACCCTTTATGGTGGCAAGCCGTTTGGGACTGATAATGCTCCAGCAGTCCTTTTCGGCGGGCATGCTCTCCACGGACAATTGGCGGAGGCAGCCGTCGGCTTGGGGGCATCGTTCGTTGAGGCATAAGGGGTAGTCGAAGGGTATCTGGTTGAAATCTATTTCTTCTTTCATGATGTGTCGTTTTTTATGTGTATTATTATTAAGATGTAAAGGTATGCTTTCTTTTCTATATTATTACCTCTGATGTCGCATATCTCAAAATAAATTCGTTATTTTGCAGGAAAGTGTGGCATCTTGCGGAAAAGACAGATGAAACAGAAATAAAAAAGTTGTTTTGCGGGAAATAGATGGAACAGGAAGATTTTGATATACGTAATCAGCAGTTTTCGTCCGGCAAGGAGAAGGATTTTGAGAATGCTCTCCGTCCGTTGAATTTTGAGGATTTCAGCGGGCAGGACAAGGTTGTTGACAATTTGCGCATTTTTGTGAAGGCCGCCCGTCTGAGGGAGGAAGCGTTGGATCATGTATTGCTTCACGGTCCTCCGGGACTGGGGAAGACGACGCTTTCCAACATTATTGCCAACGAACTGGGAGTAGGTTTCAAGATAACCTCCGGCCCGGTACTTGATAAGCCGGGCGACCTTGCCGGCATACTTACCAGCCTGGAACCGAACGATGTCCTGTTCATTGACGAGATTCACCGTCTGTCTCCGGTGGTGGAAGAATATCTGTACTCTGCCATGGAGGATTACCGCATCGATATCATGATAGACAAAGGTCCGTCGGCACGAAGCATACAGATTGACTTGAACCCCTTCACATTGGTGGGCGCCACTACCCGTAGCGGCCTGCTTACAGCCCCGTTGCGCGCCCGTTTCGGCATCAACCTGCATCTGGAGTATTATGACGATGATGTGCTGAGTGGCATTATCCGCCGTTCGGCAAGCATCCTTGATGTGCCTTGCTCTGCCCGTGCGGCGGCAGAGATTGCGGGACGCAGCCGTGGTACGCCGCGTATTGCCAATGCGTTGCTGCGCCGTGTGCGCGACTTTGCCCAGGTGAAAGGTTCGGGGAGCATCGACACGGAAATCGCGCAGTTTGCCCTTGAAGCTCTGAATATAGACAAGTACGGTCTGGACGAGATAGACAATAAGATACTCTGTACCATCATCGACAAGTTCAAAGGTGGTCCGGTGGGATTGACTACCATTGCCACAGCTTTGGGCGAAGATGCAGGTACGATAGAGGAAGTCTATGAACCGTTCCTGATAAAAGAAGGTTTCCTGAAACGCACTCCCCGTGGACGTGAAGTGACGGAACTGGCTTATAAGCATCTGGGAAAAAGTTTGTATAGCAGCCAGCGCACGCTGTTTGGTGACGAATAAAAGACTCGAGGAATGAGTAACTTGAAATCATTGGCAAAAGAAACGGCCATCTACGGGCTGAGCAGTATCGTGGGGAGATTCCTCAACTACCTGCTGGTACCGGTATATACCATCGCCTTGTCCGCACAGTCGGGAGGTTATGGAGTTGTGACAAACATTTATGCATGGGTAGCTCTGCTGCTTGTGCTGTTGACGTGCGGCATGGAGACGGGGTTCTTCCGTTTTGCCAATAAGGGAGAGGACGATCCGATGCGGGTCTATTCCACCACGCTTCTCAGCATCAGTATCGGTGCATTCACATTCCTTGCCTTGGGATTGTTGTTCCTCCAGCCTGTAGCCGACTGGCTGGAGTATGGCGAACATCCCTGGTACGTAGGCATGATGATGATTGTGGTGGCGATGGACGCCATTCAGAGCATTCCCTTCGCTTACCTGCGCTACAAGAAACGGCCTGTCAAGTTTGCGGCACTCAAACTGCTGTTCATCTTTCTGAACATTACCTTGAATTTGATTTATTATGTCTGGATGAAAGGAGACGATGTGGCATACGCTTTCCTTTTCAACCTGGTATGTACTTCCACCATTATGCTTTGCATGATACCGGAACTGCGTGGCTTTGCTTACGTACTGGACCGGAAGCTGCTGAAGCGGATGCTTGCCTACAGCCTGCCGTTGCTGGTACTGGGCCTTGCAGGCATTCTGAACCAGGTTGCGGACAAGATAATCTTCCCCTTTGTCTATCCCGACGAGGCTGAGGCTACCGTGCAGCTCGGCATTTACGGGGCTGCGAGTAAGATTGCCATGGTGATGGCGATGCTTACGCAGGCTTTCCGTTATGCCTACGAGCCTTTTGTCTTCGGCAAGAGCCGCGACAAGGACAACAGGCAGGTATATGCACAGGCCATGAAGTTCTTTATCATTTTTACATTGCTGGCTTTCCTGGCGGTCATGTTCTACATGGATATCCTGCGGTATATCATCGGCAGGGACTATTGGCCGGGCTTGCGCGTTGTACCTATTGTGATGGCGGCTGAAATCTTTATGGGCATTTACTTCAACCTTTCTTTCTGGTATAAGCTGATAGACGAAACCCGTTGGGGAGCCTATTTCTCCTTGATAGGCTGTACGATATTGGTGGTGATGAATGTGCTTCTCATCCCTAAGTATAGCTATATGGCATGCGCCTGGGCAGGTTTCTGCGGGTATGGCGTTGCCATGTTGCTGTCTTATTTCGTAGGGCAGAAGAAGTATCCCATCCAGTATGACTTGAAGTCCATCGGCGCATACGTGCTGTTGGCGGCAGCGCTCTATGTAGCTGCGGAATATGTGCCCATAGACAATGTCTGCCTTCGAATGGTGTACCGCACCGTTTTGTTGCTGGTCTTTGTGGCTTATATTGTGAAGTGCGATTTGCCGCTTGGAAATATTCCTATAGTAGGCAGATTGTTTAGGAAGTAAAGAAAAATAAAACAGGAGAGTCCTCTTTTGAATAAATATTATAAGCACTATTATCGTAAATACGTATGAGTAAATGTTTAAAAATATCTCAATGGCTTAAGAGTGGAGAGTATCAAATAGAAATAGATGCTCTTCTAACTAATATTATTCGTAAGTCAGAATTGGCAGAAAGTGAGGCTGAGACTTCCGCTATTTTTGAAAATGAAATCTATTACTTCATGCGTAGCAAATTTGCGGTAGATTTACACTTTCAAAAAGAGACTCCCGTTGAAGGTGTTGTACATACCTTTGGTAACTCGTTACAACGGACGAGCGGTAAAGGGAGGATGGATGCTGTTGTAAACAATCTTGTTATAGAATACAAACATTACAGTAAGCTGTTTAAGAGTAAAGACAAAGACAGGAAGAAGGCTTTTAAACAAGTCAGTGATTATCTGTATGCTCTTTATGACTTGAAAAAAGAGAAATATGACGCTATTTTGACCGATGGATTATCTGTCTCTTATTTTTCTTTTGTAGGTGATACTGTACAGCATACTGCTTTGCGGACAATTACAACAGAGGATATAGATACCATTGTTAAAGCAATACTGAATAATAAGTCTAAAAAGTTCGAACCTAAAAACATTGTTCGCGATTTCTCCATCTCTTCCTTGTCATCTTCTGTAACAAGGGATATTGCAAATATTCTTTTCGCGGAACTTGAAGGAAAAATCACGGAACGCTCTATCATGCTTTATGAGGAATGGAAGAATCTGATGCATCTGTCTGTGGATGATAATGGTAAAAGTGGAGACATCGATAAAAGAAGAGCTGACTTGTCTGCTGTATTTTCTTCTACAATCAATGATGTTGATAGGGAATATAAAGCGATATATGCTTTACAAACCACTTATGCTATCATTGTGAAACTGATAGCTTGTAAGGTGCTGGACCGGTTGAATTATAATGCAGAAGCAGATGTCTATCACGATTTACTTTCACTTGATTCCGGTAAGATGCGGAGTTTTTTCCAGAGAATGGAAGACGGGTATTCTTATTCTAATATGGGCGTTCGCAACTTTTTGGAGGGAGATTTCTTTTCTTGGTATGCTGATGAAGCTCAGTGGGGAGACAAGCTTTATGATGCGCTGTTGAAGTTGATGGTAAATATAGACTATTATTCCTCATTCTCTCTAAATGTCCGATATGCACCTATAGATGTGTTCAAGGATTTATATATGAGTATTATTCCACAGTCCATCCGCCATTCTATGGGGGAATATTTCACACCGGAATGGCTGGCAGACAGTGTTGTGGAGGAAGCAATCGGGTATGTGGGTAATTCCCGTTGGAAAGCCATTGACCCTTGTTGTGGCTCAGGTATTTTCATCATAACTTTGATAAAAAAGCTGGTGGGAGATATCTCTTTAGGAGAACTTACCCGGAAGAATAAGGAACTTTTGCTTGAAGAAATCATAAATAGGGTATATGGCATTGACATAAATCCGCTTTCGGTCTTGTCTGCCAGGATAAGCTATTATCTGGCTATTCACCAATTGGGCGATGTGAAGGATGTGGAGATACCTGTCTATTTGGGTGATTCCGCCATTACTCCGGTTATGCTGCAGATTGATGGGATAGCGTGTTACTCTTATTCAGTGAATAACTTGAAATGTGGTAGTTTTGATGTGGTACTTCCCAAACGTTTTGTAGAAGAACCAAAATTCGGGGAGATTATGAATAGGCTTCAGGCGTTGGTGAAGGCTGAAAGTACATCGGTGTTGACTCACGTGCTTCTTAACGAATTCACCGAGGAAGAACGCAAATCCAAGAAAATAGTATCGTATATAGAGGCTTTGTCCGAAAGTCTGGTCTATTTGCATAAGAACAAGTGGGATGGTATTTGGATCAGGATTGTGACAAATTTCATGTCCATTGCAAGGTTAACCTCGTTTGATATGATTGTGGGCAATCCACCTTGGGTGAAATGGGAGCATTTGCCTGCTGCATACACACGAAAAATAAAAGAATTTTGTGATATAAGACATATCTTTTGTAATGATGGCGGCTTGTTTGGTGGGGCACAACTGAACATTTGTGCTCTTATTGCCAATGTGTCAGCTGCAAATTGGTTAAATCAGAACGGCGTTCTTGCTTTGCTTATGCCCGATAGTATAATGTCCCAGAATTCTTATGAAGAGTTTCGGAATTTCTATGTGGATTATGCGCGGAAGAGACGATTGTGGTTACGCTCATTGGATAGATGGATGTCTCCTTTGCGTCCATTTAAGGTTGGAAAGAAATCGGTAATGCAAGATTTCAATACTTATTATTATACTGCCAAAGAGATGGATTATTTGGAAGGTGTACCCATACGGATGATTGGCAAGGGTGTGAAATATAGTGATGTGGGTATTTCCGGATGCAGTAACTTTGCGGATGCTTCCCGTTTCTTGACTATTGAGAACGGAATGGCAAAGCAACTTTCTTGCCAATCTACGGCTTTCACATACATTTCCGATAAATTCGATTTTAGTGAAATCATAGGTGAAACTTCTTACCAGTATAGAACGGGGGTAGAGTCTACTCCTTTTGAGGTGTTCAAACTGATTGGTGAAGGGGAGTCGGATAAGGAAGGGCACTATCGTTTCAAGAACAAGACTTTGAAAACCTCTAAATACAAAGTAGATGATATGCCTAAAGACGGGTGGGATCTTCCGGTGGAATATATATACCCTATGGTGGAAGGTCCTGCTATCCGTCCGTTTCAATATACTTGTGGGAATAATTTCCATATCGTACCTTATGATAGTGGGGATTTAAAAAAGCCGGTTTCCATGGAGAAGCTGTTGGAACGAAATGCTGCGCTTGCCCTCTATTTTGCTAATCATAAACATATTCTGGATATGCAGTCCGAAAAGAGCAAAGTGATGCACTGTGGGGATGAGTTTTATGCCTTGTCTAAGATAGGTCCTTATACTTTTGCGCCTTATATGGTGGCTGCGCGCGACAATTCCAAGTTTTGTGCCAGTGTGATTAGCCCTACGCAGACTCCTTGGGGAGAATGGAAACATTCCATTTGCGTGAAGCATACTATTATAATTAGCCAAGACATTAGCGGTAATAACATTACGGAAGATGAAGCTCATTATGTCAATGGTATTTTAAATAGTAGCATTGTGCGTGAATATATTCATAGTACGTTCAAAACGAATGGATTCAGTTTGAATAAAGCTCATCTGTGCATCCCGAAATATGAAATGGGCAATGTCAGATGTATGAGGATATCTCAGCTTTCTAAAGAGGCAACCGGAAACGAAGCTAAGAGGGAAGATATAATAGCATTGCTTACGAAAGAATATGTACGACTTTGCAGAGAAACCAAAAAGAGTAGAATCATTTAAAGATACATCACTATGGATATTGAAAATTCTTCTCGAAACTTTTCCGCCGTCAAGACCTTCTTGAAAGAGTATCTTGATTTGCGTAAGGATAAAGACAACGAGCTCGAGACAGTGGACTCCATCAAGAAGGGAGTCGAATTCAAAGGGGCCAACCTGTGGATTTTGATATTTGCCATATTCATGGCCTCGTTGGGTTTGAATGTCAATTCAACGGCCGTGATTATCGGCGCCATGCTTATTTCTCCTCTGATGGGGCCTATCATGGGAGTGGGGCTGTCAGTGGGGCTGAATGACTTCGAACTGATGAAGCGCTCACTGAAAAGCTTTCTGATAACGACTCTTTTCAGTGTGACTACAGCTACCGTATTCTTTCTCGTGAGTCCCGTTGCCGAAGGACAGTCGGAATTGCTGGCACGTACGTCCCCCACAATCTACGATGTATTTATCGCTTTGATGGGTGGTTTGGCGGGAGTAACGGCACTCTCCACAAAGGAGAAAGGCAATGTGATCCCCGGCGTTGCCATTGCTACGGCTCTGATGCCGCCTCTGTGCACGGCGGGCTATGGCCTGGCTACGGGTAATCTGATCTATTTCCTCGGTGCATTCTACCTCTATTTCATCAATTCGGTGTTTATCAGCCTGGCTACCTTTGTGGGAGTGCGTGTGATGCATTTCCAGCGCAAGGAGTTTGTCGATAAGAACCGGGAGAAGAAAGTGCGTAAATACATTGTTCTGATAGCGGTTATCACCATGTGTCCTGCCGTGTATCTCACTGTCGGTATCATTCAGGATACTTTTTTCGAAAGCGCCGCCAACCGTTTTGTCAACGAGCAACTTTCTTTTGAAAACACGCAGGTGCTCGACAAGAAGATACAGCATGAAGGCAATCACCACGAGATACGCGTGGTATTGATAGGGCAGGAGGTCCCCGAGGCTTCTATTGCCATTGCACGCAGCAAAATGAAAGATTATAAACTGGACAACACCAAACTGATAGTCCTTCAGGGAATGAACAATGAAGCGGTAGATATATCTTCTATCCGTGCCATGGTGATGGAGGATTTCTACAAGAACAGTGAACAACGCCTGGTAGAGCAGAAACAGAAGATATCGGATCTGGAAAGCAGTCTGGAAAGGTATAAATCTTTCGATGAATTGGGCAAAACCATCATACCGGAACTGAAAGTGCTTTACCCTTCGGTGAAGACGGTCTCCATTTCCCATGCCATTGAATTGACTGTCGATTCGGTACGGGTAGATACCGTGACCCTTGCCGTGCTGAAATTTGGCAAGCATCCGGATGTGCACGAGAAACAAAAAATTACTGAATGGCTCAAGGCACGTACAGGTGCCAAGAAATTGAGGCTGATTACTGAATAATATAAAGAACGGACCGGAATGAGACTGAGACTTACGCTAATAGCGGCCTGCTGCCTTTTTACACTGGCAGGACGGGCAGATGAAGGGATGTGGATGTTGGGCAACCTGAATAAACAGACCCGGGAGACAATGAAAGAAATGGGTTTGCAGATGCCTGCAAGCAAGTTGTATAGTTCCAAACGCCCTTCTCTGAAAGATGCCGTGGTCAGCTTCGGCGGCTTTTGTTCCGGAGTCGTGGTGTCGGAGGACGGATTGGTGTTTACGAATCATCATTGCGGGTTCAGCAGCATACAGCAGCATTCCACCGTAGAGCATGATTATCTGAAGGACGGCTTTGTGGCGCACAGCAGGAGTGAGGAGTTGCCGAATCCGGAACTTTATGTACGCTTCCTGTTGCGTCAGGAAGATGTGACCAAACGGGTACTGGATATCGTGAAACCCGGTATGGATGAGACAGAACGTTCCAATGCGATAGATTCGGTGATGCTGGTTATCGGTGAAGAGGTTTCCCATAAGGATTCCACGCTGACAGGCATCGTAGATGCGTATTATGGCGGCAATGAATTCTGGCTTTCTGTCTATCGCGATTACAATGATGTCCGTCTGGTGTTTGCCCCGCCTTCCTCGGTGGGCAAGTTCGGTTGGGACACGGATAACTGGGAATGGCCGCGCCATACGGGGGATTTCAGCGTTTTCCGTATTTATGCCGACAGGCATAACCGTCCTGCCGATTACTCTCCTGACAATGTGCCCTATCATCCCGAGTATGTGGCGCCGGTTTCACTCGATGGTTATCATGAAGGCTCTTTCTGCATGACCTTGGGGTATCCCGGCAGTACGGAACGTTATCTGTCTTCTTTTGGCATTGAGGAAATGATGAATAATTCCAACCAGGCACAAATCGATATACGTGGCGTGAAGCAGGCCATTTGGAAACGTGAAATGGACAGCCGGGACAGCATTCGCATCAAATATGCTTCCAAATACGATGAAAGCTCCAATTATTGGAAGAACAGTATCGGTGTGAACCGTGCCGTCCGCAAGCTTCATGTACTGGACAAGAAACGCGCCATGGAGCAGGAACTCCGCCGCTGGATTCAGCAGACACCCGGAGAGCGTGAGCGGCTTCTGCATCTTTTCTCCGATCTGGAACTGAACTACAAGAACCGCCGTGAGGAAAATCATGCGCAGGCCTACTTTGTCGAGTCATTTCTGAATGGTCCTGAACTGATACAACTGTCATTGTCCATTCTGAATTTCGATTTCGAAGGGGAGGAAAAGACGGTTATCGCCAATTTGAAAGCCATCATTGAGAAATATGCCAACCTCGACCTGGACATTGACAAGGAGGTTTTCACCGCCTTGCTGAAAGAGTATCGCTCACGGGTAGAGGCCCAATATCTTCCGGAGCTTTATCAGACCATCGATACGTTGTACGACGGCAATGAACGTTCGTATGTGGATAGCCTTTATGCCCGTTCGGAACTGACTACTCCCCGTGGGCTGAAGCGCTTCCTGGAGCAGGACAGTACGTATCATATCTACGATGACCCTGCCATTACTTTGGGCATTGACTTGATAACCAAGTTGTTTGAAATGAATATTCGGATGCAGCAGGCATCCGGTGAGATTATCCGTAACGAACGTCTGCTGAATGCTGCTGTACGGCGGATGTATGCTTCCCGTAATTTCTATCCGGATGCCAATTCTACCATGCGTCTCAGTTTTGGTACGGTATGCGGATACACTCCGTTTGACGGGGCGGAATATGATTACTATACAACTACCAAAGGTATTCTGGAGAAAGTGAAAACCCATGCCGGTGATGTGGATTTTGAGGTACAGCCGGAACTGCTGTCTCTTCTTTCGTCCGGTGATTTCGGCAAATATGCCGGTGAAAAGGGGGAGATGAACGTTTGTTTCATCTCAAACAATGATATTACCGGCGGGAATTCCGGCAGTGCCATGTTTAATGACAAAGGAGAACTTTTAGGACTGGCTTTCGACGGCAATTGGGAGGCCATGAGCAGTGACATTCTCTATGAACCGAAGATGCAGCGCACCATCGGGGTGGATGTGCGCTACATGCTGTTCATGATTGAGAAGTATGGAAAAGCGGGGAATCTGATTGAGGAATTGAAGATGAAGACTGCGCCAAGATGAGCTTCCAGGCACGGATTACACGGATTTTATTAGTTGATCCGTGCCCCGGATGCGGTCATCGAATGCCGACAGTGCCGCTTTTGCCCCTTCACCCATGGCAATGACAATCTGTTTATAGGGAACATTTGAAACGTCTCCTGCGGCATATACTCCCGGAAGTGCGGTACGGCAGAAGGCATCTATCTTGATTTCACCTATCGGTGTCACGTCCAATACATTGCGGAAAGGAGCGCTGTTGGCTGCCAGGCCAATCTGTACAAAAATACCGTCCAGAGGATAATCGCGTTCCTCACTGGTGAGGCGGTTCATGACGCGGATAGACGTTACTTTTTCCCCGTTTCCATCGACTTTTATGGTCTGTGACGAGGTGAAGATTTCTACATTCGGCAGGCTTCTTGCCTTCTCTTGCAGCACTTGGTCGGCTTTCAGCGTATCGGCAAACTCAAACACAGTCACCTTCTTGCAGATGCCTGCCAAGTCGATGGCAGCTTCAATCCCCGAGTTGCCTCCACCGATGACCGCCACATGCTTGCCTTGATAGAACGGTCCGTCGCAATGCGGGCAAAAGGCTACACCACGCCCTATGTATTCCGCTTCGCCCTCTACGTTCAGTTTGCGCCAACTGGCGCCTGTGGCAATGATTACCGAGGGAGCTGTAAATGTTTCTCCGCCGGCGGTGAAGATTTTCTTTTCTTTGCCTTGAAGCTCTGCTTTCTCTATCTTGCGGTTTTCAAAGATTTCTACCGGATAGTGCCCTATATGGTTTCTGAGTGCATCGGCAAGTTGTGAACCTGTTGTTTGCGGTATGGAAATAAGGTTTTCGATACCCACGGTTTCCTTTACCTGCCCGCCTATCTTTTCGGCGATGATGCCCACGCGCAGCCCTTTGCGGGCAGAATAAATGGCTGCTGAAGCTCCTGCCGGACCTCCGCCAAGAACCAAAGTGTCAAATTCCCTTTGAACGGGTTCGGCATCTTCCTGCGGCAGGCTGCCGAAGGTCTCTTCCAGCTTCTGTAGAAGTTCTCCCAAAGAGCCGCGCCCTACGTGAAATTGTTTTCCGTTGGCATAAACGGACGGTACGGCTTGTATTTTGAGGGTGTCTGCTTCTTCCTGGAAGATGGCTCCGTCTATGGTGTCATGTGTGATTTGGGGATTCAGCAATGCCATGATATTGAGTGCCTGCACTATGTCCGGACAGTTGGTACAAGTCAGCGATACATAGGTTTGCAGGTGTATGGGCCCTTTTAATGCCTTGATACGGCGGCTGATGGCTTCATCCGGTAGATTTTTGCCCTTTCCATCGGCATTCAGCACGGCAAGGAGCAGGGAAGTGAACTCGTGGCCGCCTGGAATCGCCCGGAATTTAATTCCGGTTTCCTTGTTTTCTTTCAGGAGGGTAAACTCCAGTTCGGGTTCACCGGTTTCTGTCAATTGGCAGGACAGTTGCCCGGAACAACTTGCCACATCATTCAGGAATCCGATAAGTTCTTGAGCTTGCTCCTGCTTGGGATTGTAGGTAATGTGGAAGGTATAGCGGGCTTCCAAATGCTGGAATACGCTCCGCACCTGGTCTAATATATTGGTTTCTAACATGTGGATGGGTTTTAGATAAGTTTCTTGTATGAAAAACTCCCGTCCCCACGAATGGAAACGGGAGTTCCCTGCTGTGGGGATTAGATTTTGCCTACGAGATCAATACTCGGCTTCAGGGTTGCGCTGCCTTTCTTCCATTTGGCGGGGCAAACCTCACCGTCGTGTGTAGCTACGAATTGTGCAGCCTCTACCTTGCGCAACAGTTCGTCTGCGTTACGTCCGATGTTGTTGTCCTGGATTTCGGCAATCTTGATTTTACCTTCGGGATTTACGAGGAATGTGCCGCGATAGGCCATGCCTTCGTCTTCAATCATCACGCCGAACGCACGGCTCAATACACCTGTCGGGTCCGCCAGCATCGGGTATTTGATTTTACGGATGCTTTCGGAAGCATCATGCCATGCCTTGTGTACGAAATGTGAGTCTGTACTTACAGAATATACTTCTACACCCATTGCCTGGAACTGGTCATATTTCTCGGCGATGTCCACCAATTCGGTAGGACATACAAAGGTAAAGTCTGCCGGATAAAAGAAGAAGATGGCCCATTTGCCTTTTACATCTTCGTTGGATACTGTCTTGAAACTTCCGTTCTGGAAAGCCTGAACTTTGAATTCAGGGAGTTGAGAGTTGATAATTGGCTCCATAATTTTACTTTTTAATAGGTTTAGCTTTTTGTTATTTCTTGCTTTCTCTGCTTGCAAAAATATAGCATTTTTTCCCGGTAGAACAAGAAATCCTATTGAAAAGTTTTATGAGCTGATAGACGAAATCTATACAAGTACCTGTGTTGGCTTCACAGCCAGCATTTCCCGGGGTATTGCGGCTTGTATCTCCTGTGTCAATGCCTGCAGCAGAGTGAAGCGGACAAAGTTCCGGTTCGTCAGCATGACAATCTGCCGGGTAGGGCAAGGTATGGCAAAAGGGCGTACCAGTTCTTTCTGTGTTTCATTGAGCTGCAAAATGGCCAGTTCCGGGATAAAAGTCACTCCTTTGCCGCTCTCTACCATGCGCATGAAAGTTTCCATGCTGCCCAGATGATAGGCGAGCTGGCTTGCGCGTGCGGTCTTCAATTGACAGAAGCGCACCAGTTGGTCGCGGAAGCAATGCCCTTCATCCAATAGCCAAAGCTGTTCATTGGTTAAATCGGAGGTACGGATGACTGTATTTCCTGAAAGGGCATCTTCGCGGGAGACATAGGCGAAGAATTGTTCATAGAACAGGGAGGTTTGAAGGAACTCTTCCATACCTGCAAGGCTTGCCACGATACCTGCGTCTATTTTTCCGTCCTGCAGGGATTTCTTGATATCATTTGTCTTCATCTCGATTACCCTGATATCCAGTTGCGGATATTTTTTCATTAATTGCGGGAAAAACCGTGGCAGGAGATACGGGGCAATGGTGGGGAGTATTCCTAATGTGAATGAGCCGGTGAGCGAATGTTTCTCTTCCTCTATAATGTTTTTTATACGATTGGCCTGAACCAATACATTTTGGGCTTGTTCTATGATGCGGATACCGATAGGGGTGGGGCAGACGGGTTGTTGGCTGCGGTCAAAAATCTTGGTGTCCAGCTCTTCTTCCAGTTTCTGTATCATGGCGCTCAAGGTGGGCTGAGTCACGCGGCAATATTCTGCGGCTTTGGCGAAATGGCGGAACCGGTTGACTGCAAGGATGTATTCCAATTGTTGTAAAGTCATGGTAAACAGGAATTTTGGTTGTTATATATAGAATGAGTCTATGCAAAGATAGAAATTATCTGTTTGACAAGCATTTGTTTCCCCCTTATCTTTGCAACAAAACAAAAATAGTATAAACCCTTTAAATAACAAAATCATGAAGACTTTAGATTACTTACACTTGAACGATGCAAAGGTTGCTAACGTAATATCAGCCTTGAACCAGTTACTGGCAGATTTCCAGGTACATTATACAAACCTCCGCGGTTTCCATTGGGACATCAAGGGACACGGTTTCTTTGTGTTGCACGGCAAATTTGAAGACATGTATAATGATGCCGCCGAAAAGGTGGATGAGATAGCAGAACGTCTTTTGATGTTGGGCGGTACACCGGAGAATAAATTCAGTGAATACCTGAAAGTGGCCAAGGTGAAGGAGATTTCCGGCATTTCTTGCGGCAGCGAGGCTGTTGACCATATTCTGGATACTTACAAGTACCTCATCGGTGCAGAGAGAAAATTGATTGACCTGGCCAACGAGGCTCATGACGACGCGACTGCCGACCTGATGACCGGTTATCTGAAAGAACAGGAAAAGATGGTATGGATGCTGGTTGCTTTCAGCACAAAAGCTTGTGAAAAATAAGTAAGTGGAGAATTGACAGAGTAAGGGGTGGTAAAGTGATGCTTTATCACCCTCTTTTTTGTTGGTTCACTACTTTATTTTAACTAGTTTCGGGACTTAACCCATAGTTAAGCGTTTGTTTAACCCCTTTCTTTTTATATTAGCAGTCAAATAATGTTTAACCACGCTTATTAATAACAAAAGAGTGATATTTATGAAAAGATTGATTTGCTGCTTTTATCTTTGTCTGTTACTTGTCTCGTGCAGACAAGATGTACAACCGTCATTGGTTACCTTGGTGAATCCCCTGATGGGTACGTCATCTACTTATGAGTTTTCTCATGGCAATACTTATCCGGCTGTTGCCGTTCCTTGGGGAATGAATTTTTGGGCTCCGCAGACTGGAGAGAATGGGAGCGGATGGATGTATATGTATACGGACAGTCTGATAAGAGGATTCCGGCAAACCCACCAGCCTAGTCCTTGGATAAACGATTATGGGACTTTCTCGATTATGCCTCTGCTTGGAGAGGTCGTTATGGATCATAGGAATCGCGGTGTATCTTTTGATCACGCCAATGAAGAAGCTGCTCCGAACCACTACCGGGTAAAGTTTAACAATGGGGTTACTACGGCCTTGTCCGCCACTTCACGTGGTGCGGTATTGGAAGTAACCTATCCTTCGGAAGAAGGACAATATGTAGTGGTTGATGCTTATCAGCACGGTGGAAGTATAACGTTGGACAAGGAGAAAAATTGCATTTATGGTATTACCCGTTATAATAACGGTGGGGTGCCTGATAATTTCGGCAATCATTTTATTGTAGAATTTGATAAACCTGTCATAGAATCCGGTTCCGACGAGAATGCTTGTGCTTATGTCAAGTTTAATTTGAAACCGGGTGAAAAGCTGACTATACGTACAGCGTCTTCTTTTATCGGGCATGAACAGGCACGTTTGAATTTTATGCGTGAAGTGGCCGGACGGTCGTTGGAAACAGTGTCAAAAGAAGCTGAAAAAGTCTGGAACGAACAGATGGGACGTATCAAAGTAGAAGGAGGGACTATAGAACAGCAAAAAACATTCTATTCCTGCCTGTACCGCACCTTACTCTTCCCGCGTGAGTTGTACGAGTTTGATGAGAACGGGGAAGCCGTTTATTACAGTCCTTATGACGGACGCGTACATAAGGGATATATGTACACCGACAATGGCTTCTGGGATACTTTCCGTGCAGTACATCCCTTATTTACTTTGATATACCCGGAAGTGAGCGGGCGTATAATGCAATCTATATTGAATGCTTACGATGAAAGTGGTTTTATGCCCGAATGGGCAAGTCCGGGGCATCGTGGTTGTATGATAGGAAACAATTCCATCTCTTTGCTTACCGATGCCTGGATGAAAGGGATACGTACTTTTGATAAGGATAAAGCGCTGGAAGCCATGCTGCATCAGACGCAGGCACGGTCGGAAGAAATATCTTCGGTGGGGCGTGACGGCTATGCCGAATATGATAAGTTGGGATATGTTCCCTATCCCGAAGTGCATGAGGCGACTGCCAAAACGCTGGAGTATGCTTATGCCGACTGGTGTCTGGCACGTTTTGCCGAAGAGACCGGAAACCGGGAAATAGCAACGGAATATTACAAGAAAGCCCAGAACTATCGTAATCTGTTCCATCCGGAGAAAGGCTTTATGTGGGCGAAGTCGGCTGACGGCAAATGGCGCGACAACTTTGATGCAACGGAGTGGGGAGGCCCTTTTACTGAAGGATGTTCCTGGCATTGGACTTGGAGTGTGTTCCACGATCCGGAAGGACTGTCGGCTCTATTAGGTGGGCATGAGCCGATGGCTGCCCGTCTTGACTCTATGTTTGCGGCTCCCAATACCTTCAATTATGGTACGTACGGCTTTGTGATTCATGAGATAGCCGAGATGGTCGCCCTGAATATGGGGCAGTATGCCCACGGTAACCAGCCTGTGCAACATGCCATTTATCTGTATAATTATGTAGGTCAACCTTGGAAGGCCCAGTATCATAGCCGTAATGTCTTGAACAAACTCTATAATTCCGGTCCGGAAGGTTATTGCGGTGATGAAGACAACGGGCAGACGTCAGCTTGGTATGTATTTACGGCACTTGGTTTCTATCCTGTGTGTCCCGGTGCATCAGAGTATGTTCTGGGTAGTCCGTTATTTCCGAAAGCTACGCTTTCATTGCCCGGAGAGAAGACATTCACGATACATGCTGAAGGTGTATCAGATGCCAATTGCTATATTCGTTCGGCTGTGTTGAATGGGCAAGAATTTACTAATAACTATTTAAAACATAGTGAATTGACTGGAGGCGGTGAGTTCCGTCTGGTTATGGATAGTATTCCTAATAAAGAAAGAGGCGTTTATCAAAAAGAGTTCCCGTATTCTTATAGTAAATGAAGTTTCTGATGAAAACCTTGTCAAGAGCAGATTTCTATATTATTAACGGTTGAAGGGACCTTCATCTTGCCGTTGAGGCAGATAAGGTATTTTCGGAACAGACCATCAGTTTGCCCTGAACGCATCATGTGTTTCATGCAAACAGATGGTCTGTTTGTATGAAATGGATGATCTGTTTGCATGAAACACATGATGTAAATGCCGTAAGTCCAATATTCAATTCTCGAACTTTGATGACAGGATATGGCATTTCCCTACTTCTGAGGCATGATATTCTGTTGCCGGGAGGGGAGTACGGAATCAGGGAAGTGGGGGGAATAATGCTTGAAATGGTATGAGATGAAGATATACAGAAAAGAGGAGAGGCAATGCCCCTCCTCTTATGCTAATCTAAAATTGAATCTTAAATGGATTTACGGATACAAATATACTACTTTGAAAAAGCGAAGTCAAGTGTTTCGGCTTTTCCTATAAAGAATAGATTGACTTTTTCTCAAAGAATCTGATTATTTGATTCCTTCAATGCGGAAAGAATACGAATATACACTATTTTTCTTTATCTCATACTTCGGACGGGGACCCGGGCCGCAACTGGCATTGCCCAATCCGCGTTGTACGCAGTCTAAGTTCAGTATTACTTCGGAGCGGCGGATATTTGCAAGGTCATGGGCATATTTCACCTGCCATAGTTCACGGTCGGTGTAATGCTGGACCGAAAAATCGATAGTACCGTTTGGAGTAATTTTGATACCTTTCCCGTTGTTGTCGGTTAAGGTTAACCAGCGTGAATCGCATCGTCCCCCCATACTTTGCGTACGGGCATAGTGTTCGCTCATATCCTTTACGTTAGCGGAGTATAGCCCTACGTAAGCTGCATTCTTACGATCCTGATAATTTTCGATGGGACCGCGTCCAAACCAAGTAACCTTATCCAAAGCTGGGTTGAGGCTGGTTTGCAAAGCCAGACGAGGCAAATTAAAGTCAGATCCGGTTTTGAAACTGGCTTCTACATCGATGGTGCCGTTTCCATGAATGGTGTAATTCAAGATATGTGGAACTCTCGTTTTTCCAACTATGGCTTCCAGTTCGACTGTTACTTTTGCCGACTTCTTGTCTTCCGCCTGTGCCCATGTGAAATTTTGAAGCTTTATCTGCGTATCAATCCAGTTGCGGGGATCATTATTGATAGAGCGGTACCAGTTCAATCCGAGACCTTGCTGCCGGTGCAATACTTCTTGTCCGGTATAACATAACCCGATCATTTGCCCGGTAGCCATATCGAATGAAACTTTACAATTGCTGTTTTCGAAGCGTACATAGCGGCGCTCTTCTTCATAGGCTTTCAGCAGATCGTTTCCCGGAGTCTCTGCTGTTATTGCAGCGGGCTTATTGGGCTTTTCGTTTAATGCAAACTGTTCGGTTGCTACTACATGTCCCGCCTGAGCCCATACACAATTGTGTTTCAGTTTCACTTCAAAAGTCACAAAGTATTCGGCATTCGGGTCGGTCAGGTAACGTTCCATGGGGACATGAATAGTACGGCGTTCACCCGGTTTCCCGTCAGGTAGGCCGAATTCTTCTTCTTTAATTACTTTACCATCTTTTTCAAGGGTATAATGTAGGTTGAAGTGTGTCATGTTATGGACAGTGTAGCGGTTGTGCAGCTCTACGCTATTTTTATCATTCATCTTGAATGAAATGTATTGATATACTTTTTTCACTTCCAATAGTTTGGGAGTAATGCGGCGATCGGCTGTGACAAGACCGTTACAACAAAAATCATTGTCATTGGGGGCATCTCCAAAGCTGCCGCCGAAGTAAAAATGGTCTTTAGGTTCCCCCGGCTTGTTGATAGCCTGGTCCACCCAGTCCCAAATACATCCACCAATCATACGGTTGGAATGATATTCGATGTAATCCCAATACTCTTCCAGATTGCCAACGGCGTTTCCCATGGCGTGGGCATATTCACAAAGGAAATATGGTTTGTCGCGTGGCTCCTTATCTTGTGCTATCATACTTTCAATGGAAGGGTACATGCGTGAGTCCACATCTGCTATGTCATTCATACCTTCGTAATGGATAGGACGGTCGTCAATGGCTTTGGCAGCTTTGTATTCGGCCACGGCATTGCAACCTCCACCCGATTCGTTTCCTAAAGACCAGAAAATGACGGACGGATGATTCTTGTCACGCTCTACCATGCGCACCATACGGTCAACAAATGCCGCTTCCCAAGTAGGATTGTCGGTCAGTGACATGTTGCCATGGCATTCCTGATCGGCTTCATCCATAACATATAGCCCGTAGTAGTCAAATAGTCCGTACATTTTCGGGTCATTGGGATAATGGCTGGTACGGATGGTATTCAGATTATAGCGTTTGAACAACAGAATGTCCTCAATCATGCTTTCTACGGGAACTGCCTTTCCGAATTGCGGATGGATATCGTGGCGGTTGGCTCCTTTGAATAGAGTCAGCATGCCATTGATATATACTTTGTTGTTACGGATTTCAATGTTTCGGAAACCGTATTGCTGTGTGGTTGCTTCGGTTACTTTCCCTTGTTCATCCAGTAATTCCACATTGACCGTATAGAGGTAAGGGGTCTCGGCACTCCAGAGTTTCGGATCGCGAATGCTTCCCTTGCTGTTTACTACGACTTCTTTTCCCGGTGCCAAGGAACCGGTTCCGGTAGTGAACTGTTTGAGGTTTCTTCCCGTTTCATCGAGCAATGAGATACGCACGGAAGCATTTTTGATTGTTTTCCCGTGATTTTTGATTTTGCTTTTCACATGCAACATCGCTCTGTCGTAACGGGGACTGAGAACGGAAGTCAGATGTAAGTCGCGTAATTGAACTTTGGGGCTCGCTACAAGGTACACATCGCGATGTATGCCACTTAGGCGGAACATATCCTGGTCCTCCAAGTAACTTCCGTCTGACCAACGGTACACTTCCACTGCTACCTGGTTCTTACCCGGCTGTACGTAGCGGGTGATATCAAAGCGGGCATCATTATTGGCTCCTTGGCTATATCCCACTTTTTTCCCGTTAATCCACAGGTACATGGCACTATATACGCCGTCGAAATGGATGAATACTTCTTTATCTTTCCAGTCATCGGGAAGTGTGAATTCATGTCGGTAAGATCCTACAGCATTGGGCTCTTTTTCGACAGTGTAGCCGCGTTGTCCTTGTATGAAGGGTGGATTGTTGCGGAACGGATAAGTAATATTGGTATAAATAGGTGTTCCGTAACCATGCATCTCCCAATTGGAGGGAACAGGAATCTCGGCCCAATGTGATACATCGAAGTTTGTTCGGTAGAAATCTTTCGGACGTTCTTCGGGCTGTTTTACCCAATTGAATTTCCAATTGCCGTTCAGCAACATATAACGGCTGGAACGAGTACGTACCCAGGGACGGCGATAGGCTGGATCAGCTTTCATCTCTTCCAGATTGGCAAAAGGAATGAATGTGGCGTGTCCGTCTTCTTTATTGATAGCAAAAATGCTTTGGTTTTCCCAGTCATTATTGCTGCGGGTCTTTAATGGCTCCGTCTTGACTTTTACATTTGATTTGACAAGAACCCATTGTTGGTTGGACTGACCGGTATTAGGTTTCAGTTGGAAAACAGGTTCGCCTATCGGACTGGAATCCGAAAAGCCCAGATTGTATCCGCTTGCCACACTGGTAAAGACATAGTTCCCGTTGGCTTGTCTATTAACTTTCCATCTCTGGTTTGAGTTATTCGGATCACTGCTCCATTGCAGGACATTGCGTTCTACGGCTCCGTCACCACCATTGTCAATAGCTTGTTGGGACAGGGGACTGATGATGCAATAAACGTCTTTCTCTACAGCTATGAATTGCCATATTTGTGATTCCTTGCCCGGGGTACGCTTGGCAATGAATATTTTGGAGCCGGTATCCACACTTCCTTGATTATCTAAAGCAAGTCCGTTCAGGGTATGTATCTCGTAAGTTTGTGTTGCATCTATGGTTTGTGCCCCGGTACAAAGGGTACAGAAGGCTAGAATCCCGGATAATAATATGCTTTTAATCGTGTACATAGTTGCTTCTTTATTTGAGTATTTCTGCCTGTTTATATATTCCGAAACTATGAATAGCGGGACAAGCATTTCCGTCTTCAATGCGGAGGCGTACATACTTGGCCGTCACAGGAGCAAATCGCACGATCCATTTATAACCTATGCACTGCTTGCCTGTAGCTTCCGGGATAGAAGTCCAGTCTTTGCCATTGTTGGAATACTCAACGCTCCATCGTGAGGTACGGTGTCCCAATTCTATTACTTCCTCTGCCATGAGGCAATCAAAAGTAGTGGAACGGGGCATTGCGAAAATGACATCACTTTTTGCATTTCCGTCTCGTCCGGCATAGTAGGTCTGCTTATTGTTGTCAATCAGATATTTAGCGTCGAACTTACCACCACGGTTATTGGTAGCACTGACACGGCTGTCCGCTAACAGGTTTTTGCCGAAAGTTTCGCGGATACCTTGATTCAGTTGGGCTACGTGCAATGAATCTTTCGAATGGAGCAATCCTCTGCGGTCGGGTGGGAGGTTGAGCAGCAGTACACTATTGTGTCCTACTGAAGTACAATAGATGTCCCACAACTCTTTGACTGTCTTCACGCGGATGTCTTCTTCGGGATGATAGAACCAGCTGGGACGGATGGATACATCTGTTTCGGCAGGTACGTAAGCATTACCATTAAATACACCTTCGTTCAGTCCCTGATAGTAGGCTGCCTCGTCACGGATGGCTATAGAATCTGTGGTTGCCCAACAAGGATCACCTGCATTTCCTGCTTCATTGCCCATCCAGCGTACATCAGCAAAAGGATAAGAATTCTTAGTACCGAAGATTACACAGTCGGGTTGTTTCTCGCGTACGATTTTATACCAATGAGTATATACAGGGGTCGTGAGTTCATCGGCTCCTGCACCATCCCACCAGGTTTCCCATATTTTGCCGTAGTCTCCCATCAGTTCTTCCAACTGGGCGGCATAATAATGCTTGTATTTCTCTGTAGTGTAATCGGGGCGTAAATGTTCGTGACGGTCGTGAGGCCCTAGGTAAATACCTGCTTTAATCCCATGTTCTTCACAGGCATCGACAAACTCACGTACAACATCTCCTTTTCCACCTTTCCAAGTGGAATTCTTTACACAGTAGTCTGTATATTTGCTCGGCCAAAGGCAGAAGCCGTCAGCATGTTTAGCAGTGAGGATCGCTGCCGGGATGCCGGCTGACTTCAATGCCTGCATCCATTGTCCGCAGTCTAAGGCGGTAGGATTGAATATAGCTGTGGGGGCTCTTCCGTCTCCTTCGTTGACAAAGTCCTCGAACGTGTTGATACCGAAATGGAAGAAAGCAATCATTTCACGGTTATACCATTCAATCTGGCGGGGACTGGGAATCAAACCACAAGGTTCAGGTGCTTTCTGTGCTGTTACCGATACGGTAGCTGTCGCGCTAAGCCCGGCAATGAAAAATAGTTTTTTTAATTTCATGGTCATTTTATTAATAATTATAAGAAATAGATGTGTGTGTTTTAGAACCGTAGGCAAAATTAAAAAAAGGAAGTTAGTAATTGGATTAAAATGGGATTAGTGCAGATTTTAATAATAAGAATTCTTTATTAATTGTGAGGTCAGACTTCTTTTTCTGGGGTGTGATACTTTCTCTTTTGAGGTTAGCTTTTACTGGCTTAATTCATGCTAAGTGTATATCGGTTAATAAAAAAACAATAGGGTTAATACTGTTGTTAATCATTGTTTAATCGTCTCTTTAAGATTGGATTAATAAATTTGCTAACGTTTTGGAACCTTAGCAGGAATATATATCCTGTATCGATTTTTATAATACTAAAATTAAAAACACATTTATGAAAAGACTTAAAGTTGCAAAAAAAGCCGTTAGGACTTCCGGACTTATAGTCCTTCTTGCTGGCATGGGCTGTCAGCCATGTTTTGCTTCACGTGATGTCGTCGTATCAGTTGATAAGGTCAACGTTGTGCAGCAAAATATCTTAATTAAGGGCAAAGTTGTAGATAGAAGTAGTGAAAGCCTGCCAGGAGCTACTGTACGAATTATCGGAAAAAATCAGGGGGTTATTACTGATTTTGATGGTAATTTTACAATTGAAGCTATAAAAGGTGATAAATTGGAAGTCTCATTTATTGGATATATCAATAAGGTAGTTGTTGTAGGTAGCCAAAATGATTTAGTTATTACTTTAGAAGAAGATAACAAGACTTTAGATGAAGTGGTAGTTGTGGGATACGGCACACAGAAGAAAGTGAATCTGACAGGTGCGGTGGCGAGCGTATCATCCGATGTGTTGGAAAGTCGTCCTATTACCAATTTGAGCCAGGGATTGCAAGGCATGATTGGTAATCTGAATATTTCGGCTGATAACGGTTCTCCCGGTAAAGGATATGGGTTCAATGTACGTGGTACTACTTCTATAAATTCTGCCGGTCCATTGGTATTGGTTGATGGAGTCCAGATGGATCCAAATCTGATAAACCCTGCGGATGTGGAAAGTGTATCTGTGTTGAAGGACGCAGCTTCTGCTTCTATTTATGGAACACAGGCTGCTTATGGTGTGGTATTAATTACAACGAAAAAGGGAAAAGACCAGAGTGCGAAAGTCTCTTTTTCCAGTAACTGGTCGTTAAATAGTCCGACCAAAATACCTGAATATATGGATTCATGGACTTATGCCAATTTTCATAATTTGACCAACCGTAACTCGGGAGGTGGTGATTACTATGACCAAAACTATATGGATCATATTTATGCTTATTATACTGACCCGAAACACAATTTGCCGGTGTTTATCGACCCTTCCAATCCTGATAAATATTTGTATTGCGGTAATACGGATTGGATTGAAGAAACCCGTAAAACAACGACCTTAATGCAACAATACACGCTATCTATAAATGGTGGCACAGGAAAGACCACTTATTACGGTTCAGTAGGTTTTATGGATCAGGAAGGACAATTGAAGCACTATGATGATGAATATCGTCGTTTCAATGTGGCCTTGAATGTAAATTCAGAGATAAGGAAATGGTTACAGGTAGGTATGAAAATCAACTATAACCATACCATACATGACACTCCTTATGGAAGCAATAGTAATGATATGGAGGCTGCTTTTTATGGGGCTGACTTGCGACCATTCATGCCTGTTTATCATCCGGATGGGAATTACTCAGGACAAGGTAGCTGGACAAATATGGTAGCTACTCAGGCTCTTTCAGGTAGTCGTGTACATAAAGAGAATGACTTGTGGCTTACCGGTAGCATGAAAATTAATCCTTTGAAAGGATGGAATATCAATATGGATTATACTTTCAATATGTATATGTTGAATAAAAAGTATCATGGTAAAGAAATTATAGAGCATTATGCTAATCCTGATGTAACTACTATCTTCCCACATATAACTCCGAGTACGGTAAAATATACCTCAGATGATGATTATTATCAGGTATTTAATTTCTATAGTGATTATGACCGTACTTTCGGTAAACACAGCCTGAAGTTTCTGGTCGGTTACAATTATGAACGTAAGGATTATCGTTGGTTCGATGCTGAACGCCAGAACTTGATTAGCCAGGATATTCCCTCTTTAGGTATGGCCTACGGTGAGAAATACAATGGTAGTGGTGAACATGCTTGGGCAACAATGGGATATTTTGCACGTATCAATTACAATTATGATGAACGCTACTTGTTGGAATTGAATGGACGTTATGACGGTTCTTCTAAATTTCCGAAAGATAACCGGTTCGCTTTCTTCCCTTCTTTCTCATTGGCATGGCGCCTTTCTAATGAAGCTTTTTTCGAAGGAGCCAAGAAATATGTGGATGAGTTGAAACTTCGTGCTTCTTACGGTTCCTTGGGCAACCAGTCGGTAGGCGGTGACTATCCGTATATTTCAACAATGGGGGCCAACGGAGAAATGGGATATTTGGTAGATGGTAAGAAAATAGCCAGTGTGACTCCCGGAAGTATTGTCAGTCCTGTCCTGACTTGGGAGACAGTACGTCAAATGGACTTTGGAGTAGATTGGGTTGCCTTGAACAATCGTTTATACGGAACTTTTGACTGGTATCAGCGTATGACGTATGACATGGTGACTAATGGCGTTCCACTTCCTGCAGTATTGGGCACGGGTTCTCCGCAAGCTAATACAGCCGATTTGAAGACTACGGGCTGGGAATTAAATATTGGTTGGAGAGATCGCCTTGAAAATGGCTTTTCTTATGATGTTAGTTTCGTATTGTCTGATTATAAAGCTGAGATCACTAAATTTAACAATCCTGAAAAAGTATTGTTTAGTGGTGATGACGCGCAGAACTATACAGGTAGAAGATGGGGCGAAATTTGGGGATTTGTAACTGAAGGTTTGTTCCAAAGTGAAGAAGAAGTGGCTTCTCATGCTAATCAATCTGAAATTTATGGTGGTGAATGGTATCCGGGGGATGTGAAATATAAGGATCTGGATGGTGATAATAAAATATCATACGGTAAGAATACTGTTTATGATCCAGGCGATCGTAAAGTAATTGGAAATAGTGAACCCCGTTATTGTTATGGCATTAAAGCGGATGCACAGTGGAAAGGTTTTGATTTAAGTATATTTCTTCAAGGAGTTGGAAAAAAAGATGCAGTATTAGGAGGAAATCAATTTTGGGGATTTGGTAATGAATGGCATGTTCCGTTTCCGCATACATTGGACAGTTGGACAGAAGATAACCGAGGTGCCTATTTCCCTCGTTCTACCTACGACAATGTTACTGGAAATCGTGTAACTCAAACTCGATATTTACAAGATGCTTCCTATCTTCGTTTGAAGAATTTGACTTTAGGCTATACATTACCGAAATCGGTGCTGAAAAAATGGAAGATAGATAATATACGGGTGTACATGAGCGGACAGAACTTGCTGACATTTGATCATCTTTTTGATATTTATGATCCGGAAACGCTCAGCGTGGGTACATATCCATTACAAAAATCAATTTCATTCGGTTTAAATATAACACTTTAAATTTTACAAAACTCATGAAAACAAGAAATATATTTATGATTGCAGCATTGTTTTGTGTACCGGTGTTTACCTCATGCGCAGATATGCTGGATTTATATCCGGAAGATTCTGTTTCGGATGAAAACTTCTGGAAGAATGAACAGGATCTTGAACTTTTTGCTAATGGTTTCTATGGAATACTGCCAGGAGCACAAGGTCCCGGAGCCGATGACCAGTCAGATTGCTATGTGAATGAAAAACCGAATACTTGGCTGTTTAATCAAGAAACAATCCCGACATCAGGAGGTGGTTGGAGTAGCGGTGATTGGGGGAATATCCGTTCGGCCAATTATTTCATGGCACGTTATAAGCGTGTATCTGGACATGAAGAAAATATTAATCGTCAAGTGGCAGTTGTACGCTTTTTCCGTGCATGGGAGTATTTTTATAAAATAAGACGCTTTGGTGATGTTCCTTGGTATGAAACCGAATTGAATATAGATTCGGAAGAACTTTATAAGGGTCGTGATAATCGTAAGAATGTTTTCGCACATATTTTGGAAGACCTGGATTTTGCTATTGAGCATTTACAAGAAGCCAGTTCAGTTGCTACTGGGCGTATGCATAAAGCTGCGGCTTTAGCGTTCAAATCAAGAGCCTGTTTGTACGAGGCTTCTTTCCGTAAATATCATGGATTGGGTGATTATGAAGATTTATTTCGTGAGTCTGCTGATGCTGCTTGGAAAATAATAGATAGTGGTAAGTATAATATTTGGAGTAACGAAAAACCGAAAACTGATTATTACAATTTGTTTATCCAGGAAGATCTCTCGAGTAATAGTGAATGTATAATGCCGCGTGTTTATGAGGCTAAGCTATTGATGCATAACAATACTCGCCAGTTGGAAGAGTCTTATACGGGAATGAGCCGGGCTATGTTTGAGCAATATCTTTGTGCAGACGGTTTACCTACAGCTGTTAGCCCGACATATGGTAGTGAGGCGAGTATGCTTGCTAATGAATTGGCTAAACGTGATCCGCGTTTAGCTCAAAGTATCGATAATCCTAATTTACCTTATAAGTTATTATCTGATGGTACTCCTTCTTTTAATGCTTTACCTTCATTAGATACTAAATATTGTACTACTGGTTACCATGTAATGAAATATCATTCACCGGATCCGGAACAATGGAATATCGGTCTATCTACTCTTGACGTTTTTATTTTCCGTTATGCAGAAGTTTTGCTGAATTATGCGGAAGCCAAAGCAGAGTTAGGTGAATGTGACCAAGAAGTGTTAAATATAACTATTAATGAGTTGCGTGATCGGGTGGAAATGCCTCATTTAACAAAAGATGTTGGTTTTGAAGATCCAAATTGGCCAGACTATGGATATGAATTGGCGCCACTTCTTTATGAGATTCGTCGTGAACGTGCCGTAGAATTATTGGGAGAGGGGTTTCGCTGGGATGATATTGTGCGTTGGAAAGCTGGCAAGTTATTGGAAAATCCAAAAACGATGTTGGGTATGAAAGTTTCGAGTCAAATGCAAGAGGCCTATGGAGACTTCTCGCGTAGTCTGAATGAAGAGGGGTATATGATTGTATATCCAGATAAGCAGAGCAGGAAATGGGATGATAAACTTTATCTGCATCCATTGCCGATAGATCAGACAACAATGAATCCCAATTTGTTACCAAATAATCCAGGATGGGAATAATACGAACCTTTAAAATAAACAAAACATGAAACGAAATATATTCTTATTTATATGTTGGTCACTGGGTGTATTGTTGGCTTTGTCTGCTTGTAATGATAGTGATGGTGGTAATACAATTTATATTCCTAATGCAGGAGCATTGGTTAAAGTCAATTTCTATATTGAAGATGAGCCCTATGTTGAAACTTTTACAGTGAAAGTAACCGCTGACCATTACCCGGATTTGAATCCCGAAGGATCACCTGTTGATGCGACCGTATATTTAGAAGCCGATCCGGAAAAAGTAGCCGAATACAATGTGGCTAAAGGCACTGATTATCCTGTGCTTCCGGCCGATGCTTATGTAGTGGCTCCATCAACAGTCATTAAAGCCGGCCAGATAGAATCTGCTCCCATTACTATAACAATCAATTCGAAAGGAAATATGGAACCGTTTATTGAGTATTTATTACCGGTGAGCATTGTTTCTGCCGAAGGTCTGGCAACAGACCATTGTTGCCAGACGGTCTATTTCCTTTTCCGTGGCGCAGTGGATGCCAGTAATATGGAATTGCTCGATCGCTCAGGCTGGACTGTATTGGCTGCTTCGTCCGAGGAACCGAAAGAAGGAGATTGGGGAAATAGTGGTTTGAAGGAAGCATGCATAGATGGTACTATAAATACATTTTGGAGCACGGCTTGGGAGCAAAGCCATCCTCAACCACCTCATTGGATAACGTTTGATTTAGGACAGTCAACTTCTATTCAAGGATTCGCTATTCAAGCACGTAAGGAAGGGGCAGATGGACCAAAAGTTATTGTTCTTGAAGTAAGTGATGACGGTCAAAGTTGGATAAATGTTGGTGAATTTAAAGATATTCCAGTAACCGGGGAATATCGATCATTCCTGCCTCAAACTGTTACAGGGCGCTTTGTGAAATTGACCATTACTGCTGTCAATGGCGGACCTCATGTTACAGTGAGTGAGTTTAATTTATTCTGATATATCTGTAGGAAGTTATAATGGATTGTTTCTCAGGATAATCAAAGTGGATATGCAGATATGACAGAAAAACTTGGAGTATCTGTCATATCCACTTTAGTAATATCATAATCTGATGTTATCAATACTGATTTTATCAAAAACTATAGGATAATCTTCATTCATTACTTTTCGGTATTCTTTGGTGAAAGTGCTATAAAGTTGTATGGCTTTGTCTGATCTGTTTTGTCGGCGATAAGTACATATGGCATAAGTCATGGCTATATCAGATAGAGGGTCGATGGCAAACAATATGTTGCAGATGTGTATTGTGATGGAATCTCTTCCGTTTTTATAGAATGTATGTATTTGTTCAGATAATAAAGAAATCGTAAATGATTCTACTTGTTGCTTGGAATAATCAAATAAATTATCTTCGATAGTACTCAAAAGTTTTCCTTTTGCAAGGATATTATGCAATTCTGTAGTTTCACTTTCCGATTGAGGGCTGCATTTCATTCTGTTTGTTAAAGAGAAGAAACGTTGGTAGTCACAGTTGCATTCATCTGTGAGTGTTAATTTGAAATAACCTTTTTGATGGGTAAGTTCGATACCTTCCAACTCTTGCAAAGTTTTGCGGAGATGGTTCATGGTTACATTTTTCAGATTCTTTATTTTGTCATCAGGTTTGTCGGGCCAGAATAGACTATTCATGTCGGAAGATAGAACCCCTTCTTTGACTATACTATGTATCAATATATAGAGAAATATGTTTCTTATTTTGGGACTGAACATATAAGTTATGTCTCGTCCGTTTTTGTCTATTGCGGTGAAGGTTCCAAAAAGAGAGAGGCTATTTTTCCTACTGATTGCCGTTGTGTCCGGCAAGAACTTCTCTTCTTGAGGTGTTGTGCTTTCCAATGCCGTACCATCCGGTTTTTCAACTATATTTGATGTATGTGGAGAAATGGATTTGGGAGAAAGCTGTTTTTTGCGCTTTATGATGTATGCGCTTCCGGATACAATAATGAGTAGTATGGCAATGATGGCATAAACCTGTGAGGATGTTTTTTGGGGCGTATCATTCTGTTCATAGTATTTTACTTTTTCCAATGAGACCGGTGGATTGGATAGTGAATAGATACGCGTGGTGGACTGCCCATATTTTTCGAATTCTTGGGTGACACAATAAAATTCATCAAGTTCTGGATTGAAATAAAGATTAGCATTGGTCGCTATCTCTTCAGAGGTCATGGGGATACTGTTTCCCAAAGTCTCATAGCTTCCGTCTGCAATGGAAAAACGATATAATTGCAGGAGTGTTTGTGGCTTATATTCAGGATAAGCTAATAAGTATAGATATTTTCCATCTTTTGACAGTATCATGTCTCTTGTTGGAATTCGTTTGATTTTTGGTGCTTCATGTTCCCATAATTTTTTAATTCGCTTGTTTTCAAGATCCAACTGATAACAGTCATAATAATATTGGATACCCACATTCTGATCACCTGTTTCATTGCCTTTGCCTCCATAAATATAAGCATATTTATTGTCTGGTGTCATAACTGTAGCGGCAAAGAAGCGTGGAGATATAGAGTCACCTGAAAAGTGGAGAGTATCCCAATGGTTTTGGGCAATGTCATAGGTTATAAAATCGTTGTAATATCGACGGTTTCCATAGCCTCCAAAAAAAAGGAACTGATGTTTTTGAGGAATGTGGAGTCCACAGTGATGGTGTAATTGTAGAGAAATGGAATCTTTGTTGATTATTTCCCATCCTGTAGTTTCCAGATTTATTTTTGCAATAAAAGTTTCCTTCCAATTCATTTCGTAAGCATAGATGATGCCTTGTGACTCATCTATAAAATTCATGCCTAAACGGATTGGAAATTTATTGTTTTCCGGATTGTAGGGATGCTCTTCCAATGTTTGCTTGTATAGACCGTAGCTTATGATGGAATCGTGGTTGTAGATATAAAAGTTCTGTCTTTTTGGGGTAAATGCAAACCCGGACGGGGTTAGGGAGTAATATTGTGATAATAGTTTCCAATAGTAAGAATGGTTGATGAGCCAAACGGGGTTTGTTATCTGCCCTACGACCTCTCCTTTACTGTCGTGTACTTCTTCACCTTGACTTTCATTTAGGGGAAAGTTCCATACCTCTTTTCCGTTATCTATAGTTAGATTCCGAATGGAGAAGGAAGCTGTTTCCAAGATATGGTTACACATGCCAAAAAAGGGTTGTGGAGTAAAATCTTTACCTTTTAATCCGATATTCTTTAGTGTGGCTTTTTTACCTCCTATGTTGATTTCAGCACGGTTGTCGGCAATATCCATATCCAGTGAGATAGGCATCCATCTTCTGTGTAATTTGCTGCTATCATATTCTGTCTTGTAATAGATTTGTTTTCCGTCTTGTGCAAACATGAAGCTTCCTTTGGAGCCTTCATATACGTATGTCAGGTTGAATGCCCCTTCTCCATCAGCATTTTTTAAATAGAAAATATATCCGGGGCTTTCAATATTATATAGGGCACATTCAAAGGAAATACTAAATTTTCCGGTTGGAGCTGGTATATTCTTTTTAGTGAAGACTTGAAAAGAGGAACGTTCGGAAATTCGTCTTTCATTACCATAGAATTGTAATCCTTGTGAGTATCCTTTGCTGGCGATACTTGATAACAAAAAAAATAGAATATAAAAAAGGTGTTTTTTCATGTTTATAGAGTATAATTTCTTTGATACAAAGTACAAGGTACAAAAATACAAAAAACGCCGGAATAAACGAATATTATTCCAGCGCTTCATAAATGGAGTGAATTCTGTTTTAAGTGTTTTCGGATATTTTTCCTCTATTTCTTTTTCGGTGTCCTTCTTGCCCAACCCTCTTCGCTGAAATCGGGTTCTGCATCTTTAGGGCCGTTATTGTTGCCTTGGAAGAATTGTCTCCAGTCATCTTTCTTGCCTCGGGCTTGGGTATATCCACGTTCTTCGCGGCTGGATTTACTCTTTTTCTTGTCGGCAGAGGCAGTTTCGGACTTTTTGTTGCGCTTGCTGTTGGCTTCGCCGGTCTTTTCATCTTTGTAACCGCGCTTCTTGCCGCCGAATTCCTTTCTACCGTAGTTGCCTCCTTCTTCTCTGCGGCTGCCTCTTGAGGTTTCCTTGCTTTCTTCTCCGGCAACCTCGACAGCTATCTTGCGTCCGTTCCAATTGGCACGGTTCAAGGATTTCATCACGTTCTGGGCTTCTTTTTCTTCCACCTCAAAGAAGGAAAATTTCGGCATCAGGTCGATACGTCCAAGTTCGACACGCCCGCGGGTATTTTTGTTCAGCAAGCCGATAAGTTCATTGGGGAAAAAGTTGTCCATCTTGCCCAAGTTGATGAAAAGGCGGGTATAGCCCGGCTGTGCCTGGCGGCCACCGTCTCTCCGTTCTCTCCGTACTCCATCTTTTCCGCTACGTTCGCTGCCGTTGGCTATCTCTATTTCTTCACGGTCACGGTAGTATTCCAGGAAACGGTTGAATTCATGGGAAACCATACGTTTGATAAGATCCTCTTTACTCAGCCAGTCCAGTTTACGATAGATGTCGGGCATGAAGTCACCGATTTCGTCTTCGTTGACTTTTACCTTTTCAAGTTCGTCTATCACCTTCAGCAATTGCTTTTCGCAGATTTGTTTGCCGGTAGGCATCTCTCCGGCAATGAATTTCTTGCCGATGATACGCTCTATTTCACGCAGTTTTCCTTTCTCGCGTAAGTTGATGATGGCAATGGAAGTTCCTGTCTTTCCGGCACGTCCGGTACGTCCGCTGCGGTGGGTATAACTTTCCGTATCGTCGGGCAAACCGTAATTAATGACATGAGTAAGGTCGTCCACGTCCAGTCCGCGTGCAGCGACGTCTGTGGCAACCAGCAGTTGCAGGTTGCGGATACGGAACTTCTGCATCACGGCGTCGCGTTGCGCCTGGCTTAACTCACCATGCAAGGAGTCGGCATTGTAACCTTCCTGCATCAGTTTGTCGGCAATTTCCTGTGTCTCCTTACGGGTACGGCAGAAGATGATGCCGTATATTTGCGGATTATAATCCACAATGCGTTTCAAGGCAGCGTATTTATCTTTGGCATGTACACAGAAGACCACATGCTTTACATTGCTGGTACTTTCATTCTTGCGTCCGATGGTAATTTCTTTGGCGTCACGTAAGTATTTCTTGGAGATACGTGCGATTTCCGGACTCATGGTGGCAGAGAACAGCAGTGTGTTACGCTCTTGCGGCACATCGGCAAGAATGGCATTGATGCTGTCTGTGAATCCCATGTTCAGCATTTCGTCCGCTTCATCCATTACTACGTTCTGGATGGTGGAGAGGGAGACGGTCTTGCGTTCCATCAAGTCGAGCAGGCGTCCCGGAGTGGCTACAATGATATGTACGCCTCGTTTCAGGGCACGTATCTGGCTCTCTATGGACGAACCGCCATATACGGGCAACACCCGCAAACCGTCGATGTATTTGGAATAATCGTTTAAGTCGCCCGCTATCTGCAGGCAAAGTTCGCGCGTGGGGCAGAGAATAAGAGATTGGGGAATTCTGTTGTTGACGTTAATCTTCTGTATGAGCGGCAGACCGAACGCTGCGGTCTTTCCTGTTCCTGTTTGTGCCAGTGCTACTACATCATTATTTTCTCCTAAGAGGTAAGGTATTACTTCCTCTTGTACCGGCATGGGCTGCTCGTAACCCATTTCTTCAATGGCACGGCGTATCTCCGCCGACACACCGAGCTCTTCAAATGTCTTCATTAAATCTTCTGTATATCTTTATATTTCGGGCACAAAGATAGTGATAAACAATGGATAATTGATAATGAATCGTTGATAATTATGCTGTTACCCCTTAAATAATCCGTTGTCAATGATTAATTATTCGTCAGAAGAATGCTTTGCAGCTTTTTTATCTCTTCTTTGTCCAGTCCGATACCTTTCTGCAGATAGGTGGCTATATCTCCATATTCCCGTTCGGCTTCTTCCTTGGCGGCATTCAGAAAATCTTCTCTGGCGGAGAACAAGGTGGTAATGGCTTCCTGTGAGCGTGCCGGAAGCTGATAGGCATATTTTGAAGCAGCCGGAATGTTGAAATAGTCATTGCTGAGCCGGTAATCTTCCATGATGATGTCCTCGTTTACGCCGAGGGCGGCGAGTACCAACGCCGAGACGACACCTGTACGCCCTTTGCCCGAAGAACAGTGGACAACGACGGGATAATTGTTCTTATCCAGCAGGATATCGAAAATCCGGCGGTATTCCTTGGTATAATTGCCGATGAGATCACGATTCATTTGTTCTACCATTCGATAGACGGTGTCGCTTTTAATTTTCTGCTCCTGGATACCTTTCAGAATATCTTCCATATCTCCTGTTGCAATGGGGATGTGGATCACTTTAAATTCTTTTTGCAGAGGATCCTGCCTTTGGGACTCAGAACCGGCACGCAGGTCTATAATCGTCTTTATGCCGATATTCTTGAGTTCCCTGCGTGAGCAGTATGCCAGGCTGTCTATTTCGGCCGAACGGTAGAGCATGCCCCAACGTACCTCCTTGCGGGTGGTATAGGACGGATAGCCTCCCAGGTCACGGAAGTTCTGGATACCTGGAATATTGATGTTGCGTGTGGCAATCTTTATCCGGTACTTGTCACCGAAAACAAGACTATAGTAGTACCGTTGGGTGGGATCGGTAGTGATGACAGTCATCTTCAGGTCGGAGATATCGGCCATTGCGACAGGAACGTCTTCCGGAATACGATCAGGATCGGTAGAAGCATATACCTTTACACTTCCCTTGATGGGGGGAGTCATTTCCCATTTGACAATACAATTTCCTACATTGTTTTCTTCACAGACAACGGAAATGCGGGGAGCAGTGCCGCTGCAGGAAGGAAGCAATACCACCAAGGCCAGTAAGTTCAGCAGATTCTTGTACATAGTATGTAAACTCTCTATAGTCGTCAATCACAAATATATGATTTTTCACGACAGAGAATACTTGCAATGCAAAGGTTTTATATTTCTTTTTCTAACATTAATTTTTCTGCAAACTCTTTTGATACTGAATTACTGAAGCTTTTGCATACTTCTGCCGCAAAGTCCATACCACACCGGATAATTTTATCCCACGTACTTTCGTCTATCTGGTTCAAGTCTTCATACCGGACATCGTATTTCAACAGGCCGTAGATAATACCGGCATTGAAATTATCACCTGCGCCGATGGTGCTGACTGCTTCCAACGGGGGGATAGGATATTCTTTGGAAATGCTCTGAGTGCGCAACGAAATCTGCTCTGCGCCTGCCGTACAAAGAAAATTAGGACAATAGAACTTGATTTTATCCTTATATATCTTGTCGGCCTCACGCAGGTTGTACATATAAAAGAAATCTTCCTGCGAGCCGCGTACGATATTGGCATATTCCAGGTTCTCGATGATGGTAGGAGCCAGTTTGATAGCTTCTTCCTTGTGTGAGGAACGGAAGTTGGGATCGTAATAAACGATAGCTTTTTTTTCACGAGCCTGGTCGAGCAATTCCAGAACTTTGTCACGCAATACCGGATTCAGTGCGTAGTAGGAGCCGATAACGACAATGTCATCTTCTTCCAGTTTTGGATAGACTACGTCCAAGCGCTGTTTGGGATAGTTTTTATAAAAGATGTATTCCGCATCGCTTTGGTTGTTCAGAAAAGCCAGCGACACGGGAGATTTTCCGTCGGGGAATACATTGACATGGTCGGTAGGTATATGGTTGTCCCGCATGAATTGCAGGATGATATTACCTACATGGTCATTGCCCGTTTCGCTGATAAAGCTGATGGGAATGCCCGCCCGTCCTAAAGAGACGATACCGTTGAATACAGAACCGCCGGGAACTGCTGCCGTGGGTTGGTCACCGCGGAAGATAATGTCCAATATGGTCTCTCCGATGCCGATTACTTTACGCATAATGATCGTGATTTTTCTCCGAGATAACCGCCGTGATGGCGTTTTGAATAGTCTTCAATTGTAAATCCGGTTTCTTTCATGGTCTGTACTACCAGTATGTCGCCGATTACGGTCATTGCGGTAGTCGAGGTGGTAGGAGTCATGCCCAAGGTACAGACTTCGTCCGGGTGTCCGGTGCTGAGGCATACGTTGGATTCGTGCGCCAGTGGACTGTCCGGGTTTCCGGTAATCACAATGAACTTCAGATCCGGGTTCAGGTTATGTGCCAGACGTGTCAGTTCCACGATTTCACGAGTTTTGCCTGAATTGGAAATAAGCAACAACAAGTCGTTTTCCTGAAGGATGCCGAGGTCGCCGTGCTGTGCTTCACTGGGGTGCAGAAAAACGGAAGGAATTCCTGTCGAACAGAAGGTGGTAGCAATGTTCATTGCTATTTGTCCTGCTTTACCCATGCCGGAAGTCACTAACTTTCCTCTTTTGCGGTGCACTTGCTCTACGATCAGTTCTACTGCTTTTTCGTAAGCGTCCGTTACGGGGATGTTCAGTACGGCTTGTGCTTCTTTTTGCAAAAGCTCTTGAATGGATGCAATCATTATGCTTGAATTTTGTTAGTAGTTAGGTTATAGCCTACAAATATCCGTAATTTTCCATAAATGGCAATAAGTTTTATTGTATTTTTGCAGCCTCAAATTGTTTGGAACGTCAGAATGAAGAAGTTAAAAGAGGAAACGTTATTGGCTTTCAACCAATATACCCTGCCCAATGGATTGCGCATCATCCATGAACCGTCACTTTCCAAAGTGGCTTATTGTGGATTTGCCGTAGATGCCGGTACCCGTGATGAACTTGAAAATGAACAGGGTATGGCGCACTTTGTGGAACACCTTATCTTTAAGGGTACTAAAAAGCGCAAGGCGTGGCATATCTTGAACCGGATGGAAAATGTGGGCGGTGACCTCAATGCTTATACCAATAAGGAAGAGACGGTCATCTATTCCGCTTTTCTGACCGAACATTTTGGCCGCGCCTTTGAACTGTTGACGGATATTGTATTCCATTCCACTTTTCCGCAGCGGGAAATTGAGAAAGAGACGGAAGTCATAATAGATGAAATACAGTCTTATGAGGACAACCCTTCCGAACTTATTTTCGATGATTTCGAGGATTTGATATTTCGGGGGCATCCCTTGGGACGGAATATTCTCGGTAATCCGGAACAGCTGAAAGCTTTCCGCAGCGAAGATGCGGTTTCGTTCACTTCCCGTTTCTACCATCCTGGGAATATGGTCTTTTTCGTATTGGGTAACCTGGACTTTAGGCAGGTGGTGCGTTGGGCAGAGAAGTTATTGCTTGATATTCCTCCGGTTCCGGTGGACAACCGTCGCTTGCCTCCTCCTCTCTATGTACCGGAACACCTTGTGGTGCATAAAGATACCCACCAGGCACATGTGATGATCGGTAGCCGGGGATATAATGCCTATGATGACAAGCGGACGGCACTTTATCTGCTGAATAATATCTTAGGTGGTCCCGGTATGAACAGTCGCTTGAACGTATCTCTCCGAGAACGTCGCGGATTGGTCTATAATGTGGAATCCAACCTTACCTCCTATACTGATACGGGTACATTTTGTATTTACTTCGGATGTGATCCTGAAGATATGGATTACTGTATGCGCTTGGTATATAAAGAACTGAAGCGTTTGCGTGATGTCAAGATGACTGCATCACAACTTGCTGCTGCCCGGAAACAGCTGGTCGGGCAAATCGGGGTGGCTTCGGACAATAACGAGAACAATGCCTTAGGTATGGGAAAAACTTTCCTTCATTATCACAAATATGAAACTTCCGAAGCGGTGTTCCGCAGAATAGAGCAACTCACTCCGGAAGTTCTTTTGGAAGTGGCTAACGAGATGTTTGCCGAGAATTATCTTTCCACCTTGATCTATCGGTAAGTGGAATATAATCCGAAAGGTAAGGCCCTTCCGAATCTTTGTTTTGAGGAGGAGTTCCTATTTGAACACTTGAGTCACCGGACGTCCTATCCATACTTGGGGCTGTTGCAGCCCGAAGATGTGGGCAATGGTGGAAGCTACGTCATATTGCATCATGCTTTCGTGGAATTCCAGACCTTTCTTCACATTTTTGCCGGAGATGATGAAAGGAGTCTGCATTTCCTGCATGGTCTTGCCTCCATGTCCCTTGTTAATGCCTCCGTGGTCGGCAGTGACGATGAATATGGTTTCCTTCAGCATGCCTGCATCTTCAACGGCTTGGATGATACGTCCTACATAGGTATCCAGTTCCTTCAGTTTGGCATAATACCCGGGTGTGTCATGTCCTGCCTGATGTCCCACATGATCCGGATTGTCGAAACAGACGGCAAGCAGTACCGGCTGTTTTTCCTTAATATATTTTTCGGCCATGTTGCATAGGGCTTCAGGGTATTTATTGTAGTCCGGCGCTTGTGCATGATGGCTTAGCGCCAATGTATCGACAAGATATTTAATTCCGCTCCATTCATACAGGCAGCCTATTTCTGCTTCCGGCCGGGCGTCACGCAGCACTTGGAAGATGGTAGGGAATATGCCGTGTTCGTTTAATACGCGTGAAGGTAATTCGGGAGTCTTGGATCCCCATTCTGTATATCCGTGCAGTTCGGGTCCGGCTCCCATGAACATAGATGCCCAGTTGATGGCACTGGAGGATGGCAGTGCGGAGCGTTTTTCAAGCGTGTAGGAACCGTCTGCCATTAATTGTTTGATATGGGGGATGTCTGCTTTCGGGACACTATAGGCTCCCCAACCATCTAGACCGATTAAAACGACGTGTTTTGCTTTGCTTTTTGCTTGGCAATGAGTGGATACAAGACATACTGCGATAAGAGATACAAGCAGTGTAATGGTTACTTTTTTCATAATTTACTTTTTTAGTTTGCCAAAGGTACGTTTTTATTTCATTTTATTTGCATTCTGAAAAAAGTTGTTCAGAACTTTTTTCAACGTTATCCAACCGTTTCATACTGAATTCACAGCCGCAATATTGTTGGTTGTAGAAGTCATATTCTTTAAGAAGCTGGTTTCTTCGGTCTTGAAGTCCGCCTTTGCGCCAGTTCTGTTCCCAGAATATGGTACCGGGATAGAGAGTTGCGGCATGTCTGCCGGCTTCATTGATTTGTTCCAGGCTTTTCCAACGGGAGGAGGCAAGGGTGGTTGTGAATACGGAGAAACCATGTCCGGACGCATAGCGGGCGGTTTCTGTCAACCGGAGGGTAAAGCACTTCAGGCAGCGGCCGCCACGTTCCGGCTCATTTTCCAAGCCGCACATGGTATTGCGCCAATGTTCATAATTGTAGTCGGCATCTACAAAATCTAGTCCCAGATTCTGGACATAACGGATGGCCTCGGCTTTCCGGATTTCATATTCTTTTTGAGGATATATGTTAGGATTGCAATAGAATACAGTTGGGCGGATGCCGTTTGCCAGCATACATTCAATGATGGCGGAAGAACAGGGTGCACAGCAGGAGTGCAGGAGGACTTTGTTGTCACCGTTGGGTGTCTTTATCTGTAGCATATTCCTTTTTATATTGAGGCCTCAAAAATACAAAAAAATCGGGTTGGTCCACAAAGTTGGCACTACTTTGATTCGGTTATACTTTCAGCTTGATTTTTCCTTTCGCTAGCAGGCCGGCCAGCCAGACAACGATGAGCGAGAACACCAATGACTTGAGCAGTCCCGGTACACCGCTTCCCAATACTTCCGGATAATGCAGGTGCAGCAGTTGCTGGACGGGATACCACACGTAGGGAATGGTGTAGCAGGTCAGTGTCGCTGTACCGGCAGGCTTGATAATGTCGAACCAACCGTTTTTTCCCTTTACGTCCGTCAGCCAATAGAAGAAACCGAATAGCGGGAAGAATGTTGCAAGGCAATAGAACAGCCAGGTAGGGGTGGCTTGTATTTTTGAGATAATCCAGTACGGATGTGAAACAAGGGCAAGTATGAGCATGCTTGCACCCATTACGCAAAGCATACCGATGAACCGTCCGGGACGTCCCTTGTCGGCATACCGTTGCATCAACAGGGAGGTCAGTACACCGGACATGCCGAAGGCGTGCAAAGTCCAGTCACTGGGAATAAACGGCAATAGGATGATGCGGCTGCCATATTCTCCTGGAATCAGTTGGGAATGGCTGAGCACGGCAAGCAGTACCACGGCAAACCAGGCAATGGCATTGCTGCGCAGGTTCTCACGGGTAAACAGATAGATACCTGCGCATACGGCATACGTCCAGCCTATCAGTCCAAGAATACCCCACCAGCCTATGTGGAACGGTTTGCCGTTCATGTCTTTATAAAGGACGAGAAAAGCGAGCAATAATATACCCGCTACTTTCATTGCGGTGAAAAGGTGTTTTTTACTTCCTTCGGCTTTCGGATAGACTCCCCATACCAAGAAGAAACCGATGACCATCAGGATGGAGAACCAGGAGTGTGACAGCCCGCCTTCTATGCCACCGCTGTTCAGCGAGAAAAGTCCCATGGCAAGGAGGGCGATGGTGCGCCAGAAGATATGTGAAATCACTTGAAGCGTGGTGTTTCCCTTTTTGTAGCGGTTCTGTATGGCGAGGGATACGGACATGCCCATACAGAAAAGGAACGCAGGGAAAATAGTATCGGAGAATCCCAGCATATCTTCGTCTATCTTGGCGTGCATCAGCCAGTGGGGAACATTTTTCAGACCGGGGATGTCATTGACGAAGAGCATAAGGAACATGGTGAGTGCACGGAATACATCAACCGCAGCCACTCGTTGTGGTGTTAAGTTTTTCATAAATGTGATTATTTTTTGGGGGTTGAAATCGCAAATATAGGAAACTATTTTTTCTGATGCTACAGCTTTGCGGTATTTCTTAGTATATTTGTTGCCATGAAAGGGAAGCTGCTGTTGTTTTTTCTTTTTTGGGGCATAATTGTGCAGAATGTGGTGGCTTCTGCCGATAAGTTGCCGGTTGTTGCATTGATGGGTACTCTGGATGAGGCGGTCAGTGCGCACGAACATTATGTGGCTATACGTGAGTCCCGTATTGCCCGGTTGAAGCGGCAACTGGCGGATACGGACACGGCAAGTACCGCTTTTTTTCGATGGAATGGGGAAATATATAAGGAATACAAGGCGTATATCTGTGATTCAGCCATCTATTATTTGAATGTAAATTTGGCTTGGGCGGAACGTTACGGACAGAAAGACGCCGTTCATGAAACCCGCTTGGAGCTTGCCTATCTCATGGCTTCTGCAGGGATGTACGAAGAAGCTGCCGAGTTGTTGGGACAAATAGATAAAAGTACGCTGCCGGTGCGTCTCTTGCCGGAGTATTACAACTGCTGCCATAAACTTTATGTTGAATTGAGTCTTTATACTTTGGATGATACTTTCAGGAAGCATTACCGGGAGCAGGCGGTTTGTTACGATGATTCGCTGATGGGAGTCCTTTCTATTACCTCGCCTCTTTACCTGGAACGGAAAGAGGCAAGGGAAGCGGAGGCCGGTAATATGGATGAAGCGTTAAGCATAAACGATTTACGCCTGGCAAATGTGGATCCCGATACACCCGGATATGCTTTGGTGACCTACCACCGTTCCCTGCTGTATCGCCAGATGCAGAACAAGGAAGAGGAAAAACGTTATCTGGCATTGTCCGCGCTGGCCGATATTCGCCTTTGTATCACAGACCATGCTTCGCTTTGGACGTTAGCCGAACTGCTTTATGAAGAAGGGGATATAGAACGTGCCTATCGCTATATCCGTTTTTCGTGGAATGAGACCAATCGCTATAATGCCCGTAGCCGCAGTTTGCAGACTGCAGGCATTCTTTCGCTGATAGACCTTACTTACCAGGCTATGCGTGAGAAGCAGAATGACCGGTTACGGCTATATATCTGGCTGATCAGTACCTTGACCTTGCTGTTGATTGCTGCCATGGCCTTTATTTACCGGCAGATGAAGCGTCTTTCCCTTGCCCGTAATCATCTGGAACAGGCAAACGGGCAGTTGCGTATATCCAATCATATCAAGGAAGAATACATAGGCCGTTTTATGAACTTGTGTTCTGTTTATATCAACCGCTTAGACGCATATCGTCGCATGGTAAACAAGAAGATATCTGCGGGGCAGACTGAAGAGTTGCTGAAAATGGTACGTTCGCGCGAAGTACTTGATACCGGACTGAAGGAGTTATACGCTAATTTTGATACTGCTTTTCTGCATCTTTTTCCCGATTTTGTCGAAAGATTCAATGAACTGTTGAAGCCCGAAGAACGAATCGTGCTTCGCAAGGGTGAGTTGCTAAATACCGAGCTGCGGATTTTTGCCTTGATTCGGTTGGGTATTGAAGACAGTTCGCAGATTGCGGAATTCCTCCGTTACTCGGTCAATACAATCTATAACTACCGGGCCAAGGTAAAAAATAAGGCTTGTATTTCAAGGGAGGACTTTGAGACACACCTTATGCAGATACGCTGACGATACGTCAAATAGAGATTTTATATCCACTTTTTATCTTTCGTTATTATTAGTTATATACTTGTTTGTTAGTTGTTTATAGATATTTTATAATTCACATTCTCCACCTATTGCAGATTCGTTGGTACGGGGTAACTTTATCTTTCCTAACTTTGGAAAAGTTTAAGTAACCTTTAAAAGCGATACCATGAAATTGAAATTAACTTTTTTGCTTGGATGCTGTGTATCTGTCGCGGCTATGGCCTGTGCCAATGGTTCTTCTCCGGCGGTGGATACTCCTCCCGAACCCGTTATCCCTCAAGACGGTGTAACTGCGTATATTTCTACTGCCGACCGTACGCAGGTGTTCAGTAAAACTACTTTAAAGTTTTCCGGCAAGCCGAAGTTTGCTCCTGTCATCACTTTGAATCCGGCTGTACGTTATCAGTCTATGGATGGTTTTGGCGCTGCCGTTACAGGTTCCACCTGTTATAATCTGATGAAGATGGCCCCTGCAGACCGTACTGGTTTCCTAACTGGGACTTTTTCTGAAAAGGACGGATTGGGCTTCAGTTATATACGTATTTCAATAGGATGTTCCGACTTCTCGTTGAGCGAATATACGTGTTGTGACAAGCCGGGTATTGAGAATTTCGCCTTGCAAAGTGAGGAGAAGGAGTATGTGATACCTATTTTGAAAGAGATTTTGGCAATCAATCCTGCTATCAAAATATTGGGATCTCCGTGGACTTGCCCCAAATGGATGAAGGTGAATAATCTGGAAGAAAAGAAACCTTTTGACTCCTGGACAAGCGGTCAGTTGAATCCGGACTGCTATGCGGACTATGCGACTTATTTTGTGAAGTGGGTACAGGCCTTTGAGAAAGAAGGTATCCGGATTTATTCGGTTACTCCTCAAAATGAACCGTTGAACAGGGGTAATTCCGCTTCTTTGTTTATGGGCTGGAAGGAAGAGCTGGCTTTCGTGAAAGAAGCTCTCGGTCCGGCTTTCAAAGCTGCCGGTCTGGATACGAAGATTTATGCTTTTGACCACAATTACAATTATGATAACATGGCAGACCAGGATGATTATCCTGTCAGAATGTATGATGATGAAGTGGCCGCTTCTTTTTTGACCGGTGCGGCTTATCATAATTACGGCGGCAATCGGGAGGAATTGAATGATATCCGGCGTCAACGCCCCGATAAGGAGCTGATCTTCACCGAAACTTCCATCGGTATGTGGAATGATGGGCGTAATTTGAAGAAGCGTCTGATGGACGATATGCGTGAAGTGGGCCTCGGTACTGTGAACAATTGGTGCAAAGGTGTTATCGTATGGAACCTGATGTTGGATTCGGAACGTGGCCCTAACCGTGAAGGAGGTTGTCAGACTTGCTATGGCGCAGTAGATATTGACCGTTCAGATTATAAAACCATCACTTACAACTCACACTACTACATTATCGGGCATTTGTCATCGGTTGTAAAGCCGGGAGCGTTCCGTATTGCAAGCAAGGCCGATACCACCGATGGCCTGATGTACTCGGCTTTCGAAAATCCCGATGGAACGGTGGCTTTTGTGCTGTTGAACCAGAATGAAGACATTGCACGCATAAGCCTGACGGTGGACGGAAAGAATTATATAAACTGTGCGGTACCTGGCAAATCTGTTGCCTCTTACCGTTGGAAAAAATAACACTAACAACCAAAATTACCATGAAAAATTTATTAGCGACAACTATTTCCGTAGCCCTACTGTCATTGGGCGTGATGGGATGTAGCGAGAAGAAAGCAGAGGAACAAGTGACGTCCGCTGCCTTTGTAACCATTCAAGGACCGGACTTGATAAAACCGGACGGCTCGAAGCTTTTCATTATGGGAACCAACTTGGGCAACTGGCTGAATCCGGAAGGTTATATGTTCAAGTTCAACAAGACCAATTCGGGACGTTTCATCAACGAGATGTTCTGCCAGCTGGTGGGACCGGACTTTACTGCCGAATTCTGGAAAGCATTCAAGGATAATTACGTGACCCGTGAGGATATCCGTTTCATCAAGAGTACGGGAGCCAATACCATTCGCCTTCCTTTCCATTACAAATTGTTTACAGACGAGGACTATATGGGACTGACGGTCAATCAAGACGGATTTGCCCGTGTGGATAGCCTTGTAAACTGGTGCCGTGAATCCGACTTGTATCTCATCCTCGATATGCACGATGCTCCCGGCGGTCAGACGGGTGACAATATTGATGACAGTTATGGCTATCCGTGGCTGTTTGACAGTGAAGCCAGCCAGCAGTTGTACTGCGACATCTGGCGCAAAATAGCGGACCGTTACAAAAATGAGCCGGTAATCCTTGGCTATGAGTTGTTCAACGAGCCCATCGCTCCTTATTTTGAGAATATGGAAGAACTCAACGGAAAGTTGGAAGACGTGTATAAGAAGGGGGTAGCTGCCATCCGCGAGGTGGATAAGAACCATATTGTTCTTTTGGGCGGCTCGCAGTGGAACGGTAACTTCAAGCCATTCAATGACTCTAAGTTTGATGACAAGATCATGTACACCTGCCACCGTTATGGGGGTGAACCTACTCCGGCGGCTATTCAGAACTTTATCAACTTCCGCGACAGTGTGAACCTGCCGATGTATATGGGCGAAATCGGCCACAACACGAATGAATGGCAGGCTGCTTTCTGCCAGACTATGCGTGACAATAACATCGGCTATACCTTCTGGCCGTATAAGAAAATGGATGGTTCTTCGTTCGTAGGAATCACTCCGCCGGAAAACTGGGCGAATATTGTATATTTCTCCGAAGCACCGCGTGCCACGTACAAAGAAATCCGTGAGGCACGTCCCGAGCAGGCCATGGCTCGCAAGGCGATGATGGACTTCATCGAGGCATGCAAACTGAAGAATTGTGTGGTTCAAGAGGGGTATATCCAGTCATTGGGGATGAAGTAGCAAGCGCTGCGCCGGCGCAGCAGTCCGTATAAATTCCCGGAAAATGAAACTCCGGGAATTGGTATGGAAGAGGTAGGGATTGAACGGTACACACCGTAGGATTAAGTGCCTAAAAACACAGTATGCTATGGGTACTCACCCTACGACTGTAAGGACTTCACTCCCTATGTGTGCAGGGGTAAGTCCTGTTCCCTTGTATGCCGGAAATTATTGATGGCATGAACTGATTTTGATGGCTAACATAATAATTTAATTATATGACAATGAAAAAAGCATTATTGGGTTTGGCTCTGGCTGCTGCCGCACTGCCTCTTTCGGCCCAGCAGAAGCCCGTCTATCTGGACGCAAGCAAACCTATTGAAGAAAGAGTGGAAGACGCCTTGAGCCGTCTGACCCTGGAAGAGAAAGTGAAGCTGACCCATGCGCAAAGCAAGTTCAGCAGTGCAGGTGTGCCCCGTCTGGGCATTCCCGATGTATGGACGGACGATGGTCCCCACGGCATACGTCCCGATGTGCTGTGGGACGAGTGGGAACAGGCCGGATGCACTAACGACTCCTGCGTGGCTTTCCCCGCCCTGACCTGCCTGGCAGCAACGTGGAACCCCGAAATGTCCCTCCTTTACGGACAGAGCATCGGTGAAGAGGCACGCTACCGCAACAAGTCGGTCTTGCTGGGTCCTGGTGTCAATATTTACCGTACACCGCTTAACGGACGCAACTTTGAGTATATGGGCGAAGACCCTTACCTGGCCGGAAAGATGGTGGTGCCCTATATCCGGGGCGTACAGCAGAATGGCGTTGCCGCTTGCGTGAAACACTTCGCCTTGAACAACCACGAAGTAAACCGCCACAACACCAACGTGATTGTAGATGACCGTGCCCTTTATGAAATCTATCTGCCTGCTTTCAAGATGGCTGTGCAGGAAGGCGGAGCATGGAGCATCATGGGTGCTTACAACCTTTACAAAGGCCAACATCTTTGTCACAACCAATACACATTAAACGATATATTGAAAGGCGAATGGGGCTTCGATGGCGTAGTCGTTTCCGACTGGGGAGGTACGCATGATACCCGGCAGGCCATTGCCAACGGGCTGGATATGGAATTCGGCAGTTGGACTAACGGGCTTTCAAACGGTGCCAGTAATGCATACGACAATTATTATCTGGCAAATCCTTATTTGAAACTTATCCGCGAGGGTAAAGTAGGTACCAAGGAACTGGACGACAAGGTACGTCGTATCCTGCGCCTTATCTTCCGTACGGTGATGAATCCCGACCGTCCGTGGGGAAGCATGCTTTCTCCGGAGCATTACGAGGCTGCCCGCCGCATCGGTGAAGAAGGAATCGTATTGTTGCAGAACAAGGGCAATGTGCTTCCGATAGACTTGGACCGGGCTAAAAAGATTGTTGTTGTGGGTGAGAATGCCGTCAAGATGATGACTGTAGGCGGTGGCAGTTCTTCCCTGAAGGTGCAACGCGAACTCTCTCCGCTGGACGGCATCAGACAGCGTGTGGCAGGCAAGGCCAAGGTGGTCTATGCCCGTGGCTACGTGGGCGATGCAAGCGGTGAATACAACGGTGTGGTGACGGGACAGAATCTGAAGGACGACCGCACTCCCGAGGAGTTGATAGCCGAAGCTGTGAAAGAAGCCCAGGATGCCGACTATGTAATCTTCATCGGTGGCTTGAACAAGAGCAACGGCCAGGATTGCGAGGATTCCGACCGTGAAGGTCTGGGTTTGTCCTACGGTCAGGATACCGTTATCTCTGCACTGGCAAAGGCGAACAAGAATTTGATTGTTGTCAACATCTCCGGCAACGCTATCGCCATGCCTTGGGTGAACGAAGTGCCTGCTATCGTACAGGACTGGTATCTGGGTTCCGAAGCCGGTAGCGCCCTTGCCGCCATTCTCATGGGTGATGTGAATCCCAGCGGTAAACTTCCGTTTACTTTCCCTGTGAAGTTGGAGGATTGCCCGGCTCACAGTCTGGGTGAATATACCGGCAAGCGGAGCAAGGACATCATCGACATCAAATACAATGAAAGTATCTTTGTAGGCTACCGTTGGGCCGATAAGCAGAAGAAGGTGAAACCGTTGTTCCCCTTCGGCCACGGTTTGAGCTATACCACTTTTGAATATGGCAAGCCCGTAGCCGACAGCAAGACGATGCAGGCTGACGGTACTCTGACTGTAAAGGTGACGGTCAAGAATGTGGGAAGCCGTGAGGGACAGGAAGTCGTCCAGATGTATATCAGCGACAAGAAATCTTCTCTGCCACGTCCTGTTAAGGAATTGAAGGGTTTCCGGAAGATAAAATTGGCTCCGGGCGAGTCAAAGGAAGTAGTCTTTACTATTGACAAGGAAGCTTTGAGCTTTTTTGATGACGCACAACATGCATGGGTAGCCGAACCGGGTAAGTTTGAAGCCATCATTGCCGCTTCGGCAGCTGATATCAAGGGGGTAGTTCCTTTTGAATTGAAATAGTGTCAAGTAATAATTTTTTTCTTTTTATTAGTTATTATCAAAGATTGTGTAAACAAGAAATGGTGCAACCGTGAGGCTGCACCATTTTTGAATGATAGGGACAGGGTAGTGATACCTTGTTTTTCAACGGAATTCTTCCATAGATTTGGCTATTCCCATTTCCAGTCCGCGAAGTTCTGCCAATCCGCGCAGACGTCCGATGCAGGAGTATCCGGGGTTGGTTTTCTTCTTCAGGTCATCCACCATCTGATGTCCGTGGTCGGGACGCATAGGGATGGAGACTCTACGGCGTTGTTGCAGTTCAAGGAAGGCTTTCATCACATGAAACATATCCACGTTGCCTTCCAGGTGGTTGGCCTCGTAGAAGTTGCCTTCGGCGTCGCGTTGTGTGCTGCGCAGGTGAACGAAGTTGATGCGGTCACCGAACTGCTCCATCAAGGCGGCACAGTCATTGGCGCTGCTTACGCCCAAAGAACCGGTGCAGAGACAAAGGCCGTTGCTCTTGTTGGGTACGGCATCAATGAGAGCCTGGAAGTCGGCACCACAGCTCATAATACGTGGCAAGCCCAGGATAGAGCAGGGAGGGTCGTCCGGATGGATAACCAACTCTACGCCGGCTTCATCGGCAACAGGACATATTTCACTGAGGAAATAAATCAAGTTGGCACGAAGTTTTTCGGGGGTGATGTCTTTGTAACGGTCCAGCTCTTTCTGGAATTGTTCCAACGTGAAGCTTTCTTCCGAACCGGGCAGGCCGGCAATCATGTTGCGGATCAACAATTGTTTGTCGGCTTCTGTCATTTGTTCGAAACGGGTTTTTGCCTTTGCCTTCTCTTCCTCCGAATACTCTGCTTCGGCACCGGGGCGTTTCAACAGGAAGAGATCGAAAGCAATGAAGGCCGCACGTTCGAAACGGAGGGCGCGGCTACCATCGGGCAGTTCATAAGCAAGGTCTGTACGAGTCCAGTCCAGTACAGGCATGAAGTTGTAAGTCACAATATTGACACCGCATTGACCAAGGTTGCGAAGGCTTTCCTTATAATTGTCGATGTATTTCTGAAAGTCTCCTGTCTGGGTCTTGATGTGTTCGTGTACAGGTACACTTTCTACTACGGACCAACGCAGGCCAACGGCCTCAATCATTTCTTTCCGTTTCATGATTTCTTCCACTGTCCACACTTCACCGTTGGGAATGTGGTGGAGGGCATTGACGATGCCGGTAGCTCCGGCTTGCTTAATATCCCAGAGGCTTACGGGGTCATTAGGACCATACCAGCGCCAGGTTTGTTCACATAATACCATAATGTATGAAATTAAATCCTCACCCCCCGGTCCCTCTCCGAAAGAGAAGGGAGAGAGGTGGGTGGGGTTATTATTGTTTCGTTTTTTGGGTCTTTCCGTCTTAATTGACTTTTCTCCTTACTCATTCTTAAGTAGATATCCGTACTACTTAAGTTCCCCTCTCTTTCGGAGAGGGGTTAGGCCCTTAAATGGAGAAAGCGTCGAAGCCGCCATCTACAACAGACAATGCTCCGGTTACAAAGCTGGAAGCATCGCTGATGAGGTAGTGAATCGTACCGAACAATTCCTCGGGTTCGGCAAAACGCCCGCAAGGGGTATGGGCAATGATGGTCTTGGCACGGTCTGTGTAAGAACCGTCTTCATTGGTGAGCAATGCACGGTTTTGGTTAGTCAGCAAGAAACCGGGAACGATGGCATTGACACGCAGTTCGGGGCTGAACTTGGTTGCCAGTTCCGTAGCCATATAGCGGGTATAGTTGGCGATGGCTGCCTTGGCAGAGCCGTAGCCTACCACACGGGTTAGCGGGCGGAGCGCTGATTCGGAACAGAAGTTCACGATGGCGCCCTTCTTGTTTTTTGCCATTACATCTACAAAGACCATAGTGGGCAGGATTGTACCGAAAAGGTTGAGGTCAACTACCTTCTTGAAGGCATCTACGTCTAGGTCGAGTACAGTCTTGTCCGGTGCGATAGTGGCGCCCGGCATATTTCCTCCGGCAGCGTTCAGCAGGATGTCGATGGTGCCGAAACGTTGGAGGATGGCTTTTTTGTTTTCTTCCAGTACTTCTTTGTTCAGTACGTCAGTTACCAGGAACAGAGCTTCGGATTTCTGGTTGAGTTCGGTTTCCAGTTGTTTTCCGAGTTCTTCCACCCGGTCCAGAATTACAATTTTAGCACCTTGCTCTGCCAGATAGTTGGCAATGCTTTTTCCTAAAATACCGCAACCGCCAGTGAGGACGATAACTTTCCCCTTGATGTCAAATAAGTTTTTCATGATTCGTTATTTAAATTAATTACTCTGTGTTTTTATTAATCAACTCTGCAAAAATACGGATTAATCTGTGCCACCCCTTATCTAATTACGTATAAAAATTATCTAAATGTTCAATACTGGCATAAAAATACATTTTTGGCGAAATTGAATACGATTGTACGTTGCTTGTATTATCGGGCAATGGAAATGAAGGCGCTTTTTAGCGTGCGCTTGCTGTCGCAGGCACTGACGACAACCGGTGCATTTCTTTTGCTGACGCAGATACTTGCCAATCCGTTGGCAGCTTGTATGCGGCTTGACCCCCTGGCGGTTCCTTGATTCCGGAGCAGTGCTTTGCTGTCTGTACAGCCGAATTCTATAAAGTTACGGGCATCCAGGCAACGTACACCGTTCTTATCCACCAATTCCGCCTGTACAAGTACGGTTTCCGGATCAAGCGCGGTTTGTGTAAGGCGTATTTCTGCCGGTTTTTCCCAAGTTTGTGTCTGATAGACCTGTTGGATTTTGTCGTTGAGACGGAACTTGCCGTGATACCCGGTAGCTTCAATATCATTGTCACCCTCTTTCAGTACCACATTCCAGTGGAAGCCGGCTGCCGGAAAGTCCTGGCAGTTGCGTTTCTTCCGTCCCTGTGAAACGCCGTTGACGAACAGTTCCACTTCGGGACAGTTGGAATAGACAAGGATTTCTTTGGTTTCCTCAGGTTTGCCCCAACGTACGGGCCAGGTATGTCCGTAGATATGCAGCATCGGTAGGTTGCTCCAATAGGACTGGAAGACGTAATAGCTTTCTTTGGGAGTGCCGTCGCGTTGTACCACCCCTTTCTGGTTGACATAAGGTATGGGATTCTGCGGGCGTAATGGCGTGGAGAAGTCCTTGAATGTCCAGAAGGCGCTTCCTGTCAGCCAAGGCATGGTTTCCTGTTCCTTCAGGTGCCAGTCGAAGAGACGGATGATGTAGCTTTCGCTCCAGTCGCCGTTCCGGTCGCCTGCTTCGATGTCGAAGGAGGAGCGGTTGGCGGTGATTTGCTCTTCCGCATGGCGTCCGGCATGGCTGTCGCCTCCCCATTCGGCATGTATAAAACGGGTAGTGCCCTTCATTCCGGCTGCCTCCATTTCATGGTAATCGCGGAAACGGCGTCCATACCAACCCGCCCAGATGGTAGGGGAGTAAACATCTACGATATCTTTGCAGAAGTCACAACGTCGGATGACGGTGGGGCGCGTCGGGTCCAGACGGTGGGAAAGGGCATTCAATTCGCTCATGAAGGTGCGTATGCTGTCCTTGTGGAAAGATTCGAAATCGCCCGGCCAGTCGTTCTCGTTGCCCATTCCCCAGAGAATGATGGAAGGGTGGTTATGATGTTGGTTAATCATGTTGGCAAGCATGCGCCGTGCCTGTTCCCGGTATTTTTCCCCGCCGAGTCCACCGCGGCACCAGGGTATTTCTTCCCATACCAGAAGTCCCAATTCATCGCAAAGGCGGAGAATGAGATCCGATTGCTGGTAATGTCCCAGGCGGATAAAGTTAGCACCCATTGTTTTGATTTGCTGCATTTCCGTGCGCATCATTTCCTCAGTGAGTGCGGCACCTACTCCGGCATGGTCTTCATGGCGGTGTGTGCCGCGTAGCAGTAAACGCTTGCCGTTTAGGTAGAAAGGACCTTTTTCCTCAAAGCGGAAATGGCGGAATCCGAAATGTTCGGTAGTGCGTAGCGTATCTCCATTGCCTGTGATTTCTATGATGCAGGTATAGAGGTTAGGAGAGTCCGGTGACCACAATTTCGGGCGCTTTAAGGTGAATCGGCAGGAGGAAACTGCCGCCTGTGAAGGTGCAGGGAGTAATACCTGTTTTATTTCCTTGCCTTCGGGTGAAAGAATCCGCAGGTCCATCTTTTGAGGTGCATGCTCGGTCATTTGCAGTTCTATGGAGACCTCGCCCTGTTGGCCCTTTTCATCCGTACTTGCGTTGATGCGGATACGTTCCGGGTGGAAGGCAGGTACATAGACTAGGTTGACATAACGGTACAAGCCACCATAGAGATTGAAGTCGGACATATCGGAGGGGATCATTTCTGTGTCACGGCTGTTGTCGCAACGGATGGCTATGGGTATCTTTCCACCGAAGCGTTCCCGGCAAACCGGGTTGGAGCGGAACTGCTCCACGGCATCTGTAATATCTGCTTTCCACTCATCGTAGCCACCGGTATGGGAAGCTATTTGGGTGGTATAGACATATACTTCCGTTTTTTGCCCCGCACCTTCGAATTCCAGATAGACACGTCCGCCTTTGTAGGGGTTGTCTATGTTGAGCATCGTGCGGTACCAGCCGGGGCCTTGATAATAGTTCACGTCCGGATCCACGGCATCTTCCGCATTGAAGCAATGAGGGAGAGTGACTTCCTGCCAAAGTGGTACGGTTTCGGGTTTTCCGGCTCCGGTAATGGGGCGCATCACCTCCCAAATGCTTCCCATATCTTGCCGGATAAACTCCCAATGTTCTGTAAGGCGTTGTTTACTGTCGGTAGGAATGAGTGCGTATGCTTGTAGTAACAGGCTGCTGAACAGAAAACTAAGTAAGATTCGAAGTGTTCTCATAATGCTTGGTATGTAGGCTGCTATTTTATATTCAACGCTTCTTTACGTGCCAATGCTTCCAAGTAGAAATAGTCGGCATAGTTCAGAGGAACATCAATCTCACTTCCTCCGGGATGATGTCCCGTAGAGTGGAGCAACAGGAAGCCATAGTGTGTATCCGGTGCTGCTTGGTAGTGCTTGTGGAGGTTGCTTACGATTTTGTCGGCAACGGTCTTGTATTGTTTTCCCTTTTCCGGAGAAACATACGTGCACAGTTCATAAAGTCCGGAAGCGATAAGGGCGGCGGCAGAAGCATCGCGTGGCACGTCCGGATTGATCTTTTCGGGAGTACAGTCCTTGATGATATCCATTTTCATGTCCCAATAGGGTACACCGTCTGCCGGCATGTTGGGCAGATTCAGGAAGAAATCGGCGATGTTTTCGCTCTGTTCCAGATAAGCGGGATCTTTTGTAAAACGGTAGCACATGGCAAATCCATATAGTCCCCAGGCTTGTCCACGGCTCCAGAACGAATCGTCTGAATTACCTTGATGGGTACACTTCATGCGGACTTCACCTGTTTCCGGATCATAATCTACCACGTGATAAGAAGAGTAGTCCGGACGGAAATGGTTCTTCATCGTTGTATTGGCATGGTTCACGGCCACTTTCCAGTAAACGGAGTCTCCGGTAAGTTGGGTAGCGCGGAACAGCATTTCCAGGTTCATCATATTGTCGATGATGACCGGATATTTCCATTTGTCGCGGTTGTGGTCCCAGGACCGGATACTTTTCACTTTCGGACTATAGCGGGTAATCAATGTTTGGGCACTCTGTAGCACCACGTCCAGGTAGGAACGTTCGCCGGTCAACTCGTATGCTTTGCCGAAGCTGTCGTACATCATGAAGCCCAAGTCATGGGTACCTTTGTGCCATTTGGACTCTTCGATGGGCCAGGTCCATGAGATGGCAGACTGGCGCCAATAGTCGTTGTGCGTATAGGCGTACATCTGCCACAAAGAACCGGCAAAGAATCCCGAACACCAGTCGTGGGGATGTATCATAGCCAGTGAACCGTCCTTATGGATGCTTCGGGGGATGACACGGCGCTTGGCGGCATTCTTCTCTTCCTTTTTGGCCTTGTCGGCACATTTCATGGCCAGCTCCAGCTGTCCGGCGGCAAAGGCATAGGCATGGTCTGTTTCGGTAGCTTTTACATACAGAAGATTGAAACTGTCCTGCGGTTCCAATATGCGGTGTGCATAGTAAAGTTGTAGGTAGTCTTTGCGTGCGGGGTTCAGATAAGTGGCTGTACGGTAGAGGTCCTTGCAGAGGTTTTGCTGGGAGTGTTCCCACCCGCTGATTTGCTGGTAGGGCCATTCAACGAGGCTTTTTCCCACGTATGGAGCGAGGAAATCCATGGCTTTGTAGAAGTTTCGTCCATCGGTTGACGTGGCGTTGTCAATGTTGCTGCCCAGTTTCTTTGCCATCAGCATGATGTCAATGAAATGTGTCAAGTTGTATTGGGAATAGTGGAAAGCGAGGGTACGGCGCAATTCGTGCGGTTGGCGTCCGTCGGGTTCTATCTGTGGGAAGATACGTCTTTCGGGGAAAGCGTCAATGACTCTTTGTGCCTGTTTTTTGTTGCCGGTGTAGAGGGAAAAAGCTATGATTTGTGCATCATAGGCTACACTGTGGTTGTTGGCGCCGGTAGCTTCTTCCTTGCCTTGTTGGCTGGTCAGCATCCAGTCCGTCAGTCGGGTAAACCACGCTTTCAGCTGTTTGCTGTCTTTGGCGGTGAAGGATTTCGACTGTTCCAGCAGAGCGACGGCATCCAGCATCTCTACGAAAGAGTAGGTGTCTATCAGTCCATAGCAACGGCCTTTATCATTGTTGTGCCCCGGTGTCACCTGTGCATATTCTAGGTTGGGATTCATCCGGGTAGCCTTGTTGAGGAACCACACGCGGATAAGTTCGGTTGCTTTCTGGGCATATTTCTCATCCCCACTGAAATACCAGGCAAGTGCCAAGGTCGTGATGCGGTTGGCGGTTACTCCAAGGCGGTTGCGGTCCAGCTTGTTTAGTTCTGGGTTCGATACACCGTCACGGTTGATGTAGGGCAGTCCGTCAGGTTTCGTGGGGTCGGGCCAATAATAGCGGGCCTGGCTCATGTAGTCGTGCTTGTCACCGCTGGCTGGTGTCTTTTCCTTCATCATGACGGAAAGGGGCTGTGTATCCAATGTCTGGTCTGCTTCCTCCTTCAGTGCCTGATAGGCGGTTGCGTAGAACGGTTCCCCGATGGATTGTTTTACGTTGGCAAGATGTGTCGTGTCCCAAATGGACTGGGCCTGCGTGCAGGGCGCCAGAAACAAGATGGCGAGTGTCCATTTTACTGCTTTCAGTTTCATGATATTCTGCTTTTTTATATGGATTAGTAAATATTACGGAGTTTGATGCCATTCAGGAAGCATTTGCCGCTGATGGCTTGGAAACGTATTTCAAGGCTGTCCGCTTCGTTGTTGACGATGTATTTCTTCCGTAGGGCATGGAAATAACCGCTTTCTTTACAGGGTGACAGGCTCTCTTCAACGGGACTTCCGTTGACGGAAATGCCAAATGCGCTCTCGTGGTTTTCTTGTGCTCCGTCACGTCCCAGCAGATAGGCTGCCGAGGAGTTCTGGCGAAAGATATCCGTGAAGAGGAGTTCTATTTCATAGACCCCTTTGGGCACGTCGAATCGGTATCCTTCAATGCCGTTTCTGAGGGTCTGGAACAGGGGGCCGTCAGCAGTGTTGTGTATTTCAGTCTTGGTGTCTTGTTCCTCACCGCCGATGTATCCCCAACTTCCGGGTGTATAAGGCTGGTCGGGAAGCCAGGTCAGTTGGCTTTCGTCGGAAGTGAAGAAGCACCGGCTTCCCACATTTATGGCCAGTTCCAGGTTTTTTAGGTTAGTTGCATTCAGTCGGGCAGGAACCGGGCGGAAATTTACTCTCAAACCGTCTTGTACCATCGTTCCCTGATAGTTGCCTTGTGCCAGAAGAAGAGGTTCCTTGTTGCTGAATGGAACTTCGAAGGTGGCGGTGTAATTCTTTGTTTGCTGCTTGCCTATGGACTTCCCGTCGATGAAAAGCTCTACTTCGGGAAGATTGGAATATACCTTTACCGGCAACAGGACAGGGGTATCTCCTTGCTGTACGCCACTACGGTGTGTCCAGTCACGGCTGGCAATGTGCAATACGGGAATGTCCTTACGCCAGGCCGCTTGATAGTAATAATATACATCTTTAGGAGTGCGGTCGGCATACACCAATCCTTTGTTATTGATGCGCGGCATGGACTCGTCGCGCAGGGCCGAACAGAAGTCGATGAAATTCCAGTGGGTACCGCCGCAAACGTAAGGGGTGTTCTCCAGTACCGGAAGATAGTGCTCAAGGTATTTCTGTTGGTACTCGATACTGAAATCAAACGCACGTGGGGTAAGTGAATGCAGTCGCCTGTCCGATCCTGCACCGTATTCGCTGACAATCATCGGATGGGTGGGGTAGTCCCGGTGTTGTTGTGCCAGGTATTTCTCGAATCCAGTGACGTCGCCTCCATACCATCCCTGGTACAGGTTCCATCCTACGATATCGGTGATGTTGCTTATGCCGGTCTCGTTATAGCTGTTGCTGCCATGGAATGCCATGGTGCTGACGCGCGTAGAGTCTTCCTCCTTGAGTACCTTTTCCAGCCTTTTGGCAAGTGATGATGCACGCTCTATGGCGGGTTTCAACTCGGCTTCGGTTTTGTATTTCCGTTGGGTTACGAGCAAGATCTCGTTCATGTATCCCCATGCAATGATGGAGGGATGGTTATAGTGCTGGCGAATCATTTCGCGCAGGTTACGTTCGCAATTGTCTCCATATCCGGGAGTCTCGGGCACGATGTCGATGATGGGGATTTCTTCCCAGGCCAGCATACCGAGTTTGTCGCACATCTCCAAGAGAGCATCATCTTGAGGGTAATGGGAGACACGGATAAAGTTGGCACCCATCTCTTTCATCAGTTTCATGTCACGGCGGTGCATTTCGTCGGTCAGCGCCACACCGATGGGTTTCTGGTCTTGGTGGCGGCAGATACCGCGAAGCTTGTAGGGTTTTCCGTTGAGGAAGAATCCTTTATCGGCATCGAAGTGGAACCACCGGAAGCCGGTGTGATGGTTGCTCTGATCCAGGACCACTTTAGTCTTGCGGTCACGCAAGGTGGTTTCTATCCGGTAGAGGGCAGGTGTTTCGGGAGTCCATAACCGGGGATACAGGATGGGCGATGCTGCATTTTGGAAAGCGTAGGTCTCTCCGGGTTTCAGTTGTATGGACTTCTTTAGTGTCTGCAACAGGGTACCGTCCGGTTGGTAGATGGAATGGATGAGTTCTAGGTTTGCCTTTTCGCGGGCGTCATTCTTAATCTCACCGCGGATGGAGAGGGTGGCTTTCTCCTCAGACACTTGGGGGGTGCTGATGAAGATACCGTCCGAACCGTGGTTGGTTAAGTTAAAATGTTGGTCGGGTACGGCAGTGAGCCACATATCCCGGTAGATACCACCGAAAAAAGTGAAATCTCCGGAGATGGGAGGAATGTCCATTCGGGCGTTATCCACGCGGATAGCCAGGACGTTGGGTGAACGGAAAGAGAGGAAGGGAGTGATATTGAACGTGCAGGCGGTGTATCCTCCCGCGTGTTCGCCTATGTTTTTGCCGTTGATGAAAAGGGTGGCTGCCTTGCTGGCTGCATCCAGTTTCAGAAAGACCTGTTTGCCTTCCCAATCTTTGGGGAGGGTGATGCGGCGGCGGTACCAACCAGTTCCGCGATAATAGTCCTTTTCCGTATAGGCGTCGGTATTCCAGGTATGCGGAAGGTGGATGTCTGCCCATTGGCTGTCGTTGAAAGCGCTGTCCGCAGCGGAAGTGCATTCGCCTTTCAGGAATTTCCAGCTGTCGTTGATGGTTTGGGTTTCATGTTGTGCGTGTGCAGGTGATAGAATAAATAAGGATAAAGCTGTTGCAGCCATCCAATAGCTGATTTTTTGTCGGGATGTGTTTTTGTCTTTTTTCATGGTAATATGTTATAAATGAAATCACTGCCAAATCTACTAAAAAGAGGCGGATATCGAAAAAAAACAAGGAATTATCCGCCTCTTTAGCTGAACCTGAACTTACAATCTTGTTCGATTTGAAAAATAAACCTATAAAAACTTACTTTATTCTTATTGATAACTTTTGTATGAAGCCTTTTTATTCTAATTTCATCTGATATAGCGAAGATACAGCCGTGATATAAAGTTTGTTTCCCGTAACCAGCAAAGACGTGGGACGTTCGGGAGTCTCTATCGTCTTTATAAGCTTGCCTGTAGGGTCAAAAACAGAAATATCTCCGTTGGCTACATATACATTTCCGTTTGTGTCGGTAGCTACGCTCCGGTCGCCTCCATCGGCAAAGATGCGGCAATTCTGCAGAAAACCGTGGGCATCTATATCAGCCCGGATAACCCGTTGGTGGTATTCGTCCAGTACATAAACCGGTTTTCCCGGAATGCTTTTTATCAAGGAAGAACAACGGAACAGGTCTTCATAATAGGGAATGATGGTGACACCGTCGGGAGCCACAAAACATTGTTCCGGCTTCTTGCCGTTGTAATACTCGTTTTGGGTGATGGTCCGGTTGCCTGGATAGTAAACTAGCCCGGGTGCAGGGAACTGTTTCATGTTTTCCAAGGGCAAGATCCGGAAACTGTCATCCGGATTGTCGGGATGTATGGCATAGACTTTGGGTACATAGTTAAAACCCCACAATCCTCCCGCGCCTTTCCAGCCGAACAGAGGACGGTTGCCGTTGCGGGTGTCGTCATTGTGGTAACCCGGTTGGGAGATGTATTTGGTGACGACGAGCAGGTTGTCTTGCGTGTCGCAAGCCAGTGCTACCGCATTCCAGGGAAAGTCGGCGATGGATGTCACCTTTCCGTTTACAGGGTCTAGCTTGTAGATGCGTCGCATGCGGTGCTCACAGAAATAGATGTTTCCCCGGCTGTCTTGTGTCAACCCGTCTATAAACTCAAATCCGGAAACGATGGGTTCCACTTTTCCTGTTTCCTCACTGAGCGTATATTTACGGCTTTCCTTGCCGGTCAGGCAGAGGCGTGCAAGTTCCCAACGGCGTGCTTCACGGCGGGTGTTGACATCGTACAAGCTGGCGTTGGAAGTGAATTTTATGCGGGCGTGTGCATAGTTGTGAACGTTGAGGAACTCTATGTTCTCACAGTTCCAGGTACGTATGGCTGACGGGTAGGATTTCAACATGCGTGATACACGGTAGGAATAGAAATTGGCGAACACCAGATTTTTGCAGTCAATCAAGTCCAAAGGTTGCGTATCAATACCTTCAGCTTCCACTTCGAACTGGAAATCATAGATTTTCCAGTTGGCTACATTGCGGAAGATAGCTTCGTTGCGCAGATGATGTTCCAAAGACATTCCGTAGATGCGCCCCGGTGTTTCCGTATGACTGATGTAGAGTCCTGCCGAGCTGTATTCGTTGGCTGTCCATATATCCCGGAATGCGCCTCCTCCGCCATTGGTGATCCATAGGCTCCAATGTTGGTTGTCCCAGGCACGGGTAATGAGGTCATGAGTTTCGGGGGTGACGGGCATAGGCTCTTCCAAAGGATTGCCGGCACTTTGTCCGTTATGGAAAAAACGGGATTTGTCATGTCCGCTGAATTTGACATCGTACATGTAAGAACCTTCTCCTGCCATCCATTTGCAATTGACGGCCCGGTAGTTGTAGGCATCGGCGTTCAGGAAGATACCGCATACAATGTTTTTGCCGCCTTTGGGAGTAGTCAGTTGTGCTTGTGGGGCACCGAAACCGCTGAATGCGGGATTACCGCCCAACGTCAGCAGGATAGTGGTACCAGGATGCAGACCTACCAGATTGGTGTTCTGTTTCAGGGTCAACGGTTCTTTTACCACATACCAGCCTTGAGGGATGTAGATGTGGGCATACTTTTCTATTGCTTCCTGGAAAATGTGCGTATCATCGCTGAAACCGTCTCCTTTGGCACCCAAGTCGCGTATGTTGACCCATTGTTCCGTAGGTGGGAGCGTGGGAGTGTCACTGGCATCTAAAGGAGTGATGCCCTTGATGGGTTCTACCTCGGCCAGGCGTACTATTTGAGGAGTGTCCTCCAGACTGTCGGCATTGAATCCGAACGTAAAGCGGGTGACCCGGTAGGTCTTTCCCTTGCCGGATACCTGCTTGTTTATAGAACGTTCCAAAGCAAACAGGGGAACGTTCTTGCATTGTATATTTCTAAGATTGATTTGTGTTGCTGCATTTCCTGCATCTGTCAGGATAACTCCCGTACGGCGTACGTTTTCGAAGATACAATCTTCCATGAATAATCTGTCGGGAGCCTTTTCTTTGATTTCTACGGCTACGGGTACATTCTTGACCCGCATGCGGACAATGGTCAGTCCGCCTTCGTTAGTAAGGATGGCACTTTTACGTTGTCCTTCGAAGTACGAGTTCAACAACATAATAGGCCATCCGGGAGCTGACTTATCCGTATCGATTCCATACTCTCCTCCATAGATGGCGACATTCTCCAGGTGATTTCCGGCATCTGCAATACCGGCACGCCCTTTTCCCACATGGATGGTTACATTGGAAATGGAACAATGCTGTGCAAAATGCGCTCGGATACCGGTTGCGTTGGGATTGCCGTCTTCAATTCGGATATCTGCATTCAGCATCGAACTGTAGAAAGTGCCTGCATTGGCATCACTTACACGTCTTTCCGGGTGATAATTCCCGCCGATGAACCAGAAGAGATATTTCCCTTTGCCCGTTTCGCGGGTTACTTCCTGGAAACCGGGTGATTGTCTGGCAAGAACGAAAACCGGGCGTTTACTGCCATAACCGATGATGCGGACACCTGAGGGTACATAAATCGTTTTACTGAGCTTATATACACCTTCGGGAACGAAGAGGATACCACAACCGTTTTCTTTCTGTTTGGCCTGGTTCAACGCCTCTTGCAAGGCATTGGAAACATCCAGGCTCCCGTCTGCTTTCAGGTCGAAGTTCTCGGGAGTAAAATATACGGCCGCCTCGTCCGCCGGCCTGTCGGTAACGACAGACCGGGGATTCTGGGCAGATATTCCTCCGGAGAGGATTACCATGAGGAGTAGAGTCAATGTTTTGATACGGTTCATGTTGTGTATTGAAAATTAGGATTACAAAGGATAACGTTTGAGGCTTATTGTCATTTTTCCGCTGCCGTCGACATTGTTTACATAAACATAGGCAGCCCATTTGCCGTCGGCAGTTTTCATAAATGCACTGTCATCCTTTTTTAGGTTCAATATATAATTCATAGCTCCATTTAAATCCAATGTCTCGAAATCGATATCATCTACATAAACCGCTGGGTTGCTTCCTTTCAACTGGGCGTCATGCACATTGGCACGTTGTTCCATAGGGGTATTGTTGGTAGCGCCTGAAGGAACAATGCCGCTGATTGCAATGAACTTGGGATCCGTTGCGGGAGATACAAAAGAATGTGCATAATCAAAGCCATTCAGCTTATCCTGATAGTTGTAGATGAAGTCAATCTTGCCAGACAGATTTTGGGCGTTTACTTCTTCCTTGGTATAGGCCTTCATGTCTTCGATGGAGAAATAGCAAGCACCTTCGTTCTCCAATTCGATGAGACGCTTCATGTCCATCTTGGAGATTTTGTAGTCAGGAGTTCTATAGGACACCCGGTCGCCTGTGCTGGAAATTCCGGTAAAGGTAATACTGAATGTTTTGCCTTTCGCCTCTTCGGGTACTACGTAATTGTAGCGCAAGGTAGCGGCAATCAAGTCGGTCTGGCTGGTTCCTACGGCAATGGTTGGATTGATGTAGTGGGCATCTACTTTCTCCATCATATTGGCGATAGAGGTATTGCCGTCCGTGGAGGCATCCTTGACGGTCTGGATAGGAACATCTTCCCCTGCACCGTAGTGAACGCCGTTGACGTCCATTCCTGTCTGTGCAGTAAACCAAGAATTCAATTCGAATCCAGTACCTGCCGCTCCGGCAATTGAAGCGACAGCTTCAGCCTTGCTTATTCTTCCATTGGTAGTTCCCATGGCATAAGCAAATTCTATTTTTTCTCCGGCTATGGCAGGAGAAACTGTCTTTTTGATCATGTCATTCTTGATGGCAGACTCGTCGTCATCGCTGCATGCGAAACAAGAGAGAGCAAGAAAGGACAGCATTGCATATTTTAATAGTTTCATAACAAAGTTCTGTTTCTTAAAGATTTATACTGGTTGATTATTCTCCTTGCAAAGTGATGGTGACCGTGTAGGTCTTTTTCACTTGGCGGTTACCGGAAATTACCGTGTATTGGCGGGGCTGGCTGAAATCAGTCCATACTCCCATGGCAGGAGTTACGATACAGTCTTTGGCAGTACCGCATTCCGGTTTCAGTTTTGTCATGTTGGTACCGAATTTCGCCACACCTGTAATGGTATTGTTTTCATCGTCAATGGTGACACCGCTTATCAATACGTCACGGTCATCCGGTCCTCTCAATATAAGTGAAGATATGTAACATTCTTCACTGTCTGTAAGCAGCAAACCATTCTCATCTACCGGATAGTCATTGCATGATTGAGACAAAAGACATATTATGATAAATGTCAAAAATTTATATAGGCTTTTCATATCATTCTTTTTGTTTTTAATAAACTTTTTGGTTATTGCTTATCTCCATGGAGTATTCTGAGTCAGATTCGGGTTGCGGTTTCTTTCACTTTCAGGAATCTGGTAGATATAGCTCTTTTGGAAATTGAGTTCAGATGCATTCTTGAACTCATCACGTATGCGTGAGCCGTTGGTATCGTATAAAGTAAGACCGTCACTGTTTGCCTCTCCCCAAATTTCATGAGTTTTTCTCCAGCGGCGGATATCGAATGGACGCATGCCTTCTGTTGCCAATTCTACAATACGTTCTTGTTCGATTGCATTGAAGAATGCCTCTGGAGTGGCATATTTGTCGGAAGTCAATGCGGGCAGATTACCACGGCTGCGGATTTTGTTCAGTAAAGCTATACATTCGTCCGTAGGTCCGGTTGTTTCGTTGACTGCTTCTGCATACATCAGATACACGTCAGCCAGACGCATCAGGTAGAAATCCTGTGGACCGTCTGTCCGTTCCCAACCGGCTTCCTGGCGTATCCATTTACGATAGATATAACCGGTTTGATTGCTGGCGTCGTTATTGATGTAACCGTTGGCTTCATTTCTTTCGCCAAACATCCAGACATATTCATCACCCATTGTCAAGCCGTCCGTTGATATCTTCTTGTAGGATTCGCCATCCCACATGATAGTCGATTTCATACGCCAGTCACGATTTTCATAGCTGGCACGGTTACGTGCTCCATTGGGTAGTGTGGCGTCTTTGGACAAGACGAGCTCATCACAGAAATCACCGGTAATGGTGGATTGGTAACGATTTACCAGACGGACAGTAGGCATAATCCAACATTGTGCATTACCGGTAGTACGGGTACCGAAGTCACGGAGCAAGCTTTCACCTTGACTGAGAGAAGGGCCGCCATAGGTAATGGAGAAGATGATTTCCGGGCAATTTTCATTGTAGTATTGGAATAATTCCCCGTAGTTCGGCTTTTCATAAGTACCGGGGTTTCCGTCTCCTAATATGGTCAGGCCGTAATCGTTGATTACTTTGCTGAAGTCCGAAGCCGCCGCAGCATAGTAGGTTTGGGCTACACTGCTGCTTGGTTCAAAACCTTCCAGTTCGGGCCATCCGTTTTTGTGCCAGCAGGCGTAGTATAATTCTATTTTAGCCTTGAATGCCAATGCTGCAACTTGTGTGGCACGTCCGTATTTGTCACCATAGCTTACGGGGAGTTTTTCGGAGGCATTTTGCAGGTCTGTGATCAGTTCGGGAATGATTGTGGCAATGGGAGTACGCGTTAGAGAGCATGCTTCGTCGTTGCCGCTGAGCACGTGGCGGTAGTAAGGAACATCACCCCAGTTCTGGACCAGGCGAAAGTAGGCCAATGCACGCAGGAAGTAGTTTTCGGCATTGATGGCTTCCAAAGAGGCTTTGACAGAAGCATTCTGTTCAGCCTCTATCATTTGCTCTACATAGAATATGGTATAATTGGCACGATTGATTACTCTATATGCATTGTTCCACATGCTGGAAAATCCGCTGCCGGGTGTGCCGGGACCCCATGAAGATATATTACCGACACTTTTGCCGCGGGTATTCTGGAATTCACCGTGGCCGTCATAATAGTAATCGGTTGCATACAAAGTACGCAATGCATTGTAAACACCGTAGGTAGAGGACAAAGCGTCATCTGTACTTGTCCAGAAGAGGTCCGAAGATACTTCTGTCGTAGCAGGGCGGTTCAGCAGGTCATCTATACAGGAAGATGTACAACCAAGCAGTCCGGCTAATGCTATATATTTAAGATATTTCATATTCTTACTTATTTGTTGAGTTATCAGAATTCAATATTCAAACCGATTGAGTAGGTCTTGACCAACGGATAAAGGTCATTCCCGTGAGGCTTCTCGGGATCAATACCTTTCCATGGAGTCAAAGTGAAAAGATTTTCACCGGATAAGTAGATACGTGCACGGTTGAAACCGATTTTCTGCATGTAACGTTCAGGAATAGAATACCCGATCTGCAGATTCTTTAAACGGAAATAATTCGTGTTGTAAGTCCAATATGTGCTTTCTTCACGGTTTTTGTTACCGCCGCTACCGTTTAGCAGACGAGGCAGGGAAGCGCCACGATTGTCCAGTGACCAGCTGTCATTCCAGTGGAATTGTTGGAACGCATAACGGTTATCCGGGATTTTGGTATTGTTCAAGTCATCCAGCCATACATCAGACCGTCCATAGTTGCCTTGGAATAGGGCCTGGATATCAAAACCGTTATAAGCACCGGTCAGCGTAATGCCAAATTGTCCCATGGGAGTGTCACGGTATTTGTCGGTATAGGCTTTTTTGTCAAGGTCACTGATCTTACCGTCACCGTTCAAATCCTTGAGTATGATATCACCCGGAGCATTGTAGGCGTCTCCTTGGTAAGGAGCATTATAGAGCTCATTCCAGCTTTGTACCAAGCCTGGATATGACTCATAGATATAGAGGAAATGATAAGGCATATCAAGCATGATCCAACCGCGATTCAGGTAATCTCCCCATTTCTCAAGTTTGTTGACATTGTAAGAAGCGTTTACGTTGATACTGTAGTCGAATTTACGGATACTGGAACGCCAGTTTAAGTTAACCTCGACACCACGGTTTCGCAGGTCGGCAACGTTGATATTGGGGGCAGAATAGCCGGTCAATAAGGAAGATATGCTGGAACCGCGGATCATACCGGTGGTAAAACGGTCATACCAGTCAAGTTCGGCTGTTAATTGATTGTTGAAGAATCCTAAATCCAGACCGATATTAATGACACGGGTTTCCTCCCAGGAAAGATCCTTGTTAATCATTTTATTGGCACTGAATCCGGTAGCGAGACTGCTATTCCCAACGATATAGTTGGTAGTTCCCATCGTTTCTTTTTGTTCGTAACGTCCTACACCGGAATTGTTACCCAAAGAACCATAAGAAGCACGGAACTTGGCGTTGCTGACTACTTTCTTCAATGGGCTGAAGAAGGCTTCTTCCGAGATGCGCCAACCTACGGCAGCTGACGGGAAGAATCCCCACTGATGTCCCTTGGCAAAACGGGAAGAACCGTCGGAACGGAAGTTAAATTCGAACAAGTATTTATCGAATAAAGTATAGTTGACACGGCCAATGAAAGAACGTAAGCCTTCGGACTCTGAGTTTCCACTGTTAGTCTGTACTTCTTTGGAAGCGGCATCCAATTCTTCAAGGCTGTTGTGTAAACGGTTCTTGCGGCCTGCGTTTAAATTGCGATGGAACCAGTATTCCTCGGCGGCGTTGAACATGGCAGAAATATGATGTCCTTTAAAAATTTCCTTTTCATAAGAGATGCGTCCCTGAAACAATGTTTTATGGCCTTCCTGATTGGAGTTGTTGATGACATCACCGGTATCCGGCATGGTACGCGCTACGCTGTTGGTCTGGAAGTTCATTTGATTCACTACGTTCTGGATACTTTTGCTGAACTGGTTATAATAACGCAGGGCATAGCTGACATTTAACTTCAAGTCCTTGATAGGTTCCCATTCCAGGTAAGCGTTTCCATTGAACTCTTTGCGGGAAGTGTTGGTACGATAAGCTTCATATTCGGCAATGGCGTTACCGGCGGAAGCTGATTCTCCATAGGCCATGGCGCCACCGTATTCCCCTGTTTCGGGGTGTTTGTTCAAGATACCTGAGATGACGTACTTCAAACCGGCCGTTTCCAGACCGGCACCGCGGGGCGTCTGACGCTCTGACCAGCTACCGTCTGTCTTGATACCTACTTTTACATTGTCACGAATCTTATAATCCACGTTCAGACGCATATTGTAGCGGCTGTAGTCATTGTGGATTTGCAGGCCTTCTTGGTCCAGAATACCGATTGAAGTATAAAAGTTCATTTTATCCGTACCGCCGGATGCAGAGACTGTGTGATTCATAATGGCGCCTGTGCGGAACATTTCGTCGAACTGGTCGGTATTCGGGAACAGTATCGGATCAACCAGCCCCATCGCCATCCATTGTTCTACTGTACCTTGGCGGAAACTGGTAGATTTATTGCCGGTTGCCGCAGAACGCATCTGCATTGTCAATGCACGGCTATAATCTGCCTGGTAGTCGTAGAATTCTACCGGACTTGACCAGGCATAAGAACCGTTATAGCTAACCTTGGCCTTGCCTTCCTTCGCACCTCCTTTGGTGGTAATTAAAATGACACCGTTGGCAGCACGTGAACCGTAAACAGCCGATGAAGCCGCATCCTTTAGAACAGAAATGCTTTCAATGTCGTTCATATTGATACGGTTGATATCGACGTCCGGCATTCCGTCAACTACAATCAACGGATCGGAATTGTTGATAGATCCCAGACCGCGTACTTTCAATGAAGCACCGTCACCGCCGGCAAAACCGGTTGTCTGGCTTACTACCAAACCCGGAACCAATCCTGAAAGGCTGGAAGATACGTTCGTTATGGAACGGCTGGCTATTTTCTCGTCTACTTTTACCGCTGCGACAGAACCGGTCAGGTTTACTTTCTTTTGAGTACCATAACCTACTACCACAACTTCATCCAGTGTTTGAGAGTCTTCTGCAAGAGTTACTACTATATTAGTTCTGCCATTTAAAGCGACTTCTTGTGTCGTATATCCGATGAAAGATACTACAAGTGTCGCGTTGGATGGAGCTTCGATGTTAAAATGTCCGTCAATGTCTGTGATTGTGCCGCCAGTGCCATCTTTGATCTTGATATTGGCACCGATAACAGCCTCTCCTGTATTGTCTTTTACAGTACCGGTAATTCTGGCATTTTGCGCCGTGATACTTCCGATACCGATAAAAAGCAATAGGAATACAAATAAATGTTTCATATTAGGCTAATTTTGAATGAATAAATTAAAGGTTAATTCTGATGGAAGAAGATGTACCTGCCATCATCTTCTGAAACATTACAAGTTGTATTTAACCGTTTTCTTGTAATGGATAAAATGTGTTCTCATAGGTGTTGTCTCATAGGCATCCTTTCTTTTTAGGGTTATCGAAATCAATTTTGGTTCTTAAAATTCAGAATGGATGATATACATTCTTTTATAAACTGCAAGCAAATATATGCGGATATGGCATTCGTATTTTGAAAAAGCCTACATCACAACTACATCAAATCTTATATTTTAATACATCTTTACTTTCTCAACTAATTTCTATGTGGTTGATTATTAGAGATATTTTAGAAAAAACACTACTGGTGGTGTATTTGTTAAAGACTGTACAACCTTATCTTAATCCGAACGAAATATATTATTTTTGTTCAAAAACATAAATGTTAGTACCTATGAAAATACCTTATTTTATACTTACCTTTTTATTGTTTGTAACTATACCGCTGAGGGCTGAATGGCAAAGGCCGGTAACTAACTATACCCGTCATACCTATAAAGGAGGGAACCAGAACTGGATGTTACAGCAGCATGAAAACGGTTGGTTGTATGCAGCCAATAATAATGGTTTGTTGGAGTTTGATGGTTTCAGCTGGAATTTGTATCCTATACGGAATGCCAAAGCGCGTGCCATGAAAATAGGTATGGACGGTCGTATTTATATCGGTGGAATCGGTCGTTTTGGATATTTTACTCCCAATAGGTTGGGAGGATTGGACTATACTTGCCTTTCAGACAGTTTACCTCCTAATTCAGTAGTCGGTGTTATATGGAATATTCTGCAGGATAAGGATAAGATCTATTTCCAGTCAGACCGTAGTCTGTTTTGTTGGAAAAATAACCGGTTGGAATACATAGAGTCTGCCGGAGAGATATATACTTCCGCTATTCTGTATAATAAGTTTTATGTCGGTGCAGCAGAGGGTATTCAAGTAATGGAAAACAAACATTTCAGGTTGATACCGGGATCGGAGACTTTAGGCAGAGTGTCGAGCCTGTTGCCTTATAATGGCAATATCCTGATAGTGACCCGCTATAACGGCTTATTTATCTATGATGGGGAGAGCATTCAAAAATATGCTTGTGTAGCTGATGACTTTATGCGGCGTAACCGTATTTTCTGTGCGGCACTTAACCGGTCCTTGCTGGCACTTGGTTCCGTGCAGGACGGAGTCTGTCTCTTGGATATGGAAAAGGATGAGATAAATGTGATTTCCATCAATAATGGCTTGCAGAACAAGACTGTGCTCAGTATGAGTTTTGATGCACGGGATAATCTTTGGCTGGGGCTGGATAATGGCATTGACTGCATTCATTTGAGTTCCCCCGTCTTTTCTTTATATGGCAATAAACCGGTGATAGGTTCAGGATACTCTTCTTGTCTGTATCAGAATAAACTGTACTTGGGAACCAATCAGGGACTCTATAGGACTGTTTCCCCCGATGAGCTGAACAAGGAAATACCGATGGATTTTATACCGGGAACCGGTGGGCAGATCTGGTCATTTCTACGTTATGACAATAAACTGTTCTGCGCTTCGGACAATGGTGTCTATATCATTGAGGGGGATAAGATTGACCATCTGGACGGACTTCGGAGAGTGAGGATTCTGGTTCCCCTGCATAATCGTCCGGACGTGTTGATAGCCGGCACCTATGGTAAATACAGTGGCTTGCACCTTCTGGAAAAGATTGCCGGCCATTGGCAAGTTGTTTGCAGGCTCAAGAACTTTACTTATGCAGCCAAGAGTCTCATGGCAGAAACTTCAGGCAATGCATTATGGGTAACCAACAAGGACCGTGGAGTTTGCAGGTTGGGCTTGTCGGATGATTTGAGAGAGGTAGTCAGTCTGAAAAAGTATAATCATAAGTTTTTCCCTTCTGGCTATGATACTTATCTGGCACGGGTCAATAATGAGATTGTTGTGACTTCTTATTATGGCTTATGGCGTTATAACCGGGCAAAAGACTGTCTGGAAGAGTATTTTGAGTTGGAAAACATGCTGGACGGTAAAGGAGCCTACACGTATATGACCATGGATATGGCCCATAATCTTTGGTATGTGTCGGGTGGGGCACTGAAACTGTTGCGGTATGATGCTGTGAAGAATTCCTATTCCAGGGATCCCCATGACATTTTTTTGAAAGGTTCCCTGATTGAGAACTACGAACATGTGGATGTATATGGAGAACAGGCCATAGTGGGTACGGAAGAGGGTTTCTCCTTGGTACGTTCTTCGTCTATGGCAGTCGGCAAGGAACTGTCGTCTTTACAAATACGCCGGGTGTATCTGACCGGACGGAGGGATTCACTGATATATGGCCGCAGTTATCGTTATGAAGATACACCGGTTATTATTCCCTATAATCATAATTCCCTGCGTATAGAATATAATGTAAATAACTATGACGCTGCCCGTTCAGCTCTTTTTTCTTACCGGTTGAGTGAGGGAGGCGATAAGGGAGAATGGAGTGAATTCAACGAGAATAGCGTGAAAGAGTTTACGGGTTTGCACGAAGGACAATATGTGTTTAGTGTCAAGTTGATGACCGAAAAGGACCAAGAGCCCGTAATGACTTCCTTTGCATTTGAAATACTGCCTCCCTGGTATCGTACCTGGTGGAGTCTGATGATCTATGTTGCCGCCGCCTGTCTGGTGCTGTTTTATGTCTATTGCCGGATAGTGGCCGGCAGGAAGCGTCTTCTGATGCAGAAGGAACTGGAACTTTACCGGCAGAAACAGGAATTCCAGAAGGAGAGTGATTTGAAGGATAAAAAAATAGATTCGTTGAGGGAGGAGAACTTGCAGGCGGAATTGCGTCATAAATCTGAGGAACTGATTCGTACTACCTTGAACATAGTCCGTAAAAATGAGATATTGATAGACATCAAGAAAGAAGTTCTGGGAATCTCACATTCCATCAGCGAGGAAAATCTGGTGTCTCTCCGGCGTAAGACACTCCGTCTGCTGGGACAGATTGAGACCAATATGGAGCATGATGATGATTTGCAGGCATTCCAGACTACGTTTGATTCGGTTCACCACGACTTCTTCAGCAAGTTGCAGGAAGCATATCCCGAACTGAACAGTAAAGATAAGTTGCTTTGTGCCTATATAAAGATGAATCTGCTGTCCAAAGAGATTGCTCCCTTGATGAATATTTCTTTGCGGGGAGTGGAAATCAGCCGTTACCGTCTGCGAAAAAAACTGGGATTGGAGGAAGGGGAGAACCTGACCGAATTCCTGCAGAAGTTCAGCCAATGATTATTGGTGGCTCCGTTGCAAAACCAGGAGGCTCTCGGGTCCCATATTGAACAGCAGGTCAATGATGCTCAGATTGGGCAGAAAGCCAAGTCTCTCCTGGAACACCTGGTAATAGGGTTGTGGGGAGAACTCCGTATCTTCGAGCGTAAAGTCCTTCTTGGGGTGAATGCGTTCGCGGAAATCATCCTCGTCCGGCATAAACTCAGTATGGTATTCAGAAGTACGTACCATGGTGGGCTGGATATCAACAAGCGAACAGACCAAATGGCAGAGTTCTTCGTTGAAATCTATCAGGAACTCATACTTTTTCTCATAAAAAGGGCGGAAATCATCTTTGTAATATTCGAAAAAAGGAGTATGATTGTAGGCGGATTCGATGGCATTCCAGTGTAGGTGCCTCCAGTTGCCATGGTCAGAGATACGGATATCCTTCATGGGGCATTTCAAGGTGTCCGGCTTGACGGTAGGAATGGAAAGTGCCAGTTCCCCGTCCGGTGCCGCGATAGTACAACGGTTACGATAGGTCTGTTTGACATAATGGTCGTGTTGCTCCATGCACACTTTATCGTAGGATAATAATTTGGTATAATATTCTACCGGTGCCAGATAGGCGGAAGAAAGAAATACAGTTTTCATCGGGATTGTTTACGGATTAGAAGATTTACTATTTTATTTTATTCCTTGCCACATTCTGTCCCACCGGTAGCCGCTGAAAAGCCCTTTTCCTTTCTCTTTGGAGAACCAGATGACAGTAGCCTTGCCGATGATATGGTCTTTCGGAACAAAACCAAACAGGCGGGAGTCGGAAAGGTTGATTGAGTTGTTTGCACCTACCCAATAGTAGTCTTTGGTAAAATAACAATGTTGGGCAGGTTTGCCTTCTATATATAGCGTATCATGCTTGATTTCAGCCTGTTTCTTTTCATGAAGCACCAATGTGTTGCGTAGCAAAGTCATGTTCCAGGGATAGACACGTACAACTTTTCCTTTTCCCGGAACAATCAGAGGCCTCAAAGCCTCAATAGAGTCTTCCTTGACAGTAGGTTCTATCCAGCAGTTCCCGTTCAGGGCTTGTTCCAGCAGATAGTATTCATAGCGGCTGAAGCTGCGTACGTTCTTTACGGAATCTTGTCCTAGCAATTCGTTGGGGCGGATGGAAAGGATGGACAGGAGCGAGTCCAATTGGCGTTCCTTTGCTTGGGGATAGGTGTAGAGAAACTTTTGGTCGGGCGCATTCTTCTCCGAAGGAATTACGGAGAAGAGGGAATCTATCAATAAAGTATCTCCGGGCCTTCCGAGGCAGCGGCTGATGAAAACCTCCCGTCTGTCGATGACAGGTTCCGAGAGATTGGCGGGATTGTTGAATACCAGAATATCCTCTTTCTGCACCGGGCGGTCTGCCCAACGGTGGTAACCTGTCCACTTCATGAACGGCAGCCGCAGGCCGTAACTCCACTTGTTGACAAGGATACGTTCACCCTGGTACAATGAATTTTCCATCCCGGAAGAAGGAATCAGGCAGGAAGTGGCAACACATCCCCGCAGCAATACCACGACGAGTATTACTCCGACTATTGCCATCGCTATCTTCCAGCTTTTTTTCATTCGAAATCAATTGATTAAAGAATGAAAAGCGGGCATGCACCTTTCATTCTTTACTTCCCTCATTCTTTAATTAATAGTGTCCACCCACTTGAATATGCGGTTCCAACGGATCTTTCCGTCAAACCAGCCCCGGTCCTTATCCAGTGACAGCCAGACAACGATAGGTTTACCGACTACGTGGTCTTCGGGAACGAATCCCCAATAGCGGGAATCGGCAGAATTGTGACGGTTGTCGCCCATCATCCAGTAGTAGTCCATCTTAAAGGTATAACTGTCGGTCTTTTCACCGTTGATGTAGATGCCATCCGGCTTTTGTTCCAGTTTATTGCCCTCATAGGCAACGATACAACGCTCATAGACAGGCAGGTTATCCGGAGTCAACCGGATGGTAGCGCCCTTGGCGGGAATCCATATCGGACCGTAATTGTCGCGGGTCCATCCGCTGTAAAGGTTCAACGGATACATTTGTCCGGAGAATGCATCGGATTCTTTTATGATGCGGCTGACGAGTTTCTTGTTTCCGAGAAGCGTGTCATACATCTTTTTAGTAAGCGGCAGGTGGTAAACCGGAGCCAGCCTGCCTTGTGCGTCACGACGGTCCAGTCCCATCTCTATCAAGCCTTCTTCCCATCCGAGGTTTTCGGTCATTAATGTCTGGTCATCCTTGCTGATGCCCAGTTCGCGGAACATCTCCTCCGGAATGTAGGGACCGGTAGTCTGCACGAAGTAGTTGAATTGCATCTCTTCCGGGTTCTTGATGGCTTTGCCGTCGATATATACCTGTCCGTCCTTGATTTGCAAGGTATCGCCCGGCAGGCCGACACAACGCTTCACGTAGTTCTCCCGACGGTCAACGGGGCGTATGACCACCTTTCCGTACATCTGCGGATTGGAGAGAATCTGTTTGCGGCCTGCATTGTAATACAGGTCGTAAACGGTACGTTGCTGGTCACGTGTCAGGCTGTCCATGTTTATCTTATTGGGATATACACGTTGACCGGCTTCGTAGGCGATCGTGTAGAAATCAGACTGCTGGTAATTGGTTGCCACCGTATCACCGGCAGGGAAGTTGAACACGACAATGTCGTTCAGCTTCACTTTCCCGAATCCCGGCACGCGCTTGTATTTCCACTGGGGCCATTCTATATACGATTTGCTGTTCAGTATCGGCAGCGTATGCTGTGCCAGCGGCATGGACAGCGGCGTATTCGGCACACGCGGGCCATAACTCATCTTGCTTACATACAGGAAGTCGCCTACCAGCAGGGATTTCTCTAAGGATGAAGACGGTATCTGGTAATTCTGGAATATATAGATATTCACGAAATAGACGGCTACCAGTGCAAACACAATGGCATCCACCCAACTCATGATACCGCGTACGGCAGGATTTTTGGACTTTTTCCAGAACCCCCAGGGTATTTTCTTGCTGATGTAAATGTCGAAAATGAAAGGTACTACTATCAGTCCCCACCAGCTTTTTACCCAGATAAGGAAGGCAAAGTAAAGCAGGGTAATGATACCGAACTTAATCCATTGGGCACGTGTTGCTTTTCTCATATTGTTCTAGTCATTTAAAAACGGAAATAAATCACTCATTCCCAGGAAACCTTCGTGCCGGGCAGTATATTCGGCGGCAAGAACGGCACCCAATGCAAAGCCTTTACGGTTTTTGGCATCGTGGGTGATTGTAATACTGTCTGCTTCAGAATCATAACGGATGCTGTGGATGCCCGGAACTTCTCCTTCGCGGACAGAACTTACGGACAGCTCGTTGGCGGCACATCGGGTACTCCCTGAAACCGTTCCGTCAGGAGCCTGGAAAGTTCCTTCCACCCATTTGTCCTTGCGGTCAAGGTTTTCCAAGATACCTTCGGCTAGAGTGATGGCTGTACCGCTCGGGGCATCCAGCTTATGGATGTGGTGCGTTTCGCTCATGGATACGTCGTATGCCGGAAACCGGTTCATGATTTTTGCGAGATACTTGTTGACGGCCGAGAAGATGGCTACTCCCAGGCTGAAGTTGGAAGACCAGAATAAGGTCTTGCCGCCTTCGGTACACAGCCTCTTTACTTCTTCTCCATGTTCGGCCATCCAGCCGGTACTGCCCGAGACGAGTTTTACTCCGGCATTGAAGGCTTTCATGTAGTTGCTGTATGCTACCATGGGATTGGTAAATTCTATGGCAACGTCGGCGCTCCGGAAAGCTGCCGATTCAAAGTCTTCCTGATTGTCAACGTCGATGATGCTGACGATCTCATGTCCGCGGTCAAGGGCAATCTTCTCGATTTCCTTGCCCATTTTCCCGTAACCGATTAATGCGATTTTCATTGTTCCTTTTGTATTTATTCAGTTTATCAACAAACTATAGGACGCAAAGATAATCTTTTTCTTACATTTGCGCTCTACATTAACGTCTTGTTAACAATGGAACAACTACTGCATTACGTCTGGAAGCATAAAATATTTCCTTTGGGGATGCTCCGGACGACCTCCGGACAACCGGTCGAAGTGATAGATCCCGGTTTGCCCAACAGGAATGCAGGCCCCGATTTCTTCAACGCCAAGTTAAAAATAGACGGCACTCTCTGGGTGGGGAATGTCGAAGTACACATGCAGGCATCGGACTGGCTGCGCCACGGGCACAACCGGGACAAAGCGTATGATACCGTGATCCTGCATATCGTGGGAGATACCGATTGTGAGGTATATCGTACCAATGGTGAATTAGTTCCCCAGGTATTGCTTTCTTGTCCCGAACCGGTCCGGCAGCGCTACGATGAGTTGAGGCAGGCGGAGATTTATCCGCCTTGCTATTCCATTCTCGGTTCCCTTCCCAAACTGACGGTTCATTCTTGGCTGTCGGCCTTGCAGGTGGAACGTTTCGGGCAGAAAGCACGTTCCATATCCAGAAGGCTGGAGCAATGCAACAATCATTGGGAGGATGTGTTTTTCATCACCCTTGCCCGTAACTTCGGATTCGGGCTGAATGGAGACGCTTTTGAATCTTGGGCCGGTCATCTTCCATTCCGTGCAGTGGATAAACACCGGGACAATCTTTTCCAGGTGGAGGCTTTCTTCCTGGGGCAGGCAGGTTTGCTGGAAGAAGAGATTGCCGGAGCCGACGCCTATTATCAGAAATTGCGGAAAGAGTTTTGTTATTTACGGCATAAGTTTGGTTTGCCTGCTCCCATGTCCGTTGAGCAATGGCGTTTCTTGCGTCTCCGTCCCGGCAATTTCCCTCATGTCCGTCTGGCACAACTTGCCTGTCTGTACCATAAGGAGCGGGCGTTGTTTTCCCGGGTCATGGAGGCGGAAACCCTGGAGGCGGTAAAGACGATATTGACGGCTGAGACTTCTCCCTACTGGGAAGAACATTTTAATTTCAGGAAGGTTTCTTCCCATAGGGCAAAAAGGGTGGGGGAGAGTGCCTTGAACCTGATAGTCATTAATACCGTTATTCCGTTCCTTTACACCTATGGCCTGCACAAAGCCGATGAAATGCTTTGCGAACGGGCTACCCGCTTTCTGGAAGCTTTGAAAGCCGAGAACAATTACGTGACCCGTCTATGGAGCGGTGCCGGGTTGCCGGTATATACTGCCGCCGATTCGCAGGCTTTGCTCCAGCTTCAGAAGGAGTATTGCGAAAAGAAGGACTGTCTTCGCTGCCGGTTCGGTTATGAGTATCTGAGGCGTCAGTGAAGAATCTTTGTTCAAAGCTTGTGAATATCCGTTCGCAAGCTTTGAATATATGTTCGCAGCCTGCGGATATCCGTTCGCGCACTGCGAACAGAGTTTTCTCTTAACTCTTTCCACTTTTAGTCTTAGCTTCGGAAGTTTTTGCAGCAGCCTCCTGGAAAGTTCTCAACAGGTACTTTCACGTAAGGGTATTGGGTATTTTTCAAACAATAATTCCGCCAACGGGTTACCTTGTCATTTTTATATTATCTTTGCGCCTTGATAAATCATGTATGTATATGAAGGCGATTCAATCTGTTTTTTGTCTGTTTGCGGCACTCATGCTGACGACCTTGAATAGTCTGGCTGCAGAGGAGGATTTCAAGACATTCCTTCAGAAATTTACTTCCAGTGCTTCTTTCCAGTATTCCCGTGTCAAGTTTCCGTTGAAATCTCCCATAACTTTATTGAAGGATGATGGCGAGACGGAGCAGACTTTCCCTTTTACCCGCGAGAAGTGGGCGTTGCTGGACGAGGAAACCTTGAAAGAAGGTAATATCACGGAAGAAGAGGGAGGTGTCTATATATCACGTTTTACCGTCGACGAAGCGGCGCATAAAGAGTTTGAGGCAGGTTATGACGAGTCCGAGCCTTCGCTGCGCGTTGTCTTTGAATTGATAGGCGGCAAGTGGTATGTCACCGATTGTTATAACGACTGGTACAACTTCGATTTGCCTGTCGGTGAACTGAAAGAAACGATTCAGACGGTGCAGGAGGAGAACAAGGCTTTTGAAGAACAGCATCCTTAATCACTATTTTATCCTTCTTCTGTACGATTTATGCCCCTCTTTTTCCCGAAAGAGGGCTTCCTTTGTAGCATGCTAATTTTTTTGAAATCGCTAATACCTTGGATTATGCAGCTACAATTTCTATTGATAGGATTTCTTTCACTGTTCTTTCCCCGTCCGGAGGCGGCATCCTGCAAACTTTCAGACTGGCTGCCGGAGGATTCTTCGGGCAAAGTGCAAATCACCTGCGTGGAGGACACGATGGATATCGTTTCTCCCGACGGACTATCCCTTTGGTATAAAGAACGCCTTACCGGCGACTACGAAATCACTTACCGCGTGAAGGTGGTGATGGCAGGGGGCAAGTTTGACCGCCTAAGTGACTTGAACTGCTTCTGGGGAGCCGATGACCCCCAATATCCCGATGACTTCTTCGCCCGCAGCAAGTGGCGCAACGGTGAGTTCAAGAACTATAATACCTTGAGCCTGTATTACGTGGGTTATGGCGGCAACGAGAACATGACCTCCCGTTTCCGTGAATACCACGGAGAATATTACGGGGTGGATGATGCGAAGGTCAAACCTGTCTTGAAAGAATACTCGGATGCTCCGCATCTTCTGAAACCCAATCATTGGTATGAGATAAGGATACGTGTGGAGAATGGCATGACTACTTACAGCATGGACGGTGAAGAACTTTTCCGTCTTCCGGTGGACAAGAATAAAGGAGACGGTTATTTTGCTCTCCGCCTGTGGCAGAACCATGTACGCTTTACCGGTTTTCAAGTGAACAATATCGAATAACCTTAAATAAACAGACATGATGCAATTTAGTAAATGGAAAATAGGGGTGGGGGCACTCCTTTGGATGCTGTTGCCGGCCGACGGTGGAGCCCAGATCGTGAAGAATGAGCGTGTACTCTCCTTCGAGGAGCAACAGGTGCCCGCATTTATTACGGCAACCGGTTCGCAATTGGCTGTCAGCGATGAACATTATAGGGACGGCGGGCATAGTTTGAGCTGGACCTTCAGTCCCGAATCTGTTCTCTCCATCCAGAAAGACTTGAAGTTCGAGAAGAAAGACCCTACGGGGAAAGATACCTATCTTTCCGCTTTCATTGTATGGGTGTATAATGAACAGGCACAGGACAAGACGATAGAATTTGAATTCTTGAAAGACGGGAAGAAGTGTTCCTCTTTCCCGTTCGGCATCAACTTTACCGGTTGGCGCGGGGCATGGGTGTGCTACGAACGTGACATGCAGGGCACTCCCGAAGAGGGCATGGATGAAATCCGCATCATTGCTCCTGACGTGAAAGGCAAGCTCTTCATAGACCATTTGATTACTGCCAGCAAGGTTGATGCCCGGCAGCAGACTGCCGATTTGCAGGTACCTTTTGTCAACAAAGGCACTACCAACCATTGGCTGGTAATCTACGAGCATTCCTTGTGGAAGCCGGACATGGCGCTGACCCCCATTACGGAAGCGCAGAAGCAGGATATACGGCTTCTGGAAAAGCGTTTCCGTGACATGCTTTACACTCCGGGCACACTGACGGATAAGGAGATGGAGTCCATCCGCAAGAAGTATGACTTCTACCGGATTGCTTATAAGAATGGAAAAGTAACCGGCCTTCCCGTTTATTTTGTCCGCCAGTCGGAGGCTTACGAGCGCATGATACCCGATTGGGACAAGGATATGTTCACCAAGCAGGGAATAGAAATCAGCAGCTATTTCGATTTGATGAAACGCATTTCCATTGCCTACAACAATAGCCGGGAAGCGGCAGTCAAGGACGAACTGAAGCAGAAATTCCTTGCCATGTATGACAACATCACAGACCAGGGGGTTGCGTACGGCAGTTGTTGGGGAAATATCCATCACTATGGATATAGTATGCGCGGGCTTTTTGTGGCCTATTTCCTGATGAAAGACGTATTGCGCGACGCGGGCAAGCTGGAAGAAGCCGAACATACGCTGAATTGGTATGCCATTACCAATGAGGTATATCCCAAGCCTGCCGTTAACGGCATCGACATCGATACTTTCAATACAAAACTGCAAGGCCGCATCGCCAGTATTCTGATTATGGAAGATACTCCGGAGAAACTGCGATATCTGCGTTCCTTCTCCCGTTGGCTGGATTACGGTTGTCGTCCCGCACCGGGACTGGCAGGTTCCTTCAAGCCGGACGGTGCTTGTTTTCACCACTGTAATAATTATCCGGCTTACGCTGTAGGTGGCCTGGACGGAGCGACCAACATGATTTATCTGTTGAGCGGTACCGAATTCAAACTGTCCGAACTGGCACACGAAACCGTGAAGAATGTGCTTCTTGCCATGCGTTTCTATTGCAACTTGCAGCAATGGCCGCTTTCCATGTCGGGACGCCATCCCAACGGTGGGGGCAAGCTGATTCCTGTCCAATATGCTACTATGGCCCTTGCCGGTACGCCGGACGGCAAGCAGAAGTACGATCCGGAGATGGCAGCCGCCTACTTGCGCCTCGTTGCCTACACAGATATACAGAATTCCGATGCTCCGGACTATCTTCCCAAGGCTTCTGCCAGGAAGGAGCTGGAAATGAAGAAACTGCTCGAGGCTCAGGGGTTCCGTCCCGAATCCGACCCGCAAGGCAATATTGCCTTGGGATACGGCTGTGTATCCGTACAGCGCCGTAACAATTGGGCGGCAGTAGTCCGCGGACATTCCCGTTACCTCTGGGCTGCCGAACATTACTTGCCGGCCAATTTCTATGGCCGTTACCTGGCGCACGGGAGCATGGAGATTCTGACGGGAAAGCCCGGTGAAATGGTAACCTTAGCTACCAGTGGCTGGCAGGAGGCCGGTTTCGACTGGAACCGCATTCCGGGCACTACCGGCATTCACCTGCCTTTCGACCAACTGCGTGCCCGGGTACTCAATGTCGATAAGTTCTCCGGCATGGAGGAGATGCTTTATTCTGACGAAGCCTTTGCCGGTGGTCTGTCCCAGGCGCGTCTGAATGGCAATTTCGGCATGAAGCTGCATGAACATGACAAATACAACGGTTCTCACCGTGCCCGCAAGTCTTTCCATTTCTTTGACGGTACGATTGTCTGCCTCGGTACGGATATTGAGAACGCGAATGCGGAATATCCTACGGAGACTACCGTATTCCAGCTTGCTGCCGCTACCCCCGAGACTCAAAAATACTGGGATGCCTGCCAAGGAGGCGGACAGACTTACATCGACCCCAACGGCGTGGGTTATTACATAGCCGGAACTTCGTTGAAATCGGCTGTTTTTGAGAAGAACTTCCCGCAGGTAACCGTAGGCGAGCGCAGCACTCAGCCCACTTCCGGCAACTGGGTGTCACTGACCTTGCAGCACGGCAAGGCTCCGAAAGGTGCTTCATACGAGTATGCCATACTGCCTCATACCGATGCCGCTTCCTTGAAAGCTTTTGCCAAGAAACCGGCCTACAGGATTCTTCAGCAGGACCGTAATGCCCACATCGTCCGTTCACTGGCCGGGAACCTTACCTCCTACGTCCTGTTCGAGACTCCGCAGGCCCTTCCCGAGGAAGGATGGTTGCAGAAGGCTGATACTTCTTGTCTGGTCATGATACGCGATGACAAGGATAGACTGCTGTTGACCGTTTCACAACCCGACCTCGCCTTGTATCGCGGTCCGAGTGACGAGGCTTTCGACAAGGACGGCAAACGCATGGAGCGCAGTATCTATTCCCGTCCGTGGACTGACAATGAAAGTCAGGAGATACCGGTGACAGTTGTTCTGAAGGGCTTGTGGAAAGTAGCCGAGACACCGTACTGCAAGCTTGTGTCCGCTGACAAGAAGCAGACTGTCCTGCGTTTTACCTGCAAGGATGCCGCAAGTTTTGACGTAGAGTTGAAGAGGTAAGTTCAGGTTCTTGCAATATTGTGCCATCCCTGTGGCAATGTTGTGCCATGCCTTTGGCACAACATTGCCACGGGGATGGCACATTTACGTAATAGCGGAAATTCACAGTGCGGCAAGGAGATTGCTGACTGCTGCCTGGTAATTGGATAATTTGGTTGTCTTGTGGATAGTCTTTTTGGATTTCCGGTCACCGTCCGGCAGGAGGTATTCCCAGAAGCTTTTCATTTTCATCAGTAATTGCAGTTCGCCCCCTTGCAGTTGTTCCCGGTAACTTTCATATACTTCTGTGTGCAGCCGGCTTACTTTTCTTGCCATTTCATCGGCAGAAAGAGGTTCTCCTTGGCGGTATTCCAAGGCTAAGGCAGGATTGGCGAGCAGGCCGCGGCCTATGACAAGACCTGCCAGCCTGGGGAAGCGGGTGGTGACGGAGCGGATATCTTCCACGGTAAGCAAGTCGCCGTTGTAGAACAAGGGTTTGTTGCATCCCTCGTAAAAAGCCTTGAAGCCCTCCGGGTCTGTTTCTCCTTTGTATTGTTGCTTGCCCAGACGAGGATGCAGGATGATGTGCGACAATGGCAGTTCGTTGAACAGCGGCAACAGTGCAAGAGATTCTTCCGGACGTTCCCATCCTAATCTTAGTTTTACGGAAAAGCGGATATCGGGATGTTTTCCGGTGATTGTGCTTAGTAATGTCCTTACCTCTTCCGGATAAGGGAGCATGCCCGCTCCATTGTGCCGTTTGGCCAATACCGGAAAAGGGCAGCCCAGATTAATGTCCACTTCCCGGTATCCTTTTTCGATGAAAAGGGAGATTATCCGCTCTGCCTTGTCCACTTCCGGGGCAATGAGTTGGGGAATGAGGTGCAGGCCGGGATTGGCTCCGGGCTCTGCGTCACGCACGTCGCGGCGGCGTATCTCACCATGCTCTATGCGTACGAAAGGAGAGTAATAAGTCTCTATGCCGCCGAATATGCGGGCATGCGCCCGCCTGTAGACGGCATCGGTGTAGCCTTGCAGCGGGGCGAAATGGATGGGTAACAAGTGGTCGTTCATGGCTGTCTGTTTTCTTTTTCTGCAAAGATACGTTTTTTTTATTTCTTGTTCCGTATGGGGATTACCATATTCCAGGAATGGGATGCATTTTCAAATCCTCCGGGACCGTCCATGGTGGCAAAGAAGATGTAGGCAGGTTTTCCGTCTTCGAAGAAGATGAAAGGACGTTCCAGCTGTCCCTGTTTCTCTATATTCCCATCTTCCCATTCTACGGTGAGTGAGTAGGCTTTTGCATCCTTGTCTACGGTCCATCGTATGCCGTCTTTGGAGTGTGCCATGACTCCGCCTCCACGTTCTCCGGTGAACTTGGCTACGTGATCCTTGAAGATGGCATGGTAACCGTCTGCATCTTTCCACAGGAATGGGTCTTCCGCCTCACCCTGGCCGTCCACTTCAAAGATGGGACAATCATTGTTCAATACGGTATATGGCCCTTCTATTCCGGGAGCGTAGGCCATTCCGAGGCTCATAGCCGAGTGCCGGTGCCCGTTTGTGTAGCGGCGCCCCTTGAATATCATCATCACTGAACCGTCTTCTGCATCCGGGCATCCAGTTCCATCCGCAGGCGTCGATTGAGATAAACACTCTACCTGCCGAACGTACGGCTTTGTATAAAGAACTTCCTGTACCTAAGAAAACAGAGTCTTTCGGAGAATCGGAAATAGGAGAGGTGGATCTCAAGGAAGTGGAACGCCTTGCTAAAGAAGAACAGGAACGCATGAAGGAAATGAAGCAGGTGGAACAGCAACAGCGGCATTTTGAGAGTACGGAGAAGAAGTAAGACAAACATCGTTTCCCTACCGGAGATAAGGGTCTTGTCACCGGTGGGGAAGCAATGGGGGTATTTTCAGCTTGCCTCTCTTTGCAGAATGCACAATGACTTTCTACATCTCACCGTTTGGGCAATCGGCACTGAGTTTCATGTTACATTAGATATAAAATTAAGATAAAGCACAATTTGCGTTTATCAAGTAAGTATAGGCACAAAAATCATTCAAGAAAGAGGCATTTTTATGCATTTAAAAGAAGAGGGAGAGACCTTGCGATCCCTCCCTCTCACACATTGATTAAGGTCTGTTTGATTTATTGATAATAAGGTTAGAAGTTTTGTGCAGTTATTTTTTTAGTAACCGGCATTATTAGTCCAACCTGTTAAATTGATTTCGTTATAGGGAACAGGGAAATAATAATGGTTATTGGCTTTGAAAGTAGAGCCGTTCCATTCTGTCGGTTTTACGTCAGCTACTTTCTCCAAACGGACTAAATCGAACCAACGCTTCATTTCTGCGAAGAATTCCCAACCGCGTTCGTTGAAGACAGCCTCTTCAAAGGCTGTAGGATCTGTAGTTGCTGTCAGGGTCTTGTCACCGGCACGTTGCTGCACTTCCTGGAGACATTTCAGTGCCAGGGCGTTTACATTTCCGGTAGCACGTGTAGAGGCTTCGGCATACATCAATAAGACATCGGCGTAACGGTAAATACAGGTGATACCGTTGGATTGTGCGCTGTTACCGGGAACCCCTTGGTCATAGTTGTAATATTTGGAAATAGCCGGAAGCCCATCCTTGCTGTCTTTATAGTTCACCACTTTATTTTGGGCGACAGGCCACTCAACCATGAAATTCCATGCCTTACGTTCATCATCAGGATAGTTTAAATAGAACTTTTCACTGGCGTAATAGTCAGACCAACCAGCTTTGGGATAAAAATCAGCTGGATAGTAGGATTTGCCATAATTGCTGGCTGTATTGAACTTTACAGAATGATGAATGGCAAACATGTGTTCATTGGCCTCGGTCTTTTTGTCCTCTTTCCATAAATCTTCATATTTCTTGGTTAATTCGAGACCGGACTTGGTGATAATCTCATTCAGTTCTGTTTCAGCTTTACCATAATATTCCTGCCCTTTCTTTAACGGCCATCCTGCCATGGTCATGTAGGCATCAGCCAATGCTGCTTTGGCAGCCCATTTAGAGGGAGTAGAACTGTCGTTGCTGCGGCTTTTTTCCGGCAACCATTGTGCGGCAGTGTTCAAACTGGGTATAATGGCTTTGTCATATATCTCTGCAACTGACGTACGGGGCATTGTTACAGCCGGATCGTTTTTAGTCAACACCAAGGGTACGTCGCCAAAAAGACGAACCAGATAGAAATAAGAAAGGCCGCGCAGGAAGTAAGCTTCACCTACAATCTGTTGTAATGCAACTTTGTTATCTTCAGTAATGGGGGTACCTTCAATAATCTTGTTACTGTTGTTGATTACCTTATAGAATATACTCCAAGAGGTCTGGAAGTCATCGTTATTGCCATAAAGGCTGGGGGTGAGACTTTCCAATGTTCCCAGTGGGTTATTGGCTTTGGTCGGAGAGTAAGTAACATCATCCGCTGATACATTTAAACGTTGCAGACGGGTGTTGAATCCATAATTATCGTGTTTCCCTGCAGCGTTGGTACCTCTCAATTGGTTATAGAGACCGCTGACTCCTTTTGCTACGGATTCAACATCTTTGGGATATTCAATATATTCTTCTTCCGTAATGAAGGATTTAGGTTCTTGATCCAAATCTACACAAGAAGTAACTGTAGCCGCCAGCATACTGCTTGCCATGAATGTATATATTAATTTTTTCATATTATATTGTCTTTAATGTTATGCTGTTAGAAGGAGAAATTCAAACCAATCAAATAGTTACGGCTGTTAGGATATGCACCCCAATCAACCCCCTGTGTCAGCGGAGTACCCATAGCTGCTTCAGGATCCAAGCCAGAATATTTGGTGATATGGAACGGGTTTTGTACAGAAGCATATACACGTAGGTTGTTAATGCCTAAAGACTTGCAGGCAACGTCGGGTAAGGTATATCCTAATGTGATGCTCTTCATCTTGATAAAGCTGCCGTTTTCTACGAATCGTGAACTGAATGCTTTCAAATCTCCTTTTCCATAAACGAATCCCGGAATATTAGAGCTGGTGTTTTCTTTGGTCCAACGGTTCAGTAATTCGGGCTTAGGAGTAACGGCAGCCACATTCTGGCCTTGTACCGTTCCGTAACCAATCTGATCGGTAGCGTTATAGATGTCAAATCCGTGGAAACCTACGATAAAGAATGAAAGATCGAAATTCTTGTAGTTGAAGCTGTTGCTCCATCCCCAGTTGAAGGTCGGTTGACCGCAACCGATAATGTTCATGTCATCATCATTGTATTTTCCGTCACCATTCACATCTGCGTATTTGGCATTACCGGCTTGGATGTTGTAAGTCTGGGCAACAGTTTTTCCTGTTTTGTTGCCGTTTGCATCTACAAACGGTGCATTGACTTCGTCTTCTTGCCATACGCCAAGGTATTTATATCCCCAGAATGTTCCAAGCTTTTCGCCTTCAATCATTTGGAATAACTGATTTTCAAAGCTTCCGGCTTGTTGTTGGCGATGATTGTATGTCGGTATCTTGTTGAAAGTTCCTTTGTTGCTGGATAATGTCAAATCACTGTGCCAGCTGAATTCTTCCGTTGAAATCGGGTCACCGCTGATGGTAAGTTCCACACCGGTATTTTTGATTTCACCTGCATTTTTCAGTAAGGCGGTATATCCCATGTGCGAAGGCTGTGCTACTTCTAATAGAATATCTTTGGAAATCTTGTTGTACCAATCTGCGCTGATGCGTAAACGACCGTTAAAGAATCCAAAATCAAGGCCGGCATTGATTTGGTCATTGCGTTCCCACTTCAAGTATGGAGCTGCAGGACGGCCTACCGCATAAGAAGTGGTACCATCGGCATTGGCTGTCGGAACCATTTGTGAATAAATGCGATAAGCGGCTACCGACTGGTTACCTACAGAACCGTAACCGACACGGACTTTCAGTTGGTCCATCCAATCAACATCTTTCATGAAGTTTTCTTGCTTAACATCCCATGCTAAAGCTGCTGAAGGGAAGTAATCCCATTTTTTCTCCAAACGGGAAGAACCATCGGCACGGATTGAAGCTGTTACCATATAGCGATTCATTAATACATAATTGACACGGAGCATTCCGGACATTAATGTATTGATGGTATGGTCAGACGCTACACTTGACATAATTCCTTCAGACCAACCTAAGGCATCCCAACCCAAACGGTCAGGGAATGCTAAATTCATGGCTGTACTGGTATGATTATAATCATCTCCATAAGATTGTTCGAATACGGCAGTTGCGTTAATACGGTGATTTTCATTGAATTCTTTGACATAGCTTAGGGTATTGGTATTCAACCAAGAAGTATTCCAATAACTACGTGCCTGTGCCTGAGTCTTTTTACCGTTTTTGAATGCATAATAACTTTTTTCATTGTCAACAGAACGGTTCAGTCTGTTCTCAAAAGTTACGCCCAGTTGAGAACGGAAAGTCAATCCGTCCATAATGTCAAACTGTACATAGCCCTGCATGCGTTGATTCAAAGTCTTGTTTTCTGTTTTGCTTTCCCAAATCATACCCATCGGGTTATAAGTTGTGCTGCCATCGATGAATTTGTTGTTATATTCTCCATTTTCATCTTTGGGGGCAATAGTAGTAGGAAAATACATAGCTTGCTGGATCAAGCCGTCATATTGTGTGATACGAGGACTTGATGATTGGTTGTAGTAGCCGTAGATATTCATGCCGGCTTTCAACCATTTTTTTATTTTGGTATCTACTTTCAGACGCCAGCTATATACACTGTTTTCAGAACCTTCGATAATACCTTCGTTGTTTTCATAGCGTAAAGAAGCTAGGAATGTGGTTTTTTCGCCACCGCCAGAGATTGACATTTCATAATTCTGTGTGAAAGCAGGGTCACGGAACATGTTTTTTACATAGTCATACCCGGCTGTGCCGTTCTTGAAAGCCTGTAACTGTTCCTCATTGTAGTAAGTCTTGGCAGGTTTGTTCTGTGATTCGAAATACTCTTTTCCGTACTCATTTGCTAATTTGGCATATTCATAAGGAGAGAGTACATCTGGATACTTTGCAACGGTCTTGAAATTGGCAAAAGCATTGAATGATACAGTCAGCTTGTCTTTCTCAGGATTCTTGGTAGTGACAAGGATGACACCGTTGGCACCACGGGAACCATAGACAGCAGTTGCGGAGGCATCTTTCAAAACTTCGATAGAAGCGATATCAGAAGGGTTCAGTGCTTTCAGGGAACCACCGATGAAACCATCGATTACAACTAACGGACCGGTTTCTGCCGTGATGGAGTTGATACCGCGTACGCGGATTGTATTGTCTTTAGAGGGGTCACCGGAACCGGATAATACAGATACACCGGCCATGCGTCCCTGCAATGCATCAGACACATTGCCGGAAGGTGTCCCTTTCAATGCATCAGCTGCCTTTACAGAAGCTACCGCACCTGTCAAGTCGCTTTTACGTTGAACGCCGTAACCTACTACTACTACTTCTTGCAGCAGCTGGCTGTCTTCTGCTAATTTCACATTGATTTTAGTCTGTCCGCTTACTGCGATTTTTTGTGTTTGATAACCAATGTAAGAGAACACGAGGGTTGCGTTAGAGGGTACATTGGGGAGAGAGTAGTTTCCGTCAATGTCTGTGATACATCCGTTGCTTGTTCCTTCCACTTGAATAGAGGCACCAATCACCGGACCTAAATTGTCAGTCACTGTACCTGTTACTGTGATGTTCTGCGCATTCGCTTGCGTGGCAAATAATACAGAGAGTAACATAATACCTAAAGCTTTAAAGAAGCCGGATTTCTGTTTCATAAATATTAATTTAATAAGTTATTAATAAAGGTTGTTTATTTTTTGTTTACTACCCATAAAAATGATTGAATCACACCGCAAATGTATGAGTTGAGAAGTGGATAAGTATTAGTGAATTGTTCGCAAATAGTACGAATTCGTACAAAACTTGCGGGCAATACACTTCTTGTACTATTTCCTGTTCTTTTGGTTTTTACTCTCTTTAACCTCCTCCAACAACATTGAGAGGGCCTTTACCTTGTCAGGATGTGCCTCTGCGACATTACTTTTTTCCGAAGGATCTATGGATAAATTGTACAGTTGGGGTTTCGGGGCATTGCCCATTTCCGTCTTGGTCCAATATTCTAGGGCAGGTTTGTCACTGGGCTCTATATACTTCCAGTCTCCTTGGATGATGGATAGGGTATTGTTCAGATTCTGCTGTACGATATAGTCACATCCGGCAGTATCTGTTCCCAGAAAGTTGTTCAGCTGGTCACGACTGTCAGGGGCGATACCTGCTTGCAAGGGATGGTTCAGCAAGGTAGCCAATGAGGCATAGACATCTATCATGGAGAACAAGGCCTGTTGTTTGCCTGGTTTGATGCCTTCGGGCCAGCGTACGATAAAGGGAATGCGTGTACCGGCCTCAAAAGCACTGTATTTTCCACCACGATAATGTTTCATGGGAGTGTGCCCGTTCAGCAGTTCACGTGCCTGGTCTTGATAGCCGTCGTCGATGACAGGGCCATTGTCACTGCAGAATACGAAGATGGTGTTGTCTGCAATGCCCAGGCTGTCCAGTGTATGCATGATCTCTCCGACAGTCCAGTCCAATTGGAGGATGACATCGCCCCGGACTCCCAATCCGCTCTTGCCTGCGAAACGAGGATGTGGTACACGGGGGACATGGACGTCTTGCGTACCCATATATAGGAAGAAAGCTTCGTTTTTGTGGGATACGATGAAGTTTTTGGCTTTGTCGGTGATGACGTCTGCGATGTCCTCGTCTATCCAGAGGGCGGATTTGCCGCCAGTCATCCAACCGATGCGGGGAATACCGTTGATGATGGTATTGTTGTGCCCTTGGCTTGGTTTCATTTTTACCAGTTCGGGATTTTCCAGTCCGGTGGGCCAGTTACCTACTTTATGGTCATAGCTTACGGTAATCGGGTCGTTCGGATCGAGTCCTACTACCTGTCCGTTCTCCACGAATACACAGGGGACACGATCTACAGTGGCAGGGATGATGTATTCATAATCGAAGCCGATATCTTGAGTATTGGGCTTTATCCGGCGGTTGAAGTCGGTGCCGCCCTTAGGGCCTAAGCCTAAGTGCCACTTGCCGACGGCAGCGGTTACATAGCCTTCTTCTTTAAACATATCCGCCATAGTGACGCATGCCGTATCTATAATCAGTTCGGAGTTGCCGGGGGCGATTCCTGTATTCTGTTGTCTCCAGGGGTACATGCCGGTCAGTAGTCCGAAACGGGAAGGGGTACTGGTAGAGGAGGTTGCATAAGCGTTGGTGAATTGCATGCCTTGGCCGGCAAGGCGGTCAATATTGGGGGTGCTTACTTTGGTGGCGCCATAGCAACTCAAATCGCCGATGCCAAGGTCATCTGCAATCAGGTAGATTACGTTCGGTTTCCGGGGCTGGTCGTTTCTGGCTTCTTGCTTGGAAGCGTTGCCGCATCCCGCTAAAAGCGCTGCACCCGGCAGAAAGGGTAAAAGTGAAGATAAATGTCTCATAGTCTTTGGACTCTAAAGTTTGATTTCAGGGTCCAAAGATAGGGCAGAGTTTAAAAACAAGCGGCTAAAGGAGTACAGGGGAGGGGGAAAAATGTACAAAAGTACGGGTAAATATACAGAAAAGGATGAATTACTCCTCTTCTTCTCCTTTCTCTGATTCTTCTCCTTTGCGATATGCCAGCGGACTGACGTGATATACATCCTTGAAACACTTCGAGAAGTAGCGTGACGAACTGAATCCTATCCGGTCTGAAATCTCGGTGATATTCAATTCCGGATTGTTACGCAGCATCATTGCGCCTTTCTTGAGACGGATGGTGAGGATGAAGTCATTCGGTGTCTGGCCGGTAATTGCTTTCAGCTTGGTGAACAGGTTGGTGCGTGCCATTGCCATTTCACGGGCAAAGACATTGACGTTGAATTCGGTATCATCCAGATGTTGTTCGATGACTGCCATGGCACGGTCCAGAATCTCCTTGTCAATGGGATTGGTGGCGAGCATTTGTGCATAAGCCTGCGGTTGCTTGCTGAACTTCTCCTGCAGCAGGATACGGGAATTCACCAGGTTGTTGCAGCGGGATATCAGCAGGTTGGTATTGAACGGTTTGGTGATGTAGTCATCCGCACCGATACGTAATCCTTCGATATTCTGTTCGATGGCTGTACGTGCCGTCAGCAGCACGACGGGGATGTGGCAGGTATTGAAGTCACTTTTTATCTGTTTGCATAACTCTGTTCCCGACATTTTGGGCATTACCACGTCGCTCACCACGATGTTCGGCATCTCGCTGTGTACGAGTGCAAGCCCTTCTTCACCGTCAGGGGCGGTCAATACTTCATAGAATGGATGGAAGATATTCGCCAGCATCTCACGTATGGAAGCATTGTCTTCCACAATCAGTATTTTAGCATCCGGCAGACGCTTGTTCGGAGCATTCTCTTCCAGCTCGGCTTTCAACAGGGCGTCGGTTTCCGGCTTGGGAACTTCAATTTGCTGTACGCTATCTACGTGTTTGCTGATTTGCTCTTCTTCAAACTGTCCGTTGCCCAGTTGCAGGGTCACGATGAAGCTGGTGCCTTTACCCAACTCGCTTTCCACCCGGATGGTTCCGTGGTGAAGTTCTACGATGCCTTTCGTCAAGGCCAGCCCGATGCCTGTACCGGTTTTGCCGGCATCGGTAGAGTCCATCTGGTCTATCTGGTAGAAGCGGTCGAATATCTTATCTACTTCAGCGGCATCTATACCGCTGCCTGTATCGGTCACCCGGATTACGGCATTATTGCCTTCGGTTTTAATGCTGAGGGTGATGGTGTCTTCTGCTTCAGTGTGCTTGATGGCATTGGAAAGCAGGTTGTTGATAACCTTCTGCATCTGTTTCTGGTCATACCATACCTCCAGGCTATCCGTCTCTTTTTCGAATTTGAAGTTGATTTGTCGGGTGCTGGCATATTCCAGGAACAATAAATAGTTCTCGTACAGGAAATGCACCATGTTGTGCGGGCTGACCTTGATTTTCATGTGTCCCTGTTCCTGCTTGCGGAAGTCCAGCAGCTCGGTAATCAGCTCCCTCAACTGGATACTGTTCTTGTAAATGCTCAAGACCTTGTTATAGATGGCAGGAGTAAAATTCTGTAGTTGCAGCAGTGTTTCCACTTGGGCCACAATCAGTGTCAACGGTGTACGGAATTCATGCGAAATGTTGGTGAAGAAACGCAGCTTCGACTGGTTCAGCGCTTCTATATCCTGAATGTGCTTTTGCTCGTACTTCAAGGATTCGCGCAGCTTGATTCTTGATTTGTAGGTACGTATCAGATACCACAGCAATGCCCCCGTTACTATCAGATAGATAAGGTAGGCGAGGGGGGTCTTATAATAGGGTGGCAGTACATGGATAGTCAGGTGCACCTGCGGACAAAGATTCTCGTCTTTTCCGTTGGGCTTGATAAGCAGGTTGTAAGTTCCCGCATTCAAATTGGTGTAAGTGATGGTATGCTGTCCACGGGTACTGTTCCAGTCATTGGAGAAGCCTGCCAGCTTGTAGATGATGTCATCTTTATTGGCGGCTACATAATTGGAAGTGGCGAACTCGATGCTGAACATGGACTGGTTGGCATTGAGGGTTATTTCGGGAGTGCAGTACAAGGATTGCTGCAGGATGCCCGTATTGTCTCCCACCTGTATTTCCGTACCGTTCACGATGAGGCGTGAAAGGATGATTTTATAGGGTTTTGGCGTGAAGTTCAGCTCCATTTCATGGAAAGAAATCATACCTTGCGTACTGCCTAAGAATATTTCGCCGTCACGGGTTACGCAAAGTGCGTTTTCATTGACGGCAGTCAGTGGGAAACCGTTCTCCGTGCTGAAGTTCTGGAACTGCTTGTTCCGGCAGTCGAAGATGGAGAATCCCTGGTTGGTAATAAGTAGCAGCTTGCCGCTGGTGGGCGATTCCTGTGTTTCGTAGATGCAGTCGCTGGCAAGTCCGTTCTTTACCTGGTCGAAGTTTTCAAAATCATCGGTGGATGGACGGTATCTGTCCAATCCGCTACCGGAAGTAGAGAACCACAGGTTGCCTTTACTGTCCTGCATGATGTTGTTCACGTTGTTGTTGCTGATGCTGTGCGGATTTGCCGCATCATGACGGTAGTTGGTCAGTTTCCGGCTGTCAAAACGATAGCTGAACACCCCTTCTCCGGTAGCGGCGATCCACAGGGTACCGTTATTGTCAAAAGTCACGTCTGCCACCATCTTGATTTTCTTGCCCTCTTTGGTATCCCGGAACAGCTGCCGGCATTTCCCGTTTTCGGGATTGAAGAGGCATACGCCGTTCTGGGTTGCCACTATCAAGTAGTTCTGATAGGGGGCGATGTCACGGATAATATCGGATGGGAGTGTCTCCGGGTTGTCAGCTTCCATCCGGTAGTGTGTGAACCGTCCGGTACGGATGTCCAGCCTGTTCAAGCCTCCCAGGTGGGTACCTATCCAGATAATGTCTTTGGCGGCATCATAATAGAGTGCCTTTATGTTGTTGTGTGAAATGCTGTTCGGATTGTTTTCCGGACAGAACCATTTGAATTCCCGGGTGCGGCGGTTGTAGAAATTCAGTCCGCCCCCTTCGGTGCCAATCCACAAGTTGCCGTCTTTGTCTTCTATGGTACGTCCTACTACCGGGTTGCTGAGCCCCTTCGGTTCTGTCGAAGAGTAGGTGTAACGTGTGTATATCTCATATTCCGGATTGAAATAGTTGACACCGCCGAAATATGTACCTAACCATAACGTGCCTTGATTGTCTTTGACGATGCACCAGATGGAGGAGTGCGTCAGCCCGTCGCTTTGCGCGTCGCTGGCTGTGTGGTTCTGGAAGAGTCCGGTACTTTTGTTATAGCGGTTCAGTCCGTTGAATGTTCCTATCCAGATATTTCCTAAGTTATCTTCGCAGCAGGCTCTTACGAAGTCTGATGAAATGCTGTGGGGATTTCCCGGTTTGTTCTTGAAGTTGATGATTTCCCCGTTGCTCTTTACCAGGAACAAGCCTTCTTCCCAGCTGCCAATCCACAGTTCACCTTCGCTGTCCTGGTAAATGCTGGTGATATTCCCTTTTTGAATGGGGTGTGTGAGTTCCTTGTCGGTTAGGTTGAGACAATATACACCATTGCTGGTGGTACCCATCCAGAAGTTGTCTTTGTCTTGATGCATGCAGAATATCTCCAGGTTCTCTCCTGCCAGTTGGTAGTACAGGTCGAAATTGCCTGTCTGTTCATTGTAGCGGTAAATTTCATTTTTCTTGCCTATGAAAAGCCCGTTGTTGTAATAGATGCTGCTGATGCTTCCTTGCAGCAGGGTGGTGAACTTTTGTGTGGAAAGGTTGAACTCCGCCACTCCCTCTGTGCAAAGGATATATATTTTCCCGTTGCGGTTGCCTGTTATCCGGGATATGTTGTTGCAAAAAAGGCTGTTCGGATCGTTCTTTCTCAACTTGTAGGTCTGTATGTCGTTTCCGTCATAGCGGTTCAATCCTTCCCGTGTGCCTATCCACAAAATGCCGTTTTCATCGATATAAAGGCTGTTGACGGAGAACTGTGACAGCCCGTCATCGGTTGTCAGATGGCTAAATGTAATGTTTTGTCCTTGCAAGGGGATAGAAACCATGCATGCTAAGGCTATGAATAAATGGATGATAAACTTCTGCACTTTTGGGGTATATATTAAGGTTTCAGTTACAAATATAAGTATATTTTGTGCAAGAGTTCTTATTTCTTCTGTAGTTTTTGCGGTTATGTCTATTTTAATGTATAATTTTGGAGGCTCTTAGAATGATATATACCTTGTTGCCATAAGGTAGAGAGCATATCTTTATACACTAAAATTAATCTATTAATGATCATGAAAGACCTTTTATCTATTGTATCTCATTTTCAAATTGACGGTACGGTTCAGGAGATTAAACCTTTGGGCTCGGGCCTGATTAACGACACGTATAAAGTGACTACCGTCGAAGCGGAAGCTTCTGACTATGTGTTGCAGCGTATCAACCATGCCATTTTCCAGAACGTGGAGATGTTGCAGGGAAATATTGATGCCGTAACCCGCCACATCCGCAAGAAACTGGAGGAGAAAGGTGAAACGGACATCGACCGTAAGGTGCTCCATTTCCTCCCTACTGCAGATGGAAAGACCTATTGGTATGATGGTGAAAACTATTGGCGTGTAATGACTTTCATACCCCGTGCCAAAACTTATGAAACCGTGAATCCGGAATATTCCTATTACGCGGGAGCTGCTTTTGGAAACTTCCAGGCCATGCTTGCCGATATTCCCGATACGCTGGGTGAAACCATTCCCGATTTTCATAATATGGAGTTCCGCTTGAAACAGCTCCGCGATGCTGTGGCTGCCGATGCTGCCGGACGTGTCAAGGAAGTGCAGTATTTCCTGGACGAAATAGAGAAGCGTGCCGACGAGATGTGCAAGGCCGAGCGTCTGTACCGTGAAGGTAAATTGCCCAAACGCGTGTGCCATTGTGATACGAAGGTAAACAACATGATGTTTGATGAAGACGGTACGGTGCTTTGTGTCATTGACCTTGATACGGTGATGCCGAGTTTTATCTTCTCCGATTTCGGCGATTTCCTCCGTTCGGGAGCCAATACCGGTTTGGAAGATGACAAGAATCTGGATAATGTGAACTTCAATATGGAAATATTCAAGGCTTTCACAAAGGGGTATCTGGAGTCGGGCAAATCTTTCTTGTTGCCGATAGAGATTGAGAACCTGCCTTATGCGGCTGCCCTGTTCCCATACATGCAATGTGTACGTTTCCTGGCAGACTATATCAATGGCGATACTTATTACAAGATCCAGTATCCGGAACATAACCTTGTACGCACCAAGGCTCAGTTCAAGCTGTTGCAGAGCGTAGAGGAGCATACTCCGGAAATGCAAAAGTTCATAGCCTCATGTATCTGAGAAAGTATTTAATGTGGATGGTGGCAGTGTTTTGTGTCCTGCCACTGTCTGCAATTAATCCTCAAAATAGTAAAATGAAAGAACTGAATGTTAAGAAAGTAAGTGCGGCAAACATACCGGTAGAATCGGTGCCTGCTCTTCTGGATAAAGAGAAAGTGGATTTTCAGCCTATAAAGTCCGTGAATTGGGCTGAGGCGTTTCCCTACTGCCCGGATGTTGAATTCCGTATCGCACATACGGACGATGCCATCCTGTTGCACTATAAAGTGAAAGAAGGAAGTGTGGCTGCGGTTGCAGGACGGGACAATGGCCCGGTATGGGAAGACGCTTGTGTGGAGTTCTTTTCCATTCCTGCCGGTGACGGAGTATATTATAATATAGAATGCAACTGCACAGGAACGTTGCTTATCGGTGCCGGTGCCGGACGTGGAGAACGTCGGCATGCTCCGCAGGAAGTGCTCGATAAAGTTCAGCGCTGGTCTTCTTTGGGTCGTGAAGCTTTTGAAGAAAGAGTAGGCGAGTGCAGCTGGGAAGTGGCTCTGGTGATTCCTTACTCTGCTTTCTTCCTGCATGATATCACTTCCTTGGACGGAAAGGCTGTTCGTGCCAATTTCTATAAATGTGGTGACAAGTTGCAGACTCCCCATTTCCTGTCTTGGAATCCTATCGGACTGGAAAAACCTAACTTCCACTGTCCGGAGTTCTTCGGAATGCTGAATATGGAATAGTTTTTTCAATATTTACCCTCATACCCTCACTCTGATTGCTGAATTCCCTGTTCATCGGGGAGATGGGGTGAGGGTAACAAGACACAGGGTGAGGGTAGATACCCTCACCCTGTTTTACAAACAGGCGTACGTGCGTCTAGCATCTGCCTTCTTTTGACGATGTCTGTACCTCCATTTATTTCTGCCCCATGAACGGTAGAGAATGAATAAAAAACGTTATCTTTGATGCCATACCTTTACTAAAACGAAAAACAACTCATTATGAATGAAAAATTGTCAATGAGTGCCAATAAGTTAGTGGCATTCCTCCAAAAACCGTCTTCCATGTTTACTAAGGAAGACATCATTTCGTTTATTCAGCAGAATGACATCCGTATGGTAAACTTTATGTATCCTGCCGGTGACGGACGGTTGAAGACACTGAATTTTGTTATCACGGACTTAGCTTACCTGAATGCCATTCTCACTTGCGGCGAACGGGTGGACGGTTCCAGTCTTTTCTCATTTATAGAAGCAGGCAGCAGTGACCTTTACGTCATTCCCCGCTTCCGAACGGCCTTTGTTGACCCGTTTGCCGAAATACCTACGTTGTCCATGCTGTGTTCCTTCTTCAATAAGGACGGCGAACCTTTGGAGAGCGCTCCCGAGCATACCCTTCATAAGGCAAGCAAGGCATTTACCAAAGTAACCGGCATGCAATTCCAGGCAATGGGTGAGCTGGAATACTATGTCATAGCTCCCGATGCAGGAGTATTCGAGGCAACCGACCAGCGTGGCTATCATGAATCGGGACCTTATGCCAAGTTCAATGAGTTCCGTACTCAATGCATGTCTTACATTGCCCAGGCGGGCGGGCAGATAAAGTATGGACATTCCGAGGTGGGAAACTTTACATTGGATGGCTACATCTATGAGCAGAACGAGATTGAATTCCTGCCTGTTGATGTGGAGCAGGCTGCCGACCAACTGATGATAGCCAAATGGATTATCCGCAACCTTGCCTACAAGTTGGGATATAATGTGACCTTTGCTCCCAAAATTACAGCAGGAAAGGCAGGTTCGGGACTGCATATCCACATGCGTATGATGAAAGACGGGAAGAATGTCATGCTGGAAGATGGTGCCTTGTCCCAAACCGCCCGTAAGGCTATTGCGGGAATGATGGAACTGGCTCCTTCCATTACCGCTTTCGGCAATACGAACCCCACTTCCTATTTCCGCCTTGTTCCCCATCAGGAAGCCCCTACCAATGTTTGTTGGGGTGACCGTAACCGTTCTGTATTGGTGCGTGTACCGTTGGGATGGTCTGCCAAGACTGATATGTGTATGCTGGCAAATCCGTTGGAGAAAGAAAGCCATTTTGATACCAGCATAAAACAGACTGTAGAGATGCGTTCGCCGGACGGTTCGGCAGATCTGTATCAGTTGCTTTCGGGACTTGCCGTGGCTTGCCGTCATGGCTTTGAACTGGACAATGCCTTGGAGATTGCGGAGAGGACTTATGTCAATGTAAATATCCACCAGAAGGAGAATGAGGGCAAGTTGAAGTCATTGGCGCAGTTGCCCGACAGCTGTGAGGCTTCCGCGGATTGTCTGGAGAAACAGCGGGCCGTTTTTGAGCAGTACAATGTATTCAGCCCGGCAATGATAGACGGTATCCTCCGTAAGCTCCGCAGCTACAAGGACCGGACTTTGCGTGCCGACTTGAAAGAGGACCGGGAAGCAATGCTGAAACTGGTGCACGAGTATTTCCATTGTGGATAACCCGACGGGATGAAATAAGAGAAAGGTGTGCCGGAATGATAACGGCACACCTTTCTACATATCTTTATTCAAGCCAATCCGGACTTGCGTTTCTTACTTTACAATTCCTTTAGAGCCTTTGATAAAGCTGAGTATGTTGCGTATCTCGTCGCTCATCGGAACCTGGTCTTCAATTTTCTGCAGGGCATCCTGTATGCTGAAATTACCTTGGTAAACCAGGCGATAGGCATTGACGATGTGCCTCAATACACGTTCTGTAACCTGGTGCTTATGTTGCAGTACGGCTGCGTTGATTCCGTGGTATTCGGCAGGATTGCCGTTCATGATGATATAGGGTGGAACATCCTTTGCGATACGGCAGCCGGCCTGAATCAGCACCCAGCTTCCGATGTGGCAGGACTGGTGCAGGATGACGTTGCTGCTCAAGATGGTGCAGTCGTCTATCTGGCACTCACCGGCTACGGTAGTTTTGATACCCAGAACGCAATGATTGCCTATCTGTACGTCGTGGCAGAGGTGTACGCCATCCATTAGATAGTTATCATTGCCGATACGGGTACTTTGGCCGGCATAGGTAGCGCGGCTGACAACCACATTTTCGCGGATGTCATTGTTGTCACCGATTATCAGTTGGCTTTCTTCACCTGTATAATGAAAGTCTTGCGGTTCACTGCCCAACACCGCGCCGTGGTGCACTTTGTTATTATTACCCATGCGGGTGCCTTTAAGAATCTTCGCACCTGACATGATGATGCAGTTGTCACCGATTTCCACGCCTCCCTCAATATAGGCGAAAGGCTGGACCGTTACATTCTTGCCGATTCTGGCAGCGGAATCTACATAAGCTAATGGACTAATCATAGTATCATTCGATTTTAATAATTACTCTCCCTTCCTCCTCCGAGCGCTTGATACAAGCTGACTACGGCTTGCATGCTGGCGAAGGTGTCAGATACCTCTGAAAGTTGCGCGCTGAGATAAGACTGCTCGGCAGACAGAACCTCAAGATAAGTTGACGTGCCTAATTTAAACAATTCTTTTGTATCTTCCGCTGCTTTACGGGCGGAATTTACTTGAATATCGCGTGAAGCGGCTTTTTCTGCTGTCATCTGATATTGATACAAGGCGTTGCTCACTTCGTTTCCGGCATTGAGCAGGGAAGTCTGGAACTGGATCTTGGCTTGCTCCTCCTGTGCCTTTGCCTGTTTCAGACGGGCGATGTTGGTACCGCGGTAGAACAAGGGTTGCGTCAGTGAACCGATGGCGGAAGCCAAAAGTTTGCCCGGATTGACAATGGCCGAACCGGCACTGTTGGTCCATCCTGCCGAACCGCTTAATGTAATCTGCGGATAGAAAGCCGCACGTGCGCTGTTGGTATTGTAGTATCTGGACGCCAACGACATTTCGGCTGCTTTCACATCCGGGCGGTTGGACAACAGTTGTAAAGGAATGCCGACTGAAAACTCTGTCGGTAACTGTTGTGCTTCCAGCAGGCCGCGTGAGATTTTCTGTGCCGGCTGGTTCAGCATCAGGCACAGTGCATTTTCCGTCTCACGGATGCTTTGGCGGATGTCCGGCAGCGAGGCCATTACTTGTGCGTATGCAGTGCGGCTTTGCTCTACGGCGGCAGAGGTGGTGCCGTATATGCCTGCATCCTTCATCGCTTCTACAGTCTCCATGTTCCTTTTCAGGATATCGACCGTACCTTCGGTTATTTGAAGTTGGCGGTCGAGCATTAACAAGGTGTAGTACATATTGGCTACATTGGCAATGACCTGGGTCTGTACGGCCTGTTCGTAGAACTGGGTCTGTTTCAATGAAACCTGTGCATTACGTTTCGGATTCAGTAGTTGGCCGAAGAGGTCTATTTGCCAGCTTGCCGTTACGGGTAATGAGTAAGTTTGCGTGGCTTTGCCCTTGTCCCAGCTGCTGACAGTCCCTTGCGGGGAAAGTCCCAGCATGGGAGCGTACGCCAGACGTGCGGACATCAGTGCTGCCTGTGCCTGTTTTACGTTCAGTGCCGCATTGCGCAAATCGGCATTGTTGGCAAGTGCCTGTTCTATGAGTATCTGCAGCTGGGGATCTGTGAATACTTCTCGCCAGGGCAGATTACCGAAGTTGGCAGTATCTGCGGCAAGGGTATCGTTTACAGAGGCTGTATCACGATACAAGCCGTCGGCATTGATGTCTTCGGGTCTGTCGTATGATTTGTAGATGTGGCAACTGCTCAGTAAAGCAGTTGCACACATCAAGCATAGTATCTTTTTCATATTCCTCTATTTTTCATTTATTTAGTATATTGCTCAATCTCTGGTTCTGCATCCGAGTTATCTACATCGGTCCATTCCATCGGCTTGATTTTTTCCTGCAAGTACTGGAATGCCACGAACAGTGCGGGTACTATGAAGATCTGCAGAATCATACCGATTAACATACCACCGATGGCGGATGTACCTAATGTACGGTTACCGTTGGCACCCGCCCCGGAGGCAAACATCAACGGGAGAAGACCGACGATCATGGCCAGGGAGGTCATCAGGATAGGACGCAGACGGGCGGCGGCACCCAATACGGCGGCCCAAGTGATGCTCATACCCATCTTGCGGCGGTCAAGAGCGAACTCTACAATCAGAATGGCGTTCTTGGCCAACAGACCCATCAACATGATGAGGGCAATCTGCATGTAGATGTCGTTTGACATGGTGCCCAGAATCATTTTGAGTGCGGGAATGTTACCCAGTGAACCTATGCCGCTGACAAACAGGAAGCTGCCCAACAGACCGAATGGTACGGAGAGCAATACGGAAAGCGGAAGGATGTAGCTTTCATATTGTGCGCTCAGCAACAGGTAAACGAATACGAAGCAGAGTATAAAAATCAAGCCTGTAGTGCTGCCGCTGGTTTCGGCCTCTTCACGTGCCATACCGCCGAGTTCGTAAGCAAAACCTGCCGGCAGGTTCTCTTGGGCGACCTCTGCAATGGCGGCCAATGCCTGGCCGGAGGTATAACCGCTGGCAGGAGCCACCATTACCTTCATGGATGTATAAAGGTTGAAACGGCTGATGATATCCGGTCCATATACTTTCTTGATGGATACGAATTGAGTGATGGGAGCCATTTCGTTTCCGTTGCGTACCTTGATGCTGGAGAGGGACTCCAGGTTTTTGGTTGCGTTGGGTTCCGCCTGGATCATGACACGGTACATCTTACCGAAACTGTTGAAATTGGAAGCGTATAGACCTCCGAAATATCCTTGCATGGTGCTGAGGATATCACTTGGGCTGATGCCGGCTTTTTTACAGGCGGCAGCGTCTATATCCAGCATATATTGCGGAAAGTTCGGGTTAAAACTGGTCTTCGCAGAGTTGATTTCCGGACGTTCTTCCAAAGCGGCGGTATATTTGTTCACCACGTCGAAGAAATGATTCAGGTCACCACCGGTCTTATCCTGCATGTTCAGCTCAATGTCGCTGGATGCCGAATAACCCGGAATCATAGGCGGAGCAAAGAACAACACCTGCGCTTCCTTGATGATTTTCTGTGCACGCATGAAAAGAGTGGCATAAACAACCGTTGAATTCTGCATGGTGGAACGTTCTTCCCAGTTCTTCAGTTTGATGATGAGCGAACCGTAAGAAGGTCCCTGGCCGCCGATGAAGCTGAAACCGGAGATGACGGTACGTGATTCTACTGCCGGGTCGGCTGCAACAAGACTGTCCACGCGGTTCAGTACTTCCATGGCGCGTTCTTGTGATGTGCCGGGAGGAAGTGTTACTACACCCATGATGGTACCGGTATCTTCATTGGGAACCATACCGGTCGGCGTGATATTCATAAATACCGCCAAAAGGACAATAGAGCCCGCGACAATACCGCCGGACAGCCATTTCTTCTGGATAAAGCGGAGTACCTGCTTCTTGTATTTGCCTAAGATGGAATCGTAGGAAGCGTTGAAAGAATGCTTGAACTTATCGGTAGTCATGCCTGCCAACGCCAGTATGCTGATTACAATCATAACCAGACAGAGTACCGGATGGTTCTCAAAGCTGAACAAACCGAAAATCATGCCCAGAATGGCGACGGCGGTAAAGAGTAGTGTCAGGCCGGGACGCATCATCTTGCCGATGGAGTCGGCATAGCGGGCTACCATGATTTTGCGGGCTTCTTTGGTGGCAATCCCTATCCGCTCTTTCATGCTGGCATCGCTGTTGTGCGGTTTCAGGAAGATGGCACACAAAGCCGGACTTAACGTCAGGGCGTTCAGCGCAGAGAAACCGATGGCTATAGCCATTGTAAGTCCGAACTGGCGGTAGAACGTACCGGCAGTCCCCCCCATGAAACTTACGGGCACAAACACAGACATCATGACCAATGTGATGGAGATGATGGCACCGCCCAGCTCGCTCATGGCATCGATGGACGCAAGTCGCGCCGATTTGTATCCTTGGTCAAGCTTGGCATGGACGCCCTCGACGACGACGATGGCGTCATCGACCACAATGGCAATGGCAAGCACCATAGCCGAGAGGGTCAACAGGTTGATGCTGAAGCCAATCAGTTTCAGTACGAAGAAAGTGGCGATCAGGGCTACCGGGATGGCAATGGCGGGAATCAACGTGGAGCGCATATCCTGCAGGAAGATATACACCACGATAAATACAAGGATAAATGCTTCAATCAGCGTCTTGATTACTTCGTGGATAGAAGCAAACAGGAAGTCGTTCGCGCTTTGCGCGATATTGATTTTCAAGCCTGAAGGTAATGTCTCGGATGCTTTGCTGAGCACTTCTTCCAGGTCGCTGATGGTTTGGGTAGCATTGGTGCCGGCCATCTGGTAGACGATACAAGTTACGGATTTATGCCCGTTTACCGTGTTGTTGAAGTTGTAGGACAAACGTCCCAATTCAATATTTGCTATATCTTTCAGACGGAGTACTTCGCCATCGCCCAATGCCTTGACAACGATGTTCTCGAACTCTTCTGGTTGTTGCAGACGTCCTTTGTAGCGGATCGTATATTGGAAGCTCTGGTCACCGCGTTCACCGAATTGGCCGGGAGCCGCTTCAATGTTCTGCTCTGCCAGGACACCGGCAATATCATTGGGCACTAATTTGTACTGTGCCATGATGTCGGGCTTCAGCCAGATACGCATGGAGTAGTCCTGCCCCAGCACGGTAGCGTCACCTACACCATTTACACGTTTTACTTCAGGGATCAAGTTGATGTTGGCGTAGTTTTCCAGAAACTCGATGTTATATTGGTCGGCTTCATCATAAATGGAGAATACCATCAGCATGGAAGTCTGGCGTTTCTGTGTGGTTACACCTACTTTGGTTACTTCGGCGGGCAGCAGGCCTTGCGCCATGGACACACGGTTTTGTACGTTGACGGCTGCCATATCCGGGTCAGTACCTTGTTTGAAGTAAATGGAAATGTCGGCCGAACCGTTATTGGAAGCATTGGAAGTCATGTACATCATGTTCTCCACACCGTTGATCTGGTCTTCAAGCGGTGCGATGACAGAGTTCAATACCGTTTGGGCGTTGGCACCCTGGTAAGTGGCACGTACCGAAACGGTAGGAGGTGCGATGTCCGGGTATTGGGTGATAGGCAGTGTTGCCAGACCAATAAGTCCCAGGATTACTATCAGGATGGAGATTACCGTTGATAGTACCGGACGGTTAATAAATCTATCTAATTTCATTTCATGAAAGATTAAAGAATTAAAAATTAAAGAATTAAAATGTGGCAAGAATCAATGCTGTGTCTGTTTTAGGCAGCTTTTCATTCTCTCATTTTTCATTCTTTTATTGGAACGCCGTTTGAATATTACCTTCTTTCTGGTCTTTCAGAGCTTTTTGGTACTCAGCTTCTTTTTCAGCAGGAGTGATGGGCGTGATGCTCTGTCCGTCTTTTAGGTTTTGTACGCCTTCGATAACGATTTTTTCGCCTGCTTTCAGGCCATCTGTTACATAGTAATATTTGCCGTCATTCAGACTGAACACCTTGATTTCTGTATTTTTCAGTGTGTTGTCGGGCTGCAGGACAAATACGAACTTTTTGTCCTGGATTTCCGTAGTGGCTGATTGAGGGATCATGATTACATCATGTAGCGGATTGGGGAATACCACATTACCCGTACTTCCGCTACGTAGCACATTATGCTTGTTGGGGAAGAGGGCACGCATGGTTACCGAACCGGTAGTTTGGTCGATAACTCCGCTGATGGTTTCCACGCGGCCACTGTCGGCATACATGGTTCCGTCGATGAGCTGTAACTGTACATCCGGCATCTTTTCCAGAATTTCCTTGATGCTGCCTCCTTCACGGATCTGTGCCAACAGTTGTCTTTCGGTCATGGAGAAGTAAGCATACATTTCGGAGATGTCGGCAACGGTAGTCAGCGGGTTGGCTACGGAAGGACTCACCAAGCTACCTACACGATAGGGGATGGTACCTACTACACCGTCGCTGGGGCTGGTTACACTGGTATAGGACAGGTTATTCTGGGCATTGACCAGTTGGGCCTGTGCCTGTGCCAGCTGTGCTTTGGTTTGTGCCAGCTGATTCTCGGCCATCTGCAGGTCATAGTCGCTGATGATGTTTTTCCTGTTCAGTTCACGTTTGTTGTTGACTGTAAGTTCTTGGGTGTTTACGGCAGCCTTGGCCGTTTCAACGGCAGCTTTGGCCGAGTTCACGGCAGCTTGGTACTGTACCGGGTCGATACTGAACAGTACCTGGCCTTTACGCACTACAGCACCTTCGTCCACATGTAACTTGGTGATGAAACCGCTTACCATCGGACGGATTTCTACATCTTGTTTACCCTTAATAGTAGCAGGGTAGCTGTTTGTTAAGTTGGCAGTGGTCGTTTTTGCCTCAATCACTGCAAATTCGGGGGCTTTGCCCGTGCCTTTGTCACCTTGTCCGCAACTGCTCAGCAGTACCAGGCAACATACCAATAATCCTAATCTACTCTTCATACTCTTTTTATTCTCTGTGTATAATTATGTTCTTTAATATCGAAAGGGGGTACTGTGTAGTTCATAAATTGAGAATAAGGATACAAGGAAACTGAATGTTCTCATCTAGTTTTCGTCCGCAAAATTATTCTTTTCTCTGTATATAAGGTGTGAAAAAGCTCCTTTTTTAACTATGTTTCATACATGAATAGGGACAAAAGCCCGTTTTTTTTATAAAATACTGTAAAGCATACTGCTAATTGCCGGATAACCTTTATTTTTGCATCATGTTAGATTGTAAACGTCATAAGAACATGAAACCGCTTTTCCGCCGGTTGATGGGGGCTGCGGGTATAGCTGCCGCACTGTACTCTTGTGCAAGTGTAGGCCGTATAGAAGGGGGACCGATAGACGAGACGCCTCCCCTTTTCCTCGGCAGTACTCCGGCTTCGGGCGCACTTCATAACAAAAAGAATAAGATTGTAATCGAGTTTGATGAATTCATCAAACTCGACAAGCCCAATGAGAAGATTGTGATATCTCCTCCGCAGGTGCAGCAGCCCGAAATCAAGTCAAACGGCAAGAAAGTAGTTATTACTCTGCAAGATACCCTGAAAGCCAATACCACATATACGGTGGACTTTGCGGACGCCATTCAGGATAATAACGAGGGGAACCCGTTGGAGAATTTCTCTTTCTCGTTCTCTACGGGTGAAAGCCTGGATTCCATGGCAGTGGCGGGTACTTTGTTGAATGCCGCTAATCTGGAGCCGGTAAAGGGGATGTTGGTGGGACTGCATTCCAATCTTGCCGACTCGGCTTTTACGGCATTGCCTTTTGAGCGTGTGGGGCGCACCGACAGTCGCGGGCATTTCTCCATTCGCGGAGTGAGTCCGGGCAAATACCATATCTTTGCATTGCAGGATGCCGACCAGAATTTTGCCTTTACCCAGCCTACCGAAATTATCGCTTTCCATGATTCCATTATCATTCCTACCATGGAAGAGCGTATGCACCAGGATACGGTGTGGGTGGACTCTTTGACGATAGACACTATTTTTGACCATAAATATACGCATTTCCTACCCGATGATATTTTATTGCGCAGTTTCAAGGAAATCCATTACTCCCAGCGCCTGGCAAAGAGTGAGCGTCTTACTCCGGAGAAGTTCTCGCTTTATTTCACTGCTCCGGCAGACAGCCTGCCTCTGTTGGAAGGATTGAACTTTGATGAGCGTGATGCGTTTGTTATAGAGCAGACTACCGGACGTAACGATACACTGCATTATTGGATAAGGGATTCGCTGATTTATAGGCAGGATACTTTAAAAATGAGGCTGACGTATCTTTATACGGATAGTCTGCAACAGTTGGTTCCTCGTACGGATACTCTGAAGCTGCTTTCCAAACTGACTTATGAAAAGCTGCAGAAGCAGAAGAGGGAGGCAAAGGAGAAGGAACAGAAGGAACGGGAAAAGAGAAAGAAAAAGAAGGATGAGGAACAGGAGAAACCGGATACGGAATTCCTGACGGTAGATGTGTATGCTCCTTCCGCAATGGATGTGTATGATTATATTACTCTTTCCTTTACCGAACCGCTGACAAGCATAGATACGGCAGCCGTCCGTCTGAAGCAGAAAGTGGATAGTCTGTGGGAGGATGTACCGTTCGATTTTGTCCGTGATTCCATAGACTTGAAACGTTATAATGTATTTGCGGAATGGCAACCGGGGGAGAGCTATGTATTTGAGGTGGATTCTACCGCTGCGCATGGCTTGTACGGGTTGTTCACCAACAAGATAAAGAAAGAATTCAAGGTGAAGAAGCTGGAGGAATATGGACAGATCTATTTTAATGTACATGGCGCAGATTCTTTGGCTTTCGTTGAATTACTGGATGGGCAAGATAACGTGTTGCGTACGGTACCGGTAACAGATGGAAAGGCCGATTTCTATTACTTGAACCCGGGTAAATACGGGGCACGGTTAATTAATGATACGAACGGAAATGGTGTGTGGGATACGGGAAGTTATGCCGGAAAGCGCCAGCCGGAAATGGTTTATTATTATCCGATGGTTCTCGAACTGAAAGCGAACTTTGATTTGACCCAGGAGTGGAATATCTTGGAGAAGCCTTTGGACAAACAGAAACCGGAGGAACTAAAAAAACAAAAGCCAGATGAAGACAAAAAGAACAAAAACAGGAATAGCAGGAATAACGGGAATAGCAGCAGCGGCCGCAACAGTGGCAGGGGCTATAGTTATTAGACGCAAGCAGTGGCTTGTCGGATTGCTGGTGGCGGGAATAATGAGTTTTGCCGTTACCGGGACAGCCGGTGCCCAGTGTGCGGCGAAGAATGAAGCGTTTCAGTCCGGTGAGCATGTCATGTATGATTTGTACTTCAATTGGAAGTTTATCTGGAAAAAGGTAGGATTGGCAAGCCTTACGACGAATGCCACTACTTATCATTCGCAACCTGCCTTTCGTTTTAATCTGCTTTCCATAGGCAGCAAGAAAACTGATTTCTTCTTTAAGATGCGGGATACGCTTACTTGCTATGTAAGTGACAGGCTGGAACCGCTTTATTTTCGTAAGGCAGCCGAGGAAGGTAGCCGTTATACGGTGGATGAAGCATGGTTCTCCTATAAAGAAGGTGTGTCGAATGTTAGGCAGAAGCGTACTTGGCACAATCCGGTCCGTGAACCGCAGGAAATGGAGTATAGCGACAGTCGTTGTATCTTCGATATGCTGAGTATCTTGGCGCAGGCGCGTTCCTATGATCCGAAGGATTATAAGGTGGGCGAGAAGATACTTTTTCCTATGGCAACCGGGCGTAGGGTAGAGGAGCAGACACTGATTTATCGCGGTAAGGAAGATGTCAAGGCGAATAATGATACAATTTACCGCTGTCTGGTGTTTTCCTTTGTTGAATATAAGAAAGGGAAGGAGAAAGAAGTCATCACGTTCTTTGTGTCCGATGATAAAAACCACCTTCCCATCCGCTTAGATATGTATCTCAATTTCGGTTCGGCAAAGGCTTTCTTTAAAAGTGTAAGAGGGAACCGTTATCCGATGACGTCAGTGGTAGGCAGGAAGTAGTCACTTGTCACCCTTGCCTACGGTGAATGGTAACTTGTCCTCTTTTCGGAATACGCTTGATTCAAAAGTGGCAATCAGTTTTCCTTCTTGATTCGTAATGTCAATCTGGTAATATCCGGTAGTGCGTCCGGTATAGCGTTCGCGGGCTTCGGCATACAGTATGTCGCCCGGCCCGCTGCCACGAAGGAAAGTGATGCTGGATGAGAGCGAGAAAGCCAGAGTACCGTGTGAGTTGGCTGCTGCTGCCAATGCCAGGTCGGCAAGGGTGAAGATGGCACCGCCTTGTGTACGGTGGCCTGCATTGAGATGCTCTTCTGTGATTACCAGACGGGCTTTGCTATACCCTTCTTTTATTTCGAGCAGTTCTACACCGACTTTTTCGGCGAAATAATCCTTTTTGAAAAATTCTTGTGGAGACATAGGAGGTCGGTTGTGAATTAATGAATCGTTGGCTGTGATATTTCAATTGATATTGAACATGCGGCAAATATAATGTTTTTTGATGACAAGTGTGTCTTTCGGAAGACTTATCTTGTCAATTTTAGTCGGATGTTCTATTTCCCGAATACTTCCGGAGAATTGTTTTGTTTTCTTTATAAATTGACCGGATGTTTAATGGAGGAGGCTGGAAACTATTACGCTAAATTTTGTAATCTTCCGTTCTTTTTAACACAATTTCCCGTTGAACCTTTTCCCTTAATTACCTATTTATACGACTAACTTCTAAAACCCAAGTCGTATGGATAATCAAACAAATTTTCTGGCCTATATGGCCTCCGTCGTCTCCCGTCTGGAGGGAGAACGGCGTCACGGTACCGCGCACGTGTACCGCAGTGCCTTAAAACGCATTATGGAATTTGAGTGCCGGGATACCTTGGAATTTCACGAGCTGACCCCTCTCTGGCTCAGAGCCTTTCAAGAGTACCTGTTGGGCAGGCAGCTCCGGTGGAATACCGTCTCCACCTATATGCGAATGCTCCGTGCGGTTTACTTCCGTGCCGTGGATGATGGACTCGCCCCTTGGCAGCCACGCCTGTTCCGGGGGGTATATACTGGTACGAAAGTCACGGTGAAGCGTGCAGTGGACGAAATGGCTTTCCGCAAGCTGAAAGCCCCCGTAGAGCCCTCGGAGCCCCTAGAGCGCGCCCGCCTGCTCTTTCTCTTGCTCTTCATGCTCCGTGGGATACCCTTCGTGGACATCGCCTACATGCGGCGCTGCGACCTCAGGGACGGTACTCTGACCTACCGCCGCCGCAAGACCGGGACATGGCTCACCGTAAGGGTGGAACCCGAGGCAATGGACATCATCGGGCGCCTGCGAAGCCGGGATGAGGGTTCGCCCTACCTCTTCCCCTTCATCAGTTGTCCGGGACACGGGGAGTACCGCCAGTACAGCAATGCCCTGCGCGACTTTAACCGTCGGTTGAAGGAGTTGTCGCTGTACACGGGTGTTGAAGGCCTGAGCAGTTACAGTGCGCGCCACAGTTGGGCCACCATCGCCAACTACCGGAACTACCAGCCGGAACTCATCAGCAATGCCATGGGAC
>ERZ840096.59-NODE-59-length-177722-cov-18.429298_pt1 | contig 177722 bp, 148 predicted proteins | sample MGYA00519878_ERZ840096 | MGnify/ENA primary metagenome ERZ840096 (study PRJEB31850, sample SAMEA3708865) | human gut metagenome | biome: human gut; feature: human-associated habitat; material: faeces | place: China | collected 2014 ... | reverse complement strand
CCTAAGGTAGCGAAATTCCTTGTCAGGTAAGTTCTGACCCGCACGAATGGCGTAACGATTTGGGCACTGTCTCAACAGCCCGCCCGGCGAAATTGTAGTACCGGTGAAGATGCCGGTTACCCGCAACTAGACGGAAAGACCCCATGGAGCTTTACTGCAGCTTAATACTGAGATTCGGTAATTCATGTACAGGATAGGTGGGAGACTTAGAAGCAGAGTCGTTAGGCGCTGTGGAGTCACCCTTGGGATACCACCCTTGGATTGCTGGGTTTCTAACCTGCGGCCATGAATCTGGTCGGGGGACACTGTTAGGCGGGCAGTTTGACTGGGGCGGTCGCCTCCTAAAGTGTAGCGGAGGCGCTCAAAGCTTGGCTCAGCATGGATGGAAATCATGCAATGAGTGTAAACGTATAAGCCAAGTTGACTGCGAGACCGACGGGTCGAGCAGGTACGAAAGTAGGAGTTAGTGATCCGGTGGTATGTGAGTGGAAATGCCATCGCTCAACGGATAAAAGCTACCCTGGGGATAACAGGCTGATCTCCCCCAAGCGTCCACAGCGACGGGGAGGTTTGGCACCTCGATGTCGGCTCGTCGCATCCTGGGGCTGTATTCGGTCCCAAGGGTTTGGCTGTTCGCCAATTAAAGCGGCACGCGAGCTGGGTTCAGAACGTCGTGAGACAGTTCGGTCCCTATCTGTTGCGGGCGTAAGAGATTTGAAGGGAGCTGTCCTTAGTACGAGAGGACCGGGATGGACTGACCGCTGGTGCACCAGTTGTTCTGCCAAGAGCATAGCTGGGTAGCTACGTCGGGACGAGATAAACGCTGAAGGCATCTAAGCGTGAAACTCCCCCTAAGATAAGATCTCTCATCCTTTATGGAGTAAGGCTCGTCGTAGACTATGACGTTGATAGGTCAGAGGTGGAAGCGCCGTAAGGTGTGTAGCTGACTGATACTAATAAGCCGAGGGCTTGACCTACAATTGGTAGTTAGCAGGCTCTGTAAAGTGCTTTCCGATTTGCAGAACTTCCATGGTGTTCGGTTTTCAGGGTGTAATCCTCAATAGTTGGTGCTGATTGGTGTGAGGGTCCACCTGTTCCCATACCGAACACAGAAGTTAAGCTCACATGCGCCGAAGATACTTGTCGGGTGACTGACCGGGAAAATAGGTAGTGCCAACACAAAAGAAACCTGATCTCGATCAGGTTTCTTTTTTAGTCGGTGTTGATTGGCGCGAGGGTCCACCTGTTCCCATACCGAACACAGAAGTTAAGCTCGTGATCGCCGAAAATACTTGCCGGGCGACTGGCCGGGAAAATAGGGAATGCCGACATGAAAAGACTGGCATAGCTGAGGCTATACCAGTTTTTTTGCTCGATCACAACTGTCGCAGATGCACGAACCGGCAGGCCCGAAGTATGGGCCTGCCGGTTTTCAATACTTGGGATACTGAGCAGGATCAGCGCAGGCAGGAAAGCTCCTTCGCGCCGGACATGAGAAGGCCAAGATCACTGCTGCACATATTGAGCGTCATGCCCTGGCTCAGCCACGGCTGCAGCGGTGCTGCTGCACCGAAATGTGCGCCGGAAACCTTGCCGTGCCGCGCAGCGGCGTCGATGACATGCCGGAAGGCAGCCTGCATGGCGGGATGGGCGTACTGGCCCAGAATGCCGAAATCCTGTGACATATCGTTTGGGCCGATCATCGCGCCGTCAATGCCGTCGACAGCCATGATGGCGTCAATGTTGGATACGCCGAGCTGGGATTCGATCTGGCAGAGCAGAACGGTATCGCGGTTAGCGCTTTGCATATAGGCGGCGCTGTCCTGCTTCAGAAAATCCGTATGCGGCCGGGAGAGGGAAACACCGCGGTGCCCCATGGGCGCGTATTTGGCATAATCGACGAGCTGACGCGCCTGCTCCGCCGTTTCTGTGTTCGGCAGCAGCAGTCCCGCCGCGCCAAGCTCCATGCAATGGAGCACGTGCTCGCGCCGCAGCTCCGGGATACGCACCATACCGGGCAGCTCGATCGCCCGTGCAACGCAGATCATGTCTGCAACCTCTCGCGTGGTGAACGAGCCGTGTTCGCAGTCGATGATGAAGAAATCAAAGCCGCAGGCCTTCAGAATTTTCGGCAGATCGGCGCTTGCGAAGGTCGTGACCATTGTGCCGAGCAGATGCTCACCGCTTTGGATCCGGGTTTTCCATTCATGCAATTTCATGTTTGTGCTCCTTTTCATACAATGCTTGCAGAGATTCCATATGCAGGCGTGCAGGATGCAAGCGCATCATGTCCAGAACCTGCTCACGGGTGGGGATCGCCATGCCGATGGCACCGCGCTTGGTGCATACCAGCGTCCCGGCGCAGTTGCAGAAGGAGATGGCGTCCTCCATCCGCACATTTTCCTCGATGCAGCAGGCAAGTGCAGCCGCGAATGTATCGCCCGCGCCGGTGGGGTCGACAACGGGCACGTCGATGCCCTCTGCGCTCAGAACCTGCCCGTCGAAGCTGAACAGCGCGCCGTCCTTGTCCCGCGTCAGAACGACAAGGCGGGGGCCTGCTGCGTGCAGTGCGCGCAGCACGTCGCTGATCGCGGTGCAGCCGGTGATGATCCGCGCTTCTTCGAGCGTCGGCTCGATCACGTCAGCCATGGAAAGCATCTGCATCATCCGCTGGCGCATCTGCGCATCATTGCGCAGCTCCTTGCGCAGATTGGGATCAAAGGAAAACAGAACATGGTTCTGCTTTGCCAGCTCGACTGCGCGGAAGCAGCTCTGGCGCATACTGTCGTTCAGCTCAAGCAGCATTCCCGGCAGGTGCAGGATCGACGCGTCGGCAAAGACTGCCTCCGTCAGCTCCTCGGGGCGCAGCTGGCTGCCGACGGAGCCGTCGCGGTAATAGGTATAATTCCGGCCGGAGGGGAGGTATTCGAGAAACGCAAGCCCCAGCTGACCGGAATCGGAACGGACAACGGCGTCTGTCCGGACGCCCCGCGAGGCGATGGACGACAGGGCAAGCTGGCTGAACGGGTCGGAGCCGACCTTCCCGATAAAGCTGCAGTCCAGCCCGAAGCCCGCGGCGGCGCAGGCGTAAATACCGGACGAGCCGCTGACGGTTTTCAGGACCGTGCCGGGCTGGGACAGCCGCATATCGGAGTCACAGGGAACAAAGTCCAGCAGCAGCTCACCCAGAACGAGCACGCGTCCGCTGCCGGAAGCATCAGGAAACAGGTCTTTGATTCTCATCATGTCGGTTACTCCAATATTAGTAGTATTAAAACAAGCGCGGGTTACGCGCACAATAAACGTGTTAACGGGTCGTTTCTTCGAAAAACGATGAAAAACGGAAAGAAGAAATTGACAAGTCTGCAGGGAAATGATAAAATATTAGTAATAACAAAAGCTGCGGGAGAAACGAAAATGGCGGAGAAAAAACAGAGAAAACCGACGTCTACAGACGTCGCGGAGCTTGCGGGCGTATCGCAGACCAGCGTTTCGCTCGTTCTGAGCGGAAGCAGCCGGGCAACGTTTTCCGAGCAGACCAGAGCGCGCGTCTTTGAGGCGGCCCGGCAGCTCGGCTATCAGCCGCCTGCGCACCGCACCAGAAAGAAAAACGGCAATGACCGGCGGCTCATTCTGGTCCTGACGCCCACGCTGGCGAACCAGTATTATTCCGAGCTGATCCAGACGCTGGAGGATTATGCGGGCAGTCAGGAGTTCCGCGTGCTGGTCTGCAACACGTTCCGCAAGCGGGAGCTGGAAAAATACTATCTGGAGCAGTTTTCCGATAACCGCATCAGCGGCATTGTTTATACTTTCCTGCCCAGCTTCCCGGACGAGGCGGTGCGGCTGTCGGCGCGTATTCCGCTCGTGCTGATCGGCGAGAAGCGCGAGGAGCTGCCGATCTGCTCCATCGAGTTGAGCAACCAGCGCGCAGGCGCGATGCTGGCCGACCATCTGTACAGCCTCGGACACCGGCACGCGGCGTTCATCTCCACGCCGATGGACCAGACGACGCTGGCGCGCAAGCAGCGGCTGGAGGGCCTCCGGCAGCGCTTTCATGAGCGAGGAAGACAGGACGGCGTCGAAACCTCGGTTGAGGCGCTTGTCGCGCCGGACAGCCGGGAGGAGGACGGCGTGGGCGGCAGCGTGCCGTTTGAGTACGCGACGGGCGCACGGCTGGCACGGGAGCTGCTGGCGCGGGAGCACCGCGCGACGGTCCTTGTCGGGGCGAACGATATGATCGCCATCGGCGTGATCTCCGTGCTGCGCGAAAAGGGACTGCGCGTGCCGGAGGACTATTCCGTCTGCGGCTTTGACAATATCTTTACCTCATCCATTATCACGCCGCCGCTGACCAGCATCGATCACCGGCTCTGGGCGCGCTGCCGTTCGGCGGTCGATCAGATTGTCAAGCAGAACGATCAGGGACACGGCGCGGACAAGAGCGCGGTCATGGCGGATAAGATCGAGTACGCGCCGCAGCTCATGATCCGGAAATCGACCGGCCCTGCGCGCACATCAGACTGAGCCTGTGCCTCCCCTCTGCATTGCAGAGGGGAGTTTTTTCGGGCTTCAGTCCGTAATTTCCAGAACAAGATGCTCGATGGCGGTGTGCCGGTGCATATAGATCACGTTGAGACGGCCCTGTGCGTCACGGCACATGGCAGGCTGGCACTTGTTGCCAGGGGCGGGCGCAAGCGTGATGAGGTTCTGCCAGGTCAGGCCCTCGTCTTTGGAATATGCCAGCGTCAGCGGGCTGCGCTCGTGCCAGTCGGTCTCCGGCGTGTCGTTATAGGCCATCAGGATGGTTTCTTTGTCCCAGCTGATGACGTCCAGCTTGGATTCGTTGTTCAGAATGCCGCAGGGCTTCGGCTGGCTCCAGGTCAGGCCGCCGTCGAGGCTTTCCGCGCGGTAGGACGGCAGCGAACGGTTGCCCGCCGTGCCCCATCCGGCAGTGCCGGGGCAGGTACGGGTGAACAGCAGCAGCCGTCCGTCCGGGCGCAGGCAGATCGCGGGCTCGCGGATGCGGTTGCCGTCGTCCGCGGTGAGCAGCGCGCCCTTTTCCCAGCTTTCGCCGTCGTCATGGGAGCGGTAGATCTGCACGGCGCCGAAATAATACTCCGGCAGCTCGGTGCTGGTGGAGGCGAAGACGATCGTGCCGTCCGGCAGCAGAACGCTGTCGTTGGACGCGTGGCCGGACTGGATCCCCGCCGGGACAGCCGGGAGCCACGTGCGGCCGTTGTCCTGCGTCTTGCGCATCCAGAGCTCGTCGCGGCCGTTGCACCAGGTCGTAAAGTTGACCTCGGTGTCCAGAAATTTTGCGAACAGCAGGATGATCTCGCCTTTGCGGTTTTTCAAAAAAATGGGGTCGTGGCAGCAATAGCGGATGTCGCAGCCGACGGCGTCGGGATTGCTCCAGCTTTTTGCGCCCGGCTCGAGTCGGGAGACCCAGTCCTTGGCGTCACGGCCCATGGGGTCTCCGTTCCACTGCAGAAAGCCGCCGTTCCAGACGGCAAGCAGCGTGCCGTCCGGCGCCATGGTCAGGCTCGGCATATGATAGCACTGCCGTTCGTCAAACCATTCCACGACCCAGTTCCGTTCGATAATAGCTGCATTCATGCGGGTTCCTCCTCTTGCAATGTCAGGCACAGCAGCGCCGCGTCCATCGGCGCGAGCCGCAGATCAAAGGTGAAGCGTCCGTCCGGCTCCTCTGTGTAAGGAATCGTGCGGCGTTCATTTCGGCTTGTGAGCGCCCATGCGCCGGAAAAGCGGAGCGCGCCCATCGCCAGCGTTACGGACGAAGCCTCGTCCATGCTGCCGTTGACCAGATACAGATACAGATCCCTGCCGTCACAGGTGCAGTACGGCTGCAGATACGCCTGCCCGGCGACCATCGGCGCGTCAAGGCGCGATGCAAGCATATCCTGCAGCAGCTCGCGCCGCAGTGCGTTCAGCTGCATGGGCGGCATGTCGCCGGGGCTGGAAAAGCGTCCGAACGGATGGATCAGGACGCGTCCGCGCGAAACAGCATGACCCGGCGCGGCAGGACGGCGGAAGGAATCGAAAAATTCGGTGTAAAGCTCCGGCTGCTCCAGATAGTCGATCTGTAAAACATCGGTGCTGGAAATCACGGCGGAGGCGCGTGCCTGCGGAAGGCCCAGATACGCCTTGCCGTTTACGACCTGCTCATAGGTGTATGCGCCGCTGTTCTGCTTCATCCAGCGGCAGCTGCGCACTCCGGCCAATTCGCCGAGGCCCATCTGACAGAGCGTATCCACGGCGTCGCCGGAAAGCAGCAGCGTATTATGCGCAAACAGGTGCGCGATCTGCTCCGGGGTCAGGTTCCGGAAATACTGACCGCTCACGGCCACGACCTGACTGGAGACGCCGGGGTCGGTGCAGTACTGATACGCGATGCCCATCGCGTTTAAAAGGCCCGCAAAATAGACCTCGTGCGGGTACAGCTCCTCCATGTCCGCGCCGTGCGCGGTTTGAAGGGTATAGGCCGAGTCCTCGCTCGTCATCACGCACACGCCGCGCTTCGGCAGTGCGAAGACGCCCATGGCGTTGACGGCGTTTAAAAACGGCTTGACCGCGCGCAGCATCTGCTGATAGCCGTCGGAAAAGACGATGCCGCTGCCGTTGAGATCGAACAGGTCGATCGTCATGCCCTTCAGGTTCAGCGGCAGACTGCTCAGCAGCTGGAAGCGCGTGAACGCGCGGGATTTGGCGAACAGGGAATAGGGATAGTTTTCAAGCTCGGGATAAACCTCCGTCTCCGGCGGCAGCAGCGCGCGGTTGTGCATGGAGACCATGTTGAACCGCAGCAGATACTGTCCGGGGGCGGTTTCCTGATACGCGGGCAGGTGGATGCGGCTGACGGGCGGCTGCCCGGCGGCAAGACCGCGCAGAATGCCGTACCAGTCGCGGCCCTCCGCCGCGTGGATGTAGGGGACGGAGCTCATCAGGCCGACCTTTGCCGTCGGGCTTGCCTGCCGGACAGCCTGTCCGATGCGTGCGGCAAGGGCCGTCATAGTCTCGCGGTTCACGTCCAGCCAGATCTTCCGGTAGGGGTGCACCGCGCCCGGCTGCAGGATGCCGCGCACGAATTCCTCGCGCGTCAGCTCCGGCTTTCCGGCCCGGCGGGCGTATTCGCGCATATGCGCCGGGCAGAAGCAGCCGCCCCAGCGCAGCGGATCGTGGTTATGCAGGCGGAAATCGTCCTCCACCCACAGAATGTGCGGCGAAAGCGCCGCGTAGCGCGCGTAAAGCCCGGCAAAATAGGTCTGCCAGCGTTCGCACATCGGGCAGACGCACAGATCGGCCTCCCGGCCGTCCATGTCGACCATGCGGCGGAACGGCTGGCTCTGCGGCAGCGTCTTGCCGAGGTCGGCGTGCATCAGACTGTGCCAGTGGTTGACCGACAGCTGCACGCCCTCCGGCGCAAGCGCGGCCTGCACGTCGCAGAGCAGGCGCAGCCAGATGGTTTCCTGCTCCTCCTCGGTCATGTGGCCGGTATTCAGCTCTTCTACGTTACAGAACACGGCCACGTCATCGATCTGCGCCTCGCGGACGAAGCGCCGCAGCGACGCGATCTCGCGCCGGTCATTGAAGCCGGGGTCGCAGCAGAAGCGGAAGCTGTAGCAATAGGACTGATTCATGTTACTCCTCAATGGGCAGATTGTAGAACGAAAGCATCGGCATACGCATACAGTCGCATGGCGTGCACGGGCCGGGGTTGGCGCGCCAGACGCCGTGCAGCACGGCGGGATGCTCCAGAGGCCGGGCAAAATAAAGCGTCAGCGTATCATTGCCGGTTTCATAGCGCTCACAGCGCAGAAGTCCCTGCGCATCCTCTGCCTCAAAGGGCAGAAGCGCCGCAGCCACGTCAAACGGATTGAGCCAGTTGCAGATCCGGCTGAAGTGCAGCACAATGGTATCCGGCGCTTTGCGCTCCGCACGGCAGACCTCCGGGGCCTGCCACATCAGCGGCGTTCCGTAAAGCTCGGCCAGCGCGCAGCGTGCGCAGCGCTCACCGATGACAAGGTTGCCCTGTGCGCTGTTGTGGATAAAATCATAAAGCGCGACATCGGACGACGGCAGAACGTACACGCCGGGGATGCTGCGCGCAGCGGCGACCTGCGCCTGCCGCACCATGCCCCACTGCCGGTCGAGCGCCGTGTCGCACGGGGTCATGCAGCGGTTGAGCTGCACGGTGATGACGGGCAGCTCCGGCTGGTTCAGATCGCGGCGCAGCGCGCCGACAAACTGCGTAAAGCGGGCAAGATAGGTCTCCGCTGCGTTTTCGTAGCCCTCGGCCTCGCCCTGGTACCAGAGCATGGCCTTCGGGTGCAGCTCGTGATCTGCAAGCTGCTCAAGCATATTGAAATACAGCGAACCGTTTTCCTCCGGGTTCCACCAGCGCAGCGGCGCGCCGCCGTAGGCGCTCATGACGATGCCGATGGGGTAGCCAAGCTCCCGCTTGAGGAGCTTCGCAAAGTGCAGCCACGGCGTATGGCCGGGGTTGTGGTTCTCAAAGTGTCCCTGATGGACAGAGCCGGTCGTCTCGCCCAGCGGATGCGTCGCCAGATCCCAGACGCCGGAATCGCGCAGCAGATGCACGCCAAGCTCCGGCGCGTCCTCTACCGGGTTCTTTGCGCGTCCGGCGGCGTTGCTCTGCCCGGCGACGACGAACACGTCGCCGACGCCGATGTTGTGGATCATATCGCCCCGCGTTGAGGACAGACCGTCCCAGCCCTGATATTCCATATAGGTCTCCACACGGTACAGTCCGCCCGCCGGGACGCGGTCAAACGTGACCGACCAGCGGCCGTCCGCCTCTGTCCGGCAGACGGTCCACGGGCAGACGCTCTCGCCGCTGCTTTCCAGCGCGATGCGGGCCTTGACGGTGATCGAGCCCTCCGGTACGGCGGAGAATTCCAGCGGCAGCTCAAAGCTCTGCCGGACGCGGTGCGCCGTGCCGGAAAGGCGGATAACGGCGAAGCCCTGCTCGTTTTGCTGGAAGATCTGCCAGGGGGAAGCGCCGCGTTCAATGACGACGCCCTTTTTCAGTTCAGAGCCGTGCAGCTGCATATCTGTTTCTCCTGTCTGTCAAAAGATCGCCGCAGCCTCTTCCAGCTGCGCTCTGCGCTTCACGCCCAGCAGCACGCACCGGACGGCGGGCTGCCGCAGCGCCCAGGCAAGGGCGTACTGCGTCATGCTCTGCCCGGCGGCCTTCGCTTCGGCCTCCACGCGCGCAAGCGTCGCGTAGACCTCGTCCGTCATGGGCTTCATCCAGTCGGGCTTTTCTGCTGCGCGGCTGCCTGCGGGCGGCTGCTGTCCGGCGTGATATTTTCCGGTCAGAATGCCGCCCTGCAGCACCTGATAGGGGATCACGCCGACGCCCTCCTGCGCGCACAGCGGCAGAAGCGCGTCCAGCGCGCCGGTGTTGAGCAGGCTCAGCGGCGGCTGGCACATACTGGGCAGCGGGATATTTTCCTCGCGCGCTGCGGCAAGCAGCGCGGAAAGCTGCTCCGCAGAATAGTTGCTCACGCCCCAGGCCCGGATGGTGCCGACCTTCAGCTCCTCGCCGATGGCGCGGGCGATCTCGCCGGGGGCAGTGTTGGGATCGTAGCGGTGCAGATAGTACAGGTCGATATAATCGGTGTTCATCCGGCGCAGGCTGCGGCGCAGCTGGACGCGGATGGCCTCGGGTGAGGTGTTTTCGTCGACAGGGGTATCGCCGACCTTCATGCCGAGCTTTGTCGCGACGACGAAGTCCGTCCGCCGTCCGGCGACGGCCTTGCCGACAATTTCCTCGGCCACGCCGCCTGCAGAGCCTGCGAAGCGGTTGTAGCCCTCGTACATATTGGCCGTGTCGATGAAATTGACGCCAAGCTCCGCCGCGTCATGCACCAGCCGGATCGCGTCCGGCTCGGAGACGGGGCTGCCGAAGGTCATGGTGCCGAGGCACAGACGGGAGACGGAAATGCCGGTTCCCGGTAAAGTTGTAAACTGCATAACAGGTTCCTCCTGTGAAAGTAGAGACGTCAGGACATGGACGCGGCAAGCGCGTTCAGCCCGTCCAGATCGGCCAGCAGCTCCTGCAGCAGCGGCTCCGGCATGGAGCCGGGCTGCCAGACGGCGGGGGCGCGGAAGCATTTTTCCGCATAGCCGAGACTGCGCATCAGCTCCTGAAATGCGTTCAGAATGCCGAACTGCCAGCCCTTGCGCAAAAACTCCGTATAGGCCGTCTGCAGCCGGTTCAGCTCCGCGCAGCGGCCTGCCTGCGCAAGCGTCCAGAGCTTGCAGTAAAACTCCGGCAGCAGATTGATCCACGTGCCGATGGAGCCGTCCGCGCCGTAGAGAAGGCCCGGAACGACCATTTCGTCAAGGCCGGTATAGACGATCTTCTCCGGATAATCCGCCTTGATGCGGCGGATCAGGAAGATGTTCCAGTCGCTGACCTTGATCCCAGCCACGCCGGGCAGATCCAGCAGCTGCCGCAGCTGGTCATAGTCTGCCGAAACGTGCGTCAGACCGGGAATGTAATAGATGAAGACCGGCGCCTGCGCGGCCAGCGCGGTGTAATACGCAACCGTTTCGCTCCAGCCGCCCTGCGGCGGGACGGACGCGACCGCGTCCGCGCCCAGCGTCATCGCGTGCTCTGCCAGCTCCAGCGCGTGCCGCTGAAGCGTCTGGCCGACATGGACGATGGTCCTGCGTCCGGCGGCCCTTGTCTGCGCGATGGTCAGCTCCGCCGTCCTGCAACGCTCGGCGAACGTCAGACGGCTGCCGTCTCCGGTGCCGCCGCAGACATAAAAGCCGGTGATGGGCGCGCGCAGCAGCCGCACCAGATTTTCCTGCAGGCTGTCGTAATCGACGCCCTCATTCGATGTGCAGGGCGAAACAACGGGGCAGACGATCCCGCGAAGCGCTGTAAAATCAGCCAAATCCGCTTCCTCCCGGCGCTCAGCCGCGCAGCTCTTCAACGGCGGAGATCAGACTGGAGCACAGCGTGTCGATGACAGTGTCGTCCATGCCGCACCACCACGGGAAGGAGAACGAGCCGTCCCACCACTTGTCGAGCACGGGGCAGTCAAACTCGCCGCAGCCCTTGCGCTGGAACAGCGGATAGCGGTACAGGGGATAATACTGCACGATGCAGCGGATGCCGTATTTTTTCGTCATCAGATCGAGCAGATCATCGCGCGTTTTGCCGCAGGCGCTGCCGTCATAATGCATGATGTACTGGTGCACGACATAGCGGCCGTTTTCCGGGCAGCGGGAGAAGGAGATCTCAGGCAGACCGGCAAGCTTTTCGCGGATCTTGCGGTCCTGCTCGATCAGGGTGTTGTTGTTGGCGATGACGCTCTTGAGCTCCTCTGTGCCCAGCGCGCACTGCGCTTCGCCGATGCAGAAGTTCTGCGGCCAGCGGTCGTCCAGGAAGCTGTCGACGCAGCTCATGGCCGGGGACCAGTAGCGCTCGCGGTCAGCCGGATACGCGCAGCAGCCGTTGTGCCGGATGCCGGGCGCGGCAGCGGCGTCCGCGTCGTCTGCGCAGACGAACATACCGCCCTCGCCGAGCGTCGTCATGGTCTTTGCGGAGTGGAAGCTGAAGCAGCCGAAATCGCCGAATGTGCCGACGTGCTGGCCGTCAATGCGGCAGTCGAGCGCCTGCGCGCAGTCCTCCACGACCTTCAGACCGTGCGCTCTTGCGATAGGGACGATCTTTTTCATGTCGCACGGCATACCGAGCAGGTGCACGCAGACCACAGCCTTCGTTTTGGGCGTGATCTTGCGGGCGATATCGTCCGGGTCGATGGTCCAGGTATCCGGGTTGATGTCGGCCCAGACGATCTTTGCGCCCAGATCGCCGAAGGGGATCGCGGAGGCGCAGAAGGTATAGGCGGGGATGATGACCTCGTCGCCAGGCTGGATATGGCAGAAGATCGCGGCCATTTTCAGCGCGCTTGTGCAGTTATTGACGGCAAAGGCGTGCTTCGCGCCGGTAAAGGCGCAGAAGGCCTGCTCAAACTCGACCATGTATTTGCCCTGCGTCTGGCCGCAGGCCTCACGCATGACCTTGACGACTGCGTCGATCTCTGCTTCTGTATAGGGATGCTGCATGGCGGGGCAGGTCACGCGGAAGCCGTCAACGGCGCCGCGGCCGGATGCATCACCGAGCATAGTTTTGTTGGACATGGAACATTACCTCCTGAGTGCGGAAAAATAGTGGATAAGAAATTTGGATAGGCATCAGGCAGCCGTCGTGCCGGCCTTCTGATGGTCAAAGCCCGTGTGCGGGCGCAGGATGCGCGCGGGTGTGCAGGGGGGAATGCCCCCCTGCACATCGGAAATGGAATGTGGTTAGCCGCCGTAGGTGGTGCGGGCGGTCGCGACAGCGTCGTTGATCATCGTTTCGAGCTCGGCTGCACCGGCAGCTTCATAAGCGGCGGCATAGTCGCCCCAGGAAGCGTCGATGTCCAGCTGACCGCCGATGAACTGGGTCAGATACTCATTGGTGATGGTCGTGAGCTGGTTGATGATATCGGTCGCCTCTGCGGGCAGCGCGACCATGTTATAATAGGCGGGCAGGGGCTGCACGACCTCGTTGACAAAGCCGGAGATGGTGTCTTTGGCCTTGCTGACGAGCGCGGCGTCCTCTTCGGTCGCCCAGGAGTTGGAGAAGTCAACGGGATGGGAAACGGCATCCCACCAGCTCTGGTTCTCAAAGTCGCAATAGTACTCGACACCGCTGAACATATAGCTGAACCAGACGTACTTGCAGCGGCCGTCGCCGTAGCCGTATGCGCCGTCGATCGCAGACCAGTAATCGGAGCCGACGCTGGTGTTGAATTCGCCGTTCACGCAGTTATGCAGCAGATCCTGGCCTGCGTTGGAGGCAAGGAACTCGACCAGATCGAGAACACGGTCGGGATACGCGCAGGAGGTGGGGATAAAGTAGTGGGAGTTGATCCACGTGCCGGTGGAGTAGGTCTTGCCGTAGCTGCCGTTGGAGGTCAGAGCCTGACCGACGGCCAGATCGTCGATGGAAGCGTCCGGATGGACGGCGAGCCATGCGCTCTTGAAGAAATCGCGGAACTGGCCGGGATAGCCGAAGCCAAAGTTCACAGCACCCAGCGTGCCGTTGCCGAAATCGGCATACGCGTCGTCAAAGTCGCCCTTGACGCCGATGTTGGCGTCAAGACCGCCGTTCTTATAAAGCTCAGCCAGCTGCTTGACGACGGCCTTGCTCTGCTCGGAGACGGCGCTCACGGTCCAGTATTCGCTGTCCGTGCCGGCCTCGCCGGAGAGGATGGTGCCGGTGCCGGCGCCTCTGGGAACGGTGATGCTGGTGCCCTGCGGCAGAGCCAGCGTCGCGTCGATCTCGTTCCAATTGGTGAGCTTGTCGTTGCGCGGCCACCAGCCGACATAACCGGCGGAGCCTGCGGCCTCGCAGTAGGTCAGGAACTCATCGACCGTTGCGGGGACCTTGCCCTCGTTGACCTCGTCAAGGATGGCCTGGTTGTAAACAGGAACGCCGCCGAAGGAGGGATCTGCGAAGGCGGCCACGGAGTAGATGGCGTAGGAGGCGGTCTCATCGCCGGTGTAGAGCTTGTTGTACGCCTTCCATTCCTCGCTGTTCATCATCTTGTAGAGCGTGGGATAGCGGTCGGGATCGGCGTTGACGATCTCGCCGAGGTTGGTGACGAGGCCGTCCTGCACCCAGCTGGCGATCTTGTCGCTCTCGCCCCAGGTCGGGAACAGATCGGGGGCGCTGCCGGTGAAGAGCTCGGTCTGCATACGGTCGTCGAAGCCGTCCGTGCCGGTGTCATATTCCAGCGTCACGCCGACGGCCTGCTCGATGGCGGCCTTGATGGGGTCGTTGGCATAGCCGTCGAGATCGTCGAGGTTGTTGCCGAACTGGGCAAAGCGGATGTTGACCGTTTCGCGCGTGTCGGCGGGTTCAGCCGGGGTGGAATCCTCGGGGGTGGTGTCAGTTGTCTGCGCAGGCTCCGTGGTGTCGGCGGGGTCCGACTGCGCGGGCTGCTTGGCGCAGCCGGTGAAGCAGGCCATGACCATGACCAGCGCCAGAAGCAGGCAGAGCAGGGTGGTGTACTTTTTCATTGTGATCCTCCTTAGTTTTTATAAAACCGCGCGGTTCCCGCGCAGAGTTTCAAGATCATTCCTTCACGGCGCCGAGCGTCATGCCCTGCGTGAAGTACGGTTGGATAAACGGGTAGATGATGATAATGGGGAGCGTCGCGCAGATGATCGTCGCCATGCGCAGCGCCATGGGAGGCGGCAGCGTGAAGCCGAGGCTGGCCGCGCCGTTGCGCACCTGATTCATAAGGCTCTTGTCCGTCAGCATCCGGTGCAGCACCCACGCGAACGGCTGCAGCTTCGTCTTGTTGCCGATGAACATCATGTAGCTGTAATAGTCGTTCCAGTTGATGACCGCGATAAACAGCGTCACAGCCGCGATCATGCCGCGCGAGAGCGGCATGACGATGCGGAAGAAAATGCCGACCTCGTTGCAGCCGTCGATCATGGCGGCATCCTCCAGCTCGCGGGAGACGGAGAAGGAGAAATAGTTCCGCATGATGATGAAATAGGAGATATTCAGCGTGCCGGGCAGGACCATGACCCAGAAGTTCCCGGTCAGGTGGAGCGATTTGTAGAGCATATACTGCGGGATGAGGCCGCCGGCAAAGAACAGGTTGAAGACCACAAGCGCGTTGATGAGCTTCATGCCGCGGATGTGGACCTTGCTGACGGCGTAGGCCATGGCGGACGTGACCAGCACGGAAAGCGCGGTCGCCAGAACCGTCTTGACGGCGGAGACGAGCAGGCTGTTTGTGTAGACCTTGGTGCTGAAGATCTGAATATAGTATTGCAGATCGATGCCCTTGAACCAGAGCATCAGACCGCCCTTGACGTATTCCTCATACGGCATGACCGATGCGACCAGGCAGTACCAGAGCGGGTAAAAGCACAGCAGGCCGAATGCGACGCAGAAGATCGTCACGGCCACGTCGTAGAAGTTAAAGCCCAGCCGCATGAACATACTGCGGCGCAGGGAAGTGGGTTTCTTTTTCATGCGCGGCCCTCCCATTAGAAAATGCCCATGATATCGAGCTTGGAAACGAACTTGTTGGTGATCAGCACGACGATCAGGCCGAGAACCTGCAGAACCAGATTGATCGCCGTGGAAAGCTCGAAGGACGTGCCGCCGCCGAGGCTGATGCGGTAGATATACGTGGAGAGCACATCGCCGGTGGAGAGCACATAGTTGTTGTACAGATTGTAGATCTGGTCAAAGTTCGCGCTGAACAGGCTGGACAGATCCAGGATCAGCAAAATCACGATGGTCGGCAGGATCGCGGGGATGGTGATGTGCAGCATCATCTGCAGCCGGTTGGAGCCGTCCATCTTCGCCGCCTCGTACAGAGCTGGGTTGATCGTGGACATGGACGCGAGATAGACGATCGTGCCGTAGCCCGCGTTCTTGATAATGTTGGAAATCACGACGATCGCGCGGAACAGATCGGGCCGCGTCAGGAAATTGATCGGCTCACCGCCGAAAAACGTGATGACCTGATTGATCACGCCGCCGCTGCTGCCGGAGGAAGACGGGTATTCCAGAAACACCTGCACCAGACCGGCAAAAATGACCCAGGACAGGAAATACGGCAGATAGGCCGCCGTCTGCACGCAGCTTTTGACCTTTTTCAGGCGCAGCTCATTGAGCATGAGTGCGAGGAAAATCGTGAACGTCGTCTTGAATACGATGTTATAGCCGTTGATGATCAGCGTGTTTTTTGCCGCGCGCCAGAAATTGGCGTCGGCGATCATCTCGCGGAAATGCTCAAGACCGACCCACGGCGAGCCCCAGATGCCGAGATTTGCGTGATAGTCCTTAAAGGCCAGCTGAATGCCGTACATGGGGCCGTAATTGAACACGATCATAAAGACAAAGCCCGGCAGGACAAGCAGATATAAGAACCAGTAGCGCTTCAGATAGGCCAGCAGCTTCTGGAATCGGGTGCGCTGACTGCGGACACCGGGGACGTCAGGCGGATTACGCATAGGACCACTCGCTTTCGAAAATTAGTAATAATTAAATGAGGAAATGGGCGGAACGCCCCAATCCGAAATGATCAAAGAAGAAAAAAGGATTGATATTTTCTTCTTTTTGTAGTAGTATAGCAACAGAAACGATGCAAGTCAATAGACACATTTCATAATATTTGATTGGATTATTATTCGTTTACGACTAAAAAATTCGCGTATTATTAGTAATATTTAAAAACAATACGTGCAGACAGGAGTGCGAAGCATATGACAAAGAAGCTTGCCTTTCTCGGCTACGGCCTGCGTTCGAAAACCATGCTGCAGGCCTTCCGGGAGATCGAGGCGGATATTTCCGTCGCCGCAGTCGCGGACCCGCGCTGGGAGCAGATCAAAGAGGAAAATGCCGGAGATCCGCTGTTCGCTGAAGCGCGGTATTTTGAAAACGCGGACGCGCTGCTGGGGGGCTGCGAACCGGACGGCGTATTCATCGGCACGCGCTGCCCGCTGCATACGCCGCTGGCGGTCGAGGTCCTGAAGCGGGATATCCCGCTGTTTCTGGAAAAGCCCGTCTGCATCAGCGAAGCGCAGTACCGGACGCTGCGTGAGGCCGCAGAGGGAAAGCTGGACCGGGCCGTCGTGTCCTTCCCTCTGCGCGTGGCGGATATCACCGTCCGCCTGCGGCAGCTGGTCGAAAGCGGCGCGCTCGGGCGCGTCACCATGGTGCAGGCCGTCAACAATGTGCCCTACGGCAGCGTGTACTATCACAGCTGGTACCGCGACCCGAGCCTGACCGGCGGGCTGTTTTTGCAGAAAACGACGCATGATATCGACTATATCTGCCACGCCGCCGGGCTGACGCCGAAGCGTGTCTTCGCACACACCGAGAAGCTCTATTATAAAGGAGACAGGCCCGCCGGGCTGCACTGCCCCGACTGTCCCGACTACCGCACCTGCGTGGAGAGCAGCTATGTCGTCGGCAAGCTGCGCGGCGAGGACGTGCAGGGCGATTGCTGCTGCTTCGCCGTGGATACCGGCAACGAGGACGTCGCCTCGGCCATGTTCCTGTGCGAAAGCGGCGCGATCATCAGCTATAATCAGAACTTTACCGTCAAGCGCACGGCGGCCAGACGCGGCTGCCGCATCATCGGAACAAAGGGCAGCGCCGAGTTTGATTTCTATACCGGCGTCATCCGCCATGACGACTATGCATTCGACCAGACCGCGACGATCCAGATCCGGCCCACCGGCGGCAATCACTTCGGCGGCGACCGGCGGCTGGCGCAGGATTTTATGAACCTTTTGGCGGGCGGAAAGCCGTCGTCGGATCTTCTGGGTGGTCTGCGCAGCGCGGCGTGCTGTCTGGCGGCAAAACGCTCTGCCGAGACGAATTGTCTGACTGATATTCTGCTGTGAGGAATGCATATATGGAACTGATTCTGACGCTGGACGTCGGCACGACGTCCGTAAAAGCCTGCCTGTTTGACCGTCAGCTCCGGCAGACGGCGCTGACGAGCCGGGAATATGCTCTGCAAACGCGCGGCGTGTGCGCCGAGGTGGAGGCGCAGGTGTATCTGGATGCGGCGGCGCAATGCATTCTGGCGCTGCCCGCAGAGGCACGCGCAAAGGTCTGCGCGGTCGCGCTGACGACGCAGGGCGAAACGCTGCTCTGCGTGGACAGGCAGGGAAAGGCCCTGCGGCCCGCGATCGTCTGGCTGGACAGCCGGGCGGAGGCGCAGGCGGCGCGGCTTGCCGCCGCGCTTGACCGGCAGCGCTTTTACGAGCGCACCGGCCTGCCGGAGCTGAGCGGCGCGCTGCCGCTGGCGAAGCTGCTCTGGCTTCGGGAGCAGGAGCCGGAGAGCTGGGCGCGGACCGACAAATTCCTCCTGCTGGAGGATTATCTGATGCTTTGGCTCACGGGCCGGGCAGTCACGGAAAAATCGCTGCTGACCTCCACCGGGTATTTTGACCTGCAAAGCGACGATTACTGGGACGAGGCGCTCGCGCTGGCAGAGCTTGACCGGACGCGCCTGCCGCAGGCGCTTGCGTGCGGCAGCATTGTGGGGCCGGTTCTGCCGGAGGTGGCGGAAGCGCTGGGATTGCCTGCCTCTGCCTGCGTCGTGACCGGCGCGATGGATCAGACCGCCGCGGCGCTGGCCGCAGGCTGCACCCGCCCGGGCACGCTCTGCGAGACGACGGGCACGGCCATGGTCGCCGCCGCGTTTACGGCCCATCCGCAATTTTCCGAAGACCATCATGTGACCATCTACCGCCATGCCATGCCGGGCGCGTATTTGTATCTTCCCATCAGCAACACCATCGGCATGAGCCTGCGCTGGTTCCGCGACGAATTCTGCCGCGATCTGGACGGCGGCTATGCTGCGCTTGACCGGCTGGCGGAGCAGGTGCCGCCCGGCGCGCAGGGCGTGACATTCCTGCCGTATCTGGCCGGGTGCGTCGATCCCGACAATCTGCCGGAGGCCTCCGGCGGCTTTTACGGGCTGCGGCTGTCCAGCACAAGAGCTGCCTGCGCCCGTGCGATTCTGGAGGCAGCGGCCTTCCAGCTGCGCGATTTTCTGAATATGCTGTCTGCGCTCGGCTGCACGGCGCAGACCGTGACCTCGCTCGGCGGGGGAGCGGGGAGCGCGCTTTGGATGCAGATCAAGGCGGATGCCTGCCGCCGCCCGTTCCACACGCTCTCCACGGTGCAGGCCACGTCGCGCGGCGCGGCCATGCTGGCCGCAGGCGCGCTTGGCTGGGCGCTGCATGACGCGGAGGAGCAAACCGTCTATCAGCCGCAGGCGGAAACCGCCGATGCGTATGAAGAAGCCTACGCGGCCTACCGGCGCGTCTATGAGGCGCTGTATTTGCAGAAAGGATGAGAGACATGACACAGAAAAAACCGAAACTCGGCGTTCTGGCTCTGATGCTGGAGGACTATCTGCCGCTGTTTCCTGGCATCGACCGGGCGCAGACGGCGTATGTAAACGAGGTTCTGGACGGCCTGCGGGACGCGGCGGAGTTCATTTTCCCGCACGCAGCCATGAACCGGGCGCAGATCGAGTCGCTCGTGGCGCAATATAATCATGAGAAGCTGGATGGAATTCTGATCCTGCTGCTGACCTATTCGCAGGGGGCGTATCTGGTGCGTGCGCTGGAGGAGAACCACCTGCCGCTGGCCCTTGCCCTCATCCAGCCGGAGCAGACCGTCCGGCCGGACTTTATCGAGTGGGACTATACGGTCAATCAGGGCATCCATGGCAGTCAGGATCAGGCGAACGTCATGACGCGCATGGGCGTCAACTGCGTCTATTACGCCGGGAACCGCTGCGACGGCTCGTTTGTGCGGTTCGTTGCGGATTTTGGCCGCGCGGCCATGACCGTGCGCGCCATGAAGCGGATGCGCATCGGCGTGATCGGCAAGCTGCCCGGCATGGGGGACGTCATTACCGACGATATGGCGATCTACCGCTTCCTGGGGCCGGAACTGGTCTATGACTCTATCGGGACCGTCCGCCGCTTCTGCGCCGAAGTCGAAGAGGACGCGGTGCGGGCACAGATGGACGCGGATCAGGCCGTTTTTGAGCTTGACCCCACGCTGGACGAGCCGACGCACGCAGAGGCGGCGCGGATGTATCTGGGCCTCAGGGCCTATCTGCAGTCCGGCGGCTTGTCCGGCTATACGCTGCACTACGGCGAATGCGGCGAGGATGGCCGTTTTACGCAGCTGCCGCTGCTTGCGGCGTCAAACCTGCTGGCCGACGGCTATGGCTACGCCGCCGAGGGCGATTCCACCGCCGCCGTGCTGGTGGCGGCCATGCAGACGCTCTGCGGCGCGGCGGGCTTTACGGAAATGTACATGATGGACTTCAAACGCGAAGCGATCCTGATGTGCCATCAGGGCGAGGGCAACTGGAAACTCTGCCGCGCCGACCGCCGCCCGTATCTGAAAAACAGAGTCCTGTCCGAGGGCGGACTTTCCAATCCGCCCACGCCGATCTTCACGCCGGAGCCGGGCCGCGCGTGCATCCTGTCGCTGACGCATCTGACGGCGGACCGCTTCCGGCTGGTCTGCGCGCCGGGCGAGATCCTGCCGGACGCGGATCTGCTGCACGTGGATATGCCGTATCTGTTCTTCCGGCCGGACAGCGGCGTGCGCAGCTGCGTGACGGCATGGCTCGAACAGGGCGGCACACACCACGAGGCGCTCGTCCTGGGCGACCGGCTCGACCGCATCCGCCTGTTCTGCCGCCTTTGGAATGTTGAATTTGTACAACTGTAAGAGCATAAGGGGGAACCGATATGATCAAAAATTTCAGCCGCAGTTTAGAGTCGCTTCTGGGCGCGGAGTATACCTCTGCCGTTTGCCGCGCACGCGCGGCGCTGACCGGAGAATCGGAGCAGGCGCTTGTGAAGCTCGCGCAGGAGCCGGTCGAATTTTATCCGGATCCGTTTGCCGCGCGTCAGGAGATTCTGATGGAGCAGGTCGGGCGGCAGCTCTGCCCGGCCGCGCAGGCCGTCTCGGCAGAGCCGGGCGCGCCGACCGATAGCTTTGCCGCCGCACAGCACTATGCCCCCGCGCCGCTCAGCGCGCTCGGCTGCTTCCGCCTCGGCGAGGACGGACGTCTGTATTTTGCCGGAAAGAGCGAGCACTATCACATTCCGCTCGGCCACGGCTTCCCGGGCTACGCGCTGCTGGACAGGGCGCACGCGCTTGGCATTCCCAACGCCACGCATAATAATACGCGCGGATATATCACGCGCCTGCTCGAACGCCGCCTGATCGCCGCAGCCAACGGCCGTCCCATGGACGAGCCGCTGCCGCAGACGCTTCTGCAGGCGCGGCAGCCCGGCGTTCTGAACCGCGTGCTCAATCTGGAAACGGGCTCTTTGGCAGTGGAGGCGGCGCTCAAGATGATGCTCAGCCGCTTTGACACGCTGGACGGCTCCGCGCCCGCGTATCCTGACCGCATTCCGGTGTTCCTTGTCATGGCGGATAACGACGGCGGCGTGACCGCCGGATACCACGGCACGACGATTCTGGCCCAGATCCTGCGCGGCCTGTGGCCGTCGCTCGCGGAAAAATGCAAAGACGCGCTGCGCGTCGAGGCCGTTGCGATCAACGATCCCGAAAGCTTCCGCAGCGCCATCGAGCGCTGGAACACGCCGCCCTATAAGACGGCGGGCTTCTGCCACGAGCTGATCATGATGAATTACAGCGGCACGCGTCTGGATCAGGCATATCTGACCGGGGCCTACCGCCTGTGCCGCGAAACGGACACGCCCGTGCTCTGCGACGAAATCCAGTCCAGCGCATGGTACGATACGCTCTTCCTGTTCCGCAAATACGGTCTGCAGCCGGACTTCGTCTCCATCGGCAAGGGCTTCCCCGGCGGCCTGTATCCGGCCAGCCGCCTGCTGGTCAGCGGCGCGTTCGACTGCCTGAGCCAGTTCGGCGCGCTCGTCACCAACGGACAGGAAGAGCTGGCAAGCCTTGCGTATCTCGTCACGATGGAATTTGTCAGCCATAACGGCGCGCATATCGAAGCGGTCGGCAAGACCTATCACGATGCGCTGCGCCAGCTTGCCGCGCGCCATCCCGCGCTTTGCAGCGGCGTGGAGGGCGACGGGCATATGAGCGCCCTGTGCTTCCATCAGGTGCCGGACGCGGCGGCCTTCGCCGCGCGGATGAACCGCGAGTTCTGCGTCGACATCAGCGCCCAGACCTACAAGGCCAACTGCCGCCCCGTCGCGCTGACAAAGCTGCCGCTGCTGGTCACGGAGCCGATGGTGGGGAAGCTGATCGCGTGGATGGAGCAGTGCCTGTCCGAAATGGAGGGCTGAGCGTGGAGAAGACCATCAAATTCGGCGTCATCGGCTGCGGGCTGATGGGCCGGGAGTTTGCAAGCGCCTCCATGCGCTGGCTGCATCTGCAGACCGACCTGCCGCGCCCACAGATCATCGCCGCGTGCAGCCGGACGGACAAAAGCCTCGACTGGTTCCGGCGCGTGCCAGACACGCGGTATTTTTACCATGATTATCACGAGCTTCTGGAAAATCCGGAGGTCGAAGCCGTTTACTGCGCCGTGCCGCACGACCAGCACGCGCAGATCTATACCGATATCATCCGTTCCGGCAAGCATCTGCTGGCCGAAAAGCCGTTCGGGATCGATCTGCCCGCCTGCCAGCAGATCCTGAGCGCCATGCGGGAGCATCCGCAGGTCTTTGTCCGCTGCTCGAGCGAATTTCCGTATTACCCCGCCGCGCAGCAGCTCTTCCGCTGGTATCAGGAGGGCTTCTTCGGCCGCGTGATCGAGGCACGCTTCACCATCAAGCACGCGTCGGATATGGACCTGAGCAAGCCCATCAACTGGAAGCGGCAGCTGAAGACCAACGGCGCGTATGGCTGCATGGGCGACCTCGGCATCCACACCCAGCACCTGCCGTTCCGGCTCGGCTTCCGGGTCGATTCCGTGAGCGCGCAGCTGGCCAACCTCGTCCCGCAGCGGCCCTGCGGCGACGGCTTTGCGCCCTGCGAGACATATGACAACGCGATTTTGCTCTGCGGCGCGCACAATGCGGCGGGCGACCGGTTCCCGATGGTGATGGAAATGAAGCGCATGGCCCCCGGCTGCACCAATACGGTGGAATACGAGATCTACGGGCTGGACGGCTCTGCGAAATTTTCCACAGAGGACGCAAACGCCGTCTGGTACACGCGCAATCAGGGCCGGGAGCAGGCGTGGAGCCGCCTGATACTGGGGCAGAGGACGCTCTTCCCAGTCATCACCGGCGGCATTTTCGAGTTTGGCTTTTCCGACGCTATGCTGCAGATGTTCGCGGCGTTTATCGCCGAACTCTGCGGCGAACCGTGCGCGTTCGGCTGCTTCCGGCCGGACGAGGCGCTTTTGAGCCACCAGCTGCTCACCGGCGCGCTGCGGGCCTATGAAACGGGAAGCGTCGTCCGGCTTGACTGACGCGGAAGGAGGCGGTATTATGATGGACATATCTTCGGCCCCGCACGCGGCGGATGCCGAGCACCGCATGATCTACGAGCCTGCGGACGCCTTGGGCTTTACGGCGTGGACGGACTGCTTCGACTATCAGAACGGGCGGCTTGGCCTGTCCTTTAAGGAGATCCGCCGAGCGCATGACGCGGCCTTTGTGCCGCCGAGACTGGAAATGGGCGAGGCCATCGGCGCGCCGGTGTCCTATTGCTCGGCGGAATGCGGCAGTGCGGATACCGTCTCGGAGCGCGTCTATATGGCCTCCGACGACGGCGGGGAACACTGGTACGAGACGGGCAGGTGCCCGCTGGCCGAAGGCTCGTTTCTGAACGCGGGCTTTGCCGACGGGCGGCTGGTCGGGCTGGACGTGGGCCGCGTCAACGCCGCGCGCACCGGCTGGTGCGACTATATTGCCGTCCGGGAAAGCACGGACGGCGGCAGCACCTGGACGGAAACGGCCCGTCTGCTGGAGGGCTGCGCCGTCTATCTCTGGCGGCTGCGCCGCCTGCGCGACGGCTCGCTTCTCGTGCTTGCCAGCTTCTACGGCACGCCGTGGGGCATTGGCTGCGAACGCGCAACGCGCAACACCATGCTTCCCGGCGAAACGTATCTCAATAAGATCCAGACCTTTTTCCTCCATAGTCCCGACGGCCGGAGCTTTTCGGGGCCGCACTATGTCCTTCCGGGCATTGGCGCGCATGAGTACGACGCGGCAGAGCTGTCTGACGGACGGCTTCTGTTCGTGGCGGGCGACGTGCAGGGCACGCCGGTCGGGCGGCAGCTCGTCCGCCGCTCGGCGCAGGGCTTCATCAACGGGCCGCTGCTGCCCATCGGCGCGGGCGCTCCGCCAGAGCCTGCGAAAAATCCGCAGGGCGGCTTCGTCCCGGAAAGCATCGTGTGCCTGCCGGGCGATGTTCTCGTCGGTGCGCGGCGAGGCAAGCCCTTCAGCTGCTCCGGCGATCTCGGCCAGACATGGACGGTGATCGAGGGCGCGGGAAACGGACTCTATCAGCCGTGCATCCGCCTGCTGCCGGACGGACGCGCTGCGGCCTTCGGCCACTGCGGCGCGGACAGCGCGGTCGGGCAGACGCGCATGGCGATTGCCGCCGATCTGTTCCGGCTGGACGGTGCGCCTCCCGCGGGGTGTGAGCTGTCTCTTGAACGCGTGCTTTCTGCGGACGGGAGCCATTACGGCAACGCATATACGGCGCGGCTGACCTGCAAGGGAAGTCCTGTCGCCGGGCGGCGGGTGACGTTCCGGGTCGTGCCGTTCTGGACGGAGGACGGAGCGGTCAATACCCTTGCGCAGGAGCAGGCGCCGATCAGGCTTTCCGTCGTGACAGACGCGGACGGCCTCGCCCATGCGGCCTTTCCCGCGTTTGACGCCGTCCGGGACATTCACTTTGCCTACACCATCGACGCCTTTGCCGAAGCCGCGCCCGGACAGGCATCCTGCGTCAGCGCAAGCCGCTGCGAGCTTGCCATGACGCCGTACCGCCGCTGCCGTCACCCGTACCCGGCCTATTTTGCCGAAAACACCCTCTATCTGTCACCGGAGTTGGAAAAAGCGTTCCCGGACTGCCGCCGCAGGCTTGCGGAGGAAGCGGGACGGGATGTTCCCGCAGTTCCGGACGCGCCGCTTCGGCAGGCACTTTTGGATGCGGGCGTATTGCGGCAGACAGAGGACGGCCTCCGGTGGATCGCGCGCGTACACGGTGCGCAGGCGCTCGAGGCGGTGCTCCCACAGCCGGATGGCGACTGGTATATCTGAAATTCCGCGTATGCGCGGAACGCAAATTATAAACAGGAGAGAGCTGCTATGAAACTTGTAGTATTGGACGGTTATACGGAAAATCCCGGCGATCTGAGCTGGGCAGAGCTGGCCGCGCTTGGCGAGCTGACGGTCTATGACCGCACGTCGTATACCGAGTCCCCGCTGATCGCGGAGCGCATCGGCGACGCGGAGATCGTGGTCATGAACAAAACGCCGATCTCCCGCGCGACGATCGACGCGTGCCCGAATATCCGGCTGATCGCGGTGCTTGCGACGGGCTATAACGTTGTGGATTACAACTACGCGCGGGAAAAGGGCATCCCGGTCGTGAACGTGCCGGCCTACGGCACAGCGTCGGTCAGCCAGTATTCCATCGCCCTTCTGCTGGAGATCTGCCACCATATCGGCCATCACAGCGCGTCTGTCCATGCGGGCAATTGGGCCTCGAATCCCGACTGGTGCTATTGGGACTATCCGCTCATCGAGCTGGAGGGCAAGACTATCGGCATCATCGGCTTTGGCCGCATCGGCCAGGCGGAGGGCCGCATCGCGCGGGCGATGGGCATGCACGTTCTGGCATATGACGTCTATCCGAACGACGCCGGGCGCGCCATCGGCGCGTATGTCGATCTGGACACGCTACTTGCGCAGTCGGACGTAGTGTCGCTGCACTGCAATCTGACGCCGGAGAACACCGGACTCATCAATAAAGAGAACATCGCGAAAATGAAGGATGGCGCGATCCTCATCAACAACGCCCGTGGCCAGCTGATCGTGGAGCAGGACGTCGCCGACGCGCTGAACAGCGGCAAGCTGGCTGCCGCCGGGCTGGATGTAGTCTACACAGAGCCGATCCGCCCGGACAATCCGCTCCTGACCGCGAAAAACTGCATCATCACGCCGCATATCTCCTGGGCCCCGAAGGAGAGCCGCCAGCGGATCATGGACGCCACGGCAGAAAACATCCGTGCCTTCCTCGCCGGAACGCCGCAGAACGTCGTCAATCGCTGAAGCGCTGAAAAACCCGCTGCCGCCTGCTCCGCAGGGACAGCGGGTTTTATGCGGCGGGGCTTTTGCTGCGCCTGCGTGCCATTTTGCGGCGTTGCAATATTAACAGAAATATGGTATGATGTTCCCACTTACCGGAAGGGGGAACTGCTTTGCTTTATCTGCTGCTTGCGCTGTTTACGGCGGCGATCGTCGCGGTCGATCAGCTGACAAAATATCTGGCTGCGGCCAATCTCGTGGGGAAGACCGTCACGCTCATCCCCGGCTGGCTCCAGCTGCACTACATCACGAACGACGGCATGGCGCTGAGCCTTCTGCGCGGCGCGCGGTGGCTGTTCGTGGTCATGACGGCGGTGTATCTCGCGGTCGTGATCTACGTGCTCGTGAAAAAATGGTTCAAAAAGACGCCGGAGCTGTGGTGCATCGCGGCCATCACCGGCGGCGCGATCGGCAATTTCATCGACCGCATCTCCACGGGCCTTGTCATTGACATGATCTGCATCCCGTGGTTCTCCACGTTCAACGTGGCGGATCTGTTCATCACGTTCGGCGCGCTGGTCCTTGTGATCTATATTCTGACGAAGGATAAGGAGCTGCTGGCCGACAAGCCGAAGGAGCAGAAGAAACCGCATGACGCTGACGCTTGACAAAGACGGCGAACGGCTCGACAGCGCGCTCAGCCGCCTCGTGCCGGAGCTGACCCGCAGCCAGGCCCAGCGCCTGATCGAGCAGGGTGCGGTCACGCAGGCCGGAAGGCCCGTCAAAAAGAACGAAAAGCTCCCCGCCGGGACGGCGCTGGAGCTGGAAATTCCAGAGGTGCGCGAAGCGCCCATTGCGGCGCAGGACATTCCTCTGGAGGTCTGCTATGAGGACGCGGACGTGATCGTCGTCAATAAGCCCAAGGGGCTTGTCGTCCACCCGGCCCCCGGTCACGCGGACGGCACGCTCGTCAACGCGCTGCTGGCCCACTGCGGCGACTCCCTGTCCGGCATCGGCGGGGAAAAGCGGCCCGGCATCGTCCATCGCATCGATAAGGACACATCCGGCCTCATTATCGCGGCCAAGAATGACCTTGCGCACGCCGCGCTGGCCGCACAGCTGAAGGATCACAGTCTGGCCCGGACGTATGTGTGCATCGTCTGCGGCAAGATCAAAGACGATTCCGGCACCATCGATGCGCCCATCGGTCGCCACCCGGCCGACCGCAAGAAAATGGCCGTCACGGAGAAAAACAGCCGCAGCGCCGTGACGCACTGGCGCGTGTTGGAGCGCTTTTCCGGCTATACGCTCGTCGAGTGCAAGCTGGAAACGGGCCGGACGCACCAGATCCGCGTCCACATGGCCTATCGCGGCCACCCGATCCTGGGCGATATGGTCTACGGCCATAAAAAGCCCGAGCTGGGGCAGGACAGCCAATGCCTGCACGCAAAGGAACTCCGCTTCGTGCACCCGCGCACAGGACAGCTCGTGACCGTCTGCTGTGAGCTGCCGGACTATTTTACCGCGCTTCTGGAAAAGCTGCGCGCAAGGGCTTGACATTCCAGTCCCGTTCTGCTACCATGATGCCATCTTCGAAATGAGGTTATCCATGATGTACGTTTCCGCCATGTTCGCGTTTATCTTTACCTTTACTGGCTTGCAGTAAGGGTAATTTGTGATGCGCAGAAACGAAGTCAGGTTCGCAACGCGGCACAGATTACGCTGTGCCGCGTTTTTTGTTTGTATTTTCTGAAAGGATGGATATCGCTATGGAACTTTCTGATTACAGGACACAGATCGACCGGATTGACGCGGAGCTTCTGCAGCTGTTTGCCGAGCGGATGCAGACGGCTGCGGGGATCGCATCATATAAAAAAGCGCACGGCCTGCCGGTTCTGGATGCCGGGCGGGAGCGCGAAAAGCTCGCGCAGATCGTAAAGGCCGCGCCGGAGGATCTGCAAGAGGAGGCCGTGAGCCTCTACCGGCTGCTGTTCTCCCTCAGCCGCAGCTACCAGCGCGATCTGCTGGACGAAAAGACGGCGCTTCCGGCGCTTCTCAAAGCGGCGCTGGAGCAGACGCCGCAGCTGTTCCCGCCCACAGCAGCCGTTGCCTGCCAGGGCGTTGAGGGCGCGTATTCGCAGCAGGCCTGCGATAAACTCTTCCAGCATCCGAGCGTGTTCTTCTGCGCAACATTTGACAAGGTCTTCTCCGCCATCGAGCAGGGCCTGTGCCAGTACGGCGTTCTGCCGCTGGAAAACAGCACGGCAGGCTCGGTCAACGCGGTGTACGACCTTATGCAGAAGCACAATTTCTCCATCGTCCGCAGCGTCCGCCTGCGCGTGGATCACAGTCTGCTGGCCCTGCCGGGCGTAAAGCTGTCCGAAATTCGCGAGGTCGTCTCGCACGGACAGGCGCTGGAGCAGTGCTCCGAATTTTTGAAGCAGCTGCCGAACGTGACCGTGACCCGCTGCGAAAACACGGCGGCGGCAGCCCGCATGGTCGCCGGAGCGGGACGGCGCGATCTCGCCGCCATTGCCTCGCCAGCCTGCGCGGAAATTTACGGCCTGCAGCCGCTGCAGGAGCGCGTGCAGAACGAGCACGGCAACTACACCCGCTTCATCTGCATCGCGGCCAAGCCCGAGGTCTATCCCGGCGCCGACCGGACGAGCCTGCTCGTCACGCTCGCCAACGAACCCGGCAGCCTCTATCAGGTGCTGGCCCGCATCTATGGCCGGGGCATCAACCTGACAAAGCTGGAAAGCCGCCCCATTCCCGGCTCGGACGACACGTTCCGGTTCTACTTCGATCTCGAAGCCTCCGTCTACTCACCGGAGCTGCCGAAGCTCCTCGGCGAGCTGGAATCCGTCTGCGAACACGTCTGCTACCTCGGCAGCTATTCCGAAACGGTTTGAGATGACCGGAGTCAGTCTGAACACACGAAAAGGCTCTCCCTTGCGCGCAAGGGGAGCCTTTTTGTGCGTAAAGCTTACTGCGACACCGTATACAGCGCGTAGAAATAGCCCTTCTGTTCCATCAGCTCGTCGAAGGAGCCGGACTCTGTGATGCGGCCGTCCTTCAGGACGAGAATGCCGTCATAGCGGCGCAGCGCCGCCTGCTCCAGCGTGTGCGTGACGACAATGCGTGTGACGCCGGACAGGGACAGGATATCGTCCGTGACCTGATGCGCCGTCTGCGCGTCCAGCGCGGCGGTGGCCTCGTCGGCCAGCAGGACGGACGCGTGCTTGAGAAGACTCCGTGCGATGGAAATGCGCTGCTTTTCGCCGCCCGACAGCCCGCTGCCGTTTTCGCCGCACAGATAATCCTCCCCGCGCTCGGCGATCAGCGTCGACAAACCGGAGAGCTCGATGGCCCGATCCACCTCTGCCGTTGGGAACTCACGGAACATTGTGATATTATTCCGGATCGAAGCGTTAAAAACAAAGACATTCTGCTGGATCATAGAAACAATGTCATATAACGATTCGCTGCTGATCTTTTTCACTTCATGCCCATCGTAACAGATCTTCCCGGAGTAATTCCCGTGGCTTGCCATAAGCAGATTCAGAAGCGTGGATTTCCCACTGCCGGATGCGCCCACAATAGCATATTTCTTTCCTGCATCAAAAGTGGTATTGATATCATGCAGAATGTCACAGCCTACTTCATAACCAAAGGTCATATGTTCCAATGTGATCCCGCAATTCAACTGCTTCGGAACGAGAGAACCTTCGTCCCGGACATGATCTTCCAGGGAATCAGCAAGCTTATCGATCAGTGCAGCTGCCGCCTTTCGGGATGCAAGCTGTTCCGGCAATTCGCGAATGGGGGTTATTACATACGCAGTCAAGTCAACAAAAAGGATCAATACACCCGGTGTGATCCCCCGGCCGGACAGAGCAAGCCACGCTCCGACTAAAAATGTCCCGAGCTGTGCGGTGACTCCGGCTGCTCCGGCCAACGTGCTGACGACCGTTACCTGCTTTCGCTTCTCGCATTTTGCCTGTTCCACTTCAGCATTGTTCTTTGAAAAAATTTTGAAAATTGCGGTTTCTGCTCTGAAACTTTTGATCACCGCAAACCCGCTTAAGCTGTCCTTTAAAGTAGCTGTTAATTCACTGTTTTTCTCGGATATTTTTCGCTCTGCTTTTTCGATGCGATTGCCAGTGATATAGGAAGCGCCTATGGGCAGAACAAAGAACAGGCAGGCAACGACGGTCATCATCGGACTGTATGCGATCATCATGATGAGAGCGCCGAGCAGCATGACAAGCGAGAACAGAATATTGAATTGCGCATCCAGATAGCTGTTTTCAATCGTTGCCGCATCATTGGAGAACGCAGATATGTAATTCGCGGTATTTTCAGCACCAAAGGCCGAGATGCTTTTTCTTGTCAGCTTACAGAATGCGTAATTCTTATATTGCTTCATCGCTTTTTCCATAAAGCACGGCTTGGAAAAGTAACTCGCAGTCTTCAGTAAGATGATCGCTGCAATGACGCTGAGAACGAACCAAAGCAGAGCAGACAATGCAAAGGAGCCGGGGACGCCGGACACAGCGTCGATCATTTGCTGGAGAACCCACGCGATATAAAGGTTCAGCGCGGAGGTGAGCAGGGACGAAAGGAGCGCGGCCGCAAATGCGATATGATTCTTTTTATAAAATTGTGCCGTATATTCTCTGCGTTTATTCTTCATTCTGAATCCTCATCCATCGTGTGAGCAGCATTGGTTCATCGCTGTCCGCAAGAATCGTATCAATGACATCCATGGCGGTACTGCCCATGTCATCATAGGCTGTTGCGGCTTCTGCTGCGGAAACAAACCGGATATTCCGTGCATCGTAATTCGGCTCCCGGTCAAAGGCAGTCGCGGCGACCTTCGCTTTTCTGAGACTGTCCGCAGCATCCTCCTTTTGCTCCAAACGCCAGAGCACATCCGCGCGGACCGCCCAAAGGGCTGCTTCGCTCTTGTCCAGATAGCTTCGCTTCTGCGGACACTTCAGCCCTGGATAAAACGCCAATGCCCAATCCAGTAAAAGCAGCGCGTTTTCATAGTCCCTCTGCTTGCAATATAGATTGAGATAGCCCATGACGATCTGCATATGGGTGACGGTCAGATCCAGCAGTGCGGCCGAAAGATACGGAAGCGCTCCTTTTGCGTCATTACAGGAAGATGCAAGCACCTCCCCGATCTTCGGATGATTGAGCCGGCAGGGATTGTTCTTCTTCAGGATCTCCAGACCTTTTTCGGTCTGTCCAAGGGAAATATACACCTGCGCCATTTCCAAATGAATGGATACCTCGCTGATCTCAGGGTCAGTATTCTGCCCGATCAGCAGGCAGGCATGGCGATACAGAGAAATTGCTCTTTCGGAATAAGCAGGGTTTTTCAGATACAGCCCCTTTACACGGTAGATCCTTGCGCTGCGATAGACGATCTCAAAGCAGTTCGGATACCGCCGCAGCGCTTTTTCTACATCGGATATCGCATCAACGGGATCGCTGCCATGAACATGATCTCTGTCATGAACATACTGCTTTAATCGTTCAATGACGCTTTCTCTGTTGTTGTTTCGAAGCTCATATCCAATGAGCACGTCCATGGATACCTGAAACAGGTCGGCCAGCTCGACGATGATCGCCAGCTCCGGCTGGGAAAGCCCCGCCTCCCACTTATAGACTGCGCCGGGCGTCACGCCCAGACTTTCGGCCAGCTGTTCCTGCGTGAATCTGTGCTGCCTGCGCAGTGTGCGGATGTTCTCCGCGAGTCTGATCTGCATATCCATCCCTCCCGATGCCTCTATCGTATCAGATACCGCGCCGGAATGAAACACACGATTCATATGATTCGGACGGAAATTATCCATACCAATAGTATGGACTTTGGGCGGCACTGCAGAAAAACTTCCTGCGGTGCCGAGGTTCCCGTTGTTTTTTTGCCTGGAATATGGTATGATGAATAAAATTTTCATGCACGGCATGTGCAGGAACCGGGGTGGACATCCCGGAAAATACGGGTACAGGAGGTATTCTTATGAAGTTGTCCAGCAAAGCACTTGCATGCGGGCAGTCCCCCATGCGCAAATTCCATCCCTACGCAGTGGCAGCAGCGGCAGCCGGCAAGAAAATCTATCATCTGAATATCGGCCAGCCCGATATCCACACGCCGGATGCACTGTACGACGCGATCCACAATTTCCGCACGCCGGTTCTGGCCTATGCGGCCTCGCCCGGCATCCCGGAGCTGATCGAAGCTATCCGGAAGTACTATGAAAACATCGGCGTTGGACTGGACGAGTCCGACATCCTCATCACCACCGGCGGCAGCGAAGCGCTGCAGATCGCGGCAAACTGCCTGCTGGACGACGGCGACGAGGTCATCGTCCCCGAGCCGTTCTATCCGAACTATCACACGTTCATCACAACCGCCGGAGGCGTCATCCACCCCCTGCACACGAAGCCGGAGGAGGGCTACTTCTACGCCGACCGTGCGCGCCTTGAAGCCTGCATCACGCCGAAGACGAAGGCCATCATGATCACCAATCCCGGCAACCCCACCGGCACGTGTCTCACGGAGGCGCAGATGAAAATGCTGCTCGACGTGGCCGTGGCGCACGATCTGTATCTCGTGGCCGACGAGGTCTACCGCGAGTTTACCTACGACGGTGAGCCGCTGCATTCGTTCGGAAAGTTTGACTACGGACAGGAAAACCTGATCCTGATCGATTCCGTCTCCAAGCGCTTTTCCGCCTGCGGCGCACGCATCGGCTGCCTCATCAGCCGCAACCGGGAGTTTATGGCCAACGCCCTCAAATACTGTCAGGCGCGGCTGTCGGTCGCGACGCTCGACCAGATCGCAGCGGCGGCACTCTACTCCGTCGGGCCGGAATATTTCGAGCAGGTGCGGCAGGAATACAAGCGCCGCCGGGATACCGTCGTGCGCAAGCTGCACGAGATCCCCGGCGTCATCTGCGAGTGCCCGCGCGGTGCGTTTTATCTCATGGCCGCGCTGCCGGTCGACGACGCGGAGAAATTCCAGCTCTGGCTGCTGCAGGAGTTTGAAGATCACGGCGACACCGTCATGTTCTCCGCCGGAGAGCCCTTCTACGCCACGCCCGGCAAGGGCCGCAACGAGATCCGCATCGCCTACGTCCTCAAGCAGGAGGATCTGGAACGCGCCATGGACCTTCTGGCCCTCGGCATCCGCAAATACAACGAAACGCATTGAAAACCTGCAAAAGCGCCCCGTCTGTCATAAGACAGGCGGGGCTTTGCACTGTCCGCAATATGCGGACACGCATAAAAAACAGCCCGCCGGAGGCGGACGCCTCCGGCGGTGGGTACAGACCCAGTATAGCATAGCCGGATGCGTGGTGCAAGAAAAAAATACAAGCTCGCGGAAATTTCGGCTGGCTCCACAAGAAGCTGCGTTTTCCCGCGTTTTATCTTCGTAAAAGTTTCATTCTTGACGTTTTGCGTGCGCAGCAGTACAATACCGTCCGTATTTTGTTTTTGCGGAAATTGGGAGTTGGAGGCATACAGGATGAAGTATATTTTTATCACCGGCGGCGTCGTGTCCGGCCTTGGCAAGGGCATCTGCGCCGCATCGCTCGGCAGGCTCTTGAAGCAGCGCGGTCTGCGCGTGCAGAACCAGAAATTTGACCCGTATCTGAACGTTGACCCCGGCACCATGAGCCCGTATCAGCACGGCGAGGTCTTCGTCACCGACGACGGCGCGGAAACGGACCTTGATCTCGGCCATTACGAGCGCTTCACGGACGAGAGTCTGACGGCGGGCTGCTCCGTCTCGGCGGGCAAGGTCTATTGGAGCGTTCTGTGCCGCGAGCGCGAGGGCGGCTATCTGGGCCGCACCGTGCAGATCATCCCGCATATCACGGACGAGATCAAGTCCCGCATCTACCAGATGGACAACGGAACATCCGATGTGCTCATCACCGAGATCGGCGGCACGGTCGGCGATATCGAGTCACAGCCGTTCCTCGAGGCCATCCGGCAGGTGGCTGCCGAGCAGGGGAAGAAAAACGTCCTGTTTATCCATGTGCCCATGATCGTCGAAATTCCCGGCTCGGGCGAGCTTAAGAGCAAGCCCACACAGCACTCCGTCAAGGAGCTGCTGTCCATCGGCATCCAGCCGGATATCCTCGTCTGCCGCACGAACCAGCCCATGACGGAGGACATCTGCCGCAAAATCGCCCTGTTCTGCAACATGGAGCCGGACTGCGTCATTCCGAACACGACGGCCTCGACGCTCTATGAGGTGCCGCTGCTGCTCGAACGCGAGGGCCTTGCACACGTCGTCTGCCGCAAGCTGGAGCTTGCCTGCGGCGCGCCGGACCTGACCGCGTGGAGCGAGATGGTCGCGCGCATCAAGACGGCCAGCCGCCATGTGTCCATCGCGCTGGTCGGCAAATATACGGAGCTGCACGACGCGTATCTATCCGTCGAGGAATCGCTGTTCCACGCGGGCACGGCGAATAACGTGATCGTCGATATCAACTGGGTCGACTCGTCAAAGCTCACGCAGGAAAATGCGGAAGCTGTCCTCGGCGGCTGCGCGGGCATTCTCGTGCCCGGCGGCTTCGGCGACCGCGGCATTGAGGGCATGATCGTCGCCGCACAGTATGCCCGCACGCACAAAGTCCCCTACTTCGGCATCTGCCTCGGCATGCAGATCGCCGTGATCGAGTTCGCACGGCATATATTGGGTTGGGAGGATGCGCATTCGGCGGAATTCGATGAGTTTACCAAGCATCCCGTCATTGATATCATGCCCGAACAGAAGTCCATCACCCAGAAGGGCGGCACGATGCGCCTCGGCGCATATCCGTGCGTGCTGTCGGAGGGCAGCCGCGCAGCGGCGCTCTATGGAAAAACGGAGATCTCCGAGCGTCACCGCCACCGCTATGAATTCTGCAACGACTTCCGCGATGCGTTCGTCGCCGCCGGACTGGTTCCGACCGGACTGTCCCCGGACGGACGGCTCGTCGAGATCGTCGAGCTGCCGGACCACCCGTGGTTCACCGCCTGCCAGTTCCACCCCGAATTCAAAAGCCGCCCCGACCGTCCGCACCCGCTGTTCTTCGGCTTCGTAGAGGCCGCAGCCAGCCGGATCTGACCCATATCACACCGCGAGCCGCCCCAGACGGGGCGGCTCGTTTTGCATATGGACTTATCTAAATACGATCTGCGCCAGAACGGCGGGGCGGCCGTCTGCATGGCGGACGGCCATGCGGCAGAGCCGCTCCTTCCGGCGGCAGAAGACGCCGAGCGTTTCGCCCTCCAGACACGGGCTTGCATAGTGCGCCTCAATGCTTTTGATCCTGCCGGAGGCAAGCTCCTTTGCCGGCAGGCAGTCGAGCAGGAGGCGGATATAGACGACGTTGTTCATATGCCGCCCCATGTCGATATCCGTTGCGCGGACGAGGTGCGTGTAGATAAGCTCGTCCTGCGTCAGCTCGTCGTGGAAGCGCACGGGCGGCTCGGCAATGGCGGCTGCGTCCGGAAAGGGGAAGTCCGCCGGGAAGCCGGACTGCTCAAAGCGCAGGATCTTCTGCTCCGGGCCGAGAATGGCCCACTGCGTCCGGCCCAGCGCGACGGTCTGTTCGCCCTTCGTCAGCCGGTAACTGCGGAAGCAGCGGATGTCCCGGCCCTCGCATTGCTCCGGCCACGTGCGGGCTGTCAGCTCGTCCATGAGATACGCCGGCTCGTAAAAATCCACCCGGCTGTGGACGGTCAGCCAGAATTCGCCCCGCTTTGCCATGGCCGCGCCGCCGACGCCGATCCTCTCCGCGTGCTCCGACGCGATGCTCTGAAAGATCGTGAACGCCGCCAGCGGCGAAAGCGCCGCCGCGCTGCCGCAAAGATCCGGGGTCAGAACGATCCGCTTTTCAAAAAAACCTGCCTGCATGGCTGCTCATGCCTCCTGTTTGTGTTTGCCTGTATTATATCATGTTGGCTTTCTGTTTGCCAGTCTTGGAATTCTGTAAGAATTCCAGAAATTTTTCGTTGTTTGCCTTGGAATCATGTTGATTTCTGCGCGGGTTTGGAGTATGATAGTGCCATGTTCGAGACATACGTCCGCGGCTTTCAAAAACCGCGCCCGCATTTCATACGCAAGGAGACGTTAGCATGATTATTACGCAAAAGAAGCCCATGGAAGAGCTCATGGCGATGGTCGGCGACGCAAAAACAGTCGCGATCGTCGGCTGCAACAGCTGCGCAACGGCTTGTCACACCGGCGGCGAGCCGGAGGTCGCCGCGCTGGCAAAGGCACTGGAGGCAGCAGGCAAGAAGGTCGTCGGCACGACGATCGCCGATTACTGCTGCATGAACCTCGGTGTCAAGGGCAAGATGAAGCCCCTCGTCGCGGCAAAGCCGGACTGCGTGATCTGTATGTCCTGCGGCGACGGCGTACAGTGCGTCGCAAAAAATGCCCCCGGCATCCCCACCTATCCGTCCAACAACACCATGTACCTCGGCGAAGCCGTCCGCTTCGGCGTCTGGGAAGAGGCGTGCCACTTCTGCGGCGACTGCGTTCTGGGCCAGACCGGCGGCATCTGTCCTGTGACCCAGTGTGCCAAGAGCCTCGTCAACGGCCCCTGCGGCGGCCAGAAGAACGGCAAGTGCGAGGTCAACCCGGAAAACGACTGCGCATGGATCAAGATCTACAAGCGGCTCGAAGAGATCGGCCAGCTCGACAAGCTCGGCCACACCCGCGAGGACAAGGGCTACGCGAAGTTCAGCTATCCGAGAACGATCAGCTTAAAGGGGAAGAAATAATATGAGTATGTTGAAAGAGGCTTTTGAAGCCGGTAAATTTGGCGTCACCGCCGAAATGGCCCCCCCGAAGGGTTATGATTTTTCCGAGCAGCTGGAGGCTGCAAAGCTCCTGAACGGCAAGGTTCACGGCGTCAACGTGACCGATATGCAGTCCGCCAGTCTCAAGGCGTCCAGCCTCGGCCTGTGCGTCGCGCTCAAGAATGCGGGCATCGAGCCGATCCTGCAGATGACCGGCCGCGACCGCAACCGTATGGCCATCATGGGCGATATTTTGTCCGCAGCGGCCTTCGGCATCGACACGATGCTGGCTCTGACGGGCGACCATCCCGTCGTCGGCGACTGTCCGGAATCCAAGCCGGTCTATGATCTGGATTCCGTCGGCATTCTGAAAATGCTCACAAAGATGGAGCAGACAAACTGCGACTGCGGCGGCAATGAGATCGTCGGCGGCGCGCCGAAGTTCTACAAGGGCGCTTCCGTCACTCCGGTCTATGACCCCATCGAGCTGCAGATCAACAAGCTGCGCCAGAAGGTCGAAAACGGCGCGGAGTACATCCAGACGCAGGGTATTTTTGATCTGGAAACGTTCAAGCGCTTCCTGGATAAGGTCGACGCGGCCGGTATCAAGACGCATATCATGGCTGGTATCATCCCGCTCAAGGCTGCGGGCATGGCGCGGTACATGAACGAAAACGTCCCCGGCATCGCGGTGCCGCAGGATATGATCGACAAGCTTGCCGCAGCGGCAGCCGAGGGCAAGGAAAAGGGTGTCAAGGGTCTTCCCATGCAGCTCGGCATCGAGATGGCAGCGGAGATGATCGCGAAGATCAAGGACGAGCATCTGTGCGACGGCGTCCATATCATGGCCATCGGCGCAGAAAAGAACGTCCCGGCCATCCTCGAAAAGGCCGGCGTTACGATCTGAGTTTTCTCAGCTATATTTCAGCATCCAACCGTCCAAATGGATTGCCTGAGTTTCGATACAAAACCATAATATAGCAGCAGACGGCAGCCCCGTGTCCGGGGGCTGCCGTTTTGCATCCTGAAAAATGGGGATTGATGGAATGCCGGATCACAGTTAAACTAGGGTGTATCTGAAAACTCCCAACGCACCCGGACAGCGGGCCTTTTTGCGGTGCGCCGCGTCATTTTTCCTTGAAATACGTCAGTATTCCTGCGAAAAAATGTCTTGCGCAACGCAAAAATCCCTCGCTGCCGGTCACATCATGAGTTTTCAGATACACCCTAGAAACAGAACATAAAGAAAGGGGCTAACCTTGGGCGTTTCCACGCGGAAGCGTCTGATAAAAAAGCCGTGAAGCCCCGGCGTTGGAGCTTCACGGTTTTTGGCTGTACAGGGGGCCTCAGCAGAGCTTCGCGCCGGCGGGGATGGCGTCGTTCAGCATGAGAAGGTTCAGCTTTTCCTCGCCCTTTTCCTTGTGGACGGCGGACAGGAGCATCCCGCACGATTCCTGCCCCATCATCTTTCTGGGCGGCAGGTTGATGATCGCGGCAAGCGTCTTGCCGACGAGCGCCTCCGGCTCATAGAACTTCGCGATGCCGGAGAGGATCTGACGGTCCGTGCCGCTGCCGTCGTCGAGCGTGAAGCGCAGGAGCTTGTCGGATTTTTTCACGCGCTCGCAGGACTTGACCTTGACGGCGCGGAGGTCGGATTTACAGAAGGTGTCGAAGTCGACCTTTTCCTCCAGCTGCGGCTCGACCTCAACGGCGGGCAGGAGGGCCTTTTTCTGCTCGGCCTCAAGCTCCTCCAGTTCGGCCAGCGCCTTGGCCGCGTCAATGCGGGGGAAGATCGCCTCGCCCTTGTGCACGCAGGCGGTCTGCGAAAGCGCGCCCCAGACGTTGGCCTTGTCCCAGGTCTGGACAGCTGCGTCCGCGCCGATCTGCGCGAAAATTTTCTCGCAGGAGGCCGGGATGAACGGCAGCAGGAGCGTCGTGCAGATGCGGATGGTTTCGAGCAGGTTATACATGACGGAGGCCAGACGCGGCTTGTTTGCCTCGTCCTTGGCAAGCGCCCAGGGCATCGTCTCGTCGATATACTTGTTCGCGCGCTGGATGCACTTGAAGATCTCGTCCAGTCCGTTCTGAAACTGGAACTTCTCCATCTGTGCCTCATAGCGGTCGCGAAGGCCGGAGAGCATGGAGATTAGGCTCTCGTCGGCCTCGCCCGCTTCGCGCGCCTCGGGGAGCGTCCCGCCGAAATATTTTTCGACCATCGCCGTCGTGCGGGAGACGAGGTTGCCGAGATCGTTGGCCAGATCGATGTTGATGGTGTTGATGAGCAGCTCGTTGGAGAAATTGCCGTCGGAGCCGAAGGGGAACGTGCGCAGCAGGAAGAAGCGCAGCGCATCGACGCCGAATTTTTCCGCCAGAATATAGGGGTCAACCACGTTGCCCTTGGATTTGGACATCTTGCCGCCGTCCATGACGAGCCAGCCGTGGCCGTAGACGTGCTTCGGAAGCGGCATACCCATGCTCATGAGCATGGCGGGCCAGATGATGGAGTGGAAGCGCACGATCTCCTTGCCGACAAAGTGCACGTCCGCGGGCCAGTATTTCTCATAATCGTGGTATTTTTCGTTCATGAAGCCGAGCGCTGTGGTGTAGTTGAACAGCGCGTCGACCCAGACGTAGACCACATGGCCCGGATCAAAATCGACCGGCACGCCCCAGCTGAAGCTGGTGCGGGAGACGCAGAGGTCTTCGAGGCCCGGATCGATGAAGTTGTTGACCATTTCGTTGACGCGGGACTTCGGCTGCAGATAGTCCGTCGTCGTCAGCAGCTCGCGCACGCGGCCCGCGTATTTGGACAGGCGGAAGAAATAGGCCTCCTCCGACGCGTCGTGCACCTCACGGCCGCAGTCGGGGCACTTGCCGTCCACCAGCTGGCTCTCCGTCCAGAAGCTTTCGCAGGGCGTGCAGTATTTGCCCTTGTATTCGCCCTTATAGATATCGCCGTTTTCATACATCTTCCGGAAGATCTTCTGAATGGCCTCCACATGATAATCGTCCGTGGTGCGGATGAAGCGGTCGTTGGAGATATTCATGAGCTTCCACAGATCGAGAATGCCCTTCGGCCCGGCGACGATGTTGTCGACGAACTGCTGCGGCGTGACGCCTGCGGCCTTCGCCTTGTCCTCGATTTTCTGGCCGTGCTCGTCCGTGCCGGTCAGGAACATGACGTCGCAGCCCTGCAGGCGCTTGTACCGCGCCATGGCGTCGGTCGCGACGGTGCAGTAGGTGTGGCCGATGTGGAGCTTATCCGACGGATAATAGATCGGCGTGGTGATATAAAACGGTTTCTTGCATACTTCGCACATATATTTTTCCTCTTTTCTGCCCGCTCCGAATGAAAGAGGGGCTGTTACTCTATACTGTATCCTTTTCCCGTATTTTTGTCAACGCTGTTGCGAAATATTTGACATTCGTGGTATACTGACAATGAGTCGATTTTTTATCATAATACAGACAGGAGTTCCGATTTTTCTATGATCTCTTTTCACAAGGCGGAGGCCGCCGACCGCGCGTGGGCGCATGAAATCCTGAAACGCTGCGCCTATCCCGGCGCGGAGTACGCGTTCAGCTGTATGTATCTCTGGTCAGATTATTTCGGCGAGCTTGGACGGGCGGGGGAGCGCCTGACCCAGCACGCGCCGTGGCGCGGCCGCGAGGTCTATCTCTACCCCGCCGGGACCGGCGATCTGCGCGGGGCCATTGAGGCCATCCGTGCCGACGCGGCCGAGCGCGGCAATCCGCTGCGCCTGCGCAGTCTGACGAACGAAACGCGTGCGGAGCTGGAGGCGCTCTATCCGGGCAAATTTGAGTTTACTGCCTGCCGCAATTCCTACGACTATATCTACACCGTCGAAGAGCTTTCCGAGCTGCACGGCAAGAAGCTCCAGTCCAAGCGCAACCACTGCAACCGCTTTGAAGACGAGTTCCCAGACTGGTTCACGGCACCCATCACCGATGAAAATCTTCCGCAGTGCCACGAGATGCTGCGCATCTGGTACGAGACGCATGAACCTGCCGTAAACGCGCAGGAGCTTGACCAGCTGCAGCTGGAAAAGGCCGCGCTGCAGCGCGCATTTGACCATTTTGACGAGCTGGAGATGGACGGCCTGCTGCTGTCCGACGGCGAACGCATCATCGCCTTTTCCATGGGCAGCCGCATGAACCGGGACTATTATGACGTCGGCTTTGAAAAGGCGTTCCCGGACGTGAATGGGGCCTACGCCATGATCAACCGCGAGTTTTCCCGCATGATCGCGGAGAAATATCCCGAGGTGCGCTTTCTCAACCGCGAGGACGACATGGGCTCCGAGGGCCTGCGCCGCGCGAAGGAATCGTACCAGCCGACGGTGCTGCTGGAAAAATACACAGCCGACTGGAAGGAGAGCTGAACCATGCGCCTGCGCAAAACGAACCCCGGCGATCTGCCGCAGCTGAAGGCGCTCTGGGCGCTCGGCTTCGGCGACACGGAACAGGAGATCGAGGCGTTTTTCGCCATTTCCTATCCCACCGCGACCGGCTTCTGTGCAGAAGAGGACGGCAAGGTCATTGCCGCCGCCTACGCCCTGCCGCAGGAGCTTGCGTGGGGCGAAAAAAGCTGCCGCTCGGCCTATCTGTATGCCGTGACTACGCACCCGGACTTCCGGCGGCGCGGGATCTGCGCGAAGCTGCTGGCATACGCGGAAAAGGAGCTGAAAAAGCGGTATTTCGACTGCCTGACGCTCGTCCCGGCGACGGACGCGCTGCGCGCGTATTATGAGACGCTGGGCTTCGTCTCGCAGAACGCGGCTTTTTTCGATGAAGGCGACGCGCCGGAGGCGCGGGGCGTATGCGAGGCGCTGAGTCCGACCGAGTACGCGGGCCTGCGCGAAACTGTGCTCTATGACGCGCCGCACGTGCGTTATTCGCTTGCCGATCTTCGGTATCAGGCCTCCATGTCCGGCTTTTACCGGCTGGAACTCGGCAGCCACTTCGGCTGCGCCTGCGCGCATCCGGACGGCGAGACACTCGTCGTGGACGAAATTCTGCCGGACTGCTCTGTCCTGCCCGCGCTTTTGAAGCAGCTTCCGGCCAAGCGGTGCCGCGTGCGCACCGTGGGCGGCAGCACGCCGTTTGCCATGTGCAAATGGCTTTCGGATGCACGTATGCCGGATGTCTATCTGGCGTTTGATTTCGGATGATTCCGGTTTTATGAAAGGGGGCGCTCGCCTTGGCGGAACCGCTTCTCATCCCCGCCGACGCCGCGCAGCGGCTGCTGGCCGCCGCCAACGGCGACGCTGCGCTGCTGTATCTCTATCTTTTCGCAAACCGTCCGCTTGCCGATGCGCAGACGGCGCTGCGCATGACGCAGGCCCGGTACGATCTGGCCTGCGCGACGCTCCAGCAGCTGGGGCTCTGGCCGCAGGAGGCAAGAACACACCTCGACGCGTCGCAGGCCCCGGTCTATACCGAGCAGGACGTCATTCGCGAGACGCGCACCAGCCGCGAGTTTGAAGCCATCACCGGCGAGACGCAGCGGCGGCTGGGACGGGTCCTGTCCAATGAAGAATTAAAAATCCTGCTGTCGATCTACCGCTATCTGGGGCTTCCCGGCGAGGTCATTTCGATCCTCGTCAACTACTGCATCCAGCGGCAGCGTTCGCGCGGCATTTCGCGGATGCCGTCGCTGCGGTCAATCGAAAAGGAAGCGTATTACTGGGCCGACCACGGCATCGACACGATGGAGCAGGCGGCGGTCTATATGCAGAACCAGCTTCTGCGGCAGTCGCAGTTGGGCAAGATCCGGGAGCTGTTCGGGATTACGGGCCGCAGGCTGACAACGGGCGAGGAGAATTATATCCTGACGTGGCTCTCGTGGGGCTTCGGCGAACAGGAAATCGGCCTTGCCTATGAAAAGACCTGCATGGCGACCGGCGGGCTGAAATGGCCCTACTGCAACTCCATCCTGCGCAGCTGGCACGAGCAGGGCTTCACCACCCTCAGCCAGATCGAATCCGGCGACCGTGCCCCGCAGCGTAGCTACGCGGGTGCAAAACTCTCGCAGGGCGTCCAGCAGCACAACGACACGCTCAGCGACTTCCAGCTTGCCGCCATTGACCGGATGTTGAATAACAAGGAGGATTGACCGTGGCATATTCTCAGGCCATTGTGCAGCGCGCCATGCAGCGCCTGCAAAGCGAAAACGAGCAGAACGAGCAGTCCTCCCGCGCCCGCATCGCGGCGATCTATGAAAAGCAGCCGCGTCTGGGCGAGATCGAGCGGGAACTGCGCAGGACCGCCGCGCACGTGCTTGCCGCGACGTTCCGCCGGCAGGGCGACCCCGTGGCCGCCATGCAGCAGCTGAAAAAGGACAATCTGGCCCTTCAGCAGGAGCGGGATTGGATCTTACAGGCCGAGGGACTGGAGCCGGACGATCTGACCGTCCAGCCGCTCTGCCCGAAGTGCGGCGGAACGGGCTATGTGGGCGCGCAGATGTGCGAATGCCTCCGGGAGCTTTGCCGGCAGGAGCAGAAGAAGGAGCTGGCTGCACTGTTCGGCACGGACAGCTTTGAAAAATTTCGATTGGAACTCTATTCTGACCAATATGACGCAAAATGCCACAGCAGCCCGCGCGAGCTGATGCGTGCAACGTACCGGCGGGCGCAGAGCTATGCACAGTGCTTTCCGGCAGAAGGACAGTCTCTACTGTTTTCTGGTGCGACCGGGCTAGGAAAGACCTATTTATCTGCCTGCATCGCGCGCGTCGTTGCGGACCGTGGCTTTTCCGTCTGCTATGCGCCCGTTGGGCAGCTGTTCTCCGCATTTGAAGACGATAAATTCCGCCCGCGGCCGGATATATCTCGGACAGAGGCGTTTTTCATCAGCGATCTGCTGGTCCTCGATGATCTCGGTACAGAGATGACCACGCAGTTTACTATTTCAGTGCTTTATCAGCTTCTGAATACCCGCCTGATGGAGAAAAAGCCTGTGATCCTGTCTACGAATCTTGCACCGAGCGAGCTGGCCGCCCGTTATACGCCACAGATTACCTCACGCCTGTTGGGTACGTATTGTCTCTTCCAATTCTACGGCGACGACATCCGATTCAAGCTGAAATGACCCGCCTGTTTCCCAAAGCTTAAAAAACCGGAGCCGCAGTATCGCGGCTCCGGCGTTTTGATGCAGTTCAGATCTTCGGGTGGCCGCACGTCGGGCAGAAGCGCGTGTTCGCGTCCAGAGTTGCGCCGCAGGTCGGGCAGACCCAGCTGGTCGGCGCGTACCGCGTAACCGGCGAACCGCAGTTCGGGCAGAACGTATATCCGTTGTCAACGGCCGCGCCGCAGGTCTGGCAGATCGTGGCGGCTGCAGCCGGTCTTGCTTGTGCAGCGGGTGCGCCGCAGTGGGAGCAGAAGCGCTCGGACGGATCCAGTCTGCTGCCGCAGGATGCGCAGGTCAGAGCCGGTGCGGAAGGACGCGCATAAGCACGCGTATTCGCACGCGCGGGAGTGTAGGCGGAAGCCTTGATATTCGGCAGGAGCTTCATGGGGACCGCGCACAGCACACCGAGGAACGGCCACAGCGTCAGGCGGAGCACGCTGTCTTCCAACTTGCCGTTTGCCCAGATCGTGACGATGATCGCCGCAAGAGCCAGCAGGATCATCACAGCGAAATACGCGATGTCCAGATTCTGCGACCGCCCAAGAACGCGCATGGCCAGTGCGGCAATGCCGAGCAGGAGCGCTGCCCAGAACATCAGCGAGATAACGAACATGATCGTCTTTCCACGCTTGTACTCATCTGAATCGGTCGTGCTCTCACTAATCATCTCGTATTTTACCGCAGTGCGGAGAATGCTGCTGGCATCCGCGCAGATCAGCGCGGCATCGCGGGGCGACAACGCAAAATCCTTGATCGTTTTTAAAATGCGGGTAGCCTTTTTCGCAACAGAGCGCGCTTTGTTGGCCGGAATGTCATAATAGTATTCCAGATCTTCGGCGGAATCTCTAAGGTCATCCAGCGTGTCATCCAGACTATCGATGGCATCCTCGATCAGCGCGTCGGTGTAGGAGTAGTCTGAAAAGAAGCCAAGGCTGTCTGAAGCCGCCTTTTGGAGGTTTTTGATATAGCGCGCGGCGCTGATCCAGTTGAAGAACAGCGTGAAAACGGACACGATGACAAGCAGAATGCCAAGATACTTTGTGCAGGACTTTGTTTTCATACCTCAATACCCCTTATCTTTCTCTTTTTCTGATATTACCGGACGGGCTTGCCGCACTGCGTACAGAAGGCCGCGCCGGGCTTGAGCTTGCTGCCGCAGGCCGGGCAGCTGAACACACCGGCCTTTGCCTCCTGTAGACTTGCGCCGCAGTTGGTGCAGAAGCTGCCTTCCGCGCTGCACGAAGCGCCGCACTTGGGGCAGATCATGACCTGCTGAATGACGCGGATGGTCTGCTGCTTGTCGAGCAGCTGCTGCTTCCGCTCCCGAAGGCTTGTCAGCAGAGACGCGATCGGCTCGGATGCGGCCTCGGACGGCAGCTGTTCCGGGGAACACGCTTCGCACATCCGGCAATACGCTTTTCCGATGGACAGGTAAATGCCCTCGATCGCCCGCTCGTCCTCGCTGACGGCGAGCTTCAGCTTCGTGACCTGCGCGGTGTCGCGCGCCTTCTGCGCCAGGCCCTGACCGGCCCTGGACAGGGTCTGGCCGACCTCTTCAAACAGCTCCATCTTTCCTTCCTCCTGTTTCGTAAAGATTTCCCAAATTTCTGTTTCTTCCGACTGAGCGGGAAGCGCATATTGCACAAAAGCCGCTGCGCAAATAAGCGGATCCACCGATTTGTATGAACCCGCCTTTTTCGTTATTATAAGCCAAACCAGGCATGCTTTTCAAGATGCGTTTCCTATCTTTTTTCCAAAAACAGAAGATGATGGGTTTGCATCCCGGCGGGGCTGTGCTGTCTGCATGAGCAGGAGACGCCCGGATGGAATTATAAAAAACAGGCTGTGCGGCGGCACAGCCTGCTCTGCGGTGCTGTCAGAGAATTGTCCGGTGTGCGGCAGCGGCATATGCCACGCCGGTTCTTCTGGCGGCTTCTGCAACGGCCTTTGCGACGGCTGGGCCGACGCGGTGGTCGAAGGCTTTGGGGATGATATAGTCCGCCGAAAGCTCCTCGTCGGAGATGAGCTCTGCCAGCGCGTGCGCGGCGGCGACCTTCATCTCCTCGTTGATATCGCCTGCGCGCACGTCGAACGCGCCGCGGAAGATGCCGGGGAAGGCCAGAACATTGTTGATCTGGTTCGGGTAATCGCTTCGGCCGGTCGAGACGACCTTTGCGCCGCCCGCCTTTGCATCCTCCGGAAAGATCTCCGGCGTCGGGTTCGCGCAGGCGAAGACGATGGCGTCCCTGTTCATGGTCTTGACCATCTCGGTGGTAACGGTTCCGGGCGCGGAGACGCCGATGAACACATCCGCGCCGACGAGTATGTCGGCAAGGCTCCCGGCCTTATGCTCCAGATTCGTGACCTCCGCCATCTCTTCCTTGATCCAGTTGAGGCCGTCCCGGCCCTTGTAAATTGCGCCCTTGCGGTCGCACATGGTCACATTTTTGAAGCCTGCGGACAGGAGCAGCTTCACGATTGCAATCGCTGCCGCGCCTGCACCGGACGTGACGATCCTCACGTCCTCCTTCTTTTTGCCGACGACCTTCAGCGCATTGGTCAGGCCCGCAAGCGTGATGACCGCCGTGCCGTGTTGGTCGTCGTGGAAGATGGGGATGTCACAGCGCTCCTTGAGCCTGCGCTCGATCTCAAAGCAGCGGGGAGCGGAAATATCCTCCAGATTCACGCCGCCGAACGAGCCGGAGATGAGTGCGACGGTATTGACGAATTCGTCCACATCATGCGTCCTGACGCACAGTGGGAACGCGTCCACATCGCCGAAGGCCTTGAAGAGCACGCACTTGCCCTCCATGACCGGCATACCGGCCTCCGGGCCGATATCGCCGAGGCCGAGAACGGCGGAGCCGTCGGTAATGACGGCGCATAAATTCCAGCGGCGGGTCAGCTCGTAGCTTTTGTTGATGTCTTTTTGAATTTCGAGGCACGGCTGCGCCACGCCCGGCGTGTAGGCAAGCGACAGATCGTCCTTCGTCTCGACCGGCACGCGCGCCGTGACCTCGATTTTTCCCTTCCATTCGCCATGCAGACGAAGGGATTCCTTTGCGTAATCCATAGTGCTTCCTTTCAGAAAGAAGAGCGGCTGCTTTGAACAGCCGCTCAATAATTATGAGTTGCCGGGGATCAAGCTTCAATCCGAAGCTTATCGGCTTCCGGAGCGGTCAGGACCGTACAGTCATAGGCATAGAGCCGTTCCGGCAGGATGATGAGCGTCTGCAGGGAGTCTGTATCCACGCAGAACGGGACGTGGTGCCAGACGCCGGGGCGAAGCGTGACCATCGTTCCCTTTGGAACGCGGAAAACCTCGACCTCGTCATACGGGACATGGTCAGCAGGACCGGCAGGCGCGACGTGGATATACGCATCGCTGTCGAGCGGCAGCATGGCCTCTGCACAGGTGTTATGGTATTCATAGGTGTCGATCCCGCGCGTACCGCCGATGATAAAACCTGTCTTGCCGTGCAGATCCAGTTTCTCCATTGTTTTTCCCTCCTGCGTTATAAATATTCTTCAAATGTGAATCCGAACGGTGCAGCCTGTTCATTCAGTTCGCTGATCTGGAACGGCTGGATGGGAACGCCGCCCTTTTTGCGGTTGGCGATCTCGGCGCGGAATTCGATCTCACCCGGCATGAGAACTTCGTCCGTACCGGCTTCAAGTTTCACGTTTTTGATCTCATCGATCAGAGCATCGACATTGCGGCGGAACTCGCCCTGCTCACAGAATGCCTCTGTCTTGATGGCGAGGAAGCTGCTGCCGACGATGGGCTTGTCCTTCGGCGTATCGACCGCGACGCCGAAGCCGCTGCCGTTGAGCACACCGGAGAGCATATCCACGATCACCGCCATGCCGTAGCCCTTGTAGCCGAGCGGCAGCAGAATGCCGCGGAAGGCCTGCGCGGCGTCGGTCGTGCGGCTGCCGTCGATTGCGAGCGCCCAGTCGTCCGGGACGGGCTCACCCTTTTTCATGTTGACGAGCAGCTTGCCGCGGGAAACGCGGCTGGTGGCCATATCCAGCAGGACTGGCAGATGCTTTTCGGCGGGAAGCGCGACGGCGATGGGGTTCGTGCCCAGCCGCTTTTCCACGCCGCCGAACGGCGCGACAAACGCGCCGGAATTCGTCATCGAGAAGCCGATCATGCCGCGCTTTTCGGCCATCATGGCGTAATAGCCCGCAGTGCCGTAGTGGCTGCCGTTGCGCAGGCCGACGTAGCCGACGCCGAACTGCTCCGCCTTTTCAATGGCAAGCTCCATGGCCTTCGTCGCTGCGACCTGGCCAAGCCCGTCGTGTGCATCGATGAGGGCGGTCGCGCCGTACTCTCTGACGATCTCCGGCACGGCTCTCGCGTCGCACAGGCCGGAGATGAGCTTTTCCGTGTAGAGCGGGATGCGCGTCAGGCCGTGGGTCGTGACGCCGCGGATCTCGGCGTCGATCAGATTGTCGGCGATCATGCCCGCGTCTGCCTTGCTGACGTGGTAATAGCCGAACAGATCGATCACGTACTGCCGGATGCGTTCCGGCTTGACATAGATGGTGCCGTCCATAATAACGCCTCCTTATCCAAGCTTGTAATAGCCGAAGTCCCGCATGACTGCCGTCAGCTCCGCGCGGACGCTGTCGGGCAGCGGATGGATGGGCCTGCGGGGCAGGCCGATGGGGATACCGCGCATGGTCAGCCCCTCCTTGATGATCGCCAGCCACGGGGAGGGTAGGCCCTCCTGCGTCGGCTCGTTGAAGAAGTGCATATATTTGCGGCAGACGGTCATGATGTAGTCTCTGGCCTCAAGCGGTTTGCCAGCCTTGCAGAGGTCGTAGACATGGACCGTCTCCGCCGGGAAGAGCGTGCCGACACCGGTGATCCAGCCGTCGGCATACATCGTAAGCGCCTCGGCGGGGAGATTGTCGTAGCCGTAGAAGATGGAGAAGCCGTCGTCCTTGCACAGGGCACGCATATTCTGGTGGCGGTAAATGTCGTGCGCGGAATCCTTGATGGCGTCGATGATACCGTCGTTATACAGCCTCGCAATGAGCTTCTCGCTCAGCCAGCAGCCGGTCAGGTACGGGTTGTGATAGAGGATCAGCGGAATCGAGAGTTCGGCACGGATGGCCTTATAATGGTCGTAGGCTTCCTCCTCGTTCGGCGTAATGTACCAGGGGGTGACGACCATGACGCCGTCGGCCCCGGCTTCCTCTGCGGCCCTGGAGAGCAGGATCGCGTCAGAGGTGCGGTACGCGCCGGTGCAGGCATAAACCTTGCAGCGATGGTTCACATATTCGATGGTGTGGCGGTTGATCTCCAGCTGCTCCTCCAGCGTCATGGATACCAGCTCGCCTGTGCTGCCGCAGGGGATGACGCCCGTCGCGCCGTTTTCAATCAGAAAGTCAATCAGCTTGTCAAGCGCGGGATAGTTGACGTGTTCGTCCTCCCCGCAGAAGGGAGTCACAAGCGGGAATACAACGCCGCCCAGTTTTTCTTTTTCCATAGCTACGCTCCTTTACGAGACGATTTTGGAATAAGTATTCCAATATTTAAAAACAGCATAGCGGAATCAAAAACAGAATGCAATATACAAAATAGCTAAATTCTCCATGTTGGATTTGTGCAAAACAGAATACATCCGGGGGATTCCAAGCGATGAAGGTCTTGACGGTTGACGCAGTTTAGCCGCTTACGGTATAATCAAAGGCAAAGAATTTACGGCGGAGGGAACGATGGAAAAGAAGGAACAAGGCACGGTGCAGGCACTTGAACGTGGCCTAAAAATTCTGGAATTGCTGATGCAGGAAAAACGGCCAATGGGCGTCAACGAGATCGCAAAATGCCAGGGCATCACGCCGTCAGCAGCGTATCGGATCTTGAAAACGCTGGAGGCCAACGGATGGAGCTTCCAGATGTCGGATGATAAATACATTCCGGGCGAAAAGCTGTCGTATGTCACGGAGAAGAATAATTTCCATCTTGCGTTGGCCGAGGTGGCGTATCCGGTCATGCAGGAGCTGACGGCGCGGGAGATCCTTCCGATGAATCTCGTCGTCCGGCAGGACCGCCGATTCTTCATTTTGCAGCAGACGCGCACGAATCGGTACGTCGATTTTGTTGCGCCGGTCGGCTCGGCGCTGCCGCTGCACGCGTCCGCGGGCGGAAAGATCCTGCTGTGCGAGCTGCCGGAGGTGCTGCGGGCGCAGTTTCTGGACGGAATTTCGTTCGAGTCCATGACGCCGAACACCATCTGCACCAAGCGCAGCTTTCTGGAGGAGCTGGACAAGGTCCGGCAGCAGGGCTATGCGCTCGATTATTTTGAATCGCTGTCGCACACCTGCTGTGTGGCCGTGCCGGTCCGAAGCCCGGAGGGGGAGATCTACGCGGCGCTGTCGTTTTCCGGCATCACGGACGTGACCTCGCGCGAGCAGCTTGCCTATTATCTCCCACAGCTCCGCGAAGCGGCGCAGACGATCACGCAAAAGCTGTTTCTGCTGCGCGAACAGGTTTAAAACAAAATGAAAAGCAGGCATCCTGCAAATGAACACAGGATGCCTGCTTTTTCTAGGGTGTATCTGAAAACTCATGATGTGACCGGCAGCGAGGGATTTTTGCGTTGCGCAAGACATTTTTTCGCAGGAATACTGACGTATTTCAAGGAAAAATGACGCGGCGCACCGCAAAAAGGCCCGCTGTCCGGGTGCGTTGGGAGTTTTCAGATACACCCTATAAAACCGGAAGTGCAGAAGCGGGATGCTCCGAAAGCTCCTGGCTGTATGCTGTCCGAAACGCCCCCGGCGTTTTCGCAAAGCGTTTGCGGAACAGGCGGCTGAAGTAGGACGGATCATCAAAACCGACCAGCTGCGCGATATGGCGGATATCAAGCTCTGTATGCAAAAGCAACGCGCAGGCCCGGTCAAGCCGCAGACGCAGCAGGTATTGATACGGCGAAACGCCGATGGTCTTTGTAAACAGATGCGAAAACCGGCTTACGCTCAGGTGCAGACGGGCTGCGCAGTCCGCAAGCGACAGCGGTTGGCAGAAATGCTCACAGAGGTACGCCGCCGCCGCGCGGATTTCGCTGCATTCGGTGCTTTCCTGCCGGTTGACGCTGCGCGACAAACTGGCAAGAATCTGCAAAAGCAGTCCACCCTCGTCAAGAAGGTATGCCGGCCCGCGCATGTGGTGTGTCTGAGAAAGCTGGTGCAGTAGGCTCTCGAACTGCATCCGTTCATCAACCTGCCCACAAAACGTGCGCTTATAGGGAAGATCGGCCAAAGCATCTTCTATTGCAGTTCCGGTGAAATGAATCCAGTAGGAAATCGCGTTTCCTTCCTTGCTGAACGCATAGAGCTGCCGTGCGTCGGGTGGGTAAAAAATGAAGCCACCCGATGATATGCACACAGGAGCGCCGTCTTTCTCCGCAGTAATCCATCCGCTCTGCACATAGAGCAAATGATAGTCCGAACGACCCTTTGAGCGGAGAACCGTATACCCGTATTGTCCGGCCTGCTGCTGCCCGCAGCTGTTGATCTGAAGCCCGTGGACAGGCGGATAATCCGTGGAATCACGGAATTCACAAAAGGCTTTCATGCTGCTCACCCCTGGCCAGTATAGCATACGGTCTGCTTGCTGTATAGCCGGAATGTCCGCTTATCTGGCAGTTTTCTGCTTTGCCGCCGCGCAGGTGGCGGGATACACTGGAACCATCCAAAAATGAAAAAGGATGGTGCTCTTTATGAAAAAATTTGCATTTATCGGCGCGGGCAGCTTTATCTTCACGCGCAATCTTGTCCGGGATCTGCTCTCGTTCCCAGCCTTTGCGGACTGTGAGCTGGCGCTGATGGACACCGACCCGGAGCGGCTCGAACGGATTACCGCCGCAGTCAGAAAGATCAACGCGGCCATGGGTACGCACGCAACAATCACCCCGACGCAAAGCCGCGCGGAGGCGCTTTCCGGTGCGGACGGCGTTTTGTGTACGGTCTTCAACGGCGGGATCGACGTCTGGCGCTATGATATTGAGATCCCCATGCAGTTCGGCGTCGATATCAACATCGGCGATACGCGCAGCGTCTCCGGCATTTTCCGCGCTCTGCGCAATATCCCGCTGATGCTGGACATTTGCCGGGATATCGAGAAATACTGCCCAAACGCGGTTTTTCTGAATTACACGAATCCGATGTCGATGCTCTGCAAGGCCATGCAGACCGAAACAAACGTCGAGGTCACAGGTCTGTGCCACAGCGTGCAGGGGACGGTCACCATGCTGGCGGAGTGGCTGGAAACGCCGGTGGACGAGATCAATTATCTCTGTGCGGGCGTCAACCATCAGGCGTTCTATCTCAAGCTGGAGCACAACGGGCAGGACCTGTACCCAAAGCTTGCAAAGAAGCTGGAGAATCCCGAGTTTTATAACAAGGAGCAGGTGCGCAACGAAATGTTCCGGCATCTGGGCTATTATGTCACGGAGTCCAGCGGCCACAATTCCGAGTATAACGCTTGGTTCCGCAAACGTCCGGATCTGATTGAAAAATACTGCACGCACAGCACCAACTGGAACGCCGGACTGCACGCGTTTTCGCTCAACAGCCGGCTGGAGCGCGCCGGAAGCTGGAAGCAGGAGATCACGGACTGGATCGAGCACGAGCCTGTCGACACCAAACGCAGCAGTGAATACGCCGCAAATATTTTCAACGCGCGCTTCGGCGACCGGACGCCGTTCCGGTTCAACGGCAACGTCATTAACGACGGTTCCATCCCAAATCTGCCGAAGGACGCCTGCGTGGAGATCCCCGTTTTCGCGGATAAGGACGGCATCCACAAGACGATCGTCGGCGAGCTACCGGTGCATCTGGCCATTCTGGTCAGCACGACGGCGCAGATCGAGAATCTTGTCGTGTGCGCGGCCATGACAAAGAGCCGGGAGGATGTGTATCACGCGGTCATGATGGATCCGCTCTGCTCCGCCGTGTGCAGCCTGCAGGAGATTCGAGATATGTGCGATCTGATTTTTGAGAAAAACACGGACTATCTCGGAGATTATAAATGACAGCCTATTTCCGGCATTTGCTCCGGAATGCTCTCGGGGAAAGGCCGAAGGCTTTGCTGAACATACGGCTGAAGTAAAACGGGTCGTTGAAGCCTGTGCTTTCCGCGACCTCGGAAACGCTCATGGAGGAATCGCGCAGGAAGCCCCGTGCGCGGTCAAGCCGGAGGCGCAGCAGATACTGCTGCGGCGAGACACCGACAGCCTGTGTGAACAGATGCGCAAAGCGGCTGTAGCTCAGGTGTAGCGTCTCGGCAAAGGTCTGGAAATTGATCTGCTCCTGCATGTGCTCCCGCATATATTCCATGGCATTGAGAATGTCGCTGCGGATGGGTGCTTCATTGTCCGCGCTGCTGCGGCAGACGATGGTGATGAGCTGCAGGAGGATGCTGTTTTCCTCCGGGATCTGCAGCGCGGCGGACTGCTGCAGATTGTGCAGGCGATTGAGCCGGTGGAACAGGCTTTCAAACAGCGTCTGGTCAGAAATGGTGTAGATCATGTTCTCCGTCGGGCGCAGGTACTGCATGGCCTCGGCTGCGGCCTGTCCGGTAAAATGCAGGTAGAGGGAGACCGGGTCGCCCGCAGCGGTAAAGGAGTACATCTGCCGCACGTTCGGCAGGAACACCGCGCACTGTCCGCGCGACAGCCGCGCCTTCGCCGTGCCGACCTCAATGTCGAGCCATCCGTTCTGCAGATATAGAAAGTGGAAGTCCCGCCGCCCGTTTGAGCGCAGGATCGTATAGTCATATTTGACGACCCGTTCCGAGCCGCAGCTGTTGACCTGGAGGAGCCTCGTTTGCAGATAATCTGTTTTGTCAATGAATTCGTCAAAATTGTTCAGCGTCATCAGCGTCCGCCTCCTGCCGCGTTCGGTTTTGAAATTTGTTTTTTATATAGTGTAGCAGAAGCAGCAGAAAATGTCCAGCAGAATTGTCCATGTTTGCAACAGATTTCTGCATTATCAGAATGCGAAAAATATGGTACTTTGTAATAGCAGACAGCAAAAAACAAAACGTTGTTTGTATAAAATGACAAGGAGGAAAACCAAAAATGAAGAAGATTCTTGCATTGATCCTCGCGGCGCTGATGGTGCTGACGATGTTCGCCTGCGCGGCCAAGACAGAGCCCGCCAAGGAAGCAGAGCAGACCACCACGACGGAACCGGCTGAGGAGACGACTCCCGAAGAAACCGCTCCCGCTGCCGAAGAAACGACGGAAGAACCCGCTGTCGGCGGCACGATCTCCGTTTTCGCAACCAGCTACACCGATGCGAAGCTGGAAGTGTTCCAGGAGATCATCAATGACTTCATGGCCGAGACCGGCATTCAGGTCGATCTCATCACTCCGGGTTCCGAGGGTGAAGCGCAGCTCAAGACCATGATGGCTTCCAACTCCCTGCCTGATGTCTGGATGACCCACGGCTGGTCGCTGCTCCGCTACAGCGAATATCTGAAGGTCGTCAACGATCAGCCCTGGTTCGATTCCATCGACAAGGACTCTCTCGCTGGCGTTATGGCCGACGAAAACGGCAACTTCTACGCGCTCGGTATGTCCATGAGCATTTCCGGCCTGATCTACAACAAGGACGCACTCGATAAGGCCGGCGTCGACCCCAACTCCATCCGCACCTGGGACGATTTCGATGCAGCCTGTGAAAAGCTCGTCGCTGCCGGCATCACCCCGCTGGCGATCGGCGGCTCCGTCGGCGGCAACCTCGCGGGCCTGCTCGGCTCCGTTGCCCCGACCTTCTGGACGGATGAAGGCGCCAAGTATGATCTGGGCGACTCTCTGAAGGACGGCACGTTCGACTTCGACACCTATGCCACCGAGCTCTACGAGTATCTGGCTACCTGGATGAAGAAGGGCTACATCAATGAAGACGTTCTGACGCTCGACGCTGCCGGTGCGCAGCAGATGCTCGGCTCCGGCGAGGCTGCCTTCATGGTCCGCGGCACCGACAACATCACGGTCGCCCGTCAGTATTATCCCGATGCCAACATGGGCGTTCTCCCGCTGCCCTCCTCCGCAGACGGCGCTCCGTCCTTCCGTGTCGGTGAAGGCGACGCATGGGGAGTCTGGAAGGATACCGAAAACGAAGCTGCCTGCTGGGCGCTGCTCGACTACCTTGCCCGTCCCGAGGTCGGCTCCAAGTGGGCGACGGTCTCCGGCGCGCTGCCCACCGTTGAAGGCGCTGACGCCGCTGACGTCTACACGCTCAACTGCTACCGTCAGGCCGTGGAAGACTGTGGCGGCAAGGTTCAGTACGACAACCTCTTCGACCGCAAGTTCTTCCCGTCCGGTATGTGGGGTATTATGGCCGACTCCATATCCATGATGCTTTCCAACCCCGACGACGTGACCGAGGCCGTTGAATACCTGCGTGACAACTATCTCGAACTCTACGCGGAGCAGAACGGCTAAGCGCTTGCAACCGTGGTCCAGCGTCCTTTAAGCTGAATATGGCCCCGCATTGTAACGACTGATCTGCTTGAATGATTTACCGGCAGGTGTCGGATGAACTCCATAGAGCATCCGGCGCCTGCCTTACTCTTTTTTAGAAAGGAACGGACAACGGAATGGAAAAACGGAAAAGACAGATGAATCTTCTGTATATACCGGCTGTCCTGCTTATGGCGTGTTTTGTGCTGTACCCTCTGGCGCGGGGCATCTATATCTCGTTCTTTAAATGGAATGGATATTCCCAAAATATGACCTTCATCGGGCTGAAAAACTATCTCAGCCTGCTTTCGGACAAATACTTTAAGTCCTCATTCTGGAACACCATGCTCTATGGCTTCGGCTCGGCGCTGCTGCAGAACGTATTCGGTCTGGCGCTGGCGCTGTTCCTCAACAGCAAATTCAAGATCCGCAACGCGGTGCGGACGATCATCTATCTGCCGGTCATGATCTCCGGCCTTCTGATGGGCTACATCATGTATTTCTTCTTCCAGCTCAACCACGGCGTCATCAATGAGATCTTCCAGTATCTCGGGAAGGACGCGATCAACTGGCTGGCGGACGGAACGCGCGGCAAGATCATCATCACGCTCGTCAACAGCTGGCAGTATGTCGGCATCGCCATGATCGTCTATCTGGCGGGTCTGCAGAATATTCCGTCCATGTATTATGAGGCGGCGACGCTCGACGGCGGGAACAAGTGGCAGATCTTCCGCCATGTGACGCTCCCGCTGCTGACGCCCGCCATGTCCACTGCAGTCATTCAGAATGTCATCGGCGGATTGAAGCTGAACGATGTGATCATCTCCCTGACAAAGGGCGGCCCCACATTGAAGACGCATTCGCTGTCCACATACATTTCCTATATGTATTTTGACTCGGAAAAGGCAGGCTATGCCTCGGCGGTCGGCGTGTTCCTGTTCGTGTTCATCTTTATTATCTCGACATTCCTCACGCGCTATTTCCGGAAAAGGGAGGTGCAGTACTGATGCAGCAGACGCTTCAGAAGCAGGCGCATAAGACAAGGCAGAAAAACGCATGGAAATATATCCTGAGCGCTGTCATCATCCTGATCTATATCCTGCCGATCTATGTGCTGGTCAACATGGCGTTCAAGCACCCGACGGATCTTGGCAGCCGCCTGCTCCCGCCGACGTATTTTGATATCAGCAATTTCACCTCCATCATCGAAAGCGGCAAGCTTTTCCGTGCGCTGGGCAATACCGTGCTCATCGCGGTCGGTACGGTCGCGATCGAGGTCGTGTTCGGCTGCATGGCGGCCTATGCGTTCGCGCGCAACCGCTCCCGGTTCAACAGCTTCATGCAGAGCTTCTGTCTGGGCATCATGATGATCCCGCCGCTGTCCATTCTGGTCGGCGTGTACACAGAGCTTGTTGCGCTCGGCGGCATCAACCAGCAGTGGGCGGTCATTGTCATTGCGGCGGCGTTCGGCCTGCCGATGTCCATTCATCTGTACACGAACTTCATCAATTCCATTCCCGTCGCGCTGGACGAGGCGGCGGCCATCGATGGCGCAGGCGTTCTGCGCACGTTCTGGAGCATTATCCTGCCGCAGCTGAAGCCCGTGACGGTATCCGTCATCATCCTCAAGGGCGTCACGGCATGGAATGAGTATCTGTATCCGTATTACATCCTGCAGAAGCCGTCGAAATACACGCTGGTGCTGCTCATCCGGCAGTTCTTCGGCGGTGCGGACAGCGCCCAGAATATGCACGGCGCGGCGGCAGCCGCGGTGCTGTGCGTGCTGCCGCTTGTCGTGGCGTATCTGTGCCTGCAGAAGTACTTCATTCAGGGGCAGGTCGACAGCGCGGTCAAATAACGCTTCTATTCAGGAGGAAAACGACATGAAATCGATTCAGGTAGACGAGCTGCTGCGGTTTGCGCAGGCGGCGCTGGAGGCGGCGGGGGTCGGCGCGGAGGACGCGCGGACGATCGCCAATACGCTCGTGACGACGGACACCTTCGGCGTGTTCTCGCACGGCACGAACAATCTGTACAATTATATCCGCAAAATACAGGCGGGCGGTCTGGACGCGAAGGCTGTCCCGACGGTAGAAAAGGAAGGGCCCTCATGGGCTATCGTCAACGGCAACGCGGCCATGGGCATGGTTTCGTCCTGCAGGGCCATGGAGCTTGCCACCCAGAAGGCGAAGAAGACCGGCATCGCCTATGTCGGCGTGCACAATAGCTGCCATTTCGGTGCGGCCGGCTATTATGCCAATCTTGCCGCGCAGCAGGGCCTGCTCGGCATCGCCATGAGCAACACCGACCCCAACATGGCCATCCCCGGCAGCCGCGATGTGGCCATCGGCAACAACCCCTTCTCGTTCGCGGCGCCGCTGAAGAACGGAAAGTCCGTCTTCCTCGACATCGCCCTGAGCGGTGCGGCGGCCTTGAAGATCGTCATGGCGCGCGAAAAGGGACAGCAGGTGCCGCCCGGCTTCTTAATTGACGCCGAGGGCCTGCCGACGACGGATCCGTCCGGGTTCCCATACGACTCGCATCTTCTTCCCATGGCAGCGCACAAGGGCTACGGCTTCGCCATCATGGTCGAGATCCTTGCCTCCGTGCTGACGGGCGCGGGACTTCTGAGTCAGGTCGTGAGCTGGAACCTCGATCTGGAGGCGAAGAACAATGTTGGCCACGCGTTCATCGCCGTGGATCTGGCGCAGATGCTGCCGATGGACGAATTTGAAGCGCGCATGGAGCAGATGGTGCAGGAGCTGGAGTCCGCGCCGCTGGCGAAGAACGCGCAGAAGATCTTCGTTCCCGGCGAGATGGAGTGGGCAAAGCGCGAGAAGGCGCTGGCGGAAAACCGGCTGGAGCTCGCGGACAATATGGCGGAGAACCTTGAAAGGGCCGCCGCGCTGACAAAGACCAGCCTGCACTGGCTGGCAGATTGAGGGGGAACAGGGTATGGACAAAACCGAACTCATGAAGGATGTATTGAAGGTGACCGGCATTGCGCCGATCATCGCCTACGCGGAGCCGGAGCAGGCCGTTCCGGCGGCAAAGGCCCTCGTCGTGGGCGGACTTCCCGTGGTGGAGGTGCTGATGCGCAACGAGCACGCGATGGGAAATCTGGAGCACATCGCAAGAGATGTCCCGGAGATCGTCGCGGGCGCGGGCACGATCATCACGCTCGATCAGGCCAAGGCCGCCATCGACCACGGCGCGCAGTTCATCATCATGCCCGGCATCGGCCGGCAGGTCGTGGAATACTGCATCGACAGGAAGATCCCCGTCATTCCGAACTGCATCACGCCGGGCGAAATGACCATGGCGGTGGAATACGGCCTCGATATGGTCAAATTCTTCCCGATCTACCAGCTCGGCGGTCTGGCGACGCTCAATGAATATACCGGCGCATACCCCATGCTCCACTTCCTCGTGACCGGTATGCTCAATGAGACGAATTTCCTCCCGCTGCTGGAAAACCGAAAGGTCATCTGCGGCGGCGACTGGATGTTCACGCAGGGACAGGCGCTTGTGAACAACGATTACGCGCTCATCGCAAGAAATCTGCGCGAGTCTGTCTATCAGGCGCAGGATCTGCGCAACCGTCTGGCGATCCGGAAATAAGGGAGGGAATGACAATGAGATCCAGTCAGGATACATATACACTTGCAAACGGCGTAAACATGCCGTGCATCGGCCTTGGAACATACCAGTCCCCGGACGCGGTCGCGTCCGCGGCGGTCAAGGACGCAATGGCGGCGGGATACCGCCTCATTGACACTGCTGCCGCCTACGGCAACGAGCGCGGCGTCGGACAGGGCATCCGCATCAGCGGCGTTCCCCGCGAGGAGATCTTCGTCACCAGCAAGCTGCGCAACGCCGCGCACGGCTATCAGGCGACGCTTGAGGCGTTCGACATGACGCTCTCCCGGCTCGGCCTGCGGTATCTGGATCTGTACCTGATCCACTGGCCGAACCCCATCCAGTACCGCACGACATGGCAGGAGGCCACCATCGGCACCTGGAAGGCATTTGAGGAACTCTATAAGGCCGGGCGCATCCGCGCCATCGGCGTGAGCAACTTCATGCCGCACCATATTGAGCTTTTGAAGGCGCACTGCGAAATCCTCCCCATGGTCAACCAGCTCCGCCTCTGCCCCGGCGTGACGCAGCCGGAGGTCGTGGCGTACTGCAAAAAGAACAACATTCTCGTCGAGGCCTACAGCCCGTTCGGCACCGGCGCGATCTTCAAGGTGCCGCAGATGCAGCAGCTTGCGCAGAAGTACGGCCGGAGCGTAGGCCAGATCTGCCTGCGCTGGAGTATGCAGATGGGCTGGCTGCCGCTGCCGAAGTCCGCGAACCCGGACCGCGTGAAGGAAAACCTGAACGTGTTCGACTTCGAGCTGGAGCCGGAGGACGTGGAGCTGATCGCGAACCTCAAAGGCGTCTGCGGCGAGGCTCCCGTGCCCGACGAGATCCATTTCTGATATGAGGATAACCAACAAAGAACAGCTGGCCGCGCACGGCAACCGCGAAGGGCGAAAAATCGTCGCGGAGCTGCTGGACGCGGGATTGGACGCGCTCGACCCGTATGTGCGGGTGAAGCAGCTTGTCCATGCGGAGAATGGGAAGATCGTTCTGCATACGGACGGCTTCGAGATGAAAGGAGACCCGCACGCGGGGCCGCTGGAATTTGATCTGAAGGACTATGAGCGCGTGTATGTCGTCGGCGCGGCCAAGGGCGTGCAGCGCGCGGCGCTGGCGATGGAGGAAGCGCTGGGCGATGTGCTGACCGGCGGCCATGTCATTGCCAAGCACGGCGAAGACATCATCTGCAAAAAGATCGGCGTCACGCTGGCAGGCCATCCCGTGCCGGACGAGGCCTGCGTCGAGGGCTGCAAGAAAATCGAAGCGCTGGCGCGGGATATCACCAGCCGCGATCTGGTCTTCACCATCACGGGAAGCGGCTGCGGCTCGCTCATGACCTATCCGGCGGACGATATCACCATCGACGAGATCGCGCGCTTTACCCACATGATGCAGATCGAAAAGGGCGTACCGACCAGCGATCTGAACCCCATCCGCACGCACATCGACCGCTTCAAGGGCGGCCGGCTTTCCCGGCTGTTTCGGCCCGCGACGCTTGTCCATATGACGACGGCAGATCCCTCGAAGCAGAATACGCCCGTGACGCGCACGACGTATTTTGAGATGCTGGAGCACAACACCTTCTTCCCCCCGCTCTCGACCGGTACGACCTACGCGGACTGCATCGCGATCCTGCAAAAGTGGAACGCGTGGGACAAGACCCCCGTCTCCATCCAGAACCGGCTGCTGCGCGGCACGCCGGAGACGGAGAACATGAGTGTAGAAGAGTATGAAAGCCTCGGCGCACGGTTCTTCGGCCTCATCTTCAAGGACGCGACGGTCTATCCCGCCGTGCGGAAAAAGGCGGCGGAGCTTGGTCTGCCCTGCGTCATGCTCTCGGAATATCAGCAGGCGGAGGCGAAGGAGGCGGGACTGGTCGACGCGGCGATGGCCCTTTGCGCAGAGCGCATGGCAGAGCCGTTCCGCGCGCCCATCGTGCTTTTGTCCTCCGGCGAGAACGTGGTGACGGTCGGCGCGGAGAGCGGCGTCGGCGGGCGCAACCAGGAATACTGCACGGCGGCGGCGCTGACAATCGCAGGCAGCCGTAAGATCGTCTTCGGCGCGGTCGACACCGACGGCACGGACGGCCCCGGCGGCTTCCGATACCCCGGTGCGCCGGAATGCCTCGCCGGTGCGATCACAGACGGCGAAACGGCGCAGGCCGCGAAGCAGGCCGGGATCGATCTGGAGGACGCGCTGCGCACGCATGGCACGTCGGAGCCGCTCTGGCGGCTCGGCTGCGGCGTAGCTGCGGCGGCAAACGTCTCCGCACTCGATCTGCGCGTGATTTTGATTCAGGAATAAAAGAAATACAGAAGGAGTGACAGAAAAATGGCAGGAACAGAGATCCGCTCCATTACGGCAAGACAGGTATACACGAACCGCGGCAACCCCGGCGTAGAGGCCGTGGTCACAACGGAAAACGGCGCGATGGGCCGGGCCATGTGCACGTCCGGCATTTCCATCGGCACGCATGAGATCCATTTTGACTTCGACGGCGGCGAGCGCTTCCGCGGCAAGGGCGTTCTGGGCGCGGTGCGGAACGTCAACGAGATCATCGCCCCGGCGCTGAAGGGGCTGGACGCGGCCAACCAGCGGCTGATCGACCGCACGATGCTCGATATCGTCCCGGGCGCGAAGGCAAAGCTCGGCGGCAACGCGACGGCGGCCGTCTCCGCGGCTGTTTTAAAGGCGGGCGCGGCGGCGCTGGGCATCCCGCTTTACCGGCACATCGGCGGCGCGAACGCGATGTATCTGCCCGTTCCGGGCGTCGCGATGGTCGCGGGACATGAGCGCTACGGCGGCGGCATCACCACCCCCGGCGGCAAGCCCACCATGTCCGTCATGTGCTTCGGCTTCGACACGTTTGCCGACGCCTCCTACGCCTGCTGGGATATCCACACCCGCTGGGCCGAGAAGATGGACAGGCGCTTCGGCGGCGCGCCGAACATCCGCGATTTCATCGTCGTGCCGGAAGGCGTGTTCAAGTCCGACGAGGAGATCTGGGAAGCTATGACCGAGACGATCATCGAGGCTGGCTATGAAGGAAAGGCCGGCTTCCAGATGGACGTTGCGACCGACACCTATCACAACAAGGAAGACGGCAAATATTACGGCCTCTTTAATAACCAGCCCAAGACGAAGGATCAGCTCTACGAGTTCTATCTGCATATCATCAAGGAATTCCCGTTCGTCATTCTGGAGGATCCGTTCAACGAAGACGATTATGACACGACCGCGGCTCTGACGAAAGATTCCGGCATCCAGATTGTCGGCGACGATCTGTTTACGACGAACATCCGCCGTGTGGCCCATGGCGTGACGAAGGGCGCGGCCAATACGGTTTTGCTGAAGGTCAACCAGATCGGCACAATCTCCGAGGCGCTGGAGATGATCCAGTATGCGTATAAATTCGGCTACGCCGTCATGCCGTCGGACTCCAGAGGCGAGGGCGAGGCCATCGCGGATTATGCCGTGGGCATCAACGCCGGTTCCGTGCGCGAATGCGGCATCGGCCCGCGGGCGAACCGGTTCATGGAAATTGAAGCAGAGCTCGGCAAGACCGCGAAGTTCCTCGGCGCGCGCGGTCTGAAGGGCTTTAAGAACCAGCAGCGCGCGGACGCGCTGGAGAGAAAGGAGTAAGCGGGATGTATCAGCAGTATATTGGCGGCAAATTGGTTACTGGCCTTGGAAAGCCGCTGGACGTGCTCGACCCGTCGACCGGCGAGGTCGTCGGCACGGTCGGCTCCGCGAACGCGGCGCAGGCGCAGCAGGCGCTGGACGCGGCGGCGGAAGCGTTCAAGACCTGGTCGAAGACCCCTTTGCAGACGCGCATCGACTGGATGCTGAAGCTCCGCGAGGCGTGTTTGGCCGAGCGCGAGACGCTGGTCGAGCTGGTCAGCCGGGAATCCGGCAGAACGTATGCGCTGGCCTGCGGCGACTTTGACTGGTGCATGACGAGCTTCCAGTATTACGCGGAGGAGGTCAAGCGCGTCTACGGCACGTCCTTCCCCAACGCGGCAGGGACGTATGGCAGCGGCTATCATATCGTTGAGCGCCGCCCGATGGGCGTTTCGGTCGGCCATCTGGCGTGGAACTACCCGCTGGGCAACGCGGGACTGAAGATCGCGCCCGCAGTCGTCTCCGGCTGCTGCTGCATCATCAAGCCGTCGAGCCAGACCCCGCTGGCCACGCTCTATCTCGGCGTGATCGCGGAGAAGATCGGCTTCCCGGCAGGCGTCATCAACATCATCTCCGGCCCGGCCAGTGAAGTGGGAAAGACGCTCAACTCCAGCAGCATCCCGAAGCTCATTACGCTCATCGGTTCGAGCGAGACGGGCCTGCAGATCATGCGCGAGGGTGCAGCGTCCGTAAAGAAGTATTCCTTCGAGCTGGGCGGCAACGCGCCCGTTATCGTGATGCCGGACGTGGATCTGGACGAGGTCGCGGCGAATATCGTGGCGAAGAAGACCGGCTTCGCGGGCCAGACGTGCGTGAACTATAACCGCATTTATGTGCAGGAGCGCATCTATCCGCAGCTGTGCGAAAAGGTCGCGGAGAAGCTGCGCGCCGTGAAGCTCGGCCGGTGGAAGGACGAAGGACAGGTCATGGGGCCGCTGATCAACAAAAAGGCGCGCGACCGTATGCTGGAGCTGGTGGACGATGCGGTAAAGTCCGGCGCGAAGCTCGTGATGGGCGGCGAGGTGCCGGAGGACTTTGCGAAGGGCGCATACATGACGCCTGCGCTGCTGGTGGACGTTACGGACGATATGCGCGTGAGCAGGGAAGAGATCTTCGGGCCGATCATCCCGATGCAGCCGTTCAAGGCGCTGGACGAGGCGATCGAGAAGGCCAACAACACGATCTACGGCCTGTCTTCCTACTTCTTCGGCCACAACGCGAAGGAAATTTCCAAAGCATTCGAGGGCATGGAGGCCGGCGAGATCTTCATCAACGGCTCCGGCGGCACCGAGCAGGTCCCGCACGCAGGCGTGAAGCAGTCCGGCGTCGGCTGCGACAAATCCCCCTGGTCCCTCGAAGAGTATTTCGACTTCAAATACTGCGCCATGATCCCGTAAATGCGGAAAGGGGAACGAAATGGAAAAGAAATTTGACGTCATTGGCTTCGGCGATCCGTTTCAGGATCTGGATATCCAGCTTTCTAGGCTCCCGGAAACCAACGTCAATATGCGCATGAACGACTACTGCTTCATGGGCGGCGGCAACGTCCCTACGGCGATGGTCGCGGCGGCGAGGCTGGGGCTGAAAAGCTCCATCCTCGGCGTCGTTGGAGACGATATGCTGGGGCGGCTTGCCGCGGCGGATTTTACCTATAACCATGTGGATACGTCTCACTTGAAGGTCGCGCCCGGCAAGCGGACAAATTTCTGCCTGTGCGTGGCCGAGCAGGAGAATGACGGCAAGGAATTCATCAGCAAGCCCGGCGATTTTGACCCGCTGACCCCGGAGGAGCTGGACAAGGACTATATCCAGTCGGCAAAGGCACTGCACATCGGCCAGTTCACACCCGCCATTATCAAAGCCTGCGAATGGATGCACGAGGCAGGCGGCATCGTGTCCATCGACGCCGCGTATTACCGCCCGGATATCTATGAAAATTACCGCCATCTGGACATTTTCATCGGCTCTGAGACATATTACAACGTCATGTGTCAGACCGAGGGCTACGCCGGAGGCAGAGACGATATCCAAACTGTCCTGCGCGCCATTCAGGCGAAGGGACCGAACACCGTGATCTTTACCTTTGGCGCCGACGGCTGCGTTGGCCTCTGCGGGGACGATTATTTTGAAGTCCCTGCCTTCAAGGTCAAAGCGGTCGATTCGACCGGCGCGGGCGACGTGTTCCATGGAGCCTATATCTACGCGTGGCTTCAGGGCTGGGATGCAAAGACCTGCTGCCGGTTCTGTTCCGGCGTTTCGGCGATCAAATGCACCCGACCCGGCGGGCGCTCCGGCATCCCGACGCTGCCGGTTCTGGAAAAGTTCCTCGCCACGGGCGAAATTGACGGAGCCGAGCTGGACGAGCGCGTCCGGCATTACAAATATGGGCTTTTGAACGCTTGACAAATAGAAAGACAGGGAGGAAATCAGTATGCTGAATTACCATGTCAAGATCGGTCTTGTGCCGATCCGCAGAGACTGCACCCCGCGCCCCGGTATTTTCAACTGGGAATACGCGGAGGAGCGCGCAAGAAAAACCGTAGCGTATATCGAGGAGCATTTCACCAGCGAAAACGTCTCGTTCGTCGACCTCAAGGACATTAACGATGTAGAAGTATTGTACAACGAAAAAGACGTGCAGCCTGTTGTAGATCTGATGCGCAAAGAGCGCGCCGACGCGATTTTCATCATCAACAGCAACTTCGGCAATGAAGAGGTTGCCGCCATGGTCACCAAGGAGCTGGGGCTTCCCGTTCTGCTCTGGGGGCCGCTGGACGATGTATTTGAGCCGGACGGCAGCCGCCACACCGACAGCCAATGCGGCCTGTTCGGCGTCAGCCGCCAGATGCAGCGCTACGGCGTTCCGTTCAGCTATATTGAAAACTGCCGCGTAAGCGACCCGATCTTTGCCGAAGGCCTGGACAAATTCGTCCGCGTTGCCTGCATGATCAAGAATTTCCGCGGTATGCGCATCGCGCAGGTCGGTCTGCGTCCGAAGCCCTTCTGCTCCGTTATTTTCAACGAGGGCGAATTGATGCAGCGCTTCGGCATGCACATCATTCCGGTCAATATGGCGGTCATTATCGACAAATATAACCGCATCCTCAAAGAGCGCGATGCAGAGCTGGAGGAGGGCGCGAAGATCCTGTTCGAGCGCTATCAGATGGACAAGGATACCCCGCCGCTCGCGAAGAAGATCTACGCATTCGTGCTTCTTTATAAAGAGATCTTCGAGGAATACGACGTCGACGTCATTTCCTCCGAGTGCTGGACCTCCATGCAGCTGGGCGTCGGAGCCATGCCCTGCACCGCCTACAGCATTCTGGCTGACATGGGCTACATCGTCTCCTGCGAAAGCGATATGCACGGCGCGATCTCCATGGCGCTGCTGTCCTGCGCGGCACTGGGCAAGAACCCGCCGTTCTTCGGCGAGTTCACCGTCCGCCATCCGGAGGACAAAAATGTCGAGCTGCTGTGGCACTGTGGTCCGTTTGCCTACTCGCTCAAAAAGCCCGGCACCGTCGCACGCGAGGAGAACCAGCGCCAGTGGTTCCAGGTCAAGGACGGCAAATTCACCATCTGCCGCTTCGATCAGGACGACGGCCACTATCAGCTGCTCAACGGCACGCTGGAGAGCGCCGACGGCCCGTATACCTTCGGCACCTACCTCTGGGCACGGTTCAACAACCTGACCAAGTGGGAGCGCAAGCTGATCGACGGCCCGTACATCCATCACATGGCTGAGGTCGAAGGCGACTATACATGGGAGCTGCGCGAGTTCTGCCGCCTGATCCCGCATCTGGACTCCGATACGGTGGATTAAAAGGAGAAACTGATATGCTGACTGATTTAAGATCCATTCTTGCGCTGGCTGAAGAAAAAGGCTGCGCAATCCCAGCGTTCAACTGCTACACGCAGGAGTGCGTCATGGGTGTTCTGGAAGCCGCGAAGGAAACCGGCGCACCGGTCATCTTCCAGATGTTCAGCCGTCTGGCCGATACCAACGACGGTAATTTTGTCGCGCCCGCCATTCTGGAGGCCATCCGCCAGCTCCCGCAGCCTGCGGTCATGCACCTTGACCACGGCGCGGGCATCCCGGAGGTTGTCCGGGCCATCCGTCTGGGCATGACTGGCGTGATGATCGACGCATCGACCCTGCCGCTGGAGGAGAACATTGCCACGACAAAGCTCGCGGCAGAGCTCTGCAGCTATGCCGGCGTTCCGGTCGAGGGTGAGCTTGGCCATGTCGGCGCAACGAAGGACGAGGTGCTCGGCAACTATACCGATGTCGCGGAGGCAGTGCGCTTTGTGAAAGAAACCGGTGTTTCCGCCCTGGCTGTCATGGTCGGTACGGCGCATGGCCGGTATAAAAAAGCGCCTGTGCTGGATATTCAGCGTATCCGCGACATCCGTGAAGCAACAGGCAAACTGCCGCTGGTGCTCCACGGTGGCTCCGGCGTGCCGGACGAGCAGATCCGCATGGCAGTAGAAGCCGGTATCCGCAAGGTCAACTTTGCAACCGATCTCTGCTATGCCTTCCTCGATCAGGTCATGGTCACGGAACGCACGACAGTCGCGCTGGATGTGTTCATGCGCGAACCCATCCATGCCGTCCGCGATTACTGCATCGGAAAAATCAAGCTGCTGGGCGCGGACAAAATCCTGTAAGCGCCAAACGCCTGCCGGAAAACCGGCAGGCGCAGTGTTATCAGAAAGGAAGAACCCATATGAAGATCACAAAGCGTACGTTCGGCACGCTTGCGGACGGTACTGCCGTATCCTGCTGGACGATGGAAAACGCACACGGCCTGTATGCAGAACTGCTGGACTATGGCGCAGCGCTGCGCGCCCTTTTCGTGCCGGATCGGGACGGAATTTTGCGGGACGTCGTGCTCGGCTATGACGATCTGGCCGGCTATACCGGCAAGCCCAGCTTCTACGGCGCGACCATCGGCCGGTTCGGCAACCGTATCGGCGGCGCGGAATTTGAGCTGAACGGCAAGGCGTACCGGCTGGCGAAAAACAACGGGGAGAACCATCTGCACGGCGGCCTGCGCGGCTTTGATAAATACGTCTGGCAGGGCGAGGCGGAGGCCGACGGTGTCCGCTTCGCACGCGTCTCGCCGGACGGCGAAGAGGGATATCCCGGCACGCTGACAGTATCTGTGAAGTTCAGTTGGCAGGGCGACGGACTGATGCTCCACTATACGGCGCAGTGCGATCAGGATACGATTTTGAACCTGACGAACCACAGCTATTTTAATCTCGACGGTGAGGGCATGGTGCAGGAGCAGCTTCTGAAAATTCATGCTGACCACTATACGCCGAACGACGCGGGCTGTCTGCCGACGGGCGAGCTTGCGCCTGTTGCGGGTACGGCGATGGACTTCCGCAGCTTCAAGGCTATCGGCAAGGACGCAGACAGCGATGAGCCGTGCGTGAAACCCTTCCGCGGCTACGACGTGAATTTCTGCCTGGACGGAAGCGTCCCGGCGATCGAGGCAAAGTCATTAAAAAGCGGCATCGTCATGCACGTGACGACCGACCAGCCCGGCGTGCAGCTCTTTACGGCCAACCATATGAAAGAGCGTATCGGCAAAAACGGCCAGAAATACGGCCACCGCTCCGCGTTCTGCCTCGAAACGCAGCATTTCCCGGACTGCATCCACCATCCGGACTGGCCAAGCTGCGTCCTGCGCGCGGGCGAGGTCTTTGACAGCAAGACCATCTATTCGTTTACGACGGAATAAGAAGGAAGGAATCTAAAATATGGCTGATTTTACAATGGACCGGTTCAGTCTGAAGGGCAAGACCGCCCTTGTGACCGGCGCGGAGCGCGGCATTGGGCTGGAGATCGCAAAGGGTCTGGCCGCGGCGGGCGCGGATATTATCATCGCGGGGCTGATGAAAGAAGAATTTCCCAAAGCGGAGGCTGCCGTGCGCGCCAAGGGCGTGAGCTGCACGGTGCTGAAAGCGGATATCTCGAAGGAAGAAGACGTGCTGCGGCTTGCGGAGCAGGCGTGGGAGATCTTCCCGAACGGGCTTGACATTCTGGTCAACAATGCGGGCGTCAACAAGCTGGCCCCTGCCGAGGAGATGCCACTGGAGGTCTGGCAGAAGGTCGTCGGCGTCAATCTGACGGGCACGTTCCTCATGTGCCGCACGTTCGGAAACCGGATGCTGCAGCAGGGACACGGCAATATTGTGAACGTCGCGTCCATGTCCGGCCTGGTCGTCAATCCCCTGCCCCAGCAGCAATGCGCGTACAACTCGTCCAAGGCGGGCGTCATCATGCTGACGAAGTGCATGGCCAACGAGTGGGCGCAGCGCGGCGTGCGCGTCAACGCGATCTGCCCCGGCTTTACCGACACGCCGCTCACGGCCAGACGGCTGAGTACGCCGAACGACCCCGCGGTCGCGAAGTGGCTCGGCGGCACGCCGATGGGAAGAGTCGCCCAACCGGACGAAATGGTCGGATTGGTGCTCTATTTTGCAAGCGACGCGTCCACGTTCACGACCGGCGCAGTCCTCTCTGTTGACGGCGGATATACGTGCCTGTAAGCAATACAGAATCAAAATCTCCCGGAATACACGGAGTTGCAGAAGTTTGACGCGGCTGTTCATCGAAGCTTCCCGTGTTGACAAGAGCTCCAGGCAGCTGCAGCGCGATATGAGCTATGCAGCCATACGCAGCATCGCAGAAGCAAAACCTGCTCCGGCTGCGGCGCGTCTACCTAACGATTTGCCCGCGTTCATGCAGCAGCAGATCGACGATATTCGTTTGATTCAGGAACGGTATGCGTGGTTTCTCGACGGCGTTTTTGCGGACGCGGTATTTGAAAAGAAAAAGGGGCAGAGGAAAATTCCTCTGGCACCGATGATCTGTTCGCGCGGATATGAAGATTTTATCAGCGGCGTCAGTCTCGGTGAAAACCCTGAGACAGACGCGCCGCCGGTGAAGACGCAGTACCGCATCCGCGGCGAGAAGGAAAAAGCCGAGATCGTCGAGAAGATGTACTTTGACCGGCTGCTGGATTTTGTTTATGTGGAGTTCATGAAGGGGCTGCAAAAGGGATTTGTGCCGAAGCGCTGCGCCAACTGTGGGCGCTGGTTTAGAAACCCGGGGCGACCTACGCCTATTGCACCGGAGCTGCACCGGGACAGGACGGCAAGACCTGCCGTGAGATCGGCGCGAGCAGCAGCTTCCGAAGCAAGGTGGAAAACAATGATGTCTGGAAGGTTCACCAGCGGGCGTACAAAAAATATTTTGCCCGTATCAGAAGCGGACTGATGACCAAGGGCGAGTTCGAGGTGTGGTCCCGGCAGGCGGCAGATCTGCGGGATGCCGCGCTGGAACGATACGCGCAGGCAAAGAGCGAAGATGAAAGACAGCGCATCGCGCAGGAGGTTGCGGAGGCGTTGAACGAAGAATGATAGAAATAGGAGCCCATCCCCCCACACCGGGAACACGGTTTCGAGCGAACGTCGGTAAAAGGCGATCGTACGGCGCATATTTCGTCTGCCGTCCCAGCCAGCCGCGCGCGTAGACTTCGAATGTCATTTCAGCGTCCTCACTGTACGCCTGCATTTCTGCTGTAACCGTCAAACCACCCCGCGCATGGACAGGCATGAGACAATAGTAACGGGACGTTGCGAAACGTTCCGTTACTATCGTTACTAGAGGATATCAAAATGACAAGCGCAGAGTTGAAGCACCGTGTAAAGCTGCAGGAGTGGGCGGCACGGATACAGGACTGCCGCAGCAGCGGCCTGTCAGTGCGGGCGTGGTGCAGACAAGAAGAAATCAATGCAGCAACCTATTACCGTTGGGAACGGGAATTGCTGGCTTTGGCTGAAACAGAGCCGTGCTCGAGCGTGCCGGCCGTCAGGTTTGCAGAGCTTCCGGCACCGAAACAGGTATCACGCAACGTTGCGGAACGTTCCGCAACGCCGCATATTGGAAACGCCAGTCTGGATATTTATCCCGGGTGCGATACCAATGTCACTTAGTTAGCAAGGAAGGAGTCGTCACGCTTGTCATAGCGTGTCTCAGCACGGCGAAATTCCTTGAGGCGATTGAAGAAACGCTCTATTACATTCCGCCGTTTATACGTCTCTTTATCAAACGGCCACGGCTGCTTTGTGTTCACTTTCGGCGGGATCGTATAGCGGGCGGACTGGTCATGCAGATAGGTTCGGATCCCTTTTGTGCCATAGGCTTTATCGGCAAGAATATCACAGTCCATCAGACCCGGAAGCAGCTTCAGCAGAGGAACTGCCTCCGTGCAATCGTCAACATTTCCGGCAGACAGCAAAAAAGCCACAGGCCGCAGGTCTTTTCCAACGATGGCATGAATTTTCGTGTTCAGACCTCCGCGTGTTTTGCCGATGCTGCTTGATGTCTGACTTTTGCTCGCTTTCTTATTCCACGACCTGCCTGCACGGATGCTTTGATCGACGTTGAATCCATGCTCAGCTCCGCGCCAGTGCTCGAGGCCGCGCAGAGCTCGAAGATCTTTTTCAAGGTTCCATCATCCCACCAGCGGCAGAAGCAGCTGTACACAGTCTGATGCGGACCGAATCTCGCTGGAAGATCGCTCCAGCGCGCACCACTGCGCGCAAGCCACAGGATGCCATTAAGATGCGCGCGAATATCCTTCTGCGGACGACCGGTATGCGAGATCGGGATAAGCGGCCGGACCAGCTCCCATTCCTTATCGGTAAGTTCATAACGACGGGCTTTCATGCTTGTCACTTCTTTCTGCCCTTGTCTTACCACTTATTTGTGTATTTTTCTTGTACGTTTCGCTATTTTTGACTTTTCAGATACACCCTAAGTGACATTGGGCGAGAGCCGGGGGCTGTTTTTACGGTTCCAGAAGCCTGCGGGCCTGCGTGAAAAATTCTTCGCGGGAAAACAGGACGTTGAGCGCCTGCAGCAGCGCGTTTGCGCTCATGTGCGCGGGCAGGCTGAGCGCCTTTAAAAGCGCGGCGCGCTTTTTTGCGCTTTCAGGGCCGCCGGAAAGGCCGAGGGCGAACAGATCCTGCTTGGTGATCGGCTCCCTTGCGGGCGGAGGCGTACTGCCGTCTGCAAATTCAGCGCCTGCGTTGCGCAGGGCTTTGAGAAGAATTTCGGGCGTCATGCCCTCCACGCCGAGCAGTCCTTCTTTTCCGGGGGCTGCTTTTCGTTTTTCTTTGCCGGGAAGATCGGGAATAAACGCGTGCAGCACGCCCGTTTCCGGCAGCGCGCTTTTGAGCGTGTTGCGGATGAGAAACCCCGCGCCGTCCGAATCGGTCAGGATGATGAGGCCGGTCGTCTGCGCGGCCTGCTGCAGCAGGTGCAGAAGCGCCGGGTCTTTCATATCGGCGAAGCCGTTTGTTGTAAAAATCGCCGTGTCAACGATCTGGCGGAGCGTATTCTGATCGTATTTTCCCTCAACGACGATGGCCTGCCGGAGTTTCAGCTTATCCATGCTGCGCCTCCTGCGCAAGCCGGACGAGCAGCAGCTCCAGAAGCTGCTCCTGTTCGCCTGCGCTCGTCTTCATCGCGAGGTCCGTATCCAGAACCAGCTGGATGGCGCTCTGGCAGAAGCGGTCGGTCACACGGCGGGCCGCCGTCATGGTCAGACCCGCGGGATAGCTCTTGAGCCCCGTCAGCTCCATCAGCTCCTTCTGTCCGCCGCCAGAGGAGAGAATGACCCGCGCGTAATAAAGCCTGCGCAGCTGCGCGCCGATGGCACCCAGCACAACGATGGGGTCGGTCTGCATGGCGTAAAGCTCCTGCAGTTTGAAAAGGGCCTTTTCAAAATCCCGGTTCACGACCGCGTCGCTGATGTCAAAGGTCTGCGCGCTGAGCGCCGGGATGACCACCGCGTCAATGGCCCCGCGCGTGATGGCCTCGCCCTCCTGATAGGCGGCGATCTTGTCGATCTCCCCGCCGAGCGTGGTCATCAGCCCGTCGGTACGGAAGATCAGATACTGACACAGCTCGTCCGTGACGCTCTTGCCGTGCGCGCGGAAGTGGCGCGTGATCCACGCGCACAAACTGCGCTCGGACTGCTTGCCGAACGAAACGATCTGCGCGTGCTCCTTGACGGCGGCCGCCAGCTTTTTCATCGTGCTGTTGATCTTAAATTCCACCGTGTCATAGACGAACAGCACACAGCAGTAATCCGGGATATCGGACAGAATGGCGGCATATTGCTCCCGCGCGCCTTCTGGCTGCTTGAACAGGTCGACGTCGTCTACGCGCACGAGCGTCCGCTCGGCCATCATGGGCATGGCGTCGATCGCGTCAGCCAGCGCCTGCGGCGTGCAGTCGTCGGCGGAAAAGCGGTGGAAGTTAAACTCGCCCGCCGGGCCGTCGGTGAGTTTTTTCGTGGCAAGCTCCACATAATGGCTGCGCAGAAACGCTTCCTCGCCGCAGATAATATAAAAGCTGCCGAGCGTTCCGGCCTTCAGATCCGCTTTGAAGCGGCGCTCAGCCTCGGCAGCGGCGTCGTCAGGCTTTTTTTTTGCCATTTGCTTACCCCCTGATGGTGATGGTGCCGGAAAGATCGGTGCGGAAGACCGCCGCTCCGGCGATTCTTATGCGGCGGAGCGTTTCGTCCGCCGGATGTCCGAATCGGTTGTCCGCACCCACAGAGATGAGCACGGCCTCCGGCCGGATGGCGCGCAGAAGCGCCTCAGACGTGGACGAAGCCGCGCCGTGATGCCCCGCGACGAGCACGGCGGCACGCGGCAGCGCATGCGTGGACAGCAGCCGGTACTCCGCCTGCTCGGACAGATCGCCGGTCACTAGAATATCATATTTTTCGCCCGCTGCCAAGACGCAAAGCCCGGTATTGCTTTCCTCCGCGCTTCCGGTGGGCGCAAACATGCGCATGCCGTCCGGCAGCGTCAGATCGTTCGTGACAAACCGGATTTCAGCGCCCGCCTGCGCGGCGGCGAACAGGATTTTCGTGCGGAGGTTATTTTCCGGCGATACGTCCGGCACATAGAGCGTTTTGACGCGCACGCGCCGCAGAAGCTGCCGGACGCCGTTGCAGTGGTCTGCGTCAAAGTGCGTGAGAATGAGCCGGTCGACCTGCGTCACGCCGCGCGCAAGCAAAAACCGCGCGGCTGTCTCGCCGCTGGCATCCTCCTGCCCGCCGCAGTCGATCACGCTGACGCTTTCTCCGCTGCGGCTGACGAGGCACTGTCCCTGCCCAACATCGAGCATGGAAAAGCAGGCCTCCGGCAGCGCGTAATCCGCGCAGGAAAGCCCCATGCAGCACGCCGTGACGAGCACGGCTGCGGCAGCGGCCTGCCAGAACTGGACGGCCCTCGGGCGCAGGGCCAGCAGAAGCGCAAGCCCATAGAGAAAGGCCGCCGCTGCGATCAGATATCCGTTTTCAAGATAAAGCGCCGCGAACGGGAGCTTTGCCGCGCTCCGCACGAGCAGCAGCACCAGCCGCACCGGCCAGCTGAGCGCCCATGCGCAGACGCCTGCCGCCGCCGGAAGGGCCAGCGCAAGCAGCGCCGTGAGCAGCCCGGCACAGAAAACGATCGAGAGCATCCAAAGCGCCAGCACATTCACGACCGGCGCGGCAAGTGAGACAGTTCCAAATTGAAGCGCCGTAATGGGCAGCGCGAAGACCATGGACGAGATCGTGCAGCAGAGTGCCGTCAGCATGGCGCGCAGAAGCGAGCTGAGAACCGTTTTGGGGCGCAGCAGGCGCGTAAGGAACTGGTTTTCCGAAAGGCTCCGGTAAAGTCCGCCCGCAAAGAAGACGATCCCCGCCGTCGAAGCGAACGAAAGCTGCAGCCCCACGCTCAGAAGCGACCACGGGTTCTGCATCAGCAGCACGAGAAGGGCTGCACAGATAGTCGTCGGTGGGTCATTCTCCCGGCGCACGAGCGGCGCGCACAGGACCAGCGCCTGCATCACGCCTGCACGGACTGCGGAGGCAGGTGCGCCGGTCATGACAATGAAAAACGCGGCGGCAGGCAAGCCGAGCGCCGCCGCAAGCCGGTGGTTCCCGCCGCAGAGCAGCAGGATCATGCCAAGCAAAATCGAAACGTGCATACCGGACACGGCGACGGCATGGTAAATGCCCGCGATGGCCAGATCGTTCTGATCCTCGTAGCGGAGCCCTGTTTTATCGCCCAGCAGCAGCGCCTGTACAAAGCCCGCCGTGTCAGACGGGAATGCGGACTGGATCGCCGCGCGGAGGCGTTCGGCAAACAGAGCCGGGGCAAGCCAGACTGATGCGCGGCCCGGCTCGGCGTGCAGCGTTTCGCGGCAGCTTGCCGTCAGGAATACGCCGCGCGACAGATCGTAATCCTTGCCGCGCAGATGCTTTTCCTGCGCCGTGGTGAACTTTGCTGTGCCGGACAGGAGGCTTCCGGGAAGGATCTCACCGTCGGCCTCGTCAAAATAAATGACCGCCATGCAGCTTTTTCCGTCCAGCGTCAGCCGGGCGGAGACGGACTGCCCGTAGCTGCTTTCCTGCGGAGTGGCAAGCGCCTGCGCGGAAAACGCGGCTGTTTCGCCGGAAAGGTCTGCAAACGGGCGAAGAAAAAGCGCCTCGTACCCACGGCACCAGGCAAATCCGGCCAAAAGGCCCAGCACGCAGACCGCCGCCCGGCGCAAAATCGGACGCCGGAGCAGAAACAGCAGCGCACAGACCGCTGCAAGCGCGGCGAGCAGCACGCCTGGCGCACCGTGCAGCAGAAACAGATACAAACCAGCGGCAGCGGCGAAGCCGCCGGTGAACAGGCAGAGCCGTCGCATGGGCCGTCTCCTTCAAAAAGCAGAAAAACCGGGCGCACTGCGAGCAATGCGTCCGGTTCTGACAGGCTTATTCTTCTGCCTTGGGGGCGTCCTCGGCGGGAGCGTCCTCAGCGGGGGCTTCTTCCGTCTTCGGAGCCTCGACGGCGGGCGCCTTGTCAGCCTTGGGCTCGTCGGCGACAACGATCTCAAAATCGTCGTCCGTGGGAGCGGCCTCGGTCTCGGCGGGCGCTTCGTCTTCGCGGAGGGAGGCGATGAAGTCCTTCAGCTCGGCGATGGCCTTCTTGGACTCGTCGATCTTCTGGCACCACGGCAGATACTCGGCAGTGTCGAGCTCTTCACCGACGGCGTAGTCGCGGTAATACAGCTTGCCCAGCTCGATCTCGGCCTTCTTGACCTTGTCTTCCTCGGCATAGATGGAAATGTTGGCCTTTGCGACGGCAGCCAGCTCCTTCGCCTTTGCGGCAGCGGTCTGGGCGGCCTCTACGGCCATGTTCTTTGCAGCTTCAAAATTTTCAGAAAAACGCATGGGAGAAGCTCCTTTCAGCAGCATATTTGCTTTATTATTTCCTGTAGTATACCACCTGCCCGAAAAAAATGGAATAGGCAAGTGATGCGGAATGTCAGTTATTTTGTAAATTTTCTTTTAATCGGCCTGTTTTTCATCCGCCTGCGGTTCTTCGTGTTTGCGGTTGACGTAGAGCGATTCGCGCGCGGGCTTCTTTTTGACGAGCACCCACGCGAGGATTCCCGCCGCGGCAAGGAAGGAGACTGCCGCGACCAGCTGGCTGACGCGGATGCCGGTAGAGAACAGGTACAGACTGTCGGTGCGCAGCCCCTCGATCCACACGCGGCCAAGGCCGTACCACGCCACATAGGCCAGGAACACCTCGCCGTCGAATTTCCGCTTCTTCGAGAAGAAATGCAGGCCGATGAAGCCGATCAGGTTCCAGACGGATTCATAGAGGAACGTCGGGTGGTAATACGTCACGACGCCGGACGCATCCTGCAGGCCCATCTTCAAAAACGTATCCGTGACAGCGCCGTGCGCCTCGCGGTTCATAAAGTTTCCCCAGCGGCCCATAAGCTGGCCGATGATGACGCCCATGCCCGCCACGTCGAGCAGGACGGGAGCCGGAATTTTCTTGCGCTTCGCAACGACGAGCAGCGTGATCGCGCCGCCGATGATGCCGCCGTAGATGGCAAGTCCGCCCTCCCAGATGTAGAGAATGGAAATGGGATTGTCGGCGTAGAGCTCCCAATAGAAAATGCAGTAATACAGCCGGGCGCAGATCACGCCGATGGGTACGGCCCAGAGGATCATGTCCAGCACGTCGTCCTGCGTGATGCCGAAGTCCTTCGCCCGCGCGAGCATATAGAAAACAGCGAGCAGGAACCCGGCGGCAATGATGATGCCGTACCAGTAGATGTCCTTCCCAAAGACCGTAAAGGCCACGGGGCTTGGATCGATCTCGATGCCGAGATTCGGGAATGTGATGGGAGATGCGAGAAACATATGAATTCCTCCTAATGAATTGAGCGGCGGATGCCTCCGGCGGCCCTGTCTTTTCTCTCGCAAGAGAAAAGACAGGGGAGAAAAGAGTGCTGGGACGCGTTTGGTGCCTGCTGCGGGTACAATTCAGGCGAGGACCTGAATTTTAGTCTCTGCGAACACACCAAGTCACCTTACGTGCGCTGTGGTACGCGCCGCCTGTTATGGTACAACAGATTTGTAGGTAGCTGCGTTTTAATATCTGCGGTAAAAACGCTTTGCATTCGAAATTTGCAGGGCAGTACGGATTCACCGAAGATTTCCGTTAAAATAGTGCATTCTGCCGGGCCGATGTGGGCATCAGCCCCTGCAATTGGTGCGTCCAAAATCTACGCTTCTTCCGGCGCAACAACGCTGAGCGCGGCGCGTTCCGGTGTGACTGTCTGCGTCAGCAGCGCTTCTGTGTCGGAAAGCGTGATGGAATCCAGCAGATCAAACTCGCAGAAGCAGTCTCCGCCTGCGAATATGGCCTCGCATATACGATAGCAGGTCGATTCGAATCCGTCAAGCTCCCGCAGGAGTCTGCCGCGCACGGATTTTTTCAGCCGTGCAAAGCGCTCCGGCGAAAAGCTGGTCTTCGGCGCCTGCAAAATGGCCTCCAGCACCGCCTCCGGGTCACGGCCCGCGCCGCCGGCCTGCAAAAACGCCGCGCCGGGTACGCGTGTGAAGCCGGAGGAAAAGTCCGCGTCGATCAGTCCGCGCGTATAAAGGTCCTCGTACAGTGCCGCGCTTTCGCCCAGCAGCAGCTCTGCGGCAAGCTGTCCGGTCAGCTCCTGCCGGAGCGGGTCGGCGGACGGCGCGGTCTTGAAGCCGATGGCAAACACCGGCTGGCTGACCGGGAGCGTCCGGCGCGTTCTGTGCCGGAACGCGCGAGCAGGCTCCGCTTCACCGCAGGGACGCGCGGGAGGCGGCGAGAAGTCCGGCGGCAGGACCTCCCGCGCAAGGCGCGAGACGGCCTCCGCGTCCACGTCGCCCATGACGGTGAACGCCATGTTGGACGGGACGTAAAACGCGTCAAAGCAGCGCCGCAGCAGCTCCGGTGTGACAGTGCGGATGGAGCGGCGGGAGCCCGCGATGGGAATGCGGATGGGGTGGCTGCGATACAGCGCGCGGCACAGCCGCTCCTGCACGCAGTCCTCGGGAGAGTCGTCGTAGAGCGCGATCTCATCGGCAATGACGGCGCGCTCGGCCGCCATGGCCTCCTGCGGGAAATATGGCGTCGAGGCCATCCGCAGAAGCAGGCGCAGACAGTCCTCAAAGTGTTCCGTGCAGGTGAAATAATAGGCGGTCATCGCATAGTCGGTAAAAGCGTTCGACTCCGCACCGAGGCGGGAAAATTCCGTCTCCGGGTCGCAGTCCGGGAGGCAGAACATCCGGTGCTCGAGAAAATGCGCCGTGCCGTCCGGCACGGTCTGCCAGCCGCCGCTTTGCGGAAGCTGTGTGTCACATGAGCCAAAATTCACGCCCAGAAACGCGAATTTCCCGGCAAAGCCCGGCTTCGGCACGACGCGCAGACGCAGGCCGTTCGGCAGCGTTTCCAGATAACAGCGCTCACTGAGCGCGGGATAGTCCTTCCAGCTCATGCTTCCTCCAGCGTATAGACCGCATCGGGCCGCACGCGCCGCGCAGCGGCGCAGACGTCCTCCGCCGTGACGGCGCAGAGCGCTGCGGCCAGTTCGGCGGGGCTTTGCGAAATGCCCTCCGCTGCCCGGCCTGTGTAAAATTCATCGAGCCTGCCGGGGCTGTCGCACAGCAGCCGCAGATCGGAAAGCAGCCCCGTGCGGGCCGTTTCCAGCTCAGACTGTGAAAAGCGGCCCGCGGCCAGCTCCGCAAGCTGATGCAGGATTTCCTGCTCGACAGCGGGCAGATCCGTGCGTCCGCAGCCTGCGGACGCAGCGAGAATGCCCTTGTGTCCGTCGTACCAGCTCCCGGCCTCGTAGCACAATGCCATCCGCCCGCGCACGACGGTATAGAGCCGGTTCTGTTCACCTCCGCCGAGCATCGCGTTCAGAAGCAGCATCGCGGGATACTGCGCGCTTCGCAGCGTCACATCCGTGCGGAAGCCCAGCGAGATCCGACTCTGCGCAAGCGGCATTGTTTCGGAAAACCTCCGAAGCTCCTGCGGCAGCGGGCTGGGGTTTGTTCCGACCGGGACGCAGGCCGTGCGCGGCAGATGCGCCAGAAGCGGCTGCAGCAGCGCCTCCGCTTCTCCGACGGATTTGCTGCCGAGATAGAAAAGCTCCACGCGCGACGAGGCCAGCACCGACTTATCGTGCGCCCAGAGCGTGCGCACGTCGATTTTATCAAGCTCTTCCGGCGCTCCGAGACGGCCGCAGGCGTAGCGTTCGCCCCGGCACATGGCCCGGAGCAGCTGCCGCTCACAGTACGCGCTCTTGTCGTCCAGTACGCTCTGCATGGCGTTTTGCAGATTCCGGCATTCCTGCGAGACAAGCTCCGGCACGAACGCGCCGTGTTCCGTTCGCGGGCAGAACAGCAGCTCGGAGACAAAGTCCAGCAGGTGCGAAAAAACGGCCTCGCCCGCATATTGGTCTTCCAGACAGTCGGCAAACAGGCCCGTGAGCTGAATTTCTCCCTTTTTGCGCACCAGCGCACCGATGGACGCGCCGTGCAGTTCGTCCAGCCGGTCGGCGATGGCGCGGATGGAGGGCGTTTTTTCGCTGCCGCGCAGGAGTACGCTCGGCAGCAGCGCGTTCATGGCCGCCTCGCCTGCGCGAAGCGGCCTGAGGAAGCTGAGGCTGAAGCAGGCGGTCTTGAACCGCCCGTCCTGGATAGACGTGAGGAACACGCCCGGCAGGAGCTCTTTTCTTGTCGTCATGTTATTTCTTGTCTGCCTCCGTGCGCAGGCGGATGATCTCGTCGCGCAGGACGGCGGCATATTCGTATTCCATCATGTGCGCGGCCTTGCGCATCTGCGCTTCGAGCTTTTCAATCTCACGCGCAAGCTCCTGCCGCGTCATCTTTACGCCGCCCTTGCCCTTGTGTTCCGGTGTGGGGGAGGCGGAAATTTCGATGAGGTCGCGGATGGATTTTACAATGGTTTTCGGCACGATGCCGTGCGCCCTGTTATAGTCGTCCTGGATCTGGCGGCGTCTTGCCGTCTCGTCCATGGCGGCCCGCATGGCGGGCGTAATTTTATCCGCATAGAGCAGCACACGGCCCTGCGCGTTTCGCGCCGCGCGTCCAATCGTCTGGATAAGACTCGTTTCCGAGCGCAGGAAGCCTTCTTTATCGGCGTCCAGAATTGCGATCAGCGACACCTCCGGCAGATCAAGGCCCTCGCGCAGCAGGTTGATGCCGACGAGCACGTCAAATTTCGCCATGCGCAGATCGCGGATGATCTCCATGCGCTCCATAGCCCCGATGTCCGAGTGCATATAGCGCACGCGGATGCCGTTTTCGGTCAGATATTTCGTCAGATCCTCCGCCATCTTCTTTGTCAGCGTCGTGACGAGCGTGCGCTCGCCCTTGTCCGTCGTGGCGTTGATCTCGCCGATCAGATCATCGATCTGCCCCTCGATGGGGCGCACGAAGACCTCCGGGTCAAGAAGGCCCGTGGGCCGGATGACCTGCTCGGCGATCTGTCCGGCGCGGGAACGCTCATACTCGGCAGGCGTGGCGGAGACGTAGATGGCCTGATGGATGCGGTCTGTAAACTCGTCGAAGGTCAGAGGGCGGTTATCATACGCCGACGGCAGGCGGAAGCCGTAGTCGACGAGGCTTTTCTTGCGTGCGTGGTCGCCGTTATACATGGCGCGCACCTGCGGCAGCGTGACGTGGCTCTCGTCGACGAAGAGGATGAAATCGTCGGGGAAATAGTCCAGCAGCGTCGTCGGCGGGGTGCCGGGGGCGCGGCCGGCAATAACGCGGGAATAATTTTCAATGCCGGAGCAGAAGCCGATCTCCTGCAGCATTTCCAGATCGTACTGCGTCCGCTGGCGGATGCGCTGCGCCTCGAGCAGCTTGTCGTGCTCCTCGAAAAAGCGTACCTGCTCCCACATTTCGGCCTCGATATCCTTCATGGCGCGGGCCATTTTCTCTCTCGATGCGACGTAATGCGACGCGGGGTAGATGGCGACGTGGTTCAGAATGCGTTCCGGTACGCCGGTGACGGCGTTGACCTCGGAAATGCGGTCAATTTCATCGCCGAAAAACTCAATGCGGATGGCCCGGCCAGACCAGTAGGCGGGATAGACCTCCAGCGTATCGCCGCGCACGCGGTAGGCGTTGCGGACGAAGTTGAGGTCGTTGCGCTCATAGCGGATCTCGGTCAGCTTGCGCATAAGCTCGTCCCGGTCGTATTCCATGCCGGGGCGAAGCGAAATAACCATGTTTTTATAGTCGATCGGGTCGCCCAGGCCGTAGATACACGACACGGACGAGACGACGATCACGTCCCGGCGCTCGGACAGCGCACTCGTCGCGCTGTGGCGCAGGCGCTCGATCTCGTCGTTGATGGCGGAGTCCTTTTCAATGTAGGTGTCCGTTTGGGCGATATACGCCTCAGGCTGGTAATAGTCGTAGTAGGAAATGAAGTATTCCACGGCGTTTTCCGGGAAAAACTCGCGGAACTCCGAGCACAGCTGCGCAGCCAGCGTCTTGTTGTGCGCGAGGACCAGCGTAGGCCTATTCACGTTGGCGATGATATTCGCCATGGTGAACGTCTTGCCGGAGCCGGTCACGCCGAGCAGGACCTGATCGCTCAGGCCCATGTTGAGGCCCTGCGTCAGCTTCTCGATGGCCTGCGGCTGGTCGCCGGTGGGCTTGAATTGGGAGTGCAGCTTAAAGTTCATACGGGTCCTCCAGAATGCCGTCGTCGCGCAGGGAGACAAAATCGTCGTCCGCGACAATGATATGGTCGGCCAGCACGATCCCGACTGCCTCCAGCGCCGCCTTTAATACCAGCGTGGTCTGCCGGTCCTCGGGACTGGGCAGCGCAAGGCCGCTGGGGTGGTTGTGCGCAAGCACGACGGAGGTCGCGTTCGCGTCCAGCGCAGCCTTGACGACCTTGCGCGCGGCGATGGACGCGACGTTCACGCCGCCGCGGTGGATGAGCACGCAGTCGAGCGCCTTGCACTTCGCATCGAGGCAGAGAAGATACACGACCTCCTCGCTTTCGCCGTGGAAGTACGGCAGCAGGTATTGACCGCATTTGGACGTGGTGTCCAGAATCTCGATCTGTGCGCTGCGGCTCATGAGGCAGCGCCGCGCCACCTGCGGCACGAGCCGGATCAGCTGCGCGGCGGCGTCTCCGACGCCGTTTACTTTTTTCAGCTCGGATTCCGGCGCGGAAAACACGCTGTCGAGCGTCCCGAAGCGGCTTAAAAGCGCGTGCGCTGTCGGGTTCGTATCGCCGCGCGGCGCGGCGTAATACAGCAGCACCTCCAGCACCTGCACGTCCGAAAGGGAGTCCATGCCGCTGGTTTTGAGCTGCCTGCGCATCCGGTCGCGGTGGCCGTCGTGAATGGACATGGGCGTCTCCTTTCCGCTTCCGCTCACATCAGCGGCGCGAGCAGCCGCAGCAGCGCCCGCAGCACACGCTGCGTCAGGTGCGTATGGCGGCACTGCTCGGCTGTGATCTCTCTGCACTGGGGAAACGTTTCTTCAAAATCCGCCTGCACCTGTGCGTTCACAGTGGTGTCATAGAGATACACGGCGTCTTCAAAATGCAGATACAGGCTGCGGAAGTCCAGATTGACCGTGCCGACAACAGCCTGCTTCGTGTCGGCCAGATAGACCTTGGAGTGGATGAAGCCCGGCGTATATTCGAAGATACGCACGCCTGCGCGCGTCAGCTCCTCATAGTTTGCGCGCGTGACCGCGTGGACATACCATTTGTCCGGGATGCCGGGCGTGATGATGCGCACGTCGACGCCTGTTTTTGCCGCGACGCACAGCGCCGTGGTCATTTTATCGTCCAGGATCAGATACGGCGTCATGATCCACATCCGCTCCTGCGCAGAGGAAATGACGGACTGCAAAATCGTCGCGCCGACGTCCTCGTTGTCGAGCGGACTGTCGGCAAACGGCTGGAGAAAGCCCGTGCCGCCCCGCTTTTCCGGATAGTCTGCGCGGAAGCGGCTCACATCCTCCTCCGACCGGTCAACGTAGCCCCAGAGGGACAAAAACATGACCGTCATTGACCACACGGCCTTGCCGCGCACGAGAATACCGCAGTCCTTCCAGTGACCGAAGCGCTTGTATTCGTTGATATATTCGTCGGCCAGATTGACGCCGCCGGTAAACGCGGCCTTGCCGTCGATGATCAGAAGCTTGCGGTGGTCGCGGTTATTGAGGCGGGCGGAAAGGATCGGGATATAGGGGTTGAACGCGTGGGCGCGGATGCCCATCTCGCGCAGCTTTTTCGCGTAGCCCATGGGAAGCCGCGTGATGCAGCCGAAATCATCGTATACGACGCGCACGTCGACGCCTGCCGCCGCCTTTTGGCGCAGAAGCTCCAGCATGGGGTCCCACATCTTGCCGGTGGCGATGATGAAAAACTCGATGAAAATATAGCGCTCCGCCTTTTTGATCTCCTCCAGCATCGCAGCGTAGCAGCTTTCGCCGCTCGGGAAATACTCCGCGTCCGCGTCGTCGTAGATGGGGTAGCCGGAGGCCGAGAGCAGATAGCGCGCGTGGTTGAACGCGGGCGTTTCAGCGGCGGCCAGCTCCCATAAGGGCGCTTCGTCCTGCCGCAGCTGCTGCATGGTGACGGCCTCGATCGACTGCATCTTCCGGTGCTCGTAGCTGGAAATTTTGTTGCCGCCGAAGAGCAGATAGATCGTCAGTCCCGCCACGGGGAAGGCCAGAATCAGCACGATCCACGCGATCTTATAGCTGGGATTGACACCGCACGAGATGATATAAATAACGACTGCCCAGCTCAGCACGTTCATGGCGATCCGGATCCAGAAAAAGTCGGTCCGCAGATACGTCGCCATCACGATCAGAAATATGATCTGCAGCGCAATGCCGAACGACACCGCCACGACCCGCTGAAACACCAGCTTTAACAGGTTTCGCATACGCTTGCCTCCCCGCTGCTTGAATTTTCTATACTATAGCATGTTCCATCAGAAGCCGCAAGTCTCTGCTTTTTGAAATTTAAAAACTTTTGTTTGAAAATCCTGTTGTAGTTTTCAAACGAATCTGGTATAATAAGCAGACTGAATTATTCGATTTTTCTACACAGGAGCGAACCATGGAAAACTGTATCCGCGTGCAGGGTGCGCGCGTCAATAATCTGAAGAATATCTCCGTTGAAATTCCGCGCGACAAGCTGGTCGTCCTGACCGGTCTGTCCGGTTCCGGCAAGTCGTCTCTGGCCTTTGACACGATCTTTGCCGAGGGCCAGCGGCGGTATGTCGAGTCGCTGTCGAGCTACGCGCGGATGTTCCTCGGCCAGATGGACAAGCCGGATGTTGACTCCATCGACGGCCTTTCTCCCGCCATCTCCATCGACCAGAAGACCACCAGCCGGAATCCCCGCTCGACGGTCGGCACGGTCACGGAAATTTATGACTATCTGCGCCTTTTGTGGGCGCGCTGCGGCACGCCGCACTGCCCGAAGTGCGGCAAGGAGATCCGCCGCCAGACGGTCGACCAGATCGTCGATCAGATCATGGGGCTGCCCGACAGGACAAAGTTCCAGATTTTATCCCCCGTCGTGCGCGGCAAAAAGGGCGAGCACCAGAAGGTCTTCGAGGATGCCCGGCGCAGCGGCTACGCCCGCGTGCGCGTCGACGGGAGTTTGTACGAGCTGACGGAGGATATTGCGCTCGACAAGAATAAAAAGCACCACATTGAGGTCGTCGTCGACCGGCTCATCATGAAGCCCGATCTTGCCCGGAGACTGACGGATTCCGTGGAGACAGCCTCCAATCTTTCCGGCGGCCTCGTCATTCTCAACGAGCTGGACGGGGACAAAGACACGCTCTTCTCCCAGAACTACGCCTGCGAGGACTGCGGCATCTCCATGCCGGAGCTGTCCCCGCGTATGTTCTCGTTCAACAACCCCTACGGCGCGTGCCCGGTCTGCGCGGGACTCGGTACGCAGCAGGTCGCGGACCCGCTGCTCATCATCCCCGACCGCTCCAAGTCGATCCTGCAGGGTGCGATTCAGGCCAGCGGCTGGAACAACGTCCGCGACGACTCCATCTCCCGGATGTATTTTGAAGCGCTGGCGAAAAAATATCACTTTTCTCTGAGCGACCCCATCGATGCGCTGCCGCAGAAGGCGCTCGACGTTATTCTCTACGGCACGGGCACGGAAAAGCTCACGATCTATTATGAGCGCGCCAACGGGCGCGGCACGCTGGAGCGGCCCTTTGAGGGCGTCGTCAACAACGTCGCCCGCCGCCTCACCGAGACGCAGTCCGACGCCATGCGCAAGGAGCTTGAAGAGTGCATGTCCGAGCGCCCGTGCCCCAAGTGCCACGGAAAGCGCCTGTCCGACATCAGCCTTGCCGTGACCGTCGGCGGCATGAACATCATGGATTTCTGCGCCATGCCCATCTCAGAGGAGCTGAAATTCATCGACAATCTGAAGCTGACCGGCTCCATGGCCGTGATCGCGGAGCAGATCGTGCGCGAAATTCGCTCCCGGCTGTCGTTTTTGCAGGCGGTGGGCCTGAGTTATCTGACGCTTTCGCGCTCTGCCGCCACGCTTTCCGGCGGCGAAAGCCAGCGTATCCGGCTGGCCACGCAGATCGGCTCGAGCCTCATCGGCGTTCTGTATATCCTCGACGAGCCGTCCATCGGCCTGCACCAGCGGGATAACGACAAGCTGCTCGACACCCTCCGCCGTCTGCGCGACATCGGCAACTCCGTTCTTGTCGTCGAGCACGACGAGGACACCATGCGCGCCGCCGATTTCATCGTCGACGTTGGTCCCGGCGCAGGCGTGCACGGCGGCGAGATCATCGCCGCGGGCACAGTCGACGATATCATTGCCGCCCCGCGCTCCATCACGGGCCAGTATCTGTCCGGCGCGAAAAAGATTCCTCTGCCCGAAAAGCGGCGGGAGGGCAATGGGAAAAGCCTGAAGATCTTCGGCGCGGCGGAAAATAACCTGCGCCACATCGACGTGGAATTCCCGCTCGGCACGTTTACGTGCGTGACCGGCGTGTCCGGCTCCGGCAAGTCGAGCCTCGTCAATGAAATTCTCTATAAAAAGCTTGCAGGCAGCCTCAACCGTGCCCGCACCCGTCCGGGGAAATTTGACCGCATCGAGGGGCTGGAGCATCTGGACAAGGTCGTCGGCATCGACCAGAGCCCCATCGGGCGTATGCCAAGCTCCAATCCGGCGACGTATACGGGCGTATTTAACGACATCCGCGACCTGTTCGCGTCGACGGCCGACGCGCGCACGCGGGGCTACGGCCCGGGCCGGTTCTCGTTCAACACGAAGGGCGGCCGCTGCGAGGCGTGCAGCGGCAACGGTCTTGTGAAGATCGAGATGCACTTTCTGGCCGACGTTTTCGTCCCCTGCGAGGTCTGCCGCGGCAAGCGCTATAACCGCGAGACGCTCGAGGTTCTGTACAAGGGCAAGAACATCGCGGATATCCTTGACATGACGGCGGAGGAGGCGCTGGCCTTCTTCGACAATCTGCCGCGCATCCGCAATAAGATCGCCACGCTCGTCGACGTGGGCCTCGGCTATATCAAGCTCGGCCAGAGCGCCACGACGCTCTCCGGCGGCGAGGCGCAGCGCGTCAAGCTCGCAACGGAGCTTTCCCGAAGAGCGACGGGCCGCACGTTCTATATCCTCGACGAGCCGACGACGGGCCTGCACATGGCGGACGTGCACAAGCTGATCGAGGTATTGCAGCGGCTGGTCGACGCGGGCAATACCGTGCTCGTTATCGAGCACAATCTTGATGTCATCAAGGTCGCGGACTATATCGTCGATCTCGGGCCGGAGGGCGGCTCCGGCGGCGGGCAGATCGTCGCCTGCGGCACGCCGGAGCAGATCGCCGCCTGCCCGGAGAGCTTCACGGGGCAGTATCTGAAAAAGCTGCTGAAATAACCCGCCGCAACCGCTTTTTGCGCGATAGTTGGTGGCGGAAACCGGAGCTTTCTGCAATACTGAAGCCATCCCAAATACAGAAAGGATGGATCCTCTCATGAGAACACTGATTTTTGGACTGTTCGGCATCTGCATGTTCGGCGCGACCGTATTTCTGTTCGTGCTTTTGATCCGGGCGCTGCTCAAATACCTGCGTTCCGGCGAGGTGCGGAAGGAAAAGGCCGAGGCGAAGAAAACGCTCGGCGAAGCGTTAAAAGCGCACCGCACGCGCTGCAAGATGACGCAGGAGTTTGTCGCAGAATCGCTCGGCGTCAGCCGACAGGCCGTCAGCAAGTGGGAGTCCGGCGCGTCCGACCCGTCAACATCCAATCTGCTCGCCCTTGCAAGGCTCTACGGCGTATCCGCCGAGGAGCTGCTGCGGGAGGCGGCGGGGACACAGCGCACATAGAAAAGGAGTCGCTTTGAATTATTACCTGTCCCTTGCGGCGCTGGTTCCGGCGGTCATTCTGTTTGTCCGCATTTATCAGCTCGACCGCATTGAAAAAGAACCGCGCAGGCTGCTCGGTATCCTGCTGTTGTCAGGCGCGCTGCTGGCGCTCCCGGCGGCGGGTATCCAGCTTCTTGCGTCGCGGACGCTGGGCAGTGCGCTGAACCGGCGCTCGGCGGCGTATCTGCTGCTGGACAATTTCCTGGTGGTCGCCGTGAGCGAGGAGGTCTGCAAGATCGTCCCTGTGCGTCTTGCCGCGTGGAAGCACCCGGCGTTCGATTACCGGTTCGACGCGGTGGTCTACTCCGTGTCCTCCGCGCTGGGCTTTGCGGCGGTGGAGAATATTCTGTATGTCGTGCAGTCTGACCTCCGGACGGCGGTATCGCGGGCGGTTCTGTCCGTGCCGGGGCACTTTTTCTTTGCTGTTGCGATGGGACTGCTCCTCAGCCGGGGCAAGCAGGCCGAAAAGCAGGGGAATGGCCGCAGGCGGACGGTTCTGTGCGCGCTGGCGATCCTCATGCCGGTCGTGCTGCACGGGATCTGGGACGTTCTGCTTGCCGTCCGCAGACCGTGGGCGACAGTCGTGTTCTATTGCTTTGTGATTGCATTTTTCATCACGGCGGACTGCGGCCTGCGCCGCGCCTCACAGACGGACGCACATCTGTGAGCGGCGCGTTTTCAAAATAGCCGAACAAAAACCGGGCGGATCACGTTGCAGTCCGCCCGGTTTCTGTATTATAATAGTTCCATCTGACGGGAGGGCGACGGAATGATCTATCTTGACAACGCTGCTACGACGCTGCGCAAGCCGCCGTGCGTGATTGACGCAGTTGTGAACGCAATGCAAACCATGGGCAACAGCGGACGCAGCGCGCACGCGGAAAGCCTTGCCGCGTCCCGGACGATCTATGCCGCGCGGGAGGCGCTGGCCGCGCTCTTCGGCTGCGAACGCGCCGATCATGTGTGCTTCACGGCCAATTCGACCGAGGCACTGAACATCGCCATTTCCGGGCTGCTTGCGCCGGGCGACCACGTGCTGTCGACCGATCTGGAGCATAATTCCGTCCTGCGCCCGCTGTACCGCGAGATGGAGCGGGGCGTTTCGGTCAGGTTCCTGCCCGCAGACCGGAAGGGCTGTATCGACTATGCCGATTTTGATCGGCTGCTGCAAACAAATACCAAAGCCGTCATCTGCACGGCAGGCTCAAATCTGACGGGGAATCTGCTTGATTTGACGCGCATCGGCGCGTTCTGCGCAGCGCACGGACTGCTGTTCGTGGTCGACGCATCGCAGACGGCAGGCGTGTTCCCTATCGATCTGCGCGCGCAGCACATCAGCGTCCTCTGCTTCACCGGCCACAAGAGCCTCATGGGCCCGCAGGGCACGGGCGGCCTGTGCGTGGCGGAGGGCGTGGACATCCGCCCGTGGTGCGTCGGCGGGACGGGCGTGCAGACGTTCCTGCCGTCACAGCCGCCGCAGTATCCCACACGGCTCGAAGCCGGAACGCGCAACGGCCACGGCATCGCGGGGCTGCTTGCCGCCGTGCATTTTATTCAGGAGGCGGGCATGGATGCCATCTGCACGCACGAGCTTGCGCTGGCCCGCCGGTTTTACGAGGGCGTGAAGGATGTGGACGGCGTATGCGTCTACGGCGATTTTTCGGATTTCGTGCGCGCGCCGGTCGTGTCGCTCAATATCCGGGACGCGGAATCGTCCATGGTCGCGGACGCGCTGGCGGAGGACTATGACATTGCCGTCCGGGCTGGCGCGCACTGCGCGCCGCGTATGCACGAGGCGCTTGGAACCGTGGAGCAGGGCGCGGTGCGCTTCAGCTTCGGCTATTACAACACGGAGGAGGAAACGGACGCGGCCATCGCCGCAGTCCGGGAGATGGCAGAGCAATGAGAGAGAAAAAGCAGTGGCTCATCGTCACATTTTACACCACAAGCGCCGCTATGGCGGCGGAAAAGGCCTGCGGGCAGGCAGGCCTCCCCGGCAGGATCATCCCCGTCCCCCGCGAGATCACCGCAGACTGCGGCCTCGGCTGGCGCACAGCGCCGGAAAACCGTGAACGGACCGAGTCGCTGTTCCAGTCACTGTCTCTGGAAACAGACGGATACCATATCTGTATGCTGTGAGGAAGCAGAAAAATGCCCCGCTGCCGGTCAATTCGGCAGCGGGGCGTGTGCGTATTGAGGCTCAGATCGTGGGCTGGTTGGCAGCCTCGATGATCTTGACAAACTTTTCGGGGACGAGGGAAGCGCCGCCGATCAGGCCGCCGTCGATGTCGGGCTGGGCCAGCAGGTCATAGGCGTTCTTTTCGTTCATGGAGCCACCGTAGAGGATGGAGATCGCACGGGCGACCTTTGCGCCGTAGAGCTTGCGGATGACCGCACGGATGTGCTCGCAGACCTCTTCGGCCTGCTCCGGCGTGGCGGTCTTGCCGGTGCCGATGGCCCAGATGGGTTCGTAAGCAATGATCATCTTGCGGATCTTGTCCTCGCCGATGGAGGCAAGGCCGGTCTTGATCTGCATGGTGATCCATTCCTCGGTGATGCCCGCTTCGCGCTGCTCAAGGCTTTCACCGACGCACATGATGGGGATCAGGCCGTTGTCGAGGGCAGCCAGAACCTTTGCGTTGACGTCCGCGTTCGTCTCGCCCATGGCGCGGCGCTCGGAATGGCCGAGGATGACGTACTTGCAGCCAGCGTCGAGCAGCATATTGGCCGCGATCTCGCCGGTGTAGGCGCCGGAGGCGTTGGCGTTGCAGTTTTCTGCGCCGATGCCGATGCGGGTCTCACGCATGGCGCGCACAGCTGCCGGGATGCAGACGGCGGGCACACACAGCGCCACGTCGCACCAGCGGCCGCGCGGCATGATGGTCTTGAACTCGGTCATGAAAGCCTTCGTCTCGGTCGGGGTCTTGTTCATCTTCCAGTTGCCGGCGATGACGGTCTTGCGGTATTTTCTGTTCATGGTGTGAAGTCTCCTATATCTAAATCAAAATTACAATTTATCGGTTCCGTCTTGTAGGGGCCGACGGCTCTGTCGGCCCGGAGAAAGGCTGTGATGGGCGGACAGGGTCGTCCGCCCCTACATACTTCGTCACCGGCGAGAGATTTTCGTGCAGGGCAAGGCGTGCGGGCGCAGGCGTACATACTGTACGTCAAGTCCGGCCAACGCGGCCATGCTCGGAAAGATCCGGCGGCGTATTTCAGGGCTTTATTTGTCCTGCAGGCAGGCGATGCCGGGCAGCTCGAGACCCTCGAGGAATTCGAGCGATGCGCCGCCGCCGGTGGAGATGTGGGTGATCTTGTCGGCAAAGCCCAGCTGCTCGCAGGCGGCTGCGGAGTCGCCGCCGCCGACGATGGTCACAGCGTCGGAATCGGCCAGCGCCTGCGCAACGGCGATCGTGCCCTTGGCAAGCGTCGGGTTCTCGAACACGCCCATCGGCCCGTTCCAGACGACGGTCTTTGCGCTCTTGACCGCGTCTGCAAACAGCGCGCGGGTCTTCTCGCCGATGTCCAGACCTTCCTTGTCAGCCGGGATCGCGGTCACGTCGACGGTTTCGACCTCGACAGGTGCGTCGATGGGGTTCGGGAAATCAGCCGCGACGACGGTATCGATCGGGAGCAGCAGCTTTACGCCCTTCTCCTCGGCCTTCTTCATCATATCCTTGCAGTAGTCGACCTTCTCCGCGTCAAACAGGCTCTTGCCGATGCCGTAGCCCTTGGCCGCGACGAAGGTATAGGCCATGCCGCCGCCGATGATGAGCGTATCGACCTTCTCGAGAAGGTTATTGATCACGTTCAGCTTGTCGGAGACCTTCGCGCCGCCGAGAATCGCGACAAACGGACGCTCCGGATCGGCAAGGGCCTTGCCCATGATGGAAACTTCCTTCTGCACCAGATAGCCGCAGACGGCGGGCAGGTAATCTGCAACACCGGCCGTGGAGGCGTGCGCGCGGTGCGCGGTGCCGAAGGCGTCGTTGACAAAAATATCAGCCATGGAGGCAAGCTTCTTGGAAAGCTCGGGGTCGTTCTTCGTCTCGCCCTTTTCAAAGCGGGTGTTCTCAAGCAGCATGACCTCGCCGTCCTTTAAGGAAGCGGCCAGCGACTGTGCGCTCTCGCCTACAACGTCCTTTGCCATCTTGACCGGCTGGCCCAGAAGCTCGGACAGGCGCTCGGCCACGACCTGCAGGCTCAGCTCAGGCTTGACCTCGCCCTTGGGCTTGCCCATGTGGGAGCAGAGGATGACGCGGGCGCCGTGCTTCACAAGATACTGGATCGTCGGCAGCGCGGCGACGATGCGCTTGTCGCTCGTGATCCTGCCGTCCTTGGTGGGGACGTTAAAGTCGCAGCGGCAGAGCACGCGCTTGCCGGCGACGTCGATATCTTCAACAGACTTTTTGTTGTAGTTCATAGTTGTTCCTCCTTATTTGATCGCGGGTGTGGCCCGCTTTGTTTACGGGTTCCAGTCTGCCATTTTTCCTTCGGTCTTCAGATGCGGGAAATCCTGCTGCCGCAGCGCCTCAAATACGCCGACGGCGGCGGAATTGCTGAGGTTGAGGCTCCGTGCCTCCGCACGGATGGGGATGCGGACGCAGCTGTCGTAATGCGCAGCCAGAAACTCCTCCGGCAGGCCCTTCGTTTCCTTTCCGAAGAACAGATACGTCCCGTCAGGGTAATCGGCCTCGTCGTAGCGGCGGGGAGCCTTGGTCGAGAACAGGCGCATACAGGCAGGCTGGTTCTTTGCGAAGAACTCATCCAGATCCTCATACACGCGCACGTCGACCAGATGCCAGTAATCAAGCCCGGCACGCTTCACGGCCTTGTCCGAAATATCGAAGCCCAGCGGCTTTACCAGATGCAGGACGCTGCCCGTCGCGGCGCAGGTACGCGCGATATTCCCGGTGTTGGCCGGAATTTCAGGTTCTACCAGTACAATATGCAGCATACGAAAAAACTCCCTGTCCGCCGCTTTGCGGCAGGCAAGCATATTCTATGACAGAACATCGCAGATTTCAACTGTTTTTCAGAAAAAAATAAGGTTTTTTACGAAAAAAATTTCTTTTTGCTGCGCATAAAATTTGGCTGATTTGCCGTCCTTATGGCTGCCAGTCGATCTGCTTCTGACCGTGCTGCGCGAGAAACGCATTGATCTGCGAAAACGGCCTGCTGCCGAAAAAGCCCCGATAGGCGCTCAGGGGGCTTGGGTGCGGGGCCTGCAGGACGAGGCGCGGATAGGGGCTGCGGGCTGCGATCACGGCTTTTTTCTGCGCGTGCGCGCCCCAGAGGACGAACGCGACGGGCTGCGGCAGCGCGGCCAGTCTCTGCACGACCGCGTCTGTAAACGTCTGCCAGCCGAAATCCTTATGGCTTGCGGCCCTTCCCGCCTCCACGCTCAGGCTGCTGTTGAGCAGGAACACGCCCTGCCTTGCCCACGTGGTCAGATCGCCGCTGTCCGGCGGCGTGATATCGCAGTCTGATTGCAGCTCCGCAAAAATATTGCGCAACGACGGCGGCAGCTTCACGCCCGGATTCACGGAGAACGCCAGCCCGTTGGCCTGCCCCGGCTCGTGATACGGGTCCTGCCCCAGAATCACGGCCCGTACCGCCTCCGGCGGCGTGAGACGGAAAGCAGCAAACAGCGCCTCGCGCGGCGGATAGACCGCCGACGCGGCGTAGGCCGTGTCCACCCGCTCCGAGAGCGTCTGCCAGTACGGCTTTTCGAATTCCTCCTGCAAAAGCGCCTGCCATGCGCCGAGTTCTTCCGGTTTCATGGTACATACTCCTTAGTATTTCCGATTTTTCCGCAATATTGCTATGCAAAAGCATAGCAATATTCAGCAATGTGCCATTTCCTCGCCCCTGCGGGGCAACCGGAAATGATGCACAAAAACTTCATGCACCGCATCTGCACATTTTCGCGGTGCCCATACATGAAGTTTTATACCATATAAAATACCGGAACACAAGCGCGGCCCGGCGCATAGGGTTTTGCGAGGTGATCGTGTGCAGATCTATGTGGTAAAGCCCGGTGATACGCTGTATTCCATCGGCCGGGCGCTTTCTCTCGCGCCGGGGTTCCTTGCGCGCTATAACGGCCTGCGGGAGCCGTACCGGCTGGCCGTGGGGCAGAGTTTGCTTGTCCTGTACCCGGAACGGACTGTGACCGTCCGGGCGGGGGATGCGCTGTCGTCCATCGCAGCCTCGTCCGGGACGGATGTGCTGTCGCTATTCCGGATGAACCCGAACCTGTCCGGCTCCGACCAGCTCTATCCGGGGCAGGTTCTCGTGACGCAGCTGGAGCAGAGCCGGACGCGCAGCGCGTTTGTCGGCGGGTACGCGTATCCGTATGTGCAGGAATCCGTTTTGCGCGGCATTCTGCCGTTTGCCGGGGCGCTGATGCCGTTTACCTACGGCTTCACGCCGGAGGGCGCGCTCGTGCCGATGGACGACGAGCGGCTGCTTGCGCTGGCAGGGGAGTACGGCGTGCGGCCGTTTCTGCACCTGTCGACGCTGACGGCAGCCGGAACCTTTTCCGCCGCGCAGGCGGCGGTCGTGCTGCGAAGCGAAGCGCTTCAGCAGACGCTTGCCGAGGCGGTGCTGCAAAAGATGCAGGAAAAGGGCTATATGGGCCTGGACGTGGACTTTGAATATCTGGGCCGGGAGCTGGCAGAGGCATACGCGCAGTTCCTCTCGCGTCTGCACGGGCTGCTTGCGCCCTACGGCCTGCCGCTCATCGCCGCCCTTGCGCCCAAAACCTCCGCCGATCAGCCCGGCACGCTCTACGAGGGCTACGACTACGCCGCTGTCGCCTCCGCCTGCGACGCAGTTCTGCTGATGACTTATGAATGGGGCTACACCTATGGCCCGCCGATGGCGGTGGCGCCGATTGGGGCGGTGCGGCGGGTGGTGGAGTTTGCGCTGACGCAGATGGAGCCGGGAAAGATTCTGCTGGGGTTCCCGAACTATGCTTATGACTGGACGCTGCCGTTCACGGCGGGGGCGACGCGGGCGCAGTCCATCGGGAACGAGGCCGCCCCGCTGCTTGCGGCGCAGTATGGCGCGGAAATTCAATTTGACGAGCAGGCGCAGACGCCGTATTTCACCTATCTGGACGAGGCCGGACAGCCGCACGAGGTCTGGTTCGAGGACGCGCGCAGTGCGCTGGCAAAGTTCGGACTGTTGACGGAATATGGCCTGCTGGGGCTTGGCTACTGGAACTTCATGCGGCCCTTTGCGGCGGGGTTCAGCCTGCAGAATTACCTGTTTTCCGTCCCTTGAGTGTCTGCGTTGACAAAATCCGGCGGGTGCGGTATGATGAAAAAACAATAAAAGGAGGACACCTTTATGCCTGCATCCAAGGTTTATTTTACCGATTTCCGCTGCCGCAACGGCGTGAGCCAGCTCGATAAGCTTCGGAAGCTGCTGGAAAAATCAGAGTTTTCCCAGATCGACTTCGACGGCAAGTTCGTCGCCATCAAGCTGCACTTCGGTGAGCTCGGCAACCTGTCGTTCCTGCGTGCGAACTATGCCAAGGTCGTCGCCGATTTTATCAAAGAACGCGGCGGCAGGCCCTTCATCACCGACTGCAACACGCTCTATGCCGGCAGCCGCAAAAACGCGCTGGAGCATATGGACACCGCCTACTTAAACGGCTATTCCCCGTTCTCCACCGGCTGTCACGTTATCATCGCCGACGGCCTGAAGGGCTCGGACGATATCGAGGTTCCCGTCGCGGGCGGCGAATACTGCAAGACCGCCCGTATCGGCCGGGCCGTGATGGACGCGGATATCGTGATCTCACTGGCGCACTTCAAGGGCCATGAGGAAGCGGGCTTCGGCGGCGCGCTCAAGAACATCGGCATGGGCTGCGGCTCGCGTGCGGGCAAGATGGCCATGCACGCCGACGGCAAGCCGTATGTCGAGACAGACCTGTGCGTCGGCTGCGGCGCCTGCGCGAAGATCTGCGCGCACAACGGCCCGCAGATCGCGGACAAAAAATGCCATATTGACCAGAACAACTGCGTCGGCTGCGGCCGCTGCATCGCGGTCTGTCCCAAGGACGCCATCCATCCGACTTTCCAAGCCAGTGTCAGGCTCCTCAACTGCAAGATTGCGGAATACGCCAAGGCCGTGCTGGACGGTCGTCCCAGCTACTGCATCAATATCGTCCGCGACGTCTCGCCGAACTGCGACTGCCACCCGGAAAACGACGTGCCCATCGTCCCGGACGTCGGGATGTTTGCATCCGCCGACCCCGTCGCGCTGGATCTGGCCTGCGCCGAGGCTATCAACCGTCAGCCGGTTCTTCCAAACAGCGCCATCACCGATCTGAAGCACGAGCACGACTGTGACCGCTTCCATGCCGCGCATGACAATACGCACTGGCAGGATCTGATCGAGCACGGCAAAAAGCTCGGCATCGGCCAGGATACCTACGAGCTTGTGACCATCCGCTGAGACGCTAGGGTGTATCTGAAAACTCCCAACGCACCCGGACAGCGGGCCTTTTTGCGGTGCGCCGCGTCATTTTTCCTTGAAATACGTCAGTATTCCTGCGAAAAAATGTCTTGCGCAACGCAAAAATCCCTCGCTGCCGGTCACATCATGAGTTTTCAGATACACCCTAATCAAAAATCCGTGAAGAACCGGTACAAGTTTCGGTTCTTCACGGAATTTCTGTTTGTGCCAATTATTTTGCGCGGCCGCGTCTGGAAAGATGGATCGCCATGCCGATGACAAAGCCGGCAACAGCCGGGAGCAGCCAGCCGAGGTTCAGGTCGAACAGCGGCAGATACCGTTTCGCCAGCTCGACCGGCGCGTCGAGCCGCAGGGCCGTCCGCACACCGGCGGGCAGCGTCTTGAAAAAGTCGAAGATCGCCGCAGCCCACGTGAAGATCATGGTCGAAAGATACACGGCGCGGTCGTGCCGGAAGAGCTTGCCCGCGAAGGCCAAAATGATCAGTGCGGTGGCGGGCGGATAGATGAGCATGAGCACGGGGATGGAATACTCGATGATCGCACTCAGGCCCACGTTGGAGACGGCGAAGGAGAACAGCGTGAACAAAATCGCCCAGAGCTTATAGGAAATTTTCCCGTGCGTCATCTTGACGAACGTTTCCGAGCAGGAGGTCACGAGGCCGATGGAGGTTTTGAGACAGGCGAAGGTAATGGTGACGGCGAGAATGATCTGGCCGACGCCGCCGAAGTAATGCCCCGCGATCTGCGTCAGGGCGATGCCGCCGTTGTCGGAGATCTCAAACAGCCCGCGCGACTGCGTGCCCATGAGGATCGTAACGACGTAAATGACCGCCATGAGAAGCCCAGTCAGCACGCCGGAACCCAGCACATCGACGGCGACCGCGTCGTCATTGTCAACGCCCATGCGGCGGATGACATCGATGACCACAATGCCGAAGGCAAGACCCGCGATGGCGTCCATGGTGCCGTAGCCCTCGATGAACGAGGAGAAGAACGCGCTTGTTTTGGTGGCGTAAGGCTCGGTCGGGGCCACGTCCGAGATGGACGCGCCGGGCTTCAGCAGCGCCGCGATCACGAGCACGGCCAGAAACAGCAGGAAGACGGGATTGATGATCTTGCCGATCCAGACCGTGATCTTGCCCGGACGCAGCGAGAAGAACAGCACGAACGCGAAGAAGACGGCGGAGAACAGCAGCAGCGCCAGCGGCTGCGCGGCCTCCGGGAGCATCGGAGAAACGCCGGTCGTAAACGAGACGGTCGCGCATCTGGGAATGGCGAACAGCGGGCCGATGGTCAGATAGAGCAGGCACGTGAAGAAAATGCCGTAGCCCTTGCCGACCTTGCCGGAGAGCGTCTGCAAGCCGTCCGAGTGCGTCACGCCGATGGCGGCGACGCCAAAGATGGGAATGCCGACGGCGGTGATAATAAAGCCGATGATGGCCGGGATCACATTGCTGCCCGCCATCTGGCCGAGGTGGACGGGGAAAATAAGGTTGCCTGCGCCGAAGAACATACCGAACAGGGTCGTCGCGACCAGAATGCGCTGTCTGCGCGTCAGTTTTTTTGTCGTCATTTTGTGTGCGCTCCTTTAATTTATGAACTGATTGTAAACGCAGGGCTTGCAAAATGGAAGCGCGTGATTATAATGGTTCTATGACGGTTTATCATATCCCTTGTCATACCCACCCGGAAAGGAGCGGCGCATGGACAGCAGAAAGCTTGAAATTTTAATGACAGCCGTTGATCTCGGCAGTCTTTCCAGAGCGGCGGAGGTCGTCGGCTATACGCAGTCGGGGCTGACGCATCTGGTTGACAGTCTGGAACGGGAGATCGGTCTGACGCTGGTGCAGCGCGACCACAGCGGCATTGCCCTGACCGAGGAGGGCAATGCGCTCATGCCCGCCATCCGCGAATTTCTGCGCGCAAACGCGCGGCTGGAGAACCAGATCTCCGCGATCACGGAAAAATCGGCGCAGACCATCCGCGTCGCGGCCTATGCCAGCATCGCCATGCGCTGGATGCCGGAGATCCTCTACCGGTTCCGGCGCGTCTGCCCGCACATCGACGTCGATCTGCGGACGGTCGACCATGAACTCGAGCCGTTCGAGCTGCTTGAGGCGTGGCGCACAGACGTGATCTTCGCTGCGCGGCAGAACGCCTTCGCCTGCGACTGGACGCCGCTGCACAACGACGCGATGTACGCCATTTTACCGGCGGATTACCCTACGGACGACCGCGAGACGTTCCCAATCACGGAATTCGAGGGTCGGGACTTCCTGATGCCCTATGGCCGGTTCGATATCGACGTGGGCGCGGCGTTCCGGAAATACGGCGTGAAGCCTGTCATCCGCCCCTGCCACGTCGACGACGAGACGGTCATCCGCATGGTCGGCAAGGGGCTTGGAATCTCGATGATGGCGGAGATGATGCTCCGCGGCAAGCTGAACGGTGTGAAGACGCTCCCGGTCAGCCCGAGCGTCAGCCGCGAACTCGGCATGGGCCTGCGCCCGGGCGGCCATCTGCCGGAGGGCATCGCCCGTCTGCGCGAATGCGTGCTGGAGTTTATCGGGGAACTCTGAATATGGAAAAAGGCTGCCGGACGGCAGCCTTTTATCTGAATTTTACCGTTTTTCCGTCAGGATCCCGCGCAGGTCGCAGATCGCATGGCGGGGGCATTTGACGGCGCACTGGCCGCAGGACAGGCAGACGGACTCGTCGATGTGGGAGAGATTGTCCGTCACGGTGATCGCGCCGGCCGGGCAGACCTTCTGACAGATGCCGCAGCCGATGCAGCTGACCTGACACATCCTCCGCGCGTCCTTGCCGGGGTCTTTGTTGGAGCACTTGACGGCGACGGGGTTCGCGCATTCGTGGATGCGGATGAGCTCACGCGGGCATTCGCGCACGCATTTGCCGCAGGCGATGCACTTGTCCTCGTCGACCTCGGCCACGCCGTATTCATTCAGGGCGATGGCCTCGAATTTGCATACGTTCACGCACAGCTCGCAGCCGACGCAGCCGTACTGGCACTCTGCCGTGGCGCGGCAGCCGCCATTGCAGGCGACAAAGGCCGCCTTATAGGGGAAGCGTTTTTTGACAGCCATCTTACTTTCCCCTCCTTTCATACGGCGTGTTGGCAAGCGGCAGCTTCGTGCGGCGCTCACCGTCATAGCGGAAATAGGCGTCGGCAATGGCGGGCGCGGTGGGGATCGATGTGATCTCGCCGATGCCGATGGCGCCGCAGGCGACGTCGAGCCCCGGCTTATCGACCACGATGGGCACGATCTTCGGGATCTCGTGCGCCCGGAACAGGCCGAGCTCGCCGTATTTCTCGATGGGCTTGCAGTTGCCGTCAATCGGATACTGCTCACGCAGGGCATAGCCCATGCTCATGACGACGCCGCCCTCGATCTGTCCTTCGCACGAGCGGGGGTTGACGGCCTTGCCGACGTCATGCGCGGCGACAAGCGATTCGACCTTTCCAGTCTTCTTGTCGACGACGCACATCTGCGTGGCGTAGCCGTAGGCCACGTGCGAAACAGGATGCGGTACGTCCGCGCCGAGCTTATCGGTCTTTGCAAGATACTCGCCGTAGAATTCCTGACCGGCAAGCTCCGCAAGCGTGTGGGTTTCCAGCGCTGCGGCGAGCTTTTCGCAGGCCCGTCTGCACGCTTCACCTGTCACGAGCGTCTGGCGGGAGCCGGAGGTATCGCCGGAGTCCGGCGCGATCCATGTGTTCGAGCGCTCATAGACGATATCGCCGCGCGTCAGCGGCGTATTCGTGACGATCATCTGCACGAGCACCGTACCGACACCCTGCCCGATGCACGAAGCGCCCGCATAGATATGGACCTTCGCGTCGTCTTCCACGATCAGCTTGCAGCGGCCCCAGTCGGGGATGCCGACGCCGACGCCCGCGTTTTTCATCGCGCAGGCGATGCCGACGGGCTTGCCCAGTTTCATGGCCTCGTCGTAATACGGCTTGACCGCCTCCAGCGTCTCGACAAGGCCCGTCTCCGCGCCGACGATCTGGCCGTTCGGCAGCTCCTGCCCGGGCCGGATGGCGTTGCGGTAGCGGATTTCCCACGGGGTAATGCCGACCTTATCGGCCATTTCGTTCAGAAGCGTCTCGGTGGCGAAGCACGTCTGCGTGACGCCGAAGCCGCGGAACGCGCCCGCGGGCGGGTTGTTGGTATAGTAGGCCGTGCCTTCAATCTCGAAATTCTGATAGTTATAGGGGCCGGCTGCGTGCGTACACGCACGCTCGAGCACCGGGCCGCCCAGAGAGGCGAACGCGCCGGTGTCGGAATAGACCTTGGCCTTGACGCCCTGAATGATGCCGTTTTCGTCGCAGCCCATGGTGAAGTCCATCCAGAACGGGTGGCGCTTGGGGTGGATGAGCAGGGATTCGGGCCGCGTGAGCTTGACCTTGACGGCCCTGCCGGTCAAGTACGTGATGAGCGCGGCATGGTGCTGGACGCTCATGTCCTCTTTTCCGCCGAAGCCGCCGCCGACGAGCTGGTTCTGCACGCGGACCTTGTCAGAGCCGAGCAGGAGCTTGCACTCGTGCAGCGTCGTGTGCGAGGACTGGTCGGTCGAAAGCACCATCACATAGCCATCCGGGTCGATGTACGAGACGGCGCATTCCGGCTCCAGAAACGCGTGCTCCGTCCACGGCGTCTCGAAATGCTGCGAAATGACGTATTTGGAGTTTTTGATGGCCGTATCCGCGTCGCCGCGCGCGATATGCTTATACGCCTGCACGTTCGATTCTTCTTCGTCAAATACACGCGGCGCGTCCTCCGCCCACGCCTCGGGCGGGTTATGGACGGCGGGCAGCGGCTCATAGGTCACCTTTACGAGCTTCTTCGCCTTTTCCAGAATTTCCGGCGTTTCCGCGACCACAAGCGCGATCGCGTCGCCCAGATAATGCGTCAGCCCACCGATGGGGATGAGCGAATACTGGTCGTGCTTCAGATGGCCGACCTTGTTTTCGCCGGGGATATCTGCCGCCGTAATGACGCGCACGACGCCGGGCAGCGCCTCCGCCTTCGACGCGTCGATGGCAAGGACTCTTGCGCGCGGATACTGGCTGCGGACGGCGGAGCCGTAGCACATATCGGGCAGGTACCAGTCGTCGGGATACTTGCCGTAGCCCAGCACCTTTTCCTCCACGTCGATGCGGTGGACGCTCGAGCCGAGCTTCCAGTCGTTTTCCGACGCTTCGGGGATCACGCCCTCGCGGCGGCATTTCGCTGCCAGACGCACAGCGTCCATGATCTTCACATAGCCCGTGCAGCGGCAGTAATTGTTGCGCAGGGCATAGCGGATCTGATCGTCTGTCGGGTTCAGGTTCCGGTCGAGCAGCGCCTTTGTGCACAGCACCATACCCGGAATACAGAAGCCGCACTGCACGGCTCCGGCCTCGCCGTAGGCGTAGGTGTAGAGCCTCTTTTCTTCATCCGTCAGACCCTCGACGGTGATGACGTGACGGCCCGCCAGCGAATCGGTGAACGGTGTGCAGGCGCGGATGGGTTCACCGTCAATGAGCACGGTGCACGCGCCGCAGGCGCCCTCCGAACAGCCGTCCTTGACGCTTGTCAGGTGCAGCGTGTCGCGCAGATAGCGCAGCAGGCGCTGGTTTTTCTCCACCGTGACTTCCGTTCCGTTTACAAAAAATACGGCCATGGCAAAAAACTCCCTTCATTTGAATCTCGGCTCTCACGTCACAGCCGCAGCTGTTCTCGGCACATGGCCACCGTAATTCCGAAGTTTCCCGGCCACGGGACATAATTCCTAAAAATCTTTTATCATTATACAATATTTTTTTGCATGTTGCAAGGAATGTGCCGCCGTATCGTTATTCTTTTTATAAATAACGGCAGGCGGCGGGGTTTATGCGGCACGATTCGGCAGGTTCTCCACAATTTCCACACGGTTGTCCACATCTTGTGTTTCCTGGCGATTTCCCGCCACAATTTATTGTGGCGGGCGTCCGTTTTTCGCGCGTTTTTGCGCCTGGCTTGTCCTACTATAGAGGGGTCAGAAGTCCTTGCAGAGGAGAGAAGCTATGCCAAAGACGAGAAGTCCGTCGGTACTGGGGTCTGGCCGGGTCCTGTATCTGCCGACAGCGCGGATCCGGCCCAATCCCATGCAGCCGCGCAAGCATTTTGATACCGGCGGCCTGCAGGAGCTGGCCGGGAGCATCCGGCAGTACGGCGTTTTGCAGCCGCTGACCGTCCGCAAGGCGGGCGGTGCGTATGAGCTGGTGGCGGGAGAGCGTCGCCTGCGCGCAGCGCGGCTGGCCGGACTGACGGAGGTCCCGTGCCTGCTTGCGGACGTGGACGAGGAGGCGTCCGGGATGCTGGCGCTGGTGGAAAATCTGCAGCGGCGCGATCTGGATTACATTGAGGAGGCCGAGGGCCTGCAAAAGCTCATGCAGCAGTACCATCTGAGCCAGGAGCAGGCTGCCCGCCGCATCGGCAAGAGCCAGTCCGCCGTCGCAAACAAGCTGCGAATCCTGCACCATCCGCCGTCCGTTCTGCAGGCGCTGCGCGAAAATCACCTGACCGAGCGCCATGCCCGCGCGCTTCTGCGCCTGCCGGACGAGGAAGAGCGCCTGCGCGTGATCGGCCTGATCGTCCAGGGAGAGTGGACGGTCGCGAAAACGGAGCAGTACATCGACGCGCGGCTCGCGCCCAAAGCGCCGCAGCGGCGCGAGCTCGGCACGTTTGTCCTGCGCGACGTGCGTGTGTTCTTGAACTCCATTGACCACCAGCTCGACCTCGTCCGCGCGGCTGGCGTCAGCGCCAGCCGCGACAGGCAGGAAACGGACCGCGAGATCGTTCTGACCATCCGCATCCCCAAGGCAAAGCCGCCCGTAGCCGGATAACGCCCGGCTGCGGGCTTTGCACGTGCGGATCAGGAAATCACTGCAAATCATGAATGTTTTTCACAATATGATTTCTGATATTGCAGCCGTATTTTGCTGATATGGCACTTTCGCCAGTTTTTTCGAAAAGAGCCGCCTCGAAATCTTACATTTTTTTAGCGAAAATAAAAACTTTTTAGATTGCAAACCCCCGGAAATATGGTATAGTATGTATTTGTCTGAAGAATCTGAAGGTATAAAAATGACATGGCGGCGGCGCAAGGGCGACCAGCCGCAACACTGGAAAGGGGTTTACCAAATGTCTCACAAGTATGTCTATCTTTTCTCCGAGGGCAACGGCAAAATGCGCGAGCTGCTCGGCGGCAAGGGCGCGAACCTGGCCGAAATGACCAATCTCGGTATGCCGGTCCCGCAGGGCTTCACCATCACGACCGAGGCCTGCACACAGTATTATAAGGACGACCACCAGATCAACGCCGAGATCGAGGCCGAGATCATGGAGTACGTCGAAAAGCTCGAGGAGATGACCGGCAAGAAGTTCGGTGATCTGTACAACCCGCTGCTCGTCTCCGTCCGCTCCGGCGCACGCGCTTCCATGCCCGGCATGATGGACACCATCCTGAACCTTGGCCTGAACGACGAGGTCGTCGTCGCTTTCGCCAAGAAGACCAATAATCCCCGCTTTGCATACGACTCCTACCGCCGCTTCATCCAGATGTACTCCGACGTTGTCATGGAGGTCGGCAAGAAGTATTTTGAGCAGCTCATCGACGAGATGAAGGAAAAGAAGGGCGTGAAGCTCGACACCGAGCTCGACGCCAACGATCTCAAGGAGCTGGCTGAGAAGTTCAAGGCCGAATACAAGGACAAGCTCGGCGAGGAGTTCCCGCAGGACCCGAAAATGCAGCTGATGGGCGCCATCAAGGCCGTCTTCCGCTCCTGGGACAATCCCCGCGCGATCTACTACCGCCGCATGAACGACATCCCCTCCGACTGGGGTACCGCCGTCAACGTCCAGTCCATGGTCTTCGGCAACACCGGCGATACCTCCGGCACGGGCGTCGCGTTTACCCGCAACCCCGCCACCGGCGAAAAGAAGCTGTTCGGCGAGTTCCTGATGAACGCGCAGGGTGAAGACGTCGTGGCCGGCGTCCGTACCCCGCAGACCATCGACCAGCTGGCCGAGGTTATGCCCGAGGCATATAAGCAGTTTACCGATATCTGCGCCAAGCTCGAATATCACTACCGCGATATGCAGGATATGGAGTTCACCATTGAGGACAAGAAGCTCTATATGCTCCAGACCCGCAACGGCAAGCGCACCGCTGCCGCCGCGATGAAGATCGCCTGCGATCTCGTTGACGAGGGTATGATTACCGAGGAAGAGGCCGTCGCCATGATCGACCCGAAGAGCCTCGATTCTCTCCTGCACCCGACGTTCGATCCTGCCGCCCTGAAAAAGGCCAAGGTCGTCGGCACGGGCCTCGCCGCGTCTCCGGGCGCTGCCTGCGGTCAGATCGTTTTCTCCGCCGAGAAAGCAACAGACTGGGCCAAGAACGGTCATAAGGTCGTGCTTGTCCGCCTGGAGACCTCGCCCGAGGATATCGAGGGTATGCACTACGCGCAGGGCGTCCTGACCGTCCGCGGCGGCATGACCTCCCACGCGGCTGTCGTCGCCCGCGGCATGGGCACCTGCTGCGTCTCCGGCTGCGGCGCCATCAAGATGAACGAGGAAGCCAGAACCTTTGAGCTTTCCGGCAAGACCTATAAGGAAGGCGACTGGATCTCCATCGACGGCTCCACCGGCAATATCTACGGCGAGAAGATCAAGACTGCCGCCGCGACCATCTCCGGCGATTTCGACCGCCTGATGAGCTGGGCCGACAAGTTCCGCCGTCTGCAGGTCCGCACGAACGCCGACACCCCGCACGACGCGCAGCAGGCAGCCGCCTTCGGCGCAGAGGGCATCGGCCTGTGCCGTACCGAGCATATGTTCTTCGAGGCTGACCGCATCAAGGCCATGCGTGAGATGATCGTCTCCGAAACGTCTGAGCAGCGCGAACGGGCACTGGCCAAGCTCGAGCCGATCCAGCAGGCCGACTTTGAGGCTATCTATGAGGCCATGAAGGGCCGCCCGGTCACCATCCGTCTGCTCGACCCGCCTCTGCATGAGTTCGTTCCGACCGACCCGAAGGATATTGCGGATCTGGCCAAGGAAATGAACCTGAGCGTCGAGCATCTGAACCAGGTCATTTCCTCCCTGCATGAGTTCAACCCCATGATGGGCCACCGCGGCTGCCGTCTGGACGTCACCTTCCCGGAGATCGCCAAGATGCAGACCGCCGCGATCATCAAGGCCGCGCTGGCTGTCCGCAGCCGCCGTCCGGCATGGAAGATCACGCCGGAGATCATGGTCCCGCTGGTCGGCGAGGAGAAGGAGCTGGCCTTCGTCAAGTCCGTCATCGACAAGACTGCGAAGAAGATCATCAAGGAAGCCGGTTCCGACATGACCTACAAGGTCGGCACCATGATCGAGATCCCGCGCGCTGCGCTGACCGCCGACGCCATTGCCAACGAGGCAGAGTTCTTCTCCTTCGGCACGAACGATCTGACGCAGATGACCTTCGGCTTCTCCCGTGACGACGCGGGCAAGTTCCTTGCGTCCTACTACGACCGCAAGATCTACGAATCCGACCCGTTCTCCAAGCTCGATCAGGCAGGCGTCGGCCGCCTCGTCAAGATGGCGGCGGAGCTGGGCCGTCAGACCCGCCCGGACATCAAGCTCGGCATCTGCGGCGAGCAGGGCGGCGACCCGTCCACGGTCGAATTCTGCCACAAGATCGGCCTGACCTACGTATCCTGCAGCCCGTTCCGCGTCCCCATCGCAAGACTTGCCGCCGCGCAGGCCGCGATCAGAAACGCTGGGAAATAAATTCGCATAAAAGGCGATCCGTCATAAGCAGCCCCCAACCAGCCCGGCTGGTTGGGGGTTTTGTGCGTTCAGACGCTGCCCTCCAGCTTGCGGCGCTGACCCTGGCCCCAGAAGGAGCGGTACATCCCCGGCGTCATGCCGAGCGAACGCTTGAACAGATTGATGAAATGGCCGGGGTTGTGGAAGCCGACCTCGTCGGCGACCTCGTTGATCGTCAGGTCTGTCGAGCGCAGAAGCTCCTTGGCGTGGTTGATGCGCTCCATGATGATATACTCGTTCGGCGTGTAGCCGGTGCTGCTTTTGAACAGGCGGACAAAGTAATATTTATTGATGCCGAGCACATGGCTGAGCCGGTCGAGCGAAAGATCCTCGCAGAAATGCTGCGAGATATAGTCGCGGGCCTGTACGATGAGCTGCGGCGTGGCGTTGAAGCTCTTCTGCATGGTGGCGCTGATGCAGGAGATCAGAATGCTGGAGATCGTACCGGAGGCCTGAATGTCACGCATGACGTTGGCGCCCTGCTGGGAATAGGAGGCCAGAAGCCCCTTGAGCTGCGACTGCACCTGCGTGTCGCCCGCAAGCGAGACGACGGGCGAGCCCTTGTTCTGCAGCATGAACAGCTCGTAATACCGCGCGCACGCTTCGCCCCAGAAGTGCATCCAGAGCACGTGCCAGTGGCCGGTGTCTGGCGCTGTATAGTAGTACTGCTGCTTCTGGCAGTCGATCCAGAACACGTCGTCGGCGCGCAGGGTATAGCGGCTGTCGCCGTATTCCAGAACGCCCTCGCCGCTGACGGTGTATTTGAGCAGATAGGAAACGAGCGAGTGCCGCTTCGTGTAAAAGCTGGATGACGCATAGAAATCGCCCAGCTCCTGCACGTAGGGGATGGACTTTTCCGGCATGGCGACGGGGGCAAACTGGTTGGAGTTGACCATGCGCCAGACGGACTGCGGCTCAAGCCCGTGATGATATTCCAAAACTTGTATAGCCATTTTGACCACCTATGTCAATATACTGTAATAATAGAACAAGATAAATGGATGACAAACAGAATGAAGTGGTATATAGTTTAGAATATCACAGGAAATGAAATAAATACAGAATTATTTTTGCTTTCTGGTATAGGCTTGCAATATCAATATAAATGTATTGCGCCGAAAAATGTTCGAATTTCACGCAAATTCACCCGGGAAATTCTCGATTTCTGCATGGTGTACAAAAATGCAAAATTATTTATGTGCATTTTGCTGAATGGCAAGATTCCGGAATCGTATAAAAGGAGGGCGGCGATGAGCGAGTATATTCTGGCGGTCGATATCGGTACGTCCAATGTCAAATGCATGATTGCACGGCCGGATATGACGGTACTGGCGGAAGCGGACAGCGAATATGAGACGCTGTGCACCGGCGCGGGCCGCTATGAGCAGGATCCGGAGCTCTGGTGGCGGCACATGATCCTCGCGCTGCAGGCTGCCGCGGCGAAGGCCGGCGTGCGCACGGGTGAAATTGGCCGGATCGCCGTCAGCTCACAGGCACCGACCATGCTGCCGGTGGACGCGGCTGGCAGGCCGCTCGGAAACGCGCTGATCTGGATGGACCGCCGCTCGGACGCGCAGTGCATCGACATGGGGCGCAGGATCGGCGACGGGACAGTCTACCGGATCACCGGCAACAAGGCCGATCCGTTCTACGTCTACAGTGAGCTTCTCTGGTTCAAGCAGAACCAGCCCGCGCTTTATGAAAAAACAAGATGGATCCTGCAGGCAAACGGCTATCTGAACCTCCGGCTCACCGGAAGCTTCACGCTCGATGCCACGCACGCGAGTATTACGCAGTGCTATGACGTCCTGCACCGCTGCTGGAGCAGCGAGCTGCTGCAGCCCTATGGCGTACCGGCAGAGCTGTTCCCGCCGGTCAGCCAGCCGGTCGACGTGATCGGAACCGTCACGCAGGAGGCTGCGGCGCAGACCGGCCTGCGGGCCGGGACCGAGGTTCTGGCAGGCTCCGTGGACGGAGCTGCCGCAGCGCTTGAGGGCGGAGTGACCGCTGACGGCGTCGCGGTCGAAATGTCCGGTACCTCGTCCGTGCTGCTCGTCGGCTCCGACAGGCCGCATACCTCGCCGAATCTGACGTATATGTACAGCGTCGTCCCGGAGCAGCACCTGCTGCTCGGCTGCATGAGCACGACCGGCGGCGTTCTCAAATGGTACCGCGACACGTTCTGCGACCGGGCAGACCCGGCCATTTATAAAAAGCTCGACGCGCAGATCCTTGCGCAGTGCCCAGAGCCGAGTCCGCTGATCTTCCTGCCGTATCTGGCAGGCGAACGCGCCCCGATCTGGGATACGAGCGCAAAGGGCGTGCTTGCGGGGATCACCTGCGCGACGACGCAGGCGGAGATCGTCAGAGCTGCCGAGGAGGGCGCGGCCTTCGCACTCATGGACAACATCACTGAGGCCAGAGCCAGCGGCGCACAGCTGCGGACGCTGCGCGCGGTGGGCGGCTCGGTCAACAGCCGGATCTGGATGCAGATCAAAGCGTCCGTCGCGGGAATGCCGATCGAAATTCCGGCGTCCTGCCACGGTGCGCCGGGCGGTATGCTTGCCGTGCTGAGCTGCGCGGAGGGTGAATTCGCCTCCATCCGGGAGGCGGCGGCCAATCTGGTACGCATCCGCGAGACGGTCGATCCGGTTGCGGCATGGATCCCGGTCTATCAGGAAAAATTCGAGCTGTTCCGCAGCACGTACCGGCACCTCAAGCCGGATTTCCCAAGCTTTCATCAGGCAGGAGGAAACTGAGATATGCAGCTATTGGAAGGACGCAAAGCAGTTGTAACAGGCGGCTCCAGAGGCATCGGCCGGGAGATCTGCCTGCTGCTGGCAGAAAACGGCGCGGACGTCGCGCTGGCATACCGGAAAAGCACCGTAGAGGCGGAGCAGCTCCGGGAAGAGATCGCCGCGATGGGGCGCAGCTGCATCGCGGTACAGGCGGATGTCTCCGTTTCCGCCGATGTTGACCGGTTTGTGACGCAGGCCGCGCAGGCGCTGGGCGGCATCGACATTCTGGTGAACTGCGCGGGCGTGTTCCCGCAGGCGCTGATCGAGGATATTACCGATGAGGACTGGTCGCGCGTCATGCGCATCAATCTGGACGGCGCGTTCTATGCCTGCCGCGCAGCGGCGCCGTATCTCAAAAAAAGCGGCAAAAACGGACGCATCATCAACCTCTCGTCGCAGGCGGCGCTCAACGGCACCGCGCACGGCGTACACTACGGCGCGTCCAAGGCGGCGCTGCTCGGGCTGACCTATTGCCTTGCAAAGGAGCTGGGGCCGGACGGTATCACCGTCAACGCGATCCTGCCCGGACGCATCGACACGGAAATGCTCGCCTACGCGACGCCGGAACGCCGGGCGCAATGGCTGCAGTCCACGCCGCTCGGACGCTTCGGCGACACGGCGGATATCGCAGAGCTTGCCGTGTTCCTTGCCTCGGACAAGGGCGGATATATCACGGGTGCAAAAATCAATGTCAACGGCGGTCTTTCAACCGGCTGAACAGAAAGGGGAGCAGAGCATTATGAAAGCAGTTGCAGTTGGAGATCTTCTTCTCCCGGCCTCGGTCTTCGATGAGACGATCCGGTCCGCATCGTGGGTCACGGCGTATGATTCGTTTGACTGGGACGTGACGAAAAAGCGCGACGAGCTCCGCAATGTCGTGCGCAGGATGGAGACGGGCGGTTCCCGCGCGTTCCTGCCCACGCAGGAGGAGCTGGAGCGTCTGAAGGACGCGGAGGTCATTCTCAGCCATCTGTTTACCATCCCGCGCGAGGTGTTTGAGGCCGCGCCGAAGCTCCGCTACATCCTCTCGGCACGCGGAGGCGTGGAAAACATCGACCTGAAGGCCGCGCACGAGCACGGCGTCAGCGTGATCCACTGCCCGGCGCACAACGCCATCGCCGTCGCGGAATACGCCATCGGCCTGATGATCGCGGAATCGAGAAATATCGCGCGCGCCGACCGCGGTCTGCGCAGCGGCACATGGATCGAGAAATACCCGGATTCCGCAGCCATTCCGGAGCTGCGCGGCTCAAACGTCGGCATCATCGGCTTCGGCACCATTGGCCGTCTGGTCGCCGAGCGGCTGCAGGTCTTCGGCGCGAAGATCCTGGTCAGCGACCCGTTCGTCCCGGCAGAGGCCGTCACAGCAGCCGGCTGCGAGCCGGTCAGCAAGGAGGAGCTTCTGCGCCGCAGCGATTTTGTTACCCTGCACGGGCGCATCGGCGCGGGCGACCCGCCGATCATCGGCGAGCAGGAGCTGCGCGAGATGAAGCCCACCGCAGTGCTCGTCAATACGGCGCGCGCCGTGCTGGTCGATATGGAGGCGCTGTATACCGCGCTGAAGGAGCACTGGATCATGGGCGCGGCGGTCGATGTGTTCCCGATGGAGCCGCTGCCGAAGGACTACAAGCTGCTCACGCTCGACAATATCACGCTGACGAACCATCGCGGCGGCGACACGATCAATTCGTACATCAAGGCGCCGGAGCTGCTGCTGCAGCAGTTCGACGAGCTGCTGACGACCGGCACGACCCGCTGCCTGATCCAGTAAAGCAGCGTAAATATTTAGGCAATATAGACAAAATTTGCGCTTGATTTTGTACGTGATAAAAACGAATTGCCCAGCTTTAAAACGCATTTTACTAGTTTCGACGGGTTTTGGCGTGCTAGAATAAAAACACCCCGAGGCGAAAACACACCGTAATGAGCAGCCAGAGGCTGTGCATTTAATAAAATCAGGAGGAAAAACAAATGAAAAAGGTTCTCGCATTGATGCTTGCGCTGTGCATGGTCTTCCTTATGGCCGCGTGTGCAGGCACCACCAAGACAGACTCCACCACGGCGCCCGCGGACAACGCGGAGACTAACACGGAATCCACTGAAAAGAAAACCATCGCATTCCTTCCCCCTGCCATGATCTCTCCGTACTATGCATCCTGCATCAACGGCGCGAAGCCGCAGGCAGAGGCTCTGGGCTATGAGCTGCTCGTCTCCGCACCCGACTCCGAGAGCGACTATGCTTCTCAGGTCCAGCTGGTTGAGGACATGATCGCCCGCGGCGTTGACGGCATCATCATCTGTGCCATCAACACCGACGCCATCGTCACCGCTGTCAAGAAGGCCAACGAGGCCGGGATCCCCATCGTCATGTTCAACGTTCAGAACGAGCTGGCCGACGGCAAGGTCGACTGCTATGTCACCTATGACCAGCGTGAGGGCGGCGCAAAGGTCGCCGATTACATGGCCGAGGTCGTGAACGGCGCCGAAACCAATGTCGCCATCATCGAGGGTCTGCCCTCCGAGCACACCACGGCCCGTATGGGCGGCTTCTCCGACCGCGTCGCCGAGAAGTACCCCAACATCCATGTTGTCGCGTCTCAGAGCGGCGACTGGGAGCGTGAAAAGGGCATGAACGCAGCTGCCAACATGATGCAGTCCGTTGACATCGACGCCTTCTTCGGCCTCTGCGACGAAATGAGCCTCGGCGCTGTGCAGGCTGTCAAGCAGGCCAACGGCAAGCAGCTCGTCTTCTCCTTCGACGGCAACCCCAACGCGGCGGAAGCTGTCAAGTCCGGCGACCTGATGTGCACGCTGTCCATCGGCGGTCTGAAGACCGGCGAGGAGTGCGTCAACATGATCGACAAGATCCTCAAGGGCGAAACTGTTGACAAGTTCTTCACGATCGAGACGGAAGTCATCACCAAGGACAATGTCGACGCGTATCTGGCAACCTTTGAATAATCCGCATCGCTCACTCTGATACTCCAGCGGGGATATGCGCTGCATATCCCCGCTGAATCGAAATTTCCGCCATCGTGTGATAGGAGAATGCCAATTGTCTGAAATACTGAAAATGCGGGACATCTCAAAGCGGTTTCCGGGCGTTCTGGCGCTCGACAACGTCAGCCTCAGCATTGAGCGCGGCGAGGTCCACGCGCTGCTGGGCGAAAACGGCGCAGGGAAATCCACGCTTATGAAAATTCTGTCCGGCGCATATAAGAAGGATGCCGGCGAGATCATCTTCGACGGCCAGCCCGTCCAGATCAACTCGCCGAGACAGGCGCAGGAGCTTGGCGTCAGCATCATCTATCAGGAGCTCAATCTTGTTCCGCAGCTGAGCGTTGCGGAAAACATCTTCCTCAGCTCGCTTCCGATGAAAAACCCCGCGTGCATCGACTGGAAGCGCGTCTACAGCGACGCGCAGACCATTATCGATTCGCTGGAGGTGGATATCAACGTCAGAAGCAGGATCAGCAGTCTCGGCATTGCGCAGCAGCAGATGGTCGAGATCGCAAAGGCATTGAATCATCAGGCCAAGGTCATCGTCATGGACGAGCCATCCGCGCCTTTGACCGATAAAGAAACCGCAAAGCTCTTCAAGACCATCGCAAAGCTGAAGTCCGAAGGTGTGGCTGTCATTTATATCTCGCACCGTCTGGAAGAAACGATGCAGATCGCGGACCGCGCCACCATCATGCGCGACGGCAAGACGATCACGACCGTGAACGTCAGCGATATCACCATCGACGATCTCATCCGCGGCATGGTCGGACACGATCTGAAGGAGCAGTTCCCCAAGCGCGACTGTCCCATCAGTGAGGTCGGCTTCCGCGTGGAGGGGATCAGCCGCGAGGGCATCCTGAACAACATCAGCTTCGAGGCCCGCAAGGGCGAGGTCGTCGGGATCTGCGGTCTGGTCGGCGCAGGCCGGACGGAGACGGCGCGGGCCATCTTCGGCATCGACCCGAAGGATGCGGGCCGTGTGTTCATTGACGGCAAAGAGGCCGTGATCCGCAAGCCGCTTGACGCGATCAACGCGGGCATCGGCTTTGTCACCGAGGACCGCAAGACAGAGGGCCTGATCCTCTGCCGCGACTGCAAGGAAAATATCTCCATCGCCGCGCTGCGCGACTTTGTGCGCAGCGGAAAGCTGAACCTCCGCAGGGAACAGAAGAGCTGCCAGGACTACGTGGAAAAGATGCATATCAAAACGCCGTCCCTGCGGCAGAAGGTCGTCAATCTTTCCGGCGGCAACCAGCAGAAGATCGTTCTGGCCAAGTGGCTGATGTCGGACGCGAAGGTCCTGTTCCTCGACGAGCCGACGCGCGGCATCGACATCGGCGCGAAGGTCGAGGTATACAATATTATTAACGAGATCGCCGCAGCAGGCAAATGCGTGATCGTGATCTCCTCGGAAATGACGGAGCTCATGGGCATCTGCGACCGGATCGTCGTCATGTGCCGCGGCGCCATCACCGGCGAGGAGCGCAAGGGACAGTTCACGCAGGAATCACTGATGTATCTGGCTACGGGCGGCAGCGCCGCTGTCTGATGCAGGAAAGGACACTATAAAGATGAAACGTTCTCTCAAAAGCAGTATCAAATCTCTGAATATTCTCGGCATTTTGCTTGCCTTCCTGGTTCTGTGCGTCATTATGGCTATCGCATCCCCGGCCTTTTTGAAGCAGACCAACCTGCTGAATATCCTGCAGCAGATCTCCATCAACTTCACCATTGCCATCGGCATGACCTTCGTCATCCTGATCGGCGGCATTGACCTGTCCGTCGGCTCGATCACCGCGCTGACCGGTATGTTTGTCGCCATCATGATGAAGAACTGGAACATCCCCGTCGCTCCGGCTATTATCATCGCGGTCCTGAGCGCCAGCCTGCTCGGCCTCATCAACGGCGTGCTGATCTCCGGGCTTGACCTGCCGCCGTTTATCGTGACGCTCGGCATGATGGAGCTTGCACGCGGTATGTCCTACACGGTCACAGCCGGTCAGCCGATCTATACGCTGCCCGCAGGCTTCCTCGCGATCTCCGGGCGCGTCCGCGGCATTCCGCTCGTTGCGCTGCTGATCATGATCGCGCTGTTTGTCCTGGCCTACTATGTGCTGCATTTCACCCGCATCGGCCGGTATGTCTACGCAGTCGGCGGCAACGAGTCGTGCGCCAGACTCTCCGGCATCAACGTCAAGGCCATCAAGCTGATCGTGTACACGTTCTCCGGCTTCTGCTGCGGCATCGCGGCGCTGCTGCTGACGTCCCGTCTGGACTCGGCAGTCCCGACGAATGCCGAGGGCTATGAAATGAACGCGATCGCGGCTGTCGTCATCGGCGGTACGTCCATGAGCGGCGGCGAGGGCAGCCTGATCGGCACGGTCATCGGCACGATGCTCATCGGTGTCATTGCCAACGGCATGAACCTGCTGCTGATCCCGACCGGTCCGCAGCGTATGGTCACCGGCAGCATCATTGTCATCGCCGTCATTGTCGATGTGCTCCGTAAAAAAGCCAACAGCAAATCGAAATAAGGAGATACTATGCAGGAAACGACTTACAGCCGCTGGCTGATCTCGGATATGTACTATCCGTCGGAAAGCATCGAGGGTCCCATCAAGAGCCACGAGGCCATCTGTGTGCTCAACACGAACGATCAGGACGCCGGGCTGACCATCACGCTCTATTTTGAAGACCGCGAGCCCATGCAGCTTGCGCCGCAGCGCTGCCCGGCCCGCCGGAATGTCCACATCCGCATGGATGAGGCCAGAACCGCGGACGGCTCCGGTGTACCGATGGATACGCCGTATGCCGCTGTCGTCGAATCGACGCAGCCGGTCGCCGTGCAGTATTCCCGCGCCGATGCCAGACAGCGCGCGCTGGGGATCATGACGACCATCGCGCAGCCCATGGGCTGAGAAAAAGCAGGAAACACAGCGCGGCCCGGCAGTTTGCCGGGCCGCAGCCATAACAGGGAGGTACGATATGAATTCCTTTATCAAAGAGAATGCGGCGGATCTGGAGGCGTTTTCCCGTATGTCGCAGTGCGCGGGCGCACGGAACGACTATGTGCAGGGCGGCGGCGGCAACACGTCCGCGAAGCTTGCAGGCGGACTGATGGGCATCAAGGCCTCCGGCTACTGCCTGTCGGATATCACGCCGGAGACGGCCTACGCGGTGCTGGACTACGAGGCGTTGCGCCGGTTCTACTACGGCAATGAGTCAGAGCAGCTTGCAGACGTGGAGAAGCAGGGCTCGGCCTTTGCCAGGGAAAACACGAAGCAGATCGAGGGCCTGCCCACGCTGCGTCCGTCCGTGGAGGCGGGCTTCCATTCGATCCTGCGCAAATTTGTCTGCCACACGCACAGCGTCTACGCGAACTTCGCCTGCTGCTCGACCGCCTGCCGCGAGATCGCGGAAAAGGCGTTCGCCGGTGCGGATTACAGCTGGGGCTGGGTGCCGTATACGGATCCCGGCGCAAATCTGACGTTCGCCATCCGCCGTGAGCTTGCGCGTGTGGAGCACGCGACGGGCCGCGTCCCGGCTGTGATCCTGATGCAGAACCACGGGATCATCGTCCACTCCGACAGCGCGGACGAATGCCTCCGCATCAACGCCGACGCGAACGGCCGGCTGGCCGCCCAGTTCGGCAAGGCAGGAGATTCCTTCCCGAAGGTCGCGGTAAAGCCCATCGCAGACGGACTTTACGAGGTCGACGCACCGGCCCTGACGGAGGCGCTGCAGAGCGGCCGGTATGATTACCGGACGCTGATAGAGTCTCCGCTGTACCCGGATCAGATGGTCTTCCTGATCGGCACGCTGTTTGAAAACAAGCCGGAGCTGGCAGAGGGCGAGGCCTCCGTCGAGTTCAGGACCGGCAGAGTCCTGCTGCGGATGAAGGAGAAAAACGCACAGGTCGTCGCGGAGACGCTGACGGCGGTCACGTTCATCATGGATACGATCCGCGAAAACGGCTATACCGTGTCCACAATGGGAGAAGCGGCAAAGCGCTTCATCGCCAACTGGGAAAGCGAAAAATACAGAAAGTCTCTCGCAGAAAAGGCATAAGCATACAGACCTGCTTCCCTCAGGCCAGGTTTGTCCATGCCGGATAACGGGGCTGCAGCGAAACAAAATCGCTGCAGCCCCAATGTTTTTACAGGTAGATGAGAACCTCGCAATTTTCCGGCACAGCAGACAAAACGCCCCCCGCGAGCCGCGTCAGCGGCTGCGTGCATGATCCGAACACGAGAGAGCAGGGATCAAGCAGGAAAACAAACGTGCGATCCAGCGTATCCATCACAGTTTCTCTGCTTTGTGCTTCGGACGATTTGCTGCCGTCCAGTTCTTCGGGTTGGTATCATCCGGGGCAGGACCGGCAAGGATCGCCGCATAGTGCGCTGCCTTGTCATCCATATATTTTGCGGTTGCCTTTGCTTCCTCCACACGCTTATAGGCTTCCTCGCGCTGCTTCAGGATAATGGCGTACCTTGCCCGCAGGTTTTCCTCGGATTCCTCCGCAAGACACAGCCGGCAATACACCTGAATGTCCTCAATGGAGGCTCCACAGCCCTTCAGACATTGGATGCCCTGCATCCAGTTGACGGATTCCTCATTGAACACCCGGCGGTTTCCGCCATCCCGTTCACAGGGCAGCAATCCCTTATCTGTGTAGAACCGCAGAGTGTGTTCCGTGACCTCGAACATCTCTGCTATCTGCCTGATCGTATAATACATGGCTATGAGAACACTGCCTCTTGTTCCTTTCATGCGGGAAAGACTTCTCGCCCTGAAAGAAGAACAGCAGGAAAACCGCCGCTTGTGCGGACGGAGCTATATCAAGGACTATCTTGAGTATGTATGTGTCAATGAGATTGGCGATTTGATCAAGCCCCACTACGTCACAGAGAGTTTTCCGAAACTGCTCAAGGCAAAGGGAATGAGACAGATCAGGTATCACGATCTCCGGCATAGCTGTGCCTCGCTTCTTCTGGCAAACGGTGTTCCCATGAAGCAGATTCAGGAATGGCTTGGGCACAGTGACTTTTCAACTACGGCAAACATTTACGCACATCTGGATTACAGCTCGAAGCTGACCTCTGCGGATGCAATGCTCAATGGTTTAGGCTTTGCGCAGAATTGAAAAAGAAAAGCCAGCAGCCGGAAAAACCGGCTAGCGCAGAGGAACGGCAGATCGTGCGGCTGGCAAATCAGGCGCTTCTCAGCAGCGCAGAACTGATCAAATGTGCAGAGCGCGGTGTGCGGACGCTTCACTCCGACGAGCAGCTCATGGATTGCCTGTATGATGACGAACTGACCACCAGCGAGAATCTTCCCATCCTGATGGCTGCCTCCCGGCAGGCCCGCCCTGTCTCGGCGGCAATCGCAAACCTGTATCTGCACAAGCAGATCGTCTTTGAGCGGTGCTGAATATGAAAAAGATCCTTGCATGGCCCACACCACTGCTGCAGAAGTGGCTGCTGTCGCTGCTGCTCTGCCTGCCGTTCCTGGCCGCAGCCATCGTTTCTGCGTTCTCCGGCGACCGGACGTTTCTGATCCTCAGCGCATTGCTGCTGCTTTTCTGCGGCGTTCGCTGCGCAGAGCTTTATGTACTGCTCGCGAACGAACGCTATTGCGCGGAGGAAGGCATTTGTCTTTCGGTTTCCAGCATTCCGTTTCAGCGGCAGCGCAGGGTCGCGCTGCAAAAAGCAGACGGCGAACAGCTTGTCTTCTGCATAGAAAAGAACAAGCAGCTGTCTGTGGGGCAAGCCTATCGGGTCTATTTGCCGCTTTCCGCAATTCCAAGTGAAGTCAAGACCGCACACTTGCCGCAGCCATGTGCATTGGCAGTCGAGAAAATTGAACCCGTGTCTTTCAATTGCGTGGAATTGGCAGACTGAACCTCTTGGTTTCTTGAAATTGTTGTCTACCTGTTTTCATTGATTATTTTTCCGCAGTTTGCTATACTATAAATGAGAATGATGTAAGGAGGTGCTTACCATGCCCGTTGATGAGATTGAAGTCATAAAGCAAAAGCTTGTCGATCAGATCAAGCCGATTGGCGTTTATCTGTTTGGCTCTTTTGCCAACGGTACCGCGCACGCCGACAGCGATTTTGACTTCTACATTATTGTAGATGACAACGAGAAAGATCTTCACGCCGTAGCCACTTCTGCATACAAAGCGATTCGCGGCGTGAAGCAGCGCCCTGTGGATATTCTGGTTGGCACAAAAAGCCGCTTTGACGAACGTAAGAATCAGTTCACCGTAGAAAACGAGGTGTTCCACAAAGGAGTTCTGCTCTATGGATCAGCAAGTTAAACAGTGGATTGACTATGCCGCGCAGGATTTAGGCGTTGCCCGGCATCTTTTTGAAAACTATCATCCCAAGCCGCTCGAAATCGTCTGCTATCACTGCCAGCAGTCTGCGGAAAAAGCGATCAAGGCTGTGATTGTCTCTCTGCACTGGCCCACCGGGATTCCCAAAAGCCACGATCTTTCTTTTCTGCTGAATCAGATCCACAACTATATCTCCATCCCGGATGCAATCGGCGATGCTGCAGATGCCCTAACGCCATTTGGTACCATGACACGATATCCGAACGAACTGACTGTCGAGGAGCATCATGCAAAACAGGCAATCGCATTTGCAGAGCAGATTCTAAATTGGACAGCATCTGCTTTGCGATAAAGCAAAAATCACAGTTGCATAACCGAAGCGGTCGCAGACTTGCGACCGCTTTTTTCTGCATTTTGCAGAAAAATCGTATTGCCGCCCTATTTTATAAGTAGAGAGTATTCTTCGTCCATCGTGAAATCTATATATAGCTTTAACATACGATACAAGGAGTGAACCATAACAAATGAACGAACCGATCTATGAACGAATGCAGCAGCTGATCCGGCAGATCCGGCAAGCGGATACCGCCTACTATAAGCATGACGCGCCAATCATGAGCGATCTGGAATATGACCGCCTGATGGACGATCTGGTTGCGCTGGAGGAGCATAGCGGTGTGATCTTGTCCCACTCGCCCACACAGCATGTTGCCGGCGAAACGCTTGAAACATTGGCAGAGGTTCGGCACACAAAGACTATGCTTTCTGCTGCGAAAACAAAATCTGTCGATGATCTGATCCGGTTCGCTGCTGGTCAGGATGTGCTGCTTTCATGGAAAATGGATGGACTTACGCTCGTCCTCCGATATGAAAACGGACATCTCTCGCAGGCCATTACCCGCGGCCGCGACGGTATCATCGGGGAGGACGTCACCCACACCGTAAAGACCTTTCTCAATGTACCGCTGACCATTCCCATTTCAGAGGCATTTGAGGTTCGCGGAGAGGGCGTTATTTCATGGAAGAACTTTGACACCATCAATGCGGACTTGGATGATGCCTACAGCCACCCTCGAAATCTGGCAGCCGGGAGCGTGCGAAAGCTGGACGCTTCGGAAGCGCAGAAGCGGATGCTGGAATTTTGGGCATTCGATCTGGTCAGCGACAGCTTGGAATCCGGCAGCAAACACGCGCAGCAGAAGCTTTTGGTGTGCTGCGGCTTCAGTGTGATCCCATATCTGTATCTGCCGCTCTCATGCAGTGCCCGTGATATTGAACGTGCGATCCTCAGTATGCAGCCGACCAGGTTTGACTATCCCGTTGACGGCCTTATCATGGAATATGACGACCTTGCGTATGGCAGGAGCCTTGGCGCTACCGGGCACCATGAAAATCGCCTGATCGCGCTCAAATGGGCAGATGAACTGTATGAGACCACATTCCGCAGCATTGAACTTGCAACGACGCGCACCGGAATGGTCAGCCTGACCGCACGGTTCGATCCCGTCAATATGGACGGCGCGACAGTTGGCCGCGCCTATCTGCACAATCTGGACAATTTCCATGCACTTCAGCTTGGTTCCGGTGATGCGATCCGAGTGTACCGTGCAAATATGATCATTCCGCAAATCGCGGACAATTTGACAAAGAGCGGTACATACCGGCTTCCCACGTCCTGCCCGTGCTGCGGCGCAGCGCTGGAGGTTGGCGAAACGACTGGCGGAACACATCAGCTTTTTTGTAGAAATCGAAGCTGCGCCGCAAGGCTGGTACAGAAGTTTGTTCACTTCTGTGATAAAAGCCGAATGAACATAGAGGGTCTGTCAGAGACGACGCTGGAAAAGCTGATCGGGCATGGCTGGATCCATACGTTTGCGGATTTGTACGATTTGGAGTAGCACCGTGACGCGATCATTCAGACCGACGGCTTCGGTGAAAAGTCCTTTGAGCGGCTACAGGCGGCCATTGAGAAAAGCCGCAGCTGCACACTGGCAAAATTCATCGCCGGACTTGGTATCCCGACCGTTGGCCGTCATGCCGGGCGAGAACTTGACCGCTGCTTTGGCGGCTCTTGGGAGGCATTTGAAGCTGCGATTCAGAAAGGGTTCGACTTCACGCAGCTGCCGGACTTCGGCGCTGTGATGCAGGAGAACCTTTACACATGGTACGCGGACGCGGAAGAAGCAAAGCTCTGGCGTCCGCTGTTGAAGAGAATTCATTTCACAAAGGAGACAACACCTATGAGTATTACGAAGGAATCCCCGTTATATGGCAAGACCGTTGTGGCAACCGGAAAGTTGGAGCATTATACGCGCGACGGCATCCAGAACAAGCTCTTACAGATCGGCGCAATTCCGGCGTCCTCTGTGACGAAAAAGACGAATTACCTGATCGTCGGTGAAAAGGCCGGGAGCAAGCTGACAAAAGCGCAGCAGCTCGGCGTTCCAACCTTGACAGAGGAAGAATTTGAAGCACTGCTCGCAGGCTGAGCACACATAAACCGGGCGGCACAGAATGATTCTGTGCCGCCTGCAATTATAAAAGAAAAGAGGTTTTTACGAATATGAGCAGTGAAATTTATTACGACAAGGCATTTGTTTCTGTTGGTGAGCGATTTATCCCACTCGTCTGCCGCGGATCGACCAACACCTATGAATTTAATGCGCATGGGCGCGAGGTCGCAGAACGGTACTGGTCTGTTCTGGATCTCCCATATCGGGGCAGGCTGCTGTTTACAAGCGATGAGCTCCAGAAGATCGCAGAAACCTATGAAGGCTTCAGCAGCGGCAACCGCGGCGGGATGCGCAAGAGCCGGAACAGCGCTTTTGAAGCCGGTGAGTTTCAGCGCTGGTTTCTTGCGGGCCTGAAGAACGCGCATACGCTTGAGGAATACCGTCAATACGGGAATTCCATCATCCTCACAGATCGGCACACGCAGAAAACGACGTATACTGCCACAACAGACGCATTTCTGGCTGCGCTTTCCCGCATGGGCGAGCAGAATGTTGACATCCGTTTTGATTCCTGCCGCAGCTTTTACCATCCGCCGCGCGTCAGCAAGCAGTCAAAATTTGATAAGTTGAAGCAATTCTATGTTCTGAAAGCGTGGAGCGGATATTTTGTAAAGCGGACGCGGCGCGGCGTCATGACCATCCGCACCGACGATCCAACTGTCCGTAGGCATACGCTCTGCGGTTCAGCCCATATAGGACGTAATTACTTTTCCGATTTCCTCTAACATCTTACGGCTGCAGAGCCGTTCTCGGTCCTTTGGCGAGCATTGCACTTCGCACGCGCCCTCCAGCAAAAAATCCAGAGTCACATGAAAGAAGTTGGCAAGGCGCAGACAGATTGCGAGGTTCGGTTTCGCCTGCCCGTTTTCGATCCGGGAAATGTATTTCTGGTCGCATTCCAAGGCCGCAGCAAGCGCTTCCTGTGTCTTATTCTGCACCTTGCGGTACGCCTTGACGTTGTTTCCGAATATCTGGTAAACCTATTCGGAAGAGATAATCTGCTCAGAATATTCCATCGTCAATTTTTAATGTATTTCCTACAAAAACGCAATTCCCCTATTGGGATAATTATGGTCTTTTTGGCATATCGCTTAGACTAATACTATAAATTCTTAAATTTATCAGCACGCCAATCCGTATTTAACTTTGATACGGTCAAGCTTCTCCAGCATCGGCTCCGCGCCAAGCCACAGGAAGATGAATGTGGCAACAGCTCGCACCAGATCGACCGGAAGGCCGGTAATGTAATAGCTAAGAATAATTTTCCAGTTGATCGTGTGCGCCCACATGAGGGCAGACGCGGGATTCATAATGCCGCCGTAGATGATCGTGGACGCGATCACGCCGAAGATACAAAGGCTCAGCCGCCCGCGCCGCAGAACACCTTTGCGGTACAAGACACCTGCCAGCCAGCCGATGATGCCCATGGCAAACATCTGCCACGGCGTCCACGGCCCCTGGGAAAAGAGCATATTGGACACCAGCATGGTCATCGCGCCAACCAAGAATCCCGTTTCGCCGCCAAAAGCCACGCCTGCGAGAATCGTCATCGCAACGACCGGCTTAAATTCCGGCAGCATGAAGAACGCAGCGCGCCCTGCCACATTCAGCGCAACGAGCACGGCAATGAGCACCAGCTCCCGCGCCTGCGGCTTGCGCCCCTCGAAAATCAGGAAGAACGGCAGCATACATTCGAGAAGAATCAGCAGCGAAATAAAGTAGTATTTCCGCCCCGCGAAATAATATACACCAACAAACAGCGTCAGCGGAATGAGCAGCAGAATGAGCAGCGTGGCAGTCACGGTGCGCTTTTTCAGCTTGCGCTTTTCCACGGGCGTTTGAATCAGGTAATCCGGGCGGTCGGCTTTCCGGCCAATGGACAGTGCAAACACAAGAAGTGCAGCAAGCAAAATGCCGTAGAGCTTGAGCTGCCCGCCTGCCAGCGCCGTCATGCCGTTCGCGTCAATGAGCTTTGTCAAATCCGTCACGCCGATGGCTTGCACGATCAGCGCCAGCGAAGCGGCACCGGACACGGCGGCAAGAAGCTTCCGCCAGACCGGGAGCTTTTTCACCGTCCGCGTCGCTTTCTCCGGCGCGGGCGGGATGCGCTGGTATTCCGGTAAGGGTGGTTCCGGTTCGACTGCACCGCCGCAGGCAGCAATGACGTCCTCCGGCGTGACCGCATCTGGCAGTACGTCGCGCGCAATGCGGTTCGCAGCCGTCGTGTAGAAGCTGTTGCCGGAAAAGAACGTTTTTGGGGTAGATTCTGTGACGATATTTCCGTCAAAGAACAGGGCGCAGCGGTCGGCGTACTTCGCGCAGAACTCAATGTCGTGGCTGACCATCAAAATCGCCACACCGGATGCTTGCAGCGTCCGCAAAATCTGCCCGAAAACCTGCTTGAACTCCGCATCCAGTCCCTTTGTCGGTTCGTCAAGGAGCAGAACGTCCGGGTTCAGAAGCAGGATTTTTGCCAACGCCGCGCGCTGCTGTTCGCCGCCGGAAAGATCATAGGGGTGACGGTCCAGCAGCTCTGCCAGCTTGCAGAGGGAGACGACTTGTGCAAGGCGCTCAGATTTGCGTTCGGATTTTGGTAAAATCTCCAATAAATCCGCGCGCACTGAGGATTTCACAAAGAGCGCCTGCGGATTCTGCGGCAGCATCCCGACGCTTCCCGTGATGGTCAGCTCCCCGCGATACGCCTTTTTTAGTCCGGCGAGGAGCTTCATAGACGTTGTTTTACCCGTTCCGTTGCCGCCGAGCAACGCCAGAAATTCGCCCTTGTGCAGTTCCAAGGATAGACCTTTGACCACATCGGGCAAGTCTTTGTCATACTTGAACCAGAGTTCCTGCGCCGAGACAACGGTTTCCGTGTCCGGTGCGTTTTTATTTTCTTCTGGGATAGGCTGCAATTCATGCGTTTTTGCATAGTCGAGCAGCCAGTTTCGGCCGTCGCAGACGGAGACCGGGCAGGCCGCCTTGGAATCCGTCGCCGCCCAAATGCGCATGGCGGCGGGCATGGCGAGGAACATTGCGTTCCCACTGCTTTTCAGCTCCGCGCCCACTTCGGCGGGCGTTCCGGTGCAAAGGAGCTTGCCGCCGTCCATGACGGCCACGCGCGACGCAAAGCCAAACGCTTCTTCCAGACGGTGTTCGGTCAGGAGGATGGTCGTTCCCAATTCGCGGTTGATCTTGCCAAGCGTCGCAAGAAAATCCGACGCGGCAATGGGGTCGAGCTGGCTCGTCGGCTCGTCCAGAATTAAAACTTTCGGTTGAAGCACCATGACGGAAGCGAGATTCAAGAGCTGCTTTTGCCCGCCGGACAGCTCTGTGACCGGCTTATAAAACCATTCCTGAATCCCGAAAAACGATGCCATTTCCGCAACTCTGCGGCGAATCGTCGGCGTATCGTAGCCGAGGGATTCCAGCCCGAACGCCAGCTCGTGCCAGACCTTGTCGGTCGCGATCTGATTCTCCGGACTTTGCTGCACAAAGCCAATCTTCTCGGCCTGTTCGCGTTGGTCTAGGGAATCAAGATTTCTGCCATCGAACAGGATCTCGCCGCTTCTGCGGCCATGCGGCGCGAGAACGGTTTTGAGCTGCCGCAGCAGCGTACTTTTGCCGCACCCGGAGGGGCCGCAGAGCACCAGAAACTCCCCCGGTCGGACAGACAGTGTGAGGTCAGAGATTGCCTGTTTTTCCTGCTCCGGGTATGCAAAACTCAGATGGTTGATTGTAAAGAGTTCCACTGTCTGTCCTCCTTCCGATCAAGAATCACCGGCGTCAGCACCAGTGCGAGATAAACACACATGAAGCTCACGGTCATGGGGGTAAGCACAACGCTTTTCACGGTCGGATAGTAGCGGAAATACGTGCCGCCTGCCATCCAGCCGGAAACGAGATACGTGCCGCAGAAGATCAGCCACGCAAGCGCGGCTTTATCACGCTCATCGAAACGATAAATCGAGAACGCCGTGCGTCCGGGCAATCCGTAGCCGCGCGAACGCATGGAATCTGCGGTTTCAATCGCGTTCTCTAAGCTCCATGTGACCATGATGGAGAAGATTTTGACGGCGTTCCCGACTCTTTGGAACACGCTGCCGTTTTTCGTGTCGCGCCCGATGCACGCCTGCGCCTCGGAAACGACCTGCATCTGCGCCTTGAACTTCGGGATAAAGCGCAGCGCCATGGAGAGAACGAGCGACAGCGCCGGGATGACGCGCCCGAATAGATAGACAAACTTGTCCGAGGTCATGACCTCGTTGTAGCTGGAAAACCAGAGAACAACGCTTGCCAGCATGACCGCCGCGGCCACACCGTAGAACATGGATTCGAGCGTCAGCGGATTGCCGGAGGGCAGATAGGTCAAAATCGTTTGACCTTCGTGATTGAACGCCGGGTTGACGAGCGCGGCAACGGCCGCCATGGGAAGCAGTCCCATGACGGCAAAGCGCACCGCTTTTCTGCCCTTGAGATAGATGTCATACGCCAGCGCACCGGTCAGAGAAATTGCCAGATAGACCGGGTGCATCAGGCACATCGAAAAGAGAAGAACGAGCGCGTAGTATAAAAAATTGATCGTCGGATGGTAGCCTGAAAAGGTGTCTCTGTTTCTCATGCGTCACCGCCTGTCGCATAGCCGCCGCCGATGTCCTTGCCCAGTTCGCAAGTATATTCCCATTCCACAACGTCGCCGTTTTGAAGCTGATAGCGGCTGCATCCGTAGTTCGGAAACCAGTCGTTGACCTTGTACGTCCAGCCGGACACCTCGCCGCAGTCAAACTCATAAAGGTTTCCAATACCCTCGATATAGGCAGAGTTATAGATCGGCGTCAGGGAAAATTCCATATGAATTTTGTTATCCCGGCAGACCTGCTGGAGTACGTCAAAAACACTCTGCCCCTGCTTGAAGGTGACCTCCACGGGCTTTAGCAGCCATCCGTTCTCCGGTACCAACTCCACTTTTTCCTTGTCGCACAGGTCCATGTGTTCCAGGATCGACGCGCAGGAAATGGAGATCGTACAGGTGTATTCCGTATCGCTGACCGTCACGTCCTGCGGCTCGACCGGCTGCGGCTTGCCCTCCGGGACGGGGTCGGTCAGGTACTGATCCTGACCCTCTTTCCGTTCGGGCTTGCCGTAGCCGTTTCCCGCGGCGCATCCGCAAAGGAGCAGGAGCGCCAGAAAAAGCGCGGCCAGTCTGTAAAACTGCTTCATTGCATCACATCCGTCATGTCATAGAGTGTGGTTTCGCCTGTTTCGGCCCGATGGATCGAGGCCAGTGCATAGAATGCCTGTTCCGTCGCCATGCCGTCATCGCCGCCGCTGTCCAGAACATGTACAAACGCACCGCTTTCCTGCGCGAAGCGCAGAAGCGCGTCTTCGACGGTAACGCCATTCTTCACGAAGCGCGCATCATCCAGCGGCACACCAAGCTCTGTCAGCGCCACGATCACCTGTGCGACCGATTCACTGTTACTGGAGCCCCATGAAGCATAGCCGCCGTCCGGCTCCTGCAAGGAGGAAAGGACGGCAAGGCCGCGTTCCACGGCTGCTTCAACCTCCGGCTGTTCGCGGTATTTGGCAAGCGCCTGCAGCGTCATTGCCGTAATGTCCACGTCCGCCTCGCCGCCCGTCAGCGTCCAGCCGCCGTCCGGCAGTTCCCGCGCAAGCAGCTCGTCCACATACATCTGCCGTGTCGCCTGCACGGCGGCATCCGGGTTTTCAGGAATTTCGTAGTTCCCGCTGTCCAGCGCCAGCAGCGCGAAGATCGTGCCGTTGATGCCCTGCTTGGTGACCTGTTCAAAGTCTGCCAGCGGTTTCAGCAGGTCGAAACCAGCTACACTGGCCGGGTCTTTTCCAATGGCGGTCAGCGCCAGCACGGTGCGGGAATACTCGGTGTACTTCCGCTCACTGAGTATTCCGTTTTTCTCGCGGACTGCTGCTTCTACATTTTTGTAATAAGTATCAAAGTATTTCTGCGAAACCTTTATGTCGGAGCGTGCCAACCCAAAAATCAGCCAGTCTCCGCCGATGGAGGCCGCTCCCGGCTCGGCTACCTGCGCTTGCAGATAGCCGGCCGTTTTTTCAAGCTGCGTTTCCGGTTTGCCGCAGGCGGTCAGGGAGAGCAGCAGGGAAAGCAGGAGCAGGATACAGAGCATTCTGGAAGCGATTCGTTTCATACGCTGCATCTCCTTATCATCCAAGAACCGTGGCGGCCGCGCAGAGCGGTTTGCTGTTGCCGTCAATATAGAACACGCGGATCTTTGCGCTGCCCGGCAGCGTCACACTGCCCTTGATAGTCAGCACCTCCAGCTTTGTCAGCTTGCCGCTGTCGTCGTAGCATGCAATCAGAACCTTATGTCCTTCAGGTATCTCTCCGTCGATGGAGAGCGTATTTGCAGCCGTTCGGAAACTCCATGTAATATCGTCCGCAAGCGTGCCACTGTCGGCTGTATCGCCCACGCGGATCTGTATGGTTGTCGTGATTGCTGCAATTTTATTGCCGGCAGTCATCTTATTGCCGTTCGGCAAATTACGATACATGGTCTGGCCGCGGCCAAACTCCAGCGTGAGTTCCGTCGTGCCGTCCGCAAGCGTGCCCGTTGGTGCGGACACCATGTCAGTAACGTCGCGCGTCGAACCGTCCGAAAGCGTCGCTGTCACAACCATCCCGGTTTTGTCAAAGGTTTCACCGGCGCTATACTGTGTCTTATCCGGTTGCTTTGTGACCTTAATCGTTTCAACGCTTCTGCCGAACGCCATAAGATAGGCAGAGTCATTTTTAAAGTAAATCGTGCCGTTGCTGTCTGCGATAGGACTGCAGATCGCGTACTGCGCCTGATCGCCATAAGGCGTAAAAATGGCGTATGGTGCCTGATAGGTATACCCTTTGTAGAGTTCCTGTGTGGTGTAATCAGCTGATGTCTGGTTTGGTGCATCTCTGAGAGCACGGAGCGTTCCCGGCGTATAGTTATCAAAGAAATAAACATAGACATAGCTATCATACGCTGTTGTAAGCAGACCGCTAGTCTGCGGATAGCCTTGTGTCGGCACACTGTACGCAATGGACATTGTGTCACCGAGGTCGATGACCGTGATGTTGTGGCCGGAATATGGCGTAAACTGACCCGTGCCGCTGACACCGATATACGCACGGCCATTATAGACGACCGGCGTGGAGGTACTCATCGGCGGAAGGGCCGGATCGTTTGCACCGTTGTCCAGCTTCAGTCCGTCACATGCTGTAATGGCGTAGCTGCCGTTCTTCGCTTCAACTTTTACGCGGTAGAACGTGCCGCCCTTTGATGTAAAATAATATGCGCAGCTCTGCTTATCGTACGAAATTGTGCTGCGGATATCTCCGTCGAACCCGCTTTTGGAATCCAGTATAGCGCCGGTCAGCGGATCAAACAGATACAGATATGAGCAGTTGTCCTTGCCGTCATCTGTGCCAACCATAATAAAGTCATCGCAGGCATAGGCTCCAGCCCAATAGAAGCCGCCATTTTGAACATGCCGCCACGTTGCCGATTTCGCTTCTGTTGTAGTTCCTACATCTTCATCGGTCAGAGATACACACACAAAGCCCGCGTCAAGCTCCTCTGCATACCAGAAGCCCGTGTAGGCGTATCCGTTCAGGACTGTGATGGGGCAGTTTGGCTGGCCGCCCAGCGGGTCGGTGTACAGCCACAGGGATTCCAGTGTTTTTGCGTTGAATGCCTGAATCCGTCCATTGGACAGACCAACCAGCACAATGCCATCCGCATAGGTCGGCCCGTTGATGGCAAAGCTGGATTTCCCGGCCATCTGACCCGTGGCCTCCACTGCGCCGGTGTCCTTATTTACGCGGTAAATATGGTCGCCTGCATAGACAATCAGGCAATCGTCCACCAGAATCGGGTTGCTGACGGCTCCGTCGGAGTAGCCCTCTCCCAGCTTCACTGCCCAGTACATCATGCCGCTTTCTGCTGTGATCGGCGTTTTGGCGTCTGTAATGCCATTGTTGCTGTTCATACCGCCGCCTATGGTGCTTCCAGTATACGATGTGCCGCGGAAATCCGCCCATTCGGCGTTCAGATTGTGCTGAATTTCCTTGTTTTCTTCTGCAACGTCCAATTTGATCTGGACAGCATGAAGATCCGTGAAAGTTTCTTCTCCGAGTTTCAGCACGACTTGTCCATTTTCATCCTTTTCCAACGTCAGTTCTGCTTGCTGACCGCGATAGCCCACACAGGTAAAGCTTGCAGTATAAGTGAAGCCCTCCGAGAGCGCATAGGTTTTCCCTGTGCGTGGCCAGCTGCGATTTCCGCTGATGCTCTCATAGATATAAATTTGGCCATCCGCGGGGGTCATTTCAAAGGTAACTGCCGTGGTAGCAGCTTTTTGAACCTCAATAGTGTAAATGGTTTTTGCGGTCTTGTTATTGCGGTTTGTCAGTTCGATGGTGAGAAGCTCCGACTCTTCACTGCCATTCAGTTTTGCGGTAAGTGTTCCGCCTGACGGCACACGCTCACCACTTACAGAAATCTCATACCCGCTGTCGGTATCGCCGTATCTTGGTGCATCCGTGTGCAGTTCAAATGTGACATCCAGCGAGGGGGCTGCCGCCGGTACAAGTATGCTGTACGCGTTCTCACTGGAACTATATCCAACGAGACTGCTGCCTTTGCGGTTCAGGGTAACGGGCGCACCTTGGAAGAAGATTTCCATATTTTTCAGGCTCAGCGTTCTCAAAAGTGCAACAGTGTAATCTGTGTAATACGTTACGCCATCATTTTCATCCACATATGTGACTCGGAACGTAATCGTATTTTCATAGGCGCTCCCTGGAAGTAATACCTGCGGCAACTGTGTACCGGTCTGTTTTCTGCTCGTTAACGCTATGGTTGTTGAATCCCCATCGTTACTTGCTGTGCTTTGTGCCTGATAAATAACAGAACACTCATATTTTTTTGAAAGATCCGTTAAACCGACCACGTTTGCAATCCATGCGTACACGCTGCTTGAATAGTCTGAAACAACAGCTGTGTACGTATGTGTGGCTTTTGAGAATTTTGTATTGAGGGCAATGTTACCTTTGTTATTGCTGCTTTCACTGTTTCCAAGCGCTAATTCCGACAACCAGTCCTCCTGCTTGACCGCTACATCAATGATTGGGGACTTGCCGTCCTCCGTAACCAGCGTAAAGGTTTTCTTTGCATGGTAATAGGTGCCCTGCGTTGCGACATACGAGTAATCGTCGCCCGGCACGAGCGTGTAGAGATAATTGACCGTGCCGCTGGCGCCAATCGTTTTTGTATAGGCCAGTTCTTCGCCGTTCTTGTTTACGACCGTCAGTGTGACATCACTGGCCGTCTTGAACGTGACCTTTTTTCCTTGGCCCGGTTGGATCGCCAATGTATAGGTTGTCGTGTAGTTTCCGGAGGAAACCGTGATCGTGACCGTCGTATTGCTGGAGATCGTCACGGTCGCGCTGCCGTCTGTGTCCAGTGCGTTTCCGTTGACTGTGATGGAAGACCCGGAGACCGTGGCGGTCGGATAGATTTTCAGTACCTGTTCGGAATCAAGGATCTTATAGGTATATTCCGTCTTGGTGCTGGAGAAGCTCTCTGTCGCCGCCTGCGCCGTACCTGCGGCATTGGTCACGCGCAGACTGCCGAGCGTCGGCATGCGGTCGAGCTGCAGCGTCAGATCCACGCTCTGTGTATAACCGTCAGAACCGCTCTTGCTGGCTCTGAGCGCAACCGTATTGCCCGCCGCGCCGCGGGAGAGCGCATTGTCAATGCTGGTCGCTTTAGACTCAGCCGGGATGGCCTTATCTCTGGCTGCACCGCTTATGTCCGTGTAAACGGCCTTGACCGCTGCTCCTGTGGTGTTCAACTTGAAATATGGATACAGCCGTCCGGTGAAGCTGTCCGGCACCTGCACGGTTGCGGTATGATCCTGCAGCGTATATTTGTAGCAGTTCGCATCGAACTCCGCGTCGTAGCCGCTGGAAATCTGTAGGCTGCTCTCATTGAACCAGTCCCCGGTGGGCAGGCTGGCATTTACCGTCATTGCTCCGCTGACCGTGATCTTGCCGGAAACCATGCGGTTGCCCTGCCGGACATAGAAGGTATAGCCGCCTGCCGGGAGCTGGAGCGTGCCGGTATGGTTAGGGTCTGTAAACTGCTTTCCGTAGTCATTGACCGCGGACACGGTAAAGCTGCTGCCAGAATAGCCGGAGAAGGTCACGGTGTATTTGGTGTTCTGCCCGGCTTTATAGGCGTTGATCTTCGTCGTGATCGCACTTGCATGGCTCTGCGCGGTCTCACTGGTGACGTTCAGATAGCCGTTCAGCGCCGCCTGGTATTCCTCCGCCGCAGCATTTTGGATGTCGGCATCTTCTTCCAGATAGTCCGCCATGACCTTCATCAGGGTTTGCAGGCCGGAAGACGGCGTGCTGTTCGAGGCTTCACTAAATCTGAAATGCGTCACAGTATTGGCAGCGCTGTCAAGCGCAACACCCTCCGGCGTACTGCCATAGGTATAGTTGCCGTTGACGCCCTCAATCGCCGTAATAAACTGATTGCTGCCATTCGTTGTAAAGCTGTATTTGCTGGCGTACAGCGCCTGCCGGATGGTCTGTCCGTCCGTAAAGGCGATCCGCACCGGCGCAATGAGCAGCTTATTTGCTGTTTCAGCGGAAAAATAGAAATATCCGCTTGCATTGACCGCCTGCGTCGAAATTGCAGCTTCCTCCACAGGTTCTTCTGTGGTCACTTCCGCGTCTGTATTTTCCGCAGGCACGGTATCCACGGTTTCTTCCGCTTCAACCGGCTCTGCGTCCGCTGCCAGCACGCCGAGCGGCAGGCAGGACAGGAGCATCGCCAGCAGGAGCAATGCGGCGGTCATTCGTTTCAGTTTCATAGGGTTACCTCCCATCAGTAGAGACAATTCAGCCATTTCAGCCGCAGCTTGCGAAGCGGCTTGCAGCGTGTTTTCAGGTTTTCCATCGTCGTGTCGTGGAACGCCCGCATTTCTGTGAGCTGCTCCGGTGAGATCGCACGGCTGGAAAACAGCGCCTGTGCGTTATACATGGTCATATCGTGCAGCTTCGCGGCGTACTCCTCTCCAAGCTGCTCCTTTGCCGTTTCACAAAGCTCCAGCATGGAACCCGTGCCGCGCTTGAAGCCCATTGCTGCCAGCAGTGCCGCGCAGTCTGTAAACAGGCAGGCGGCTGCGGCGGACTGGTCTTCCTGCATGAATGCTTCGTTTCGCTTTTTGAGGATGACCGCGTGCCGGATGAAGATGGCCGCAAGCAGCAGAAGCAGCAGCGCGGCAACAAGGATGATCCAGAACGCAGGCTTGTGGAGAAGCCCGGTGCGCTGGCCGCCGTCCGGGGTGTTGTCCTCCGAGTTGTCCGGCTCTGCATCGTCCTGCTCCAGCTCCTGACCCTCTGTTACGCGCGGGCCGTCGCCGTTGCCTTCCTTGCCTGCGCCGACCGGCTTGATGCCGCTCTCGGTCTGCTCGGCGGAGAGGTCTTCAAGGCCCGGTGTCAGCACCAGCGGCAGCCAGCCGATGCCGTCCTGATACACCTCGACCCATGCGCCCGCGGCACTTGCGTCCACGTTCACCGGCTCGTTTTCTGCGGCCTTGACCGTATAGCCCTCGACATAGCGGGCGGGGATGCCGTAATAGCGGAGGGCTAAAGCCGCGACGGTCGCGTACTGGTACGTCGTGCCGTCCGCCGTGTCAGTCAGCGGCAGCGCGATATCGCCGCTGCCGTCAAAGCAGCGCTCCAAAAACGCCAGCGCCGCCGTCTGCGCCTGCTCTTTCGTCAGGCTGTCTGCCGGGCCGTAGCTTTCGCAGCAGCTATCCAGCACCGCGCCGAGCTGCGCGCGGAACTCCGCAGGCACGGTCAGCGCGTAGGAATATACAAATTCGCGGTACGCGCTTTCCATCTGTAAGTACGATTTCACGCCGTCCGACGTGTCATTTTGCAAAAAGTCCAGAAGCTCCGGCAGAATCGTCTGTGCGTCCGAAACTGTCTCGTAGGAATAGCCGCGCTCACCGCGCAGACCGTTTGTTTCAAGCGTAGAGGGCTGAATTTTGTTTTTCGTCAAGCCTGCGCGTTCCGGCAGCACCGTACACGGCTCGTAGCGGTACAGACTGCACCCGGCAAGGTTCTGGACACTGACGCTGCCGGACTGATAATTGCCCATCAGCCGGGCAGCAGAAGCCAACTGGCTCTGCGGATAGAAGCCGGACTGATGCAGCCAGTAAAAGAGGTCTTTTCCCTCTGCGGCAGTCTGCGCGTCCAGCGCAGACCATACTTCATTTTCGTATGTATCGCCGACGAAGCCGCGCAGATAGAGCGTCTGCGCCGTATCCGCCGCGACGGACAGGAGGGTGTCCGTGCTTTCTGTCTTTGTGACCGGCTCGGACAGCTCGCCCTCCGGCAGAATCTCTTCCGCTTTTTCGTAACGCCAGTGATGCAGAGTGTCTTTCGCATTTTGCGAAAGGGTCTGCATCGTGCCTGTTTGCAGGGAAATTGCGGCTATGCCCGCCACGATCACGCCCACAAGCAGGAAGCTCGCCGCCGAGACGGCATTTTTGTTTTTCTGCCATGTCAGCATCAGAAGAGCAATCGCTGCCGCTGCAAGGAGCAGGAAGCCCGGCTGCACAAACGCAGATGCTACACTCAAGGCTGCCAGCAAAACCGCCGTTAATGTCGGTACGCGCGAGAGCGCGACACTCACCATCGCAAGCAGAATACCTGCCACGATCCCAGCCAGCCAAAGGCCGGAGCCGTCTGTTTCGGCAAGCGGCAGGAGGATGCCTTTTTCCGCTGCCCAGAGGTCCCGCAGCGTGTTCCACGCCGCACCGAAGCCGTTCAGCAGCGGGTTCCGCGCGAACAGGACAACGAGAAGCAAAGCCGCCAGCAGGATGGGGAACAGCAGCTTTGTCTTCTGGAAATGCCGGATGATTGCGACGGCGATGCAGGTCAGAATACCTGCCCCAAGCAGCCAGAGCATTGCAGAGAAGCCGCTTACCGTGTAACAAACTGCGGCAAGCGCGAGGAAAATCAAGACGCTGGCAAGGAGGTCAAAGAGTACGCTTTTCTTGCTGCTTTCCCGATAAACTCCGGCCCGCAGGCCGGTCAGATTCTTTTGTTTCATATCCGGCCCTCCTTACAGTTCCAGCTCGGAGAGCTGCGCAGCGTAATCCTTCTCATTAAACCGTTCACCGCAGACAAGCGCGGTCAGGCGGCCAATGGACGAAAGCTGCTCCGTTTCCGCCTGCTGTTCTCCGGAAACGTAAATCAAATGCGACCAGCTTCCGGCGGGGACCTCTTGGAGCATCAGCGACGCACCGCTGACGCCGGTTGCCGCCTTCGCCGTAAACAGGCGCGGAAGCAAACCGATGAGGTCGTCCATATCCCGGATCTGCTGGAACACGCAGCGGCCCGTGTTGCCCTCGTTCCAGCCGACTGTGGACTGGACGGACTGGGAGAGAAGGTTCCGGCAGACGGAGACGACAATCTCGGCTTCCGCATCTGTTCTGTCTGCCGTCGGGGCTTCTTCCGTGCGCTCCCAGAATACCGCGGCGGAGCGCGTGATGGGCAGCGATGGGTCTTTGACGATCAGCTTGTCATATTTGTGACTGAGCTTCCAGTGGATCTGCCGCTGGCTGTCGCCGGGAACGTAGTCACGGATCTGAAACATCTCGGACAGGTCATAGCCGGGCCGCTCGTTGGAATAATCCTCGGTATCGTCGATGTGCGCGGCCGCGGGGGACAGCACCAGCGTCTGCAAAAACGTATCCGGCTGCACGACGCAGGCGCTGTGCGCGTCAGGCTGCGTTTTCACGCCGATGAGGCCGAAGCAGTCATACAGACGGGCAGATGCCACGGCCAGGCGAATGCGTCCGCACCACGGGCTTTGCAGAGAAATCTTCATTGTCCGCCTGCCCTTCGGCCAGATGCCGCCGCTCACGTTTACGATCTGCGTCTCTCCGTTCAACTGGTTCTCCAGCCGCACACGGCAGGCAATCTGGCAGACCGGCAGCCATGTTGGATTCTGCACGGTCAGCTCTGCCGTTCCGCTCTCACCTTTGCGGAGATTTACCGGCAGCCTGACCGCCAGCTTCAGCTTTTTCGCCGCGTACAGATTGACTGGCAAACAGATCAGCGGCAGCAGCACCATGCAGGCGGCAAGGCCGAGCGCGATGGGTCTGGCTGTCTGGACGGCAAGGACGAGAAGCCCCAGCGTCAGCAGCAGCCAGACGAATTTTCTGACAATTCTCATTTTTTCAGCACCGGCATGTCGGTCGTTTTGAGGATCTCGGCCAGAACGGATTCCGGCTTTTCCTCCATCATGCGGGCCTTGCTGTTCAGCATCAGACGGTGCGCGCAGACGTCCGGGAAGATCGCGGCGACGTCCTCCGGCATGACGAAGTCACGTCCATTGAGATACGCATAAGCCTTTGCCATCCGGCAGACCGCCAGCGCGCCGCGCGGGCTGACGCCGAGCGCGACCTGCGGATGGGTGCGGGTCTTTTCCACGAGCGTGGTCACATAGTCCAGAACGGCGTCGCGCATATCCACTTTGCGCACGTCCTGCACCAGTCCCAGCAGTTCTTCCTTGTTGACCACGGCATAGGCCCGGTCAAGGGGATTATCCACATGGCGGTCACGGAGAATGTTGACGCTGCTCTTATGGTCGGGGTAGCCCATGCTGACGCGGATGAGGAAGCGGTCAAGCTGGGAATTGGGGAGCATCGTCGTACCGGCAGAGCCCACCGGGTTCTGCGTGGCAAGGACGATGAAGGGATTCGGCAAATCATATGTCTTGCCGTCCACTGTGACCTTGTGCTCCTCCATCGCCTCCAGCAGCGCGGACTGCGTCTTGCTGGAGGTACGGTTAATTTCATCTGCCAGCAGCAGATTCGTCATGATCGCGCCGGGCTTGTAGACGAACTCGTCCGCCTTTTTGTCATAGACAGAGAAGCCGATGATGTCCGACGGCACGGTGTCCGACGTAAACTGCACACGGCGCGTCTCCAAGCCCAGAACCTTTGCAAAGGCCATGGCTGTTGTGGTCTTGCCGACACCGGGCACGTCCTCCATGAGAACGTGGCCCTGCGCCAGAATTGCCATTAAAATCTTCTCGACAATCTCATTCTTGCCGACGATAACGGACTCGATCTCCTGTAAAATCTCATTGATTTTTGTATTCATAGCAAGCTGCTCCTATTCGTTATTTTTTATGTCGTTATCCTTCTCCGCCGGTGTCTCCGCTGCCGTCGTCTCCGCTGTCAGAGCCTCCGCCGGGATCGCCGCCAGCGCCGTCACCGCCGCTGCCGCCGTCCTCGCCGCCCGGATTCGGGTCAGGATCCGTCGGCGGCGTGTAGTTCGGGTCTGTCATGCTGCAGACCGTGCAGACACCCTCGCTGAACGTATGATAGTCTGTAAACTCGCCCGGATCGCCGAATTTCTCCAACGTCAGGCCGCAGCCCGAGCAGCACCCCACCAGATGCGAGCAGGTGGACTGCGCCGCATCCGGCATCAGCGTACCGTCGCAGTCAAAGCCGTGTATCTGGCCGCAGACACCGCACTGCCAATCGTCGCCATACGGGACATAGTTGTGCGCGCCTACGGTGTCCTCCAGCTTTTCGCCGCAGATCTGGCATTCCTGATAGTGGTGCTTATGATCCTCGTCGCTGATCCACACGTTCTGCGGCTTATGTCCGGCTGCGGGGGATTCTTCTTCCTTCTGCGCATCGCAGATCTCACACTTGGAGGTTTTCACGCCCGCTTCGGTGCAGGTTGCAGTGTCGGTCAGCTCTGTCCACTCGTGCGGGGACTGTTCCGTAAAGTCACAGTTTTTGCACTTCGCGGTATGCGTATCTGCCCCCTCGTCTGCGGTATATTCCAGCTCATGTGCGCGCGGCACACCGATCTTCTCGCCGCAGTCCTTGCAAACCTGTACACATGTGCCGTCGCCCTGATTCTGATATTCCTTATGCTCATGCGGGCAGCCCTCGACCATGCCGCAGCTGCGGCAGATGTACTTTGTCGTACCATCCTCCGCCGTGACCGTCTCATAGCTGTGATGAACCGACCAGCTGCCGTTCATGCAGGTAATGCAGTAGCCCACGTTATTGCCGTAGCCACTCTCACCTGTACCGACATCCCAGCCGTAGGCCAGTGTGTAGCGGAGCGTCAGCGTATCACCGTCCTGCAGGTAATAGCCGGACATGGGCGAACCGGGGTAGAAGTCCGCACCGCCGATGGAGTACATCCAGCCGGAACCCATCGTGTAATCAAATTCACCGATGCCGGTGCTTGTGCTGGACAGCGGGATGCCGTTGCGGTAGATGCAGCGCCAGAGGATTGCCTCATTGCTGCCCGCGCCGAAATGGCTGTCGATCCCGGCGAGGATTTCGTCCTCTGTACTGCCGAACTGACTCCAGTTGCCGCTGAGTGCGTTCGCGCGGCTGCCAAGGCCGGAACCGTCGTCCATGGTCTGTAAATAGAAGCCCGTATCCAGCGTGCCGCTGTAGGAGCAGCGGCTGGCCGGCCAGTGGAAGCTTGACGCTGCTGTGCCGAACGGGTCGCCCGCGTCATAATCCCACACAGCCTTGGCAACTGCGTAGGAAATCGGCTCCTTGGACAGCACATCGTAGCTGATTGGTCCGCGGACACCAAGCCCCAGCACGCTCATGTCAATATAGATGCTGGCCGTGCCGATCTTCTGACCTTCTTCGGTGCGTTTGCCGATGAGCTTCAGGCGCAGCTCACCGAAGTTGCCCTTTTCATCCTCGGCGTAGATATACAGCTCATGTTCATTCCGGTCGCCCACATCCAGATTCTCCGGAACAAGCAGATACTGCTGCACATAGCCGGAGCTGCTTTCAAACTGCACGGTTTTGCCGTCCAGCTGGACGGTCAGCTTTGTTTCCGTGCCAGTGGCAAGGATATGGCTGACGCGGTTTCCCTGGGCATCCTCCGTCCATGCTTCAACGGTCAGGTTGACCTCCTGCCCGTTGGTGACGGTGTCGCCGTCATGCAGGTTGGTCTGGATTTTGACCTTGTTTTCGCCGCGATGTTTGTACGGAATGCTAAAAATGAACGTATAGCTTTCGCCACCCGAACTGGCGGCCGTGACCGTGAATGTGTTGTCGCCGGTTCTGTCGCCGTCCAACAGCAGCGTCACGCTGCCGCTGGGGGATGGGAGCGTGATTGTCTGAAAGCTGCCGGTCTGGTAGCAGCGGACAGACTGGATGGTCACATCTGCCGCTTCTTCACCACGGATTGCGAATGTGTAGGTGAGCAGTCCTTCCGTCAGCTGATCGTCATAGACCGGCTCCGCATTGACAGTTTTCTTATTCTCACACGTCAGCACGCACGGCTTTGCCGCGCCATTCTCCATGACCGTATAGGACATTTCCATGCTCACGTCGCTCTGGTAGCGGATCGTAATTGTGAAGTTCACCGTGCGCTCCTTGACCGCTGCGGTCACGAGGACGGTATAGCTCGCGCCGTTTTCGGCAGATTCCATCTGTACAGAACCGCTGTCCGTGCTCATGGACGCTCCGTTGAAGCTGGCGCTTGTGATCTGCGCATCCTCCGCGCTTCTGCCGGTCAGACCGAGCTTATACAAAAGCTCACTGTTGCTGATCTGGTTGTGCTTGATGGTCAGCGCCGCACGCTTGTCTGCATCGCAGAGAATCTGCTGCGCTGTGACGGATTTCTCATACCATGTGAACTGCAGCTGGAGGTCTAGGCCATCCTCATACGTCACGACGAATGTATAGCTGATCGTCTGCCCCAGCACCTCGGCGGTCACGGCGAAATAGTAGGTTTCCGTGTCCTTGCCGTCTGCCGCGGCCATTTGGATCTCGCCGGACTCCGAGAGCGCGCCGCGCTCACCGTCCGTCGCCCAGTATTCCGCCGTGCGGATGACCGCATCGTCTGCGTTTTCGCCAAGGAAGGTCAGCGCATATGTAAATCTGCCCTCGGTCAGCGTGTCGCTCTTGACGGTACGGCTGACAGAGCTGTTGGCCGGGCAGGTAGCCTGACCGGTCGGCTGCCAGGTGAGCTGCAAATCCAAATCAATGCCGCTTTCCAGCCGCAGCACGAACGCAAACTCCACATCCGTCTCCACGGTTTCGCCCTTCTGATTTTTCTGCGCCGCATGGGCCTGCACGGTGAGAATATAGTTCTGGTACTCCGCACCGTCCGGCAGCGTCATATCCAGCACGCCGCGCATATCCGCATCCTGCGGTACGCCATTGCCCGCAGCGACCTGCACACCGGTGATCTCCGCGTCGTCTGCGTCGAGTCCGGTGAGATCAACGTCATAGCGCAGTCTGCTGCCGTCCAGCTGTGCAAGCAGCACGCGCTTGCCAACAGATTCTCCGGGGGCGCAGACCATGGAGCTTGCCTGCAATCCGTACTTGTACCATGTCAGCACCGCGCCAAGGTCAAGCTCTGTTTCCGGCAGGTTTTCATCTGCTTCGCCGGTGTTTCCGGCTTCTTCGCCCTCGTCGCCCTTGTTGGAATCCGTGTTCGTGCCGATGGCGGCGTCGGCCAGGATTTCCTGCTGGGGCTTGCCCTGCGGCTGCTGCTCCGGCTGGGTGTCCTGCCCCTGCTCCGTCTGGTTTTCCGTTTCCTCTGGGTCTGGCTGCTCCTGCTCGCCGGTCAGCTCGCTATCGGCGCTGCCGCCGGAACCGGCTGTGCCGGTGCTTTCGGCTTCGCCGTTTCCAGCGTGGCCGGGCGCTTGTCCCGCTTGCAGGACGGTGATCTCCTGCGGTGCGGCTTGCAGGATGGGATTATCCGGCTCGACCGACCGCATGCCCATGAGCGGCAGACAGATACTCAGCAGCAGCGCGCAGACGAGCACGCCGCAGCCGGCCTGCTGCACCCACGGGAACCTTTCAAGAAATTTTTTCATGTGTGTTCGCCCTCCGGGAAAAGGGCTTCCCCCTTAAAAAAGTCTGCATTTTGTGCAGCTTATTCGTACTTTTAAGAAGTTCCCTTAAACGCACGAATAAGCCGCACGGTTCCACGCCGTTTTTTCGGCGTGGAACCGCCCAGCTTAGGGTGGTTATCCAATATTCAATTCAGAATGTTGGACTGTGTGTTTCATTTTGCGATGTTCTGCATGAAACGCATGAGGATTGCGGCGGTTTCTGCGCGGGTGGCCTTACCCTGCGGGTCGAGCATGCTGTTGCTCTTGCCGTTGATCAGGCTCTCTGCGTTGGCCCACTGCATTGCTTCCACGGCCCAGGACGAAACCTTGTCCGCATCCTTGAAGCTGTCCAGCTTGTTGGACTTGGAGGTGTCGTAGCCCTTGAGCTTTGCATAGCGATACAGGATGGCCGCCAGCTGCTCACGCGTGACCTCACCGATCATATTCGTACCGTCCGAAATGCCGTTGTCCATGGCCCACTTCTGGCCTGCCGCGTACCACGACGTACCATTCGTGTTCACGCCCTCGACACGGGCGAGGATCGTGACGATCATGCCGCGCGTGGTCGTGGCATTCGGACTGAAGCCGTTCTTGGAGGTGCCGTTCATCAGACCCTTTTCAGAGACGTAATTCACAGCATCTTCATACCAGCTGCCAGCCGGAACATCCGTGAACGAGCCACCCGTGGTAGGCTTGTCGTCCTTCGGCTTGCTCGGTGTGGTGGGCTTCGACGGAGTGGGAGGTGTAGGCGGCGTAGGCGGAGTCGGCTTCTTGAGATCCTCAATGCGTGCCTCTGCTTTCTCCAACTTTGCCAGATTTTCTTCGCCAACAATCTCTTTCTGCGCATCGGTCAGCGCATCGTACGCTTCGCGTGCTGCCTTGACAGCTTCTTCCTGCTCCAGCGTGACCTTATCCGGGTCGCCAAGGGCAGTGATTTTGTCGATAACAGCCTGTGCGGCCTCTCGATCCGACGCAGCCATTGCCGCGTGAATCTTTTCGGCCTGCTCCGGATATGCCTTGTCAAAGGCTTTCTTGGCCTGCTCGGTCAGCTGGTTGTAGGCATTCAGCGCCGCAGACATCGAATCGGCGTCCACGGCATCCGCGATGCCGGCAAAGATATCCTTGTTTTCCAGCTCCGTCGCCACAAGCTCCAGATCCTCCATGGCCGTGTCCAGCGCATCCTGCTTTGCCTGCGGGTTGCCAAGGATGCCCTCCAGCACGTTGGTGTAGATTCTGCTGGATTCCAGCGTGTTATCGCCGGAGGTATAGGTCTTGCCCTCGGACGCGTCCTTGTACTGCTCACGCATCTCGGCGACCTTGTAGGTCAGCTGCGTCTTGTCGCCGATTTCGCCGGTGATGCTGGCCGTGCCGTACATGGAGTTATCCGCGTTCAGATCCGCGCCGTAGCCATAGACCGTGAACTGCCAGCGCATGACCTCACCGTCGCGCATTCTCCAGCCCGCGGCGCCAACGCCGGGGAAAGACTGGCCGCCGGTGGTCTTGTCAGCGATGGAGTACATCCAGCCGGACATATTGTAGTAGTCGAACTCACCAAGATAATGGCCGTTCTTGTACTTGTCATAGTCAATCTGGCCGGTTTTCGCAGTAATATAGTCTGCAACATGTGCTTCGGTCTGCTGCGGATAATAGACATGAGCCAGATAGAAGCTGTCCTCCACCGTACCCTGCGTCAGATAGTCATAGTACGGAGCGGTCAGTTCCTCGCCGTTGTTACCCTTGTCCTGCTTGCCAGTATGCAGCAGCTCGTTGCTGTCCTTGTTCTGCTCAACAATCAGGTCGGTAATGACCTTGCTTGCCTGCGTGTACTTCGGCACGGTGACGAGCGTCGGCTTGATCAGATAGCCCAGACCCAGCGTGTCCGCGTCCATCGACACAGCGACCGTGATGTCCTTGACCGTCATGGTCGGCACAGCGCTCATGCGGTCGATAGCGTTGTTGAGTGCGGCATAGATCGTATCCTGCACGGCCTTGTCGATCTCGGCCTGCGAACTGCCAGCCGGTTTCGGCTCTGCAATCGTAATACGGTACTTGCCGTTTTCATACTCGGTCAGGACTTTCTGCCAGTTTGCCGCGCTGTAATCATTCTGATCCAGACGGGCCAGCGCCGCGTCGAGCTGCTCGAGCGCCATCTGGCGATCCTTGGCATACGGACCCTCCGCGCTTGTCCACTTGGCATAGACATGCAGATCCGCGTTCGGGATCACCGGGCTTTCCCACAGGGTGGTGCAATCCTCGTCCGTGTACCAGCCGGCGAAGGTGTAGCCCGTCTTGGTCGGCTGTGGGACGGTGATGGTGCTCCACGCGGGGCCGGTGACCGGGGCCACGTCGGTGCCGCCGTTGGAGTGGAAGGTCACGGTGTGGCTTTCGGTCTGCAGATAGAACGAGCCGTCGGAGCCAAAGTACACCGTGATCCCGTCAGCCGGGGTGGCAGCCGTGGTGATGGCGGTGGGGCGGGCCTCACTGCCGGCAGCGCCGCCGATGTCGAACGCGTCAGCGGTATCCAGCAGCGTCCAGGCGCTGCCGTCGTAGCGCACGATGTAGGCGCGGGTACTGCCGCTGCCGTTTACAACCGCATAGACTTTACCGTCACTACCGATACCTGCGTCCACAACGTCGATAAACGCCGGTTTAACTGCGCCGTCCGTTGTCCAAATGTCGCCTAAAACGTCAGCCGGAATTGCAGAAATCACGTCACTGCACGTATAGGCTCCATTTTCCAGCGTTGCAGTATAATAGCTGTTATTCGTTGTCTTGGAAAACAGCAATGTCTCGTCCGGCGCAACACCGACAAGGCGACTGTTTGCCTGTGGGAAATTTTTTCCAAGGCATACCCATTTAGGATCAGCGGCGGTCAGATCATAGCGGAAGGTAAAGACCCCGCTTGTTGCATAAGCTACTTTGTCATTTACCTTGAAATAATTATCGAATGATTTTACCAGGTTATTTCGCCGGTTTGGGTTCCTGATGCCTAACGTTGAGATATCAACCCATTCGTTTCCGCTCCAATGCTTGCTCTTTGCCCAAACATCATCAGAATCCATGACAAGTGCGGTATTCGCACTGTAAGAAACCAGCACTAAAGAGACCGACTTGGGATCAATCTCTGACCCCGTTATTTTTGCCCAGCTGCCTTCCTCCGGGTCATAATAACGAAGTTCATAGTGTCGATCATACTGGACGCCATTGATCTGGGTATCATCCACTGCGTATACAAGCGCCATCAAGCCGCCGTCACTTGTTCTTCCGACAGCGTATGCGGCAGCCGTATCGTTGAGACTATTGCCGGAGGTTTTCAGTTCCTCCATGCCCTTCATCTGCACCATGTCAGTTGCGCCATTGCTGGTAAACTGATACACGCCGCCAACGCCAGCTGCATAGAGTTCCATACCGCCGGTTTCTTCATTGACATAGGCCGCAACATCAAAAATATACGGTCCGGCAAGCAGTCCGCCAGCAATCGAACTATTCTTCGGCATGGACAGATAGGTCAAGCCTAGCTGCTCACCAGCAGCCTGTGTACTGACGGTGAGTTCCCGATAGAATGTTTCTCTGCCAGTCGTATAAGCGACTGCTGTAACCTTGTCCGTATCAGCCGGCCATTTTTCAATCAAAAAACGTGCCGTTGCATTATCCAGATGACCGTCAACCTCGAGCGCGCCCATTGGTTTTGCAGTTCCAGCCTCAACCGCAGCTTTAACTGCATCCAAGCCACCCTGATAGACCGCAATATGGCTGTCTGCAAGGTCGCTGCCATTTGCAGAATACGTTACGGTAACCCATACGCTTGCGCCTGCTGTTAAACTGCTGCCCGCGCCTGCTGTGCCGCTCATATTGCCATTGGAATAAGCAGAAACGGAGGAGATTCCTGTAATATACACAGGCTTATAGTGCGCATAATACACGGTGTCCTTTTCCACCGTCTGTGTAAGCGTATAATCCGTGCCAAGATCTTCGGTGCTGTCCGCCTTGCTCCAATGGTCAAATACCCATCCATTTTTTGTACCGAGCGCAGACAATCTCCAGGTATCATTTTCAATACGGGTTACAGTTGTCGTATTGAAGTTTTGAAGCTCTGCGCCGGTTTCGTCCACACAGACGATAGATGGTTTGTACCATTCGTGAAAATGCGCGGTAAATTCGGTGTTATCTGTGAGGGCTGCTGTCTCATATACGTTGCTTGTGGAGAGCGTCTGTGTATCATTTGAAGCCGTCCACTTTTCAAAAGACCAGCCATCCGCTGTATTTGCCACCAAAATATAGCTGTTTTCTACACTCTTATTCGGCGCACATGCTGATGTACCTGCGTTTGCCGGACTGCAAACAGTTGTTGCTTTATAGGTATAATCAGCGCCGACAAGAACCGGCTTTATTTTGACTACCTCAGACTCACAGGAAGAGACCGCTTCATCATTGTTTGTAACAATATTATAGTTAATTCTGACCTGATCCGCAGAAATCTCAATGTAGAGGAAATTTTGGGTTTTATCATTCAACTGTTCCTGCGTTACTTCGGTTGCATCTGATCTTACCCGTTTTCCGTTCTCTACTTTTTTTCCGTCAATCAGCCAATACGCAGCCTCCACTTTTGAATTGAGATGGAAATATATGTTGTTTGGCAAACCAACGCCCGCAATAGTATCCAGACTTCGTCTGAATACAAGCGTCGATTTTGTTCCTGCTTCCGGTATTCCGCTGACGTGCAAATTACCTGACAGCTGATAGTCATTCTGCTCAACCGGGATCGCATAGTCCTCCAGATCAAGCTCGACGGTTAACCTGTACGGGTCAGGCTCTGCCGCGCCTATCCCAATTGACAGGGCAGACAGCAGCATTGTCAGCACCAAAAGCAGCACGGTTAATCTTTTTTTGTTCATTCTTACCGCCTTATATAAGAAAATTTAAAGGAGTCCGCCGCCACAAAATGAATTTGTGGCGGCGGACTTTGCGTGTTACTTTACAATATACAGATTGTTGTGGTCGTTGCCAAAGACAAGAATGCCGTTGTCGCAAGCCATACCGCCAAGCGCATAGGTATCTGCAGTTGTTTTCCAGATCTGAGTACCTGTAGAACCGTCAAAGCTATAGCAATAGCCGCAGCCCACGCTGCTGTTGGTGTTGAAGTAGACATAGTCTGTGCCGGAGCCGTTGCCCATGACCACGATGGAGCACTGCACCGGGAAGTTATTCGCATTTGCAATTGCGACAACCGGGGTCACCGCATGGGTCGATGCATTCACGCAGAGAACGCCGCCCTTGTTGAAGCCGGAGTATGCGCCGACATAGATCCGGTTGCCAACCTTGGTCGGGGTGGACGTGGAGGTTGCACCCAATGCAACGTTCCATTTATACGACGGAACGCCATTCTCACCCTGCGAGTAGCACCAGAGGAAGCCGCCCTGGCTGGTAAAGTACAGGTCGGTTCCGTCAGCCATGATGGTGGAGCGGACGTTGCCGGCAGCAGTTCCATTGGTTGCGGGCAACGTTACCGTGCTACCAGTATTTTTGAAGTCTGCAATGCTGCGATAGTGGAGCACACCATTGTCGCTGCCGAAGTAGATATAGTTGCCAACCTTGACTGCGCCTGCCCAGTAGAAGCCGGAAGCGTAGTCATAAGTTTTCGTAGCATATTCTGTATTGCTGACATCAATCTGATAATAGGTGCCGCCTGCGCTGCCCGTCCAGGTACCGAAGTAGAGGTAATTGCCATACTTGACAATCGGAGTGTTAATCTGGCCGTTAATACCAGTCACCACATTCGTGACCGTCGGGAGCTCCGCGCCCAGATTCGAAATGGCAAGGATCTTGCTGCCCGTGCCGGTCAGCCACTCGCCGCCGGTGTAGTCGTCATACTGGCTGATAACGCCGACGTAGAGAATGCCCGCATCCTCGTCCAGATACGGCGTGGAGAGCTGGAAGCCACTCTTGGCGTTCAGAGACGTACCTTCGTTGCCATAGGCTGTGGTGCGCCAAACTTCTTCGCCATAGGTGCAATCATATTTGATGACCTGTGCGCCGTTTGTGCCGCGGCCGTCAAACAGAACATAGGCATACGTAATATCTTCGCCATCTTCTTCGACGGTTTGCATGACCGGGACGTTGTCAACGCCGTCCCAACCGCTGCCGCCAGTCAGCGAGACTGCTGTTTCCGAGTTTTTGGTCGTCGGGGCATTGTCTACTTTGGCATTGTGGTTGTCGTTGCCGCCGTAGACGTTCCATGTTGCGAATGCTGTTACGCTGAGCAGCATTGCAAGTGCCAGGAGAATTGCTAAAACTCTGCTTGTTCGTTTCATGTTTGAAACTCCTTTCGTTTTTCGCAAAGATTCGTTTCTCACGTATTCCCGATACAGCCGAGAAACAGTGTTGCACCGGGATATGTCACAGCAGGAAAGAGGTTCTGCTGTAAACATCAGTTTTTCTGCACCACAGATACGATACGGCTTCCTGCGCTCCCGCTCCGCCTTAACGTGGACCGCGTTATCCGCCCCTTGGCGCGCTCGTTTCGCCGCGTCACTTCCCCAGGACAGTATGCATTCTCGCTGTGGCTATTCAGTTGTCGATGCGATTCATCTTATTGGGACGGGCGAAGGCCCGCTGGTTTCTTGAAAGGGGGTTCCCCGGCTCTGTGTTCCCGCGCAGAGCCGGGGCCTTGCGTCATGCTGACGCACAAAGTGCATGTCTCAGGGGGATGAGACGCACATCTATCTGCAAATCTGTCCGTTTCAGATTGGCATACATTATTATTGGGGTGAAGCTGTTTCCGGCGCGGCTGCGGGCGATTCCGCCGGCTTCTGCGCTGCCTGCTGCGTTTCCTTTTTCGCAACTTTCTTTGCCGCCTGCTGCTGACGGAACTGCGTCAGCTGGCGTTGGTATTCCTGCTTGAACTCCGGCGTTTTCCGGGGATTCCAGCCATCGGGAAACTTGATGCCGCGCATCTGCAGCGCATTCAGCGTCCGCCCGGTGATTTTTTCATCCAGCCAAAGGTCTGCCCGAAAGCGCCGGCCTTTGCCCTGAAAGGGAATCTGGCGTTTTTTCATTCTGTGATTTCCTTTCTCCAAATAGATTTCATATTCTTTGAAAGAAAATCTATGTTTGCACTTCGGCGGCCTTTGCCGCGCGCTTTTTCTCGGACTTCTGTTCGCGCCGAGCGGCTTCGGCCGCTTTTTTACGGTCTTTTTTCGCCTGCGCGTGCAGCGCGGACTGGCGTTCGTACTCCGCCTGGAACAGCGCTGTCCGTTCCAACGGGAAATTGCTCACGGCCGGGCCAGTGCTGACCGGAAAGCCGCTGTATGCCAGCGCGTTGACCCACGAGCCGAAGCGAAGGGCCAGCAGATCGCCGCCGAGGACTTCCGACTGCGCCGGGACGTGCCCCAGCTCTGCCTGACATCGCCGCAGGTAGTTGGCAAGCTCTGCCGCCGAATCCTTCTGGTGCTCCAGTATGAATTCAATGTTCCGGCGGGATATCTCCAACCGCGCAGCCTCGTTCATTTTCCGTTCGTGCAGCGCTCGGTTATCCTGATAATAAAACGGCTTGTCCTTCATAGCCGCACCCCCGCTGCCGCGCAGAGGTCACGCACGATCTTCCGGTTCGCAAACGACGGGGGATTTTTCAGGAATTCGGCGGCTTTGCCGTCGTAGACGCTGCGCAGCGCCTTTTGCCACGAGCCAAAGCGGTATTCAAGGAAATCTCCGCCAATGACCTCTACCCGCGCGGGCGGATGGCCGATGTCCTCCATGCAGTCCCGTAGGTACAATGACAGCGCCGCAAGGCTGTCGTGCTGGTGGTCGAGAATAAACTGGGTGTTCTTTTTGTTGATGATGTGCCTGACGCGGCCCAGAACCTGCTGGGTGCGTGCGTCCGGCTGCTGTGCAGGCTGGCGTTGCTGTTCGTTGTGCATGATGCTCCTCCTATCGTACTTTTTCGCATACCATCCCTATGGTGGGATAATCTGGATATGACACAAAAAAGGCGCAATTTGTTCCGTAAAGGGGAAACAAATTGACGCCCGTGCCAAGTACGATAAGCAGATCATCGTGCTGCCTACCATACGTTTTTGTTTACCTTCTGCACGTCGCGGGATTATAAAACAGACAGAATCCCATGCAGCGAGAATAGCAATTCTTCCGACTCGGACTATGGATGCAGATCGCATCCGCGCTCTGATTCCTACCTTCTCGTGGGGAATCCCCACAATGGCGGCCTTTCGGCCACATGACCTGCGAACAAGCGCTGTCTTACGCTTTCCCTCAGATCACTTTGGAATCTTGCTCATCCTTACGGCTCCGGGCGAGCAGCCGCGCACACTCCCAATGCGCACAGCCTTCCTCTTTCATCACAAGCTCAGTCCAAACATGGCCGCGACCTGTGATTACACATCCTCAGCAAACAAAAACCAACGATATGAAATTGTAAAATTGAGCAGTATTACACTTTGCTCACCGTGCCGTACTAAAATAGAAAATACGGCGTTCGCATTTCCCAAAGTGTAGCACTTTGAAACCAGACAAGTTCCATAATTTTCGTCTTATTTCACTCATATTATACAGCAAGGCGGAAAATTGTCAATCTGATTCCCTCTCATTTTCAAGTAAGACGATAAAAAATTATTGGATTGACAAATGATCGTTCGTCAATTTGGGGGAATTTACTGGTTTCGTAGTTTGCAAAAAAGTCGATTCGCCGTCAGCATTCTGGTAACAGCATTTTGTTGGGGAGGAGGATTCTCTTGTCAAACACAGGTGAGAACATTTATGAGCGTCGGGACGGACGCTGGGAAGGCCGTTATATCTGCGGCAGGAAGCCGGACGGGCGCGCGCAATATGTATCCGTTTATGGACGGAGCTGCTCAGACGTTCGGAATAAGATCCGCGAGCGGCTTCGAGCGTGTACGCCGGAACCTGCGCCGCGCAGCACCGGGGCATCCGTTTTGACGGTAAATCAGCTTTTTGAATCGTTTCTAAGTCATGCGGATGTGAAGCCGTCCACGTATGCCCGCTATAAAACCGTCATTGACCTTCACATTCTTCCAAAGCTCGGCAAGCGACGTGTCGCAGGTTTGACGGCGAAAGAACTTTCTGGGTATCTGGCCGAGAAGCGAAAATGCGGAAATCTGCGCACCGGTGGCCCGCTCTCTGAAAAGAGTGTACGAGACCTGGCTGTACTGCTTAAAAGTGCGCTCCGCTTTGCGCAGAAAGAGTTTCACATTTACACGGATGCACTGAATATGCCGCTGCCGTCATGCAAACAAAAGCGTGTGCGCGTCTTTTCAGATCAGGAGGTGCAGTTGATGGCAAGGAAGATTCAAGATGTGTCCAATCAAAAGAACACCGGCATTCTGCTGGCCTTGTGCGCCGGGATGCGGATCGGCGAGATCTGTGCGCTGAAGGTATCTGATATCGACTTTTTAGCCGGTACGATAGACATTTCACGCGCCGTGCAGCGGGTTCAGGCGGGCAAGAAAACGGAACTGCTGGTGCAAACGCCGAAAAGCGACGCTTCGGAGCGCGTGATCCCGCTCACATCGGACTTGCTTTGCTATCTGAAAACCGCAGTCCGTGGATTGCCGGAGCACGCGTATATTCTGACCGGCCGGACAGATAAACCAATGGAGCCACGAACGCTTCGTTACTATTTCAGCGGCTTCCTGAAGCAATGCGGCATCCGATACCGAAATTTCCACGTGCTGCGGCACACATTTGCAACACGCTGCATCGAGACAGGCATGGATGTCAAAAGCCTGAGTGAGCTGTTGGGCCATGCGGACGTTCGCACCACTCTAAAGTTGTATGTGCATCCCTCTTTGGAATCCAAGCGGCGGGCGATTCAGAAAATCGCACTTCTGGATATTTGTTCGTAAAGTGCATTCGCCGTCAAGCATTCTGGTCAATGTGCCGAAAGCACCTGAAAATACAGAGAAATTTATCCGCCGATCCTCAAGTGCTACATTTGGGAAAAGTTTTCGGAGCATTTATCCACCATTCACATATTACCGCCAGGTGTTATGGCTGAGTGGATTCAATTTGCATACCTGTTATATGAAAAGAAAGATGCCCCGAAAGAGGCATCTTCCTGTTTAGACATGATTAAATACGGAATTTCCGAATGCAAAGGAACAACTGCAGGCAAAGCTCCTGATACAGATCTTCGTCGAGCGCTCCATCAAGAACAGATTCCTTTACTATAATAGGCTGATACATCGCAAGGATGCGTTCAGCAGCTTCGTTGTCTCCGGCTTTAGCACAAATCAGCAGTTCCATGAAATTCATTATCGTTCCTCCAGTTCTTTTTTGATTCGCTGGATCGTGCGGTAATAAATCGCGGCTACTCCTTTATAGCCTATATGAAATTCGTCGGCCAACTCTGCAAATGAGCGTTCTTTTAACGCTCTGGAAAGAAATATCAGCCTGTCGCGCTCCTGAAGCTTTTCCAGAAGTCGCATCAGTGCGGCATATTCGGTCTGCAGATCAAGCGCCCGGCATACTGCGTCTTCCATGTCATAAGCGGACGCAAATACATTGTCGCTTGATTCTATAGGCTGTTCATGCTGCTGGTGGCTATCGCGGTGGGAAAGAACGGCACTCTTTCTTCGCCGCAGCGCCACCAGCAAATATGTGGTAAACCGGTTCTGAATCACATGTTCTTCGCTTGTTCCGCTGTTTCTATATTGCATGGCATCCTCCGTATTGATCTGTTCTGTTGTTCGGACAAAACAGACGGATACGGAGGATTTCTGCACCGAGGAAAGATTTGATGCGGCGGGGCCTAAGAATTTATAGATGCTGTAACAGCGGATATACACGGGTAAGCTGGTATTTGCGGGATCATTGCTCACGGTCTGTGTTTACGCCTCCGGACTTTGCTGGGTATGGTTGCTTTTCCACCGTTGACCGCACCGCTGTGAAAAGCAAATGCCCGCTCAAATGAACGGGCATTGGGGATCAGTATTTTATTCTCTGTCAGCCTGCGCAATATCTCTGCAAACGCGCAGCATAAGGTTGCGGCTTTTCTCCGAGCAGCCGTAGGCAATCTCCGAAAACTGACTGGCAAGACTGAGCTTTTGCGGATTATCTGCACTACTCTGCACAGCATTTTCCATGCAGCCGCTGATCAAATCTTCCAGCGGTACATTCAGCAGCACACTGATCTGAGCCAAACGTTCCAGATTCGCACGACATTCACCGCGCTCGATCTTTCCGTAATACGTATCAGACATATTCAGTTGTTCTGCGACATCCCGTTGCGTCAATTTCATTCGTTTTCTCGCTTCTTGAATATGCCGGCCAATTACTTTGTACGATACGGACATATGCCTACCTCAGCTTCTAAAGAGTGCTGTTTATATTTTAACTGACACTTTTGAAATGATACAGAAATGTATAGCGGGAGATATACCTTTATATATTCATATCACGTCAAATTTATCATACTGACAAATACAATTCAGCTTCATAGGTTCCAGGGCACTTACTTATTCGCTGGGTTTCTATATCCACAAAAGGCCCCGCAGAAGATCATGCAAAATCTTCTGCGGGGGTCTGTAACTGCCTATCTGCGGAATGCTTTCAGCGTGCCCGCAATCGTATTGAGGTTTTCTTCTGTTAAGAATGTGTCCGGTGTCGCATTGGAGCGCACCTTGCTTTCTGCTGGCGCTCCAACCGCCTGGCTTGACCGTGGAATATTTTCTAGTATGGAACGGACGATCGTTTCAAGCTCGGCCCGCGAGGGTGCGCCGCCGTTGTTTTCGATTCCAACGTAATGCAGAATAGCGTTTGTCAGAAACTGTGCTTTCAGGCGTCCTTGGGCGTTCAATTCCTCGACAGCCCTCTTTTGTCTTGGGTCGGCCATGCAGAAGCGGATCGTGAATTTTCCGGGGTCTTTTTTAATATCCATTGTGTCTACCGATCCGTTCCGCCTGATAGAGCAGCTGATAGCCTTTCACGTTTGCGGCAATGTCCTCAATGAAAACAGGCTCGCGCACCTTGTCCGACGCTTCGATTTGCTGCCGGAGCAGAACGGCCCCACCGCCATTGAAGATTACCTTCCCGCTTTTCAATTCCAGCATCCGCTCCCGCAGTGAACTGAGCAGGTCACTGACAAATTCCTGTGCCTGCTGCCGCACGATCTGCGATACTGCATCAGACTGTCCGCTGTCCCTGCCGAGCAGGATCGCGTCGATCTCCGTCTCATCCAGCAGAAAATCCTGTTCGGCAGCGACACGCGATTTGATCCGGTTGTAGAGCAGGATCACGCCGTTCTCCAGCGAATCGCAGACGCTCAGGTCGCCCTCTCCGTTCCGGAGCAGCAAATAGTCCGCTGTGAAGCCGCCAATATCAATGATAAGCGCTCTGGGGCTGTTTTGCAGCGTCTGGAATACGGTAATGGCTGCAGCATACGACTGCGGATAGCAGCTCACCTCGTCGATCAGAATCTCGTACTGCCTGTCATACAGCGTGAAGCTGACCGTCCCTCGGTTCAGAAAGTATTCTGCAAACCGTTTCTGCTGCGCGCCATAATGTGCCGGCGGCAGCCCGACCGCAAGTTGCACCCGCACCAGGCCCGCTCCGTAGAAAGATGCAGCTTCCAGCTCATACGCGATTGCAAAGAGCGTCAGCACGAAGAAACGTTCGTCCTCCGTTTTGTCCCGACGATATGGAATCCGTTGATCTGTGAGCGTATAGTATCGTCCCTGATAGGCCAGCGTTTCACCGCCAAATGGCCGTACCTCACTGCATACCAACCCGGACGTGAACGGCGCATGGTGGATCGTTTTTACCTGTTTGTTCCCATGATCGATAGAAATTAGCATTGTATTTTACCTCCTATTACTTCTCTTATACGTATAGAGTACGGCAGGTTCAACAAAATGCGCACAAAAAACCGGCAGCACACATTTAGAAGTGTGCTGTCGGTTCGGTTCCTGCTTACATTGCGCACAGGCGCTCATAATTCTGCCAGACGAACCGGACAACATAATCTCTGCGAATCTCCGCGTCCGGCATGATCTCGTTCACGATGGTTTCCAAAGTCTTTTTTGTCAGCGTCGGAACAGCATACTGGATGTTTTTCTCCCGCAGCAGCTCCTGGAACTGTCCGATGAGCGGATTTGCGATTTTACTCAGGTCGCTTGCGTAGCCTCTGGAAATCAGTGCCATGTTGTTATCAAAGTTCGGTGCCATCGAGAAAATCGCACCTGTCTCGCGGGAGCGGAGCAGGCCGTAGTTCTGCGTATGGCGGTCAACGTTGAATACCAGCGCGTCCATGAACAGAATGTCCAGATAGGGTTTCAGAAGCGACGGATTTAGATTTTGCAGGACATCATAGTTGAAGTCATAGTCCTCGTTGTCCTGCACCAGATTCGCCATCGGCTCGAAATTCAGCCGGCCATCTGTGAAATCCGTTGAAATGACATACGCACCGTCCAGAGTATACTCTGCCATGGGAAAGCCGAGGTGCTTGCCAATCGCCGCCGTGAAAATCTCGGAAAAATGCTCTTCTGGCGTTCCGCTTTTCACCATGATCCAATGGCCACTCTTCTGCCGCCAGCATTTTTCGTAGCTGCCGATGTTTGTCAGCTCCGGTGTTGCCGTGCGCAGCTCCTTTGGCGTGTAATTCTTTGCGATGCTGCTGAACCGGCCGCTGAGTGCCAGGTCGGCAAAATAATTTTCCCGGAAGCCAACATCCGCCCATGTAAGATTGGCTTCATCCTCCGTCTTGACCCAGTAATTGTCCGTGATCGTTGCGCCATGCACATGAAGTGCCGTGTTCAGATCGGATGTATCGCCAAGGCGAAGAATCCGCTTCAGTATTCTGCTGTTTGTGCGGTGCCGGTCAATGGCTCTTGATTCCAGCCACATTTCGAGGTCTCCACCCTTTTGGAAACAAAGCGGGCATCGCTCCGGCAGAATCGGTGTTACAACTCTGCCATGAAAAAACGCAACCGCAGTGTCTCCGCTCATGATCCATCCGTTTATCATCGTTCCGCCTCCTTTACAATTTTTATTATTATATCAGAAGTATGCCCACCCTGCAAGCGGACGAATGCCTGTTTGCAGGGTGGGCGGCATATTATCCCACCGCGCGTTCCTGCCCCAGCAGGCGCATGGCTTCTTCCATTTCTATGGTCTTGTATTCTTTTGCTGACCCTGCCCGATATGTAGCAGCAGAACCATCCATGCAGAATGCTTCTGCGTCACGGATATGTACCATACGGTCACATTCCTCAAGATAGAGATAAATTCTGCCGCTTATGTCCATATAATATCCGCGCCCGTCGGCAACATTCTGGTGATTGATCCGGACAAAATGCGCGTCAGACAATGCAATGAGCCGTTTCCGCTGCAAATCGTTTGGTTCACCCAGCTTTCTTGCCGTAAACCTCTGCGTGTAAGAAAACTGTTCTGTTTTCGTTTGCAGGAGTTTCGCTATGCGGCCGACCAGGTCTTCTACCTCGTCCAGCCGGACATATTCTCCCGGCTGGTGCGCATGGTAGTAGCCGGTGCTGAGGTTGACCGCGGCAAGATTCAGATGCGGTGCCAAAATGGAAATGTCGCTGAAGCTTCCGAACGCTGTCTGGAATCCAAAGCTGTTGATATGTCGCTCGAACTGCCGGTTGCGGCATTGATAGAATACCGCGTCGTTGCTGCCCGTGCGATCCAACTCCACGATATAATTGACGTCCGGTTTGATTCCGGACTTTGTAAAGGCACGTGCCCCGTGTCCGCCGGTTTCCTCATCCTCACAGAACAGAACGTGACAATGAACGCGCTGAATTAGACGCAGGATCATATACACGCCAGCCCGGTCATCGCCGCCAATCCCCTGTGGCGACATCATGACCGTGCCGTCTGCGGAATAGCAGATCGTTTCCGGTTGGGTGCGATGGACGGTGTCCAGATGCGCAACCAGCAGGACAGGCACTGTCCCTTGTGCGTACAGAAAGCCGCTTTGTTTCTGCACGGCATATCCGTTTTCAATCAGCTCTGTTTCCAACGCCTGTTTGAGACGTTCCTGTGAAAACTGAAAAATCTCTTCAAACTCCATCGCCGCAAACTGTGTCAGCTTTAAGCACTGCTCATATAAATTACGCATATTGCTCCTCCAATTCTACTTGTGTATAGCGGCTTCTCTCGCAAAACAGCAAGCCGCGCAAATCCTTACAGCAACTATGCGCCGCACAGGTACGGCAATTTGCCAGCTCTGCTTCTTCACAGGATGGGCAAAGCTGATTTGTCCGCCCGCGCCGGTTGAGCACCGGCCGCAGCGCTTCTCTCGGAAGCAGTTTCCCACAGCAGCTGCACGGCTGCATACACTCTGCGCAGTAAAATCCGTCGCCGTCTAAAAAATGGCCGCTGTTTTTCGGAACCACACTTCCGCACGCCTTGCAAACACACATGTCTTCACATTCGCCGCAGTGCGTTGAGTTGTGTCGATCATAGGGCCGACCGCAGCCGACGCAGCGCGATGCGCTTCCAATATCCAGATGCCCATAATCTCCATAGCCCTTCATCAGCGACAGCGCGGCGTAGCCATTCTCATAGTCCGTATAATGCAGGCTGCCCTGCGCGGTCGTCCAGTAAGGTCGGATTTCCGTAAGGGTCGTATTCGTTTTCCAGAGGTTCGGCAGGCCAAGGCATCTTGCAATGACACCCTGCACGATGCTTCGATACAGCTTCCGTACATCATCGTCGTTCTGCGGATACAACCTCGATTGCAGCAGCACGCCAGCGTGATAGCAGAAGATCTGCCGGGTCAGCCGCCGTGCACGATAAAAGTGATCCTTGACCTCATCATCGACTGTGAAGAATACCATGCTCACGCCGTCGCCCATATAAGACTGGCAGCCGGCCTTCCATCCGCCGTCAGCTAAACAGTGACAGGAATGCCATGCGTTTTTCTTCGCCGACATTTCCAAGAAGTCACACGGATGGACGGACAGCACGCCGGTCTTGCTGATCCGCACCGGATTGAGCGCATCAGCCAGCCGCGCGAAAACCGCGTTGTAGGGCTTGACCCGTGCGGTATGCAGCGTCTCACCGTGTCCAAGCTCCCGCTCTGTTTCATATTGGTCGATGCCGAATTTTGCGCACAGCCGGTTGATGATGCGGCTTGCCTTCATGCCAACATCGCACTTGATATGTCCGCGGTTTCGGATCACCGGTAGCCGGGATTCGTCCGGAACGGTCGCATAGTCCGCTGTCGCAGCGTCCAGCGCGTCCCGGAATTCTTCCAGCCGTTCGCCGGTCAGCCCTGCTTCCTCCGCAAGCGCCAGCATTTCAAATTTTGTTTCGTCCACGCAGGCCCGGTCAAGCTGCCGCTGCTCGGACAGATCGAACACAACGGCCGATTCTTCTTCCCGCCAGTTCGGGTGACGGCGCAGCAGCTCCAGAAGCGGCGTTTTCTGCTGCCGCCACTGATCGAGGTTCGCCTGCACGCCGTCCGGCGTAAAGGCCAGTTTGTATTGATACATGACGTTGTAAAACGCCTCTGTGATATGATCCATGTTTTCAGTCCTTTCTATGGGAGTGGAAGCGCCGCTGCGCTCCCACTCCGTTTTCTTATGCCGCTTCCATCAGATCCTCTGTTAGCACATCCACAAGCAAACGGCCCGCAAGGTCACCCGTATGGACGGTGATCTGGTCGTTCCTCAGCTGCACCAGTTCTTTGACGCGCAGTTCATGGCTGTCGGCCGCAAGCTGCTTGTCTTTCTGCGTCAGCCGTTTGGCAAGCTGCTTTTGCCAGATCTTCAGAAATGCGCGCACCTCTCCAATATCGTCATTCTGGCGGTTATACACGGTGCGAACCTGCCACACTGTGCCATTCGGTTCTGCTTCTACCGTATAGTAGGACGTATCCGGTGCAGATGCCTTTCTCACAAACAGCAAATAGCTCTCTTTGCGCTCGATCCGCTCCCAGTAGGTATCGCTGTTTGCGATGCAAATGAAGAGCGTTTGACTTTCTTTGAGAATATCTTCAAGTGAATTTGGCACCTGAAGCTGGAATTGCTCATCCGCAAACGAAAACTTTTCCCGAATCGCCTGCAGATTCTGCTCTATATGCGGATATGTCTGGAGGATATCTTCGGCGCGAAGTGTCAACTGCATTTCCTCTCTGCGGGCGGCCAATTCGTCATGCCGCTGCTGAAGTTTGCGCACACGATAAACGATGGGGTCGTTTGTGTCATAACCGAAACGGAACGCCATGGAAAGGTAGTCACGCCACAGTTCAATTACACGTTCGCTGCTCAAATTCAGTTCCTGCATCTGCCTGTTCAGGTAATGCTGGATCTGCCCATAGCGCATCCGATCTGCAATGAATTGCAGCTGCTGCGGGTCAATATGCTCTTTGCACATCCACTGGATCGCAAAATCTGAGATCGGCCCTCCTGCCTGCTTTTCAAATTGCAGCCATTCCAGAAATGCACGCCCACCCTGATTCTTCCGCAGCCGTGCAAGCTCCAGCCGATTCAGGCCAAGTTTGGGCGCAAGCCCTTTTTGCGCAGGTGCTCTCTGGAAAATCCGTTCCATGCCGTAGTAATCCTGTGTGCATTCCACCGCAAGCCGGAACAGACCTGCCTTTACCAACTGCTCCAAATCCGGCATCTTTTTCAGTACGACAAGATATTTTTCCGGGTCTGTCTTCATGTTTGCATGAATCAATTCCGGAAAGCCGGTCCACTGCAAGCAGGTTTTGGCAAGGTACGGGATCGTTTTTCCATACACGCGGCCGCTCTCGTTTCCCATATAACCGATAGAGCAGTTACAGCCTTTGATCCAACGCGATGCGCGCTGCTTATAAACACCCCAGTAAAATGCCTGCGTCGGGTTTGTACCCGCGTCGAAGATCGCACGGCGGAATTCATGGCAAAATGCCTCAACATTCCGGTATGTTTTCTTGCTGTAGGAACGCTCCGCCCAGAACTCCCGGATCACAAAGCCGCCCGGATAGGGCTGCATCAAATACATGATATTTCGCCCTGTACGCAGCCAGCCCATCTTGCCGAAGGATTTGAACTGCACCGTTCTCCTGCATCTGGGGCATCTGGCAACCGCATTGTGCTTCGGCTTCCGAATCGGAACCTCGCGGTCGCAATAGCTGCAATAACCGGTTTTGGTACCGCCGCGCCGGTATTGATAGAACATATAATTCTGCTCGACGCCGACCTTGCTGACCCATCTGTCCCAGTCCTTTGGAAGCGGAGGCACAAGCGCCATCGCCGCATCCCACGGATCGGTTTCTTTCTTGTGCCGGGCCAGAAGCTGCTTTTCCCGAATCCCTTCCTGAAACTCCCGGATCGCCACAATCGCGCCCCATTTGGAATGCAGATATTGGCTGATCACAGCGGAATCACGGGATGAGATCTGCATGTCATAGATGCCAAATCCCTGCTGCGGTAAATTGCGGAGCATCGCGGTACGCCACTTCTTTTCCACGAAACTGTATGTCAGGAAATCCTGCGCATCATAGTCAAGAAACAGCTCATACACTGGCTTTCTGCCGCCGGCAGCCAGATTTCTTGTCAGATAGATCGCGACCTTCAGAATCCGGTCAAACCGCTTGCATTTGGCGTAGCACTCGTGTTCATAGCGCAGTTCTTTTCGGAAATATCCGCTCTCTATCATCGGTTCGTTTTCAGCCTGCTTCAGCATCGCAGTCGTTGCCCACAGAACAGGCAATTTTTCTAATTCTTTTCGCTTCATTCGTTTATGCCGCCTCACATTCCTTAAAATTGTCGTCATACCAGACATCCGGCAGACGCTCCTTGCCGTCGATCACGCACAGCGAAAGATGCTCAATCTTCGGCCCGTTCACAGCTTCTCTGGCAAATGCCAGAATATCTCCGAGCTTGCCCTTTGCGCGCGGGTGCTTGCCGCGCACGACGGCGTAGCCATTCCATGCCTGCGCACGTTCTCTTTTGACATCACAGCCATCCGGCATCTGCGGATGGTCTGCCATATACGCAATCGCATGCAGGAAAAACTCCTGTGGCTCCAGCTTTCGGAGCACCCAGAGCTGCGTGCAGGAGATTCTGGAATCTACCGCATCCTCATCCAGATCGCCGCACGGACGAACCAGATAGTATTCCGAGTTCTGAAAATCCCCATAATAGCGCAGGCAGTCCATCGGGTTTGCCGCGCAATGAAACCCATTCGCCTGACAATTTGCCTGTTCCGTTACATTCAAGCCCATCTTTAGCTGATAGCCAAGGCAGACCATACCTGGGCACATTCCTTTATAAGCGATCATCCGGCCATGCCTCCCATCAGATCAAACATAGAAAACTGTTCTTCATCGGGCGATTTCTCCGGCTGCGGCATTTGAATGACCTGCTCCGGTTTTGCAGTCTTTGTCTCAGTTTTTGTCTTCTCCTTTTTGGGCTGACGCTTAGATTTGGCTGGCGCACCCGGATACGGTTTTGGAACAAACGGTTCCTCCTTGATCTCATCCTCTTCGGCGTTTGCATCCCGGAAATATTTCTCTGCCCAGTCATAACAGGTATCCTCCGGCACATCGCCGCCGTAAATGCCGTTTGGCTGCGGCTCTGTACCGTTGTCCTCCATTTCTGCGAGCAGATACTCCCGTGCTTTCCGGTTGATGAATTGCAGACAATGTGCCATACTCTTGCGCGGGTGCATGACCATCCGCGCGAACGCTGGATCACTGAGACAGAGCGTCTGCACATACTCGGAAACACACTCCTTGAGATTCCGCCGCGTCAGCCGCTCGGTTTCTTTTTTCATGCGCTCCATCGACGCTTTGACCAGCTCCGTCTCGCTCATCTGCTCAATTTTTGCAAGCGCAGCCTGTTCAGCAGTACGCTTTTCCGCCTGCTGCCGCTCCCATTCCGCTTTCCGTTTGGCTTCTGCTTCCTCGTGCCGACGGCGCCTTTCTGTTTCCGCTGCCGCAGGATCTTCCTGCTCTGCTTCCGTTTTGGCAACCAACTCTGCCACAGGCTCCTTGCTCGTCACTTCCGCAGCGGCGGCAGCTTTTTTCTGCTCGTGCTGCTGGATCAGCTTTGCCTGCAAGCTCTGTATTTCGGCCGCTTTGGAATCGTGTCCGTCCAATTCTGTCTGCTGGTTTTCCAGATCAAGCTCTGAAAATACGCCCATGATAAAGCTCCTTTCTGATAGAAAATGGGCGCAGCGATTCTGCTGCGCCCATTCATGTGTTATACCCGATAGATCAGTGTGCTGAATGCGTCGAAGCAGTAGCACACGAATCCCGGATATTCTGCGGTCTTTCGTTTGATTTTCCTCTGGATCTCAGCGGCATCGCGTTCACTGACGCTGTCCGCGTCCTCCCAGAGCATTGCCGTAAAGCTGGCACCGTCCTGTACTTCGCGGACATGCGCACCAAGATCCTGGCAGAATGTGCGAAGCTGCACAATCTCATCTCGCTCGTCCATATCTCTCTGGTCGCGGTCATTATGTCGTGACTGCTTTCAGCTTGACCTGAATTGTAATCTCGTCGGAGCGCAGAATGACATGGTCGATTTTTGCTTCAAGAACCCCCGGCATGGCCGTTTCCGGTATCTCATATAAGCAGCGGAAGCGGCCGATGACCTTCCTGTCCGTCTTCACGGCCACAGGAACCTCGTCACTGAGGATGCCAATCTGATTTGCAAAATCCAGAACCGTAATTTTTCTCATAAGCTGTTTCCTTTCATTTTTGTATTGGCCGCGCCAGCAGCGGAGAAAACGCCACTGGCACGAACTGCTTCCTATCCCGATAGTAATACCGCCGCTTTTCCGCATCGTACAGCTCCAGTACATCGGACGGTGCAATGCAGCGCCCCGGATAGTCCGCCGGCAGCTTGCCGTTATAGTGGTCAAATACACGCTCCAGCACAGCCAAATCCGGCTCTCCTTTCGCGCAATAGAGCATTTCATCGCGCACCAGCCGGTACTCACTTGCAGGCGGTTGCTGAAAGCCTGCCTTGTGGAGCGCGTCGATCCCGGAGAACGCGAACGGTTTCGTTTTCTCCGTATCCGTAAATTCCAGCTGATAAATGCGGCAGCCGAGCTGCTTACGCTGCGCGTTCAAAAGCTCTGCCAACCGTGCGTTGCCGCCGGGCTGCAAAAAGGCGTGGTATTCTTCATCCGACAAGCCGAGATACGCCTGCAAGGGCACACCATCCGGCTGCGTCTTGTGCCACTGTTCCACGCAGGCATCTATCTCGGAAAACGCACACGCGCCATACAGATACCGATCCCGGAACGTCATTGTTTTCGGTGCTTTCCCAGCGTTCTTCCGGAGCGCAAGCTGCCAGTCATCTAACCCCTTATAGTTGGGATTCCACGTCAGCCGACGGCATTGCAGGCCGTGCTTTCGTGCCATCAGATAGATCTTGGAGGCACCTTTCTCAACGTGAACATTCCGATACTTGTCCATGTCCTGCGCCTCAATGATCTCCTCCGTGCCGTTCTTTTTGAGGAACGCAAACAGCTCGTCCAGCTTGGACACGTTGTTTGCTCCGGCAGTTGCCACGAAGGTGCGGTTCATCAGTGCATGGCAGATGTCAGCCTTGAGTAACCCTTCCGTCACATAGACCACTCTGGAACACGGATCGCCGACAAAGTGGATGGGACTCTCCGAGGACGTTCCCATCGGTTTGCTGCTCGACGACAGCCAGAGGTACTTCGTGCCCTCCTTATCGGCGGGCGCGTTTTCCTCCCGGATGGGGATATCCAGCCGGATCTGTGCGCCGCAGACCAGTCCGTCCGCGCTTCTGGCTGGGATCAAAATCCCAGCCGTGCGTGTTCCGAATCGTACTGTCCATCTGCCGTCCTCCGCCAAATAAAAGCCGGGGACACCCTGTACGATGCAGCCCTGCTTCAAAAGCCGCGCCGTCAAACTCTTGCAGAGATAGGGCGGCGGGGTGCTTTTGAAGCCGAACCGTTCGACCTGGTCGTCCGTCAGTCCACGCACCTCACGCAGATGCGCACGGTGCTTCGGCGTCAGCGACAGCATGGAAAACAGCATCGAAAGCGTCTGATGGATCGCCTGCCGGGGTGCCCTGGCCGACTGCGCGATTTCTTGCGGCTGCCGGTTCTGGTAGCTCTGGTACTCTGGCGCGTAATCTCCGGTTTGAAGCGCTTCGCAGATCTCCCGGTAGGCGTCCGCGTTGCTGATCCCGTAGACCTTTGCATAGAGCGCCAGCATCCCACCGGACTCCTGACAGTAATTACAGTGCCATACGTCCCGTGACGTTTTCAGATAGAGCTTGCCGCGATGATCGGCGCAAAGCGGGCAGTCCACATACAGAAAATCCGGGCCGCGCCTGCGGATATTGAGCCGCAGCAGCGATGCAATATCTGTAATGTGGAACGGAAACTGTGAAGAACCGGCTCTGATAACGGCCACACCCTTTCATCCAAACTTGACGCTTCATCCGGCTTTCTGCTGCAGATTGTCCAGCAGAACAGATGCAGCGGCTTTGAGAATGTTGTCCGCCTGATCGCAGCCATAGAGGTACCACTTGAGGCTCGCCGGGCGGCGCTGCGCGACCTGTTCGAGCGTCCAGCCGCGGCAGGTGCCGATCTGCACCACAACGGCCTTTGCCTCGTCCACCGTCATACGCTGCGTGATCTCGCTGACATCCATATCTGCCGTATAGGACGCGGCCTGCGGCTGTTCTGCAAGCTCTTCCGCAGCCTCTTCCTGCTGTGGCGGCACGACATGAAGGTCAGGCGCTTCTTCCTGTGCTGCACTGACCGACTGCTCCTGCTGTACATCTGCCACAACGGCCATAAAACCTTCCGTAACGTTCTGCACATCAGACGCGGTTGTTTCCGCAACGTGCTGTTCAGTGGGCACAGAATCCATATCCATCGTCGGCGGTGTTTCTGCGGCAGATTCCTCCGCAATGAGCGCTTTGGTTTCCTCGGCAGATGCTTCTGCGACTTCTGTCCGGATCGGCACTTCCGACCCAAACAGCTCGCCGCCGTAGTCGCGGCTCACGTCGCAGAACTGGATACCGAAGCCGGCGTTTTCCAGCGCCATGTTGAGCGCATCCTCCTGCGCGGCGCGGAGAAATTCCCCGCCGGGGACATTCTCCCTGCGCTGTTCGGAGGTAAAGCTGGCGGCCGGAACCGGATCGTCCTTGCTGAAATAAACCTGCGCTTCGATAATTGCCAGCTGGTCGCTGATGCGCAGCGGCTTCAGGAGCATTCTCCCGTTCGGGCAGGCCAGACGGAACCAGAGCCGCTTATAGCGGAGATCCAGCTTCCAGACCGGGTGCCCGGTTTTGACGGAGATCGTTTTGCGCAGGAGTTTCATCGGGTCAAAGCCCGGCACCTTGCGCAGCTGCTGCACGGCGGCGTTGTTCATCACGGTGGATTTGTTGTCATTCATTTCTTAGAACTCCTTCCATAAATAAAATAAGAGATGATTGCGCAAATTCTGCACATTCATCTCAACTTAACCGGCTTTTTTCAATTTCTGCTCTGTCGCGCCCTGCGGCAGAGCCTTTTGTCTGAATACCTGGTTGTACTTTAAGATCCGTTCGGCAAGGCAGGTGTTCCGTTTGACCTTTCTGCCGGAGTGGATCGCCAGAAACAGCGCACGCTTCTGCCCGACCAGAATCACACGCTTTTTTGCGCGTGTTACGGCAGTATAGATCAGATTCTTCGTCAGCAAAATGCGGTGCGCCATCAAAATGGGAATTATGACCGTTTCGTACTCCGAACCCATCGACTTATGGATCGTAATGGCATATGCCGCTTCCAGATCACCGAGCTGGTTTTTGGAATACTCCACAATGCGCCCGTCAAAATCCACGCACAGCTTATCGGGTAGGATCTTGCAGATGCTCCCGATGTCACCGTTGAACACACCCTTGAATTTCTGCTTACACGCGGAATCATAACCTTCCAGATTGTAATTATTCTTGGTCTGCATCACGCGGTCGTGCAGGCGAAAGATACGCTCTCCGAACGCCAGCTCCGGAATTTTTTCCGTATGTGGATTGACCGTTTCCCGAATCAGTACGTTCAGACCGTTGGAAGACGCTTCTCCGTCCGTCCGATAGGGCGAGATGATCTGAAGCTGTCCAATGGACGTATCCTGCAATTCCTGCAAATAGAGCGTCTGGATCTGCGCCGCGGCTTCCTCCTGATTTTCTGCTTTGACGAACTGAAAATCCGGACCATAGAACAGGCTGCTGTTTTCCTCGTTGATGAATTTGGCATTGTAGGCGATCAGGCTGTCCTTGGATTGCCGGAAGATCTCATCGAGAACCGTCACCGGCACGATGCCGCTTCCGATCAGCTCCGCGAACACATTGCCCGCGCCGACGCTCTCCAGCTGATCGACGTCGCCCAGCAGCAGAAGCTTTGTACCTCTCTGCAGGCGCGTAAACAGCTGATGCGCCAGCCACATATCCACCATGGACGCCTCATCCACGATCAGAAAATCAACTTGCAGCGGCTTATCCTGCTTGTCCTTGCTGCAAAAATCGCCCTGCAAGCCAAGCAGACTGTGCAGCGTCAGTGCCTCCAGCATCCCGGTGCTCTGTGCCATGCGTCGGCTGGCTTTGCCGGTCGGCGCGGCGAGGACGATGCGGTTTTTGGGGTGCAAAATCCGGTAAACCTCGATGATGGCTTTCAGCACCGTCGTCTTGCCGGTGCCGGGGCCGCCGGTGATAATGGAGAGATTCCGCTCCATCGCCACCTCAACGCCGCGGCTCTGCCGCTTTGTTAAGTGCAAGCCGAGTTTTTGCTTGACCTGCTCCAGTGGAAGCGTCACATCAATTTTTTCCATGTGTTCCATGAGCATGGCTGCCGCCTTTGCCGCAGTCTCTACCTCCTGCATAAAAATATGCGGAAGATACAGCCGACCACCGTCGGAAACAATCTCGTTGTCTTCTGCCATCTGCTGCAATTTCTGCTCTACCTCCGCACGCCTGACCTGCATTTGGGGAAGCGGGATCGTCTCGTTGAGAAATTGCATGGATTCTGTGATCAAGGCATTGACCTCCAGATACAGATGCCCGTGCTGCCGCGCGTTTTCCAGCGCACAGATCATCGCGCCGTGGATACGAACCGGGTCGTGCGGGTCGCCGCCGGACTTCCGGATGATCGTATCGACACGCCGAAAGCCGAAGCCGGAGATCTCGCAGAGCCGGAACGGGCTTTTTCGCAGGATATCCGTGCAGGCGGGGCCGAAATGCTGATAGATTTTCATCGCCGTCACTGGCGTGACCTGAAACGGTGTCAGCAGCTCCATAATATCCCGCATGGCACGGCTTTCCGCATAACACGTTTTGATCTCCTCCAGCTTCTGCTCCGTGATGCCGCGGATCTCCAGCAGCTTCTCCGGGTGGTATTCCAGCACATCGAGCGTATCTGTGCCGAACCGCTGGACAATGCTTCTGGCTGTACTTTCTCCAATGCCCTTGAGAAGACCCGATGAAAGATAGCTCAGAAGTCCTTCCGTTGTCGGCGGCACAAGCTCGTGCCAGTGCTCCACATGGAGCTGCAGGCCGTATTTGCCCTCTTTCCAGTCGCCCTCGATCTCCAGCTTGACGGAATCCGTCTGCGGCAGGCCATAGCCGACAGCGGTGAACCGAAGCATCCGGTTTCGGAACGTGTATTGGGAACGGGCTTCTTCCGGTACGGACGGATCATCTGTGCGCATCCGAAGAATGGTGTATTTGCTGGCTTCATTGAAGTAGATAAGCTTATCATAGGCTGCAATCATTCGTTTTTCACCTCACTCAAGCGGCGGGCTGCGCCGCGATTTTGATGCTGAACCGTCTGGACTCCGACGTTTCCACAAACTGCTCGTAGATCTCCGGATATACCTCCCGCAAGCGGATCATGTTGTCCTTGGAGATGCCCTGCCTGCGAATGGGATTGTAGGAAATAACATAGTTTTGTTCACCGTCCGCACAAGTTGCACAGTCTTTGCCGTCCAGCTCGCTGACCAGCAGGCCCTTGAGCTGCTGCATCTGCGTATCCAGCTGTGTGACCTGTTTTGCAAGCGCGTTTTTCTCCTCCTGAAGCTGCAAATACTGGTGGATCTGCGTGACCTGCGGTGCGCCGAACGCTGCCGGCGGCAAGTCTTTTCGGTCAATGCCTTTCCATCTCTGCAAACTCTGCAAGATAAGGTCGCCGCTTTCCATATAGTCCGGTGGCTGGTGCTTCTGCACATGGTCGTTCCAGAACGCATCCTCCAGCGCGATCAGCTCCGACTCATAGGCATAGTCCCGGTCCAAATGCCGGATGATGACCTCATCCTCATTGTTTCCATACAGGCAGCAGAAGTAGACCCTGTCCAGATTCATGACTGACATATAATGCCGACCCTGAGATTCGTAGTACACCGGAACGATCTCCTCGCCGTTGTACCACCAGTTTTCTCGGGCGTTATAATTTGTCGTCTTGATCTCCAAAATGGCATTGCTGCCGTCCGGAAGCTCCACAAGGTAGTCCAGATCCGCCAGCATCCACGGATACAGCGGGTGCTGGAACATGACCTTCCGCTGAAAGATATGCAGCCCGGTTTTCTTCGCAAAAATCCGCGCAACCAGATCCTCTAGCAGATGTCCCATTTCCAGCGCGACCCAGTTTTCATCCATGTCCGCCTTTACAACATTCAGCTTGTCATAGTACAGATCCCGTGCTGTCCGCCATGGCGAAATGCCGAGGATCGCCGCAGCGTCGCTGCCGCCGATGCCCCGCCGTCGATAGGACAGCCATTCTTCGTTGCTCAGATTGCTCGTGTCTACCAACTCCTGCGGCTCATACTTCAGCCACAACACCATTCTTTTCTCCCTTCTTCCACACCCGCAGCCGTACCACACGCTTCCGCTCGTGAACCGCTTTGCGATGATACGCCGCAGACTGCCGCTGCCGTCCTCCGGGACGCCATTTCTTTCTTGTTTTCATTTGGTTACCGCCTTTCTCAAAAAATATATCCTCAAAGCCTTTCGGCATTTGGGCAAAAAAAGAACGAGAACGCTCGGCGGCGCAGTTTTTCTGCGTCGCGGTCATTCCCGCAATCTGTGGGCGTTGCGCCCAAAAAAGAAATCCGGCAGAAACCCGTCCTGCGGACATGGCAACTCTACCGGAAATCGTAAAAGCCTGACAATACGTGTGCAAGTCGGAATACTCCGAACGCTGCGGCTGTCGTGCCACAAGCGGTATGCACAAATCTCAATTACAAGCCAACTTTACCACAAGATATTGTGGTTGTCAAGGAAAGGGCAGCTTACGGCCACTTGGAAGTCAATTCCTTCCGGAGATATTCATACTCCGGAAGCTGTTCAAAAAACGGCTGCCACCGGCGCAGGATCTCAGCACGCTCCAACGGGTCTGCCGTTTCTATGGAATGTTCGTTTTCTGTCAGCAGGAGCACATCCAGCGCAATGTCCTCCAGCATGAGTTCGCACAGTCCTTCTGCCGTTTCAATGCGCCGCGCACTATCTACATAGTCATAATTCGTTGAAATGTCCAGCAGGACATATCCCACCTTGTCCGACCAGACAAGGTCAAAGGCATCGCTTTCCTTCAGCCGCTCCGCAAACACCGAGATCACCCGATCCAGCTTCTGTTTTTCCTGTTTTGTGTAAATCATGATTATCCCTCCATAATCGCGTTATGTTTTAGCTACATCATTTCCTATCACGAATTATGGCATTTTGTCAATGATGGGATTTCTAAATGGCGCAAATTGACTGAGTCAGCTTTAAGAATCCGACTGAATGAGATCGTAAAATTTGGCTGATTCGGATAGCACAGAGAATGCACTGTCGCTTGGATTATCTCGTTTTAGACCGTGGCGTTACCTTTAGTGTCGTAGTCATTTTGATAATTTACCATGCTGCCATGTCTTGAATCCATCTTTTGAAGTGTGGGCATTGTTTCATGATTGTATGGATCCCCATAGCATCTGAAAGCTGTGTTCCATTTTTGATTTTTGCATATCCGGGGATCAGCGCCTCCAGTCTTTTTGACGGCGCGGTTTCTGGAGAATTGTTGATATGTTCAGGCGTTTCAAATTCTTCGCGAATTCTTTGAACAGCAGTAACTACTTCGTCTCCGGCAATCAAAGAAAATGTTTCTGGTTTGGAAAATAAAATCCCTTCAAACTCATAGAGCATGAAATGGAATTTGCAGTTACGCTCTCCAATGTCCTCGTTGATAATGGATTCGATTTTGTTGATCCGTTCAAAAATATCTGTGGTTGCATCGGCAATACCTGGGGTGTCGCTGGGCATCGCATAGTAGTCAAACATGGTCGTTACATACTCATGGGGATGGCTTTTGCAAAGAATCATTAGTTCGCTTTTGATCTTTGCATAGCGGCTCACCCCGCCGCGATATTTCCTGTTGGCATCTCGCCTTGTTTCACAGACAATAGGGCGTACATAAATGCCCAGAGCGAAAAAGTAAGGATACAGTACAGTGTTAATAAAGGATTCTTCTGTGGGACCTTCGCAATAAATATAAATCGTTTTCATTTCGAGAGTCTACCTCCCAAAATGTTCTTCTTCCAAAGATCACCCAATGTGTAGTCTCCATCCAACCACAGCTTGAGCTGTTCCGAGTCTAAGCGTCTGAACTCAGAACCGTTGTCGCTTCTATCGACTACAATTACATCTTCTACATCAAATTCATTTAACAATTCCACGGACTGCGTTGAAATAATAATTTGCTTTTCGTTGGAAAGCTGACGCACCATTTCAGCGAAGATCGTGATCGCATAGGGGTGTAAGCCGAGTTCCGGCTCATCGACAATGATAGTGGCCGGCTGCAATTCATGCGGCTGCAGTAAAAGTGTAGTCAAGCAAATAAAACGCAGCGTTCCATCTGAAAGCTGAGAGGCATTAAAGATATCCTCACAGCCGGTCTGTCGCCACCGCAGGACAATTTGCTCTTCATTGCCCTCCTGCGGATCCAAAACAAAATCCGAAAAATACGGGGCGACCAAGCGGATCGTATCCACAATCTCCTCGTAATTCTGTTTGAAGTGATTTTTTAGCCGATATAGGAATGCTGCCAGATTTGCAGCATCGTACATAAGCACTCTATTGTTTGAGATATTGTGTTCTTGCTTGACTCTGGCGCCTTTTCCTGTGTCATGAAAGTGATATACGCGCCAATTCTGCTTGCGAAGAATAGGAATCACATAGCCGTCAATTTGATTATGCGCACCGGTTTCCCAATTCGATTCACTATGACCGCGCCCAATATTGGTTTCATTGTCCCAACCGCCATGATAGCCGAAGTATTCCTTTTGGAAGATCAACCGGTTATCATCGGTAGGCACCAGAACAAAACCATAAGAATTCTGCTCAAAGAATACTTCAAAGTCAATTTCCTCCGTTTCTTTTCGCCCTTTGTACAAGAGAGAACTTAAACCGCTTTGACCAACAGATACCTGGAGATTCTTGGATAGAATGTTTTGAAGGAAAGAAAAAGAAGAAATAAAGTTGCTTTTTCCTGCACCGTTGGAGCCGATAAGCACATTGATTTTCCCGAAAGAAATATCACAGCTTTTAATTGATTTGAAGCCATGGATTGTCATGCGACTCAGCTGCTCTTTCTGCAATGGCATATGACCCCTCCGAACTAAGATGAAATATTGTTTTCATTATAGAAGAAAATGCAGGGAATAGCAAGTGAATTATGATGCAGCGGCACAATGCAAACGTTCTGGCCGGATATTTTTATTCGAAATATTTTTGATCATTGTGCAGAAAAAGTCGAAGTGCTCCCTATTTTCTTAGTGTAAGAACCTTCAAGCAATGCACCTTGACAACCGAACACCCATCTGGCAGGGAGATACAGCAGCCGCGGACAGTATGCGACGACATGAGCGTACCCACGGCCTAACGCTGCACAGCAGCGACTGCAATACGTGCTCTTGACCGGAGCGCAGGAACGGACTGCCGGATGGCTAACCCAACTAACGGGAGGATCAAAAATGAAAAATACATCGCCATACAGCAAGCGCTCGCTGAAGCGTCTCGCGGACTACCCGGATGTTTTGACCGTAGAGGAAGCCAGTGAATTGCTGGGCGTTTGCACGAAAACTGTGTACAGTCTGATTAAAAAGGGTGATTTGAAGAAACTTAATGTTGGTCGGCTGTTCCGCATCCCCAAGCGTGAAATTTTACGCTATCTGGGAATTCATGAAACAAAATAAGAATTCATGCAGAATTTGATGGAATGTCGTTGAAAATCGTGGACATCTGCCGTATAAGTTTTATATAGGCAATGGCAGGTGAGTTTGCGGCTCGTGAAAGGAGCAATGAAATTTGTTATCGGGTCATCTGCGAGAAAAAAACAACACTTATTACGCCGTCTTGAACTGCAAGCACAGCGACGGCAAACGCTATTCAAAATGGGTTTCCACAGGAATTGCTGTAAAGAAAGGCAACAAGCGCGCAGCGGAGAAAAAGCTGGAGGAATTCTGCACAACCTACGATGAGTACGGGAATCTTCCGGGTGAAAAACCGGAAGCACAGCAAAATGCACAGCTCGCGACAGTCGGTAAGATTTCCTCTGACATTCTCTTTTGCGACTATATGCTCACATGGCTGTCCTATGTAGAAACAGAGGTCGATCCTGTCACATACAGCGGCTATTGCAACTGTGTCGAAAACAACGTTTATCCCTATTTCAAAGAAACCGGCATTAAACTGTCTGAGCTGGAGCCGGCGCATCTGCGTGAGTTTTACAGGTATGAACGAAAGGGCGATCCAGAGCACGGACGAAAGCAGAAAAAGAGAACGACGGTTGCACACTATCACGCTGCCATCCACGCAGCATTGGAACTGGCACTTGAAGACAAAGTGATTTTAAGTAACGCAGCACATAAGCAGCGTCCAAAAACCGAACGTTTCATTGGCAGCTTCTATATGCCGGATGAGGCACTGGAGTGTATCCATGCAGCCGAAGGAACTCGTCTGGAGCTGGCTGTCCTGTTTGGATTCTTTTATGGCCTGCGGCGAAGTGAAATCGTTGGCTTGAAATGGCAGAACTTCGATTTCGCGAACAACCTGTTTACCATAGCGCACACGGTAACAACGTATTCACGAAAAGGAGAACATACTGTTATTTACGCCAAAGACAAGGCGAAGAATGCGTCCAGCATCCGTACTCTGCCGCTGATTCCGCTTTTTCAGAAGAAACTGCGGGAGCTTCGCAAGCAGCAAAAGGAGGATCAGCGCCTGTTCGGTAATTGCTACAATCAGAAATACCTCGGATATGTTTACGTCAATGAAATTGGCGAGCTGATCAAACCAGACTACATTACAGAAGCGTTTTCAAATCTGTTGAAGAAGAATGGCTTGCGGCATATCCGCTTTCACGATACGCGGCACAGCTGCGCAAGCTTATTGCTTCGCAACGGCGTAGCTATGAAGGATATTCAGGCATGGCTGGGCCACAGCGATTATAGTACAACAGCAAATCTTTACGCGCATCTTGAGGTGTCGGAGTCCGTACAGCGGTCAGCCAGCCGACTGAACAGCGGACTGTTCCATAACGCTGCGGATTTGTCCGAGCTGCCGGCAGGCGACAATGATCTGGAGGAAACCGGATAGAGAAAAACAGAGGCAAGCAATCGCTTACCTCTGTCTGGCGGAGAGTTAGGGATTCGAACCCTAGGTACCTTTCGGTACACAGCATTTCGAGGGTCGTGAAACAGCCAAAACCGCCCTGTATTTCCGCATATCTTCTTATAGGTTATCTGTGAAAAGCCTTGTAAACAAAGGCTTTTCTTGTATCTTGTGATTGTGGCGGTTTTTCTTTTTACAACCCTGTTTTTCACGTCCGGGCACCATTTGGGCACCACGGGCACCATTGAAGAAAAGGAGAATCCGATGAAAAACACTCTACTTGACAAAGGTATTATAACCCCGTCCGGCGAAATCAGCAAGGACAAAATCAACCTTGTCGCCGGATCAATCACGCAGCCGTTCGCAGAAATGGTCTGGGTGACGACAGGCGGCGATATGGAAACCATCAACCGCCTTACCGATGTTCTCGTTTCCATGAATACCCCCGCAGACCGGGGCAAGCTGTTCAAAATCATCAAAATGCTGTATGGGCTTATGGGCTTACCGTTTTCCGAGGAAGCCGAGCCGATGGACGCCGCCCCCGACGTATTGGAATACTTCATCTTTTCCTTTACGGCAGATTTTGGCGAAATCATCAAAGACTATATCGCGGAAGCACAATAGAATACGCGCACACAGGCGGCGTTTCTCACTCCCCACCGGGGAGAAAAGGAACGCCGCTTTTTTCATGCCCTCATGTTACGCAGTAGAGCAGGAAAAAGCCTTGCAGCAAGCGGCTTTTGGGACGCGACTTTGACGGGGTAAGGTGTTTATACCTTTTCCCTTAAAAACGCGCTTCTACTGCGTAACAAAACCACAGCAAAGGAGTGATGAACAATGGCAGTTTTCCGTGTGGAACGAAACCGCGGCTATACCGTAATGAGCAACCACCATCTACGCAACAGGGACTTGACCTTGAAAGCAAAGGGGCTGCTTTCGCAAATGCTGTCCCTGCCGGACAACTGGGACTATACCCTTGCGGGGCTATCCCGCATCAACCGGGAAAGTATTGACGCGATCCGTACCGCCGTATGGGAGCTTGAAAAAGCCGGATATATCACCCGGCGGCAGGGGCGCGACGAAAAGGGCAAGATGGCGGCAATCGAGTACACCATCTACGAGCAGCCGCAGTTGGAAAACCCGATATTGGAAAATCCAACAACGGATAACCCGATGTTGGAAAATCCGATGACGGATAATCCGACGTCGGAAAATCCAACGCAATTAAATAAAGATATATCAAGAACTGATTTATCAAAAAAAGAGAAATCAAATACGGATCTATCAAATACCCATTCCATTCCTATCCTTTCCCCTTACCCCTCACCTTTCACAGAGGACGCGGCAGAGTCGGAACGGAAAGGAACGGAAGCGAAATCGCAGAGCGCAATAGAGATTTACAGGGACATCATCAAGGACAATATCGAGTATGACATTCTCATACAGGACCCGCACATGGATAAAGACCGCTTGGACGAAATCGTTGACCTCATACTGGAAACGGTATGCACAGCGAGAAAGACGCTCCGCATTGCCGGGGACGACTATCCGGCAGAGCTTGTCAAAAGCAAGTTTTTGAAGCTGACGAGCAGCCATATTGAATTTGTCCTTGACTGTATGCGGGAGAACACCACGAAGATCCGCAATATCAAGCAGTATCTACGGGCGGTGCTGTTCAACGCCCCGTCCACCATCGACAGCTACTATACCGCCCTTGTCGCCCACGACATGGCAAGCGGCGCATGGGCGAAGCCGAAAGGCGGCATACCCGATTACACCTGTAACGAGGGCGAAAGCCTGTAAAACCAAAGGAGGACAAGACTATGAAGCAGGGCGCATTGTTTTTTGACGAAACCGCTGACCGCTACGACATCCGCTTTGACCTTGCCGATTACTACGGCGGGCTGCATTGCGGCGAGTGCCTGGAGGTATTCACAGGCGGCAAGTGGAAGCCGACCCGCATGGAGTACGGCGACAACTGGTATCTTGCGGGTGTCCGCGCCGAGGACTTGAACGGCTTACTGGTGCGGATTTAAGCGGGGCGGCGCAGATAGCGGACGCCCATTTTTTGCGCCTAAAAGCGGCGCAGCACATATCACCGCGAAAGGAGGACGGTAAATGCAAGATGAAATCAACGAAAAAGTCATTGCCTTATCCATAAGGACGACCAAGCTCACCGCCGAAATGCTGCAAAAATCCATTCGCTTCATGCTTTCACAAATCAAAAAGCAGTTGGATAAGCCAGTGCAGCACCACGGCAAGCAGACCCTAAAACAGCTTATGAAGCAGAACGCAGGCGCAAGCAGCATCGAAATCACTGACAGCAATATCAAAGCCTTTGAGAGTACGGCAAAGAAATACGGTGTTGACTTTGCGCTGAAAAAGGACGCGACAGAAAGCCCGCCCCGCTACCTTGTGTTTTTCAAGGGGCGCGACGCGGACGTTTTGACCGCAGCCTTTCAGGAGTTTTCCGCAAGGAAGCTGACGCAGGAACAAAAACCCTCGATCCGCAAGGCGTTAGCCGCCTTTAAGGACAAAGCAAAGCAGCTTAACGCCGACCGTCAAAAGGTGAAAAATCAGACAAGAGGGGGCATTGAGCGATGAAAAGCATAAATCTGAAAAAGCTGATACTTCCGAATCTCCCGTATCTGCTCTTTGTGTATCTCTTTGATAAAGTGGGACAGGCGGCGCGGCTTGCGCCGGGGACTGACTTCTCCGGCAAGCTGCTTTCCATTGGTGACGGCTTTGCCGCCGCCTTTTCCTCATTCGCGCCGAGCCTGCACCCCGCAGATTTCCTTGTGGGCATTTTGGGCGCGGCACTGATCCGGCTTATTGTTTACGTCAAAGGCAAAAATGCGAAGAAATATCGCCGTGGCGTAGAGTACGGCAGCGCGAGATGGGGCAGCGCCGACGATATACGCCCGTACATCGACCCGGTGTTTGAAAACAATGTGCTGCTCACACAGACGGAACGGCTGATGATGAACAGCCGCCCGAAGCAACCGAAGTACGCACGGAACAAAAACGTGCTAGTGGTGGGCGGCAGCGGAAGCGGCAAAACCCGCTTTTTCGTCAAACCCAACCTGATGCAGATGCACAGCAGCTATCTTGTGTCTGACCCGAAAGGTACTCTCCTGCTTGAGTGCGGCAAGCTCTTGGAGCGCGGCAGTCCGAAGCTGGGCGAGGACGGAAAGCCCGTTAGAAAAAACGGAAAGATCATCTATGAGCCGTACCGTATTAAGGTGCTGAATACCATTAACTTCAAAAAGAGCATGAAATACAATCCTTTCGCCTATCTCCGCGACGAAAAGGATATTTTGAAGCTGGTAAACACGCTGATTGCCAATACCAAGGGCAGCGGCGAAAAGTCCGGCGAGGATTTTTGGGTGAAAGCCGAGCGGCTGCTGTACTGTGCGTTAATCGGCTACATTCACTACGAAGCCCCGGACGCAGAGCGAAACTTTACGACGCTGCTTGAAATGATCAACGCAAGCGAAGCCCGCGAGGATGACAGCGAGTTTCAAAGCCCCGTTGACCTCATGTTTGAACGCTTGGAGGAAAAAGACCCGGAGCATTTTGCGGTCAAGCAGTACAAAAAGTTTCTGCTGTCTGCGGGCAAGACCCGTTCCTCGATCCTCATTTCCTGCGGCGCGAGGCTAGCGCCCTTTGACATTCGGGAACTGCGGGAACTTATGGAAAGCGACGAATTGGAGCTTGATACGCTGGGCGACAGAAAGACCGCGCTGTTCATCATCACAAGCGACACCGACCCCACCTTTGACTTTGTAACGGCAATGATCGTATCGCAGCTTTTCAATCTGCTCTGTACCAAAGCCGACGACGAATACGGCGGCAGACTTCCTATCCACGTTCGCTGTCTGCTGGACGAGGTAGCCAACATCACGATCCCCAATTTGGAACGGCTAATCAGCGTCCTGCGAAGCCGGGAAATCTCTGCTTGCCTTGTGGTGCAGGCGCAGAGCCAGCTAAAAGCCATCTACAAGGAACACGCCGACACCATCATTGGGAATTGCGATACAACCCTTTTCCTCGGCGGCAAGGAGAAAACGACGCTGAAAGAAATCTCCGAGGTTTTGGGGAAAGAAACGATTGACAGCTTCAACACTTCCGAAAACCGGGGGCGGGACGTTTCTCATGGACTGAACTATCAAAAGCTCGGAAAGGAGCTTATGAGCCAGGACGAAATTGCCGTGATGGACGGCGGGAAATGTATCTTGCAGCTACGGGGTGTTCGCCCGTTCTTCTCCGACAAGTACGACATCACGAGACACCCGAAATACAAATATCTTTCGGACTACGACAAGAAAAACACCTTTGACATCGAGAAGTTTTTGAAGCGGCAGCGACGCCCGGTAATCATCAAGCCGGATACCGTCTTTGACTATTACGAAATTGACGCAGCGGATTTACAGGAGGTTACGGAATGAACAGACGCATCAGAAAGAAACGGGAAAAGCAGCAGCTTGCGCGGGCGATCCGGGAGCTTGTCGCCCTCGCGGAGAAACGGCAGCAAAAGCGGCAGGAAGCCATCGACCGCTTTCTGACCGCATACAGCGCCTACCTTGCCAAGTAGGGCGGCGCGGAAAGGAGGACGCCGTGACGAACGCCTGCAAAACGCCGGAAGCAGTCATGCAGACGCTTATCACCGCTCTTGCCGCAGGGCTTGCGGTATGGGGTGCCGTGCAGCTTTTGGAGAGCTTTCAAAGCGGCGGCGAACGCCAGCGGGCGCAAGCTCTCGATCTCATTAAAGCGGGCGGTGAAATTGTCCGCACTGCCACTTGGGAGGTGATACCGCCATCAAGACCGTAAGCATCGGCTACATGGTACGCGCTCCTACCTCTGCACTTCCTATTCCCTTGCGGGCATTGCCCGCGCAGCCGCCTTTTTTGATGAGGGCGGCTTTTTTCATGCACAAAAATACAAACACAAAAATTCAAGAGCCGCAAAGCGGCAGAAAGTGAGGTCTATCTATGACATTTTTCAATTCGGCAGTAGACGTATTGCAGACCCTTGTGATTGCACTGGGCGCAGGTCTTGGCATCTGGGGCGTTATCAACCTCTTGGAGGGCTATGGTAACGACAATCCGGGGGCAAATGCTCATGTACGGTAGAGAAGCACAAAGCAAAACAAGGATAGTCAGCCCTGCCACTATTCCGAAGTCAGGGGAACGCAATAGAAAAATTCATAGCTGTATGCTATACTTAATTAGCATTTGAACATATCAAGCTGACACAGCAATCTCTTTACTTGCCGTTAATGCGCGTCTACCAATAGTCCGCACAAAGCAAGAGTAGCGTAAAGGTATAAAAATTTCAAACTTCTTTGTAACGAAATTCCGATTTCTCCGTCTAACCTATGAAGCTGAAGGAGGTGATGACAAGTATGGACTATGAAAAGCTCTATAAAGCCTACTATTTACAGGTATACTCGTATACTATTTCTCTTGCCAAAAATCGTGAGATAGCAGAGGAAATCACGCAGAACACATTCTATAAGGCTGTTTCTACAACATCACAATTCAAAGGTAAGTCAGATGAATTGACATGGCTCTGCTCCATAGCAAAAAACCTTTACCATGATGAAATGCGAAGCCGTCAGCGAGTAGCTGATGTGAGTGAAATCAATGACTTGCCATCAAATGAAAATGTTGAGAACTCAGTTGCAGATTCTGACATGGCGTTCCGCATACACCTCGTTCTTCACCGTTTGGAAGAACCATACAAAGAAGTCTTTCAGCTTCGCGTATTCGGGGAACTATCTTTTTCACAAATCGCTGCAATTTTTGGAAAAACAGAATCATGGGCGAGAGTTACTTATCATCGTGCAAAGCTAAAAATTCAAGAAAGGATGGATGAAAAGCATGAGTAAACAATGCGATATTGTTCGAGATATTCTTCCGCTGTATGTTGACGGTGCTTGCAGCGAAGCAAGCGCAGAGATGGTAAAAGAGCATTTGAACGCCTGTGCTGACTGTAACGCAATTTATCAGAAATTGCTTTCTCACACGAGCGAAGATGTTCTTCACGAAGAAAGCGAAAGCGTTATTATGCGCCATGAGGCAAAAGAAAAGCAGAGAGGCAGAAAAAAGATAACGATTGCTGTTCTCGTTTCCATCGCTCTTTGTATCATTGCAATTTTTACAGCTCTCTTTCTGTTACCTATAAACATTGCTTATGAGCCTGTCAAAATCGACTTCCCATTTGAGGTTGAAGATGTCGAAAGCGTTGAAATGTACCACTATGACGGAGTGCCTGCATCAGCAGAAAAGAAAGTAGTTGTTGCTGAAAATGATATAAAGACCCTGTATGATAAGTTCAAGGGCTTATCCCTAAAAGACAAAACGACTGAGGAAACTGCCGGAGCAGATGTGACCAGCTTTAGATTTAACCTCTCAGATGGAACAAGCTACGATTTGATTTACGCCTGCTATGGAGTTAAAAACGGCGAATTGAAGTCAGCAGCAGGCGGTTTTAAGTATTTCACAAGTGCGGATATCGGCTCTTATTGGAACAATTTGAATACGGAACTTGAGGCAATTCCTATCAATGAGAGTGAATTGCCGTGAGCAGATAGCAAACCCAGCCGAGCCTGTCAACGGTCAAGATGAACGGCGCAAATGCGCCGCCGTTGACAGCCCCGCCCGTCTTTGCTGTTCGGTAATCAAGAGGGCGACAG